>ODAI012941777.1_pt1 | contig 26545 bp, 13 predicted proteins | sample 1539321 | NCBI WGS metagenome assembly ODAI01 (sample SAMN02144231, study PRJEB22623) | gut metagenome | biome: sheep rumen | host: Ovis aries | place: New Zealand
CAACGTGGGCCGCAATGTCGCACGCATAGCCAAGGGCTTCGAGATGGAAGTGCTGGCCTACGATGCTTACTGCCCCGCAGAGGTCATCGAGGCTGCCGGTGTGCACGCCGTGGAGAACCAGGAGGTGCTGTTCCAGACCTGCGACGTGGTGAGTCTGCATATCCCTGCCACAGCAGAGACCAAGCAGAGCATTAACCGTGCCCTGGTGAGCCAGATGAAGAAAGGCGCTATCCTCGTCAATACCGCACGTAAAGAGGTCATCAACGAGCCTGAGCTCATCCAACTGATGGCTGAGCGCACCGACCTCAAGTTTGTTACCGACATCAAGCCCGATGCTGATGCTGAGTTCGCCGCTTTCGAGGGCCGCTATTTCAGCACCCCGAAGAAGATGGGCGCCCAGACAGCCGAGGCCAACATCAATGCCGGCATCGCTGCGGCAAGGCAGATCAATGCCTATTTCGCCGACGGATGCACTAAATTCCAGGTGAACAAATAATTTTTCTCTGAGAGGCGCACCAGAGCAGGTGCGCCTCTCTATTCTTTACTGCCGCCCCCATGGGTGGCAGCGTGTCAACCAACGTTAACTGAATCAACCTATGGCAACAGTCAAACCATTCAAGGGCATCCGCCCGCCTCGCGACCTCGTGGAGAAAGTGGAGTCGCGTCCCTATGACGTGCTCAACTCCGAAGAAGCTCGTGAAGAGGCCGGCGACAATGAGATGAGCCTTTACCACATCATCAAACCCGAAATCGATTTCGAACCAGGCACCAGCGAGTACGACCCGCGGGTCTATGAGCGTGCCGCAGAGAATTTCAAGAAATTCCAGGAGCGTGGATGGCTCGTGCAGGACAGCGAAGAGCATTACTACATCTATGCGCAGACAATGAACGGCAAGACACAGTATGGACTTGTCGTGGCGGCATACGTGGATGACTACATGCAAGGGCGCATCAAGAAACATGAACTCACGCGTCGCGACAAGGAAGAGGACCGCATGAAGCATGTGCGTGTCAACAATGCCAATATCGAGCCTGTGTTTTTCGCCTATCCCGACAACGACGTGCTCGACCGCCTCATCAGCCGTTACGCCGACACCGAACCGGAGTATGATTTCATCGCCCCCATCGACGGGTTCCGTCACCGCTTCTGGGTGATATCCGACTCTGACGACATGGGGGTCATCACACGGGAGTTCGCACACATGCCTTATCTCTATATCGCCGATGGGCACCACCGCTCGGCTGCCGCCGCCCTTGTTGGCGCAGAGAAGCAGAAACAGAACCCCAGCCACACGGGCAAGGAGGAATACAACTATTTCATGGCTGTCTGCTTCCAGGCATCCCAACTCACCATCCTCGACTACAACCGTGTGGTGACCGATCTCAACGGACTCACCTCAGCCCAGTTCGTGGCTGCTTTGCGCGAGAATTTCACCGTGGAGGACATGGGCACGGACATCTATAAGCCGCAACAGCTGCATGAGTTCTCGCTCTATCTCGACAACCATTGGTACCGCCTCAGGGCTCTCTCCGGCTCCTACGACAACAGCGATCCCATCGGAGTGCTCGACGTGGATATCTCGTCGCGGCTCATTCTCGACAAAATCCTCGACATCAAAGACCTCCGCGGTTCTAAACGCATCGATTTCGTCGGCGGACTGCGTGGATTGGGCGAACTGAAGCGTCGTGTCGACAGTGGAGAGATGCGGGCGGCTCTCGCGCTCTATCCTGTCTCGATGAAACAGATCATGGACATCGCCGACAGCGGCAACATCATGCCTCCGAAGGCCACATGGTTTGAGCCGAAGCTCCGCTCCGGACTTGTCATTCACAGCCTGTCATGAGCAGCGATGAGTTTCTTACCATCACCGATAGCGTAGGCGAGGGATTCTACTCTGAGAAAAGGAGCAAGTTTCTCGCCTATGCTCACCATGTCTGCACTATTGACGAGGTGAAGCGAATCGTGGCTGACTACCGCTCCAAATATTACGACGCACGCCATGTGTGCTATGCCTATATGCTCGGCGCTGAGCGGAAGGAATTCCGCGCCAATGATGACGGAGAACCGAGCAGCACGGCTGGAAAACCCATATTAGGGCAGATCAACTCGCGTGAGCTGACAGATATCCTTATTGTTGTCGTGCGTTATTATGGCGGTGTCAACCTCGGTACCGGCGGACTTATCGTGGCCTATCGCTCGGCGGCCGCCGATGCCCTGTCGCATTGTGAAACGGTGACCCGCCAGGTGGAAGAGACCATCGTCTATGAATATCCCTATGTGATGACCAATGATGTGATGCGGGTGGTGAAGGAACTGTCGCCACGTATCCTCTCTCAGTCGTTTGACAATACATGCACCATTACACTCTCCATCCGGAAGTCGGAGGCGGACAGACTTAGAAACCGCCTCGCCAAACTGTCTTTTGAATAAAGTCAGGTGCGCCACAAGGATTGTGCGTCACTCTATCGCACCATTCGAGAGAGATTCAACCTAACAAACTACTAACAATATAAGATGAAAAAACACATTCTCATTGCCTCGCTGTTAGCAATGGCGACGGCTATGCATGCCCAGCAGGATATGGAACTGACAGCGATGGAGGTCGCGCAGTGTATGATGCCCGGTTGGAACCTGGGGAATACGATGGAGGCTGCCGTCTCGTGGGGGAATAACCCGACACAGTTGTTCAAGAACAATGGAGGATTGGCATGTGAGACGGCATGGCAAGGAACAAAGACCACTCAGCGCGTCATCGACTATGTCAGAGACCAGGGCTTCCGCTCTGTGCGAATCCCTTGCGCATGGGTGTGGGGACATATCGCTGATGCTGAAAAATATACCATTGACGCAGCCTGGATGGCACGTGTGAAGCAGATTGTGGACTACTGCATCAACGATGGCCTCTATGTCATGCTCAACGACCATTGGGACGGCGGGTGGCTTGACAGCAACCTCACTGCCACTGGGGCACAGAAAGAGAAGAACAAGGCTGTGCTGGCGGCCATCTGGTCACAGATAGCCCAGACTTTCAAGGACTATGACGACCATCTGGTGTTTGCAGGGCTCAACGAGCCGCCTGTAGAGAAGCAGTCTGATCTCAATGCCCTCTTGGAGTATCATCAGACGTTTATCGATGCTGTCCGTGCCACCGGCGGCAACAATGCCAAGCGGCTGCTGGTGGTGCAAGGACCAAGCACCGACGTTGAGAAGACCTGCAACTGGATGGCAGGGAAAATGCCCTCAGACCCTATCGGCAACAAGTTGGCCGTGGAGATACATTTCTATTATCCCTGGAATTTCTGGGGGATGGAGAAAGACGAGTCGTGGGGCAATATGTTCTACTATTGGGGTAGCGGAAATCATGTCAGCGGCTCGAAGCACAATGCCACCTATGGTGAGGAGGCACAGATGAAAGCCATGGCCGACCAGCTGAAGACGAAATTTGTTGACAAAGGCATTCCTGTCATCAACGGAGAATACGGTGTCATCTGGCGCACCGTCTCGGGGAGCAACGAGAGCCAGGAAAAACACAATGCATCTATCAAGCACTATTATCGCACGATGAACCAACTCTGTATGGAGCGGGGCATCGTGCCTATGGCATGGGACACCAACAGCACGGGAGCCAACCAGATGACCATCATCAACCGTGCCAATCTCAGCATCTACAATCAATTGATGCTCGATGGCATCCATGAGGCGATGGAAGCCGTGGGCATCCCTGTCTCGGCAGTAGATGTAGTGCATAGCGATGACCATGAAGGAGAAAAGGCCATCTACGACCTTCAGGGAAGACGCCTTGTCTCGCCGCCCGCCAGAGGTTTCTACATTCAAGGAGGAAAAAAGTTTATAGTGAAGTAGTCGTCGGATTGAAAGTAAGATAAAAAGTTATAAGACAAAAAGTTATGAAAAAAGTTCTATTATTCCTTATTGTCATTACGACAGTGCTATTTTCGTGTGGCTCCAGTGACGATGACAATCAATCGGAAGTTTCATACCTGTTTCAGGATATGGAGCTGATGGATGAGCATCTGTTTGACTATGACGTGCCCGTAGACTTGGTGTCACCTGATAAAATGCCGAAGTTCATCATTCAGATGATGATTTCTGAGGATTACTCTTCCAAACATGTTATACAGCGCAATGAATCCAACCGGAAGAAGATGGATGCTGTATGGAGAGGTGAGTATGAGGGAAAGACCATCTATCTCATCCATAGTCTTTTGAGTTACAGTTCACGTTTACTCAACATTTACCTCTCGGACGGGACTGCTTTTTATCCGGATGAAGAGATGGAGACTTTGCTTAGCCCGAAACATCAGTGGGTGAGGATTTACTGATGAGCATCGATTGATTGCCAGGGGTGTCAACCTTTTGCGATTGATGAAGTGTGCAGGGAGAAAAATGTAGGCAGAATTAAACTTTTTTTTTCAGTGAACGTCAAAAGTGAGAAAATCATAGCCGCAGGATTCCGGTTCTGCGGTTATTGAATCACTTTACCTAACTTAATTATTAACTTTAACTGTTATCAAAATGAAGAAACTATTTATGATGCTGGCACTGATGGCCATGCCTTTCGCCATGCAGGCCCAGACGAAGTATCACGACGTGGAAGCCAATGACGCCAAGGGTGCCGTGAAGTCGATTACCGTCTCGATGATGGGGCAGGAGCGCAAGACCACCTTCACCGAGAACGGCAAGATGCAGCAGGAAGGCCTGAAGAATGCCGTCTATGACGACAACGGCTATATAAAGTCTGCGGAAATGGAAGCACAAGGTATGTCTATCAAGGTCACCTACGCATGGGAGAACGGAAAACTGAAGTCGCAGACCATGGACGTGATGGGACAGTCAATGCCGACGGTCAACGTCTACAACGAGAAGGGTGAGGTCGTGAAGCAGACCATGAACATGGGTGGCCAGGAGATGACCATCGAGTATTCCGATTATAAATATGACGACAACGGCAACTGGATCAGCCGCAAGGTCAATATGATGGGACAGTCGATGGATACTCCCCGTACAATCGAATATTATTAAATCAAATAAATAGCTCAGAAAATCTAGAGAATCTAGGAAGTCTAGGAAAACTAGGAAAACTAGGAAAACTAGGAAAACTAGAAAATCTAGAAGCTCAATAAAAGGCGGGCAGCGTATTTTCACGCTGCCCGCTTTTTATTGTCAGTGTCTAATAATTCTTCCCTGCCATGGCAGAGTAGGCTGATGCCTCACTCTGCCCAAGGCAATTAGGAATGCTTATTTTTTCACCACTTTCTCCACCTTGATGGTGCCGTCGCTCATATACTTCCTCACGATCATCACACCCTTCTGGGCATTGAGGATGCGGCGTCCGTTGAGGTCATAGAGTTCCACTGCACGTACTGCGGCCGGTTTGACAGCTGTCAGTTCGATGCCGTCGAGGGCCTCTTGGTATGCTCCGGCGTAGTCATAGCCTGCTGCAGGACCTGCGAGCAAGAGTCTGACATCATTGAAGAAGGTGTGTGAGTTCGGACCGCCATTAGCACCGATGGTGATGACGCCGTCGAGCACCACGATATTCTCAATAGTCGCGTTGGCATAGGGGAACGACTGTCCGATGCCCGGGCACTCGCCAGTCTGGCCGTCCTCAAACTCAGGAGTCTGAGAGGTCTTGGCGTAGATGTAGCTGTCCACGAAGTTGTTCTCGTCCTCGTTCATACGCTCGCCGAAACCAATCTTCAGTGTGTAGACACCCACAGGTGCGTTGGTGATGGTCTGCTCCACTCTGTAGCTGCTGCCCCATGTCTGGAACATGCAGTCCTCGGCAATCTCATTGGTGCCTCTGGGCTGGCCCCAACCCACGCTCAGTCCGGGAGTGCTGTAGCCCTCGGGAGTGCTCCAGCCGGGAACGTTCTCAGAGTTGAAGTTCATGTTGTCCTGCTGCTTGTAGATGTTAGGATTCTTCACAAACACAGTCATGTCATAGGTCGGAGTGGTGTTCTGGAGAGTAGCCTCGTCAACAGTCTCGGCAAAGAGCTGGCTGTTGGGGTCTTTCATCTGCTCATAGAGGATCACCTTCAGACGCTTTTGGATAGCCTCGGCCAGGTCGTCGTCGTCGAAGAGAGCGTTGTAAGCTCCGGTGACGAGGTCGTCGTTCTCAGCCACGCCCAGAGTCTTGAGGGCTTCAGCACCCAGGCGGAGACGCTCGGTGAGCACCTTCACGCCAGTGTCGGAGGTCTTCGACTCACCCTCAGTGAAGAGCAGGCCAGTGGTGTTGACCAGTGCCTTCAGCTCATCGATAGCAGCCTGCAGTTCGGCGTCGTCCTTGATCTCCTTGGCTCTGTACTCGTCGACGAGCACTTCCTCGCCAGTCTCGGGATCAATCTCAGTGCCCTGTACGAGAACCACGTACTTGGCGGTCACTTCCTTGAGCTGAGTGTAGAGAGAGGTAGAAGCGAACTTCTTCTCGGCATTGTTGTCGATAATCTGCTGAGCCTGCACGGGCAGCGGATCATAGGCGTCGCAGAGAGCGCGGTGATCCTTGAGGCTCTGTGAGTTGCTGTCAAGGATAGCGGCAGCCTCTCTGTAGGCAGAGGGAGCAGTGTAGTTGGGGCCTTCAGCCTCATACTTCTCGATAGCAGCCTTCAGAGTGTCGTAAGCGGGACCGCTGAAGCGTGATGCAGAGTTCTCCTCGAGGGTCTTCTTGGCATTCTCAAGAGCAGTAGCCAGGAGCTGTGTCTCCTCGATACCAGCCACGTTGGGCACGTACTTCACGCGGGGGTTGGCAAGGAGCACCTCGTTGAATCCACCCTGCTCGCCGCTTTCGCCAGTGGCGGGGATCCATCTCAGTTTGTAGTTGCCGTCAGCTTCGGGGATGAACTTGATGTCGATGCTGTTGGAGTTGTTGACAGCTGCGCCAGTGTTACCATTGACATTGGGGGTAGCTCTCACCACCTGCTCATACAGGATTTCGTCTTCCTCAGTGCGGATTTCGAACTTGATGTGTGTTCCGTTGTCCTTCCATGCGGCAGCATTGAAGTGGATGTTGTACTTCTTACCAGCTTCGAGCGCCAGTTTGTAGCCTTCGAGGCAGCCATACTCCACATACTGGTCGCGGAAATAGAGAGCCTTGGTGAAGTCACCACCGGCAGCGAAGTCGAACAGACGAGCGCCAGAAGTGTAGCTGTTGGGAGCCACGCGCTGCTCCTCACCGAAGACTACGAGGAAGCCCTCGGGGATACCACCGTTGCTGGTAGCAGCGAAGTAGTCGGGAAGGAGGTCCTTAGGTACATCGTTGGGATCCTGGCTGACCTTGCCGAGGTTGATGGTCCAAATAGAGTCGCCGTAGATGCTGTCGTCGAGACGGAGCTCGGGATAGATCTTGCTCACGGTGACGGTGTACTCGCCGTCGTTCAGGTTGCCAGAAGAGTTGCGCACGAGAGTCACTTCCTCAGCGAATCCGTCGGCGGGGCTGACGCTCAGCTTCTCTTTGTTCAGCTTGGCTTCAAGAGCGGCGCAGTCCACCTTCTTGTCGAAGGTCAGCTTGATTTCCTTGAGGTCGTTGGGCAGGTTGAACGAGCCGTCCTCAGGATCAGCCTTCATGATGACAGGAGTCAGGTAGGCATAAGGATAGCCTTCGTTGTCCTGGATGTCCATGTTGTAGGTGGCAATGCCCGAGAAAGCGTTGACGTCGCCGCCAGGACCAGAGGTATAAGTCAGGTGGAAGGCAGGGTCGGTGGGGTTGGTGAAGGTCACCAGCACCTCGTCGTCTTCCATGAGAGGCTCGTCGAGGAAGATGTAGAAACGGCCGTCTTCGAAGCCTTCCACAGAGTAGATGGCTTTCTCTTCACCGCCTACAGAGACAGAGACACATGACTCGGGGAACATGAGGCGCTTCTTGCCAGCTGCTTTGACGAGTTCGGGAATGTTGGTCTCGAATCCGAAGTCGATCTGAATGACGTCGTCGCTGAACTCAGCCACTGTACCATATTTATATACCTCAAACTTGATGTTGTCGAAGAAGAAGTCGATGTCGTTGGCTTTGTCCTTGGAGAGGTTGAAAGCGATGGAGTGCATGAGACCACCGTTTTGGTTGGGGCCTGCCTGAGAGGCTGTAATCGTACCCTCTTGGTTGTAGACTTGCCATTCGGTGGTGAAGCTCGGCGAGCCGATCATCTCATAGTGGATGTAGTCGCTGGGGTCGGCATGAGCCTGAGTGTCGGCTGTGCCGTCCAAGCTTGAGCGGTAGGCGAAGGATACGCGATACTTTGTTCCTTCGGGAAGGATTTCGGGCAGGTTGATCCAGAACTGAGCGTCCCAGTCCGTAGCGGCGCCTGCTGCGGAGTGAACCATGATACCACGGCTGCCGTCAACACCGATACCGTCGGTGATGATGGAGGGGAAGGGTGAACCGGCATTCTCCTTGGAGTAGAAGCAGGTCACGTCGTCACCCTCGAGGTCGCCGTTGGTGATAAGGTCTGTCCATCCCACCACCTGAGCCTTGCCTTGCTTGACAAGCTCCATCTTGGTGACGGTGACATTGGCCCAGTTGGCACCCTTGATGGCATGCAGGTGGGCAAATCCCTTGTCTTTCGTTATCTGCTTGAGGTCGACGATGTAGTCCTGGCCGTCAACGGTGAAGTAGCGGTCTGTCCATCCGTTCTTGGGATATTCGAGAAGGTTCGACTCTGCTTCGTTGGCATTGTACTGTCCCTCGTCCACCGTACGGTTGAAGAGGAAACGGGGAGTTCCCTCAGTGCAGGTGACAATGAGTTTCGAGTAGAGCGACAGGTCGGCGTAGTTGATGACTTGAGAGTCACCGTACGGCTGCCCTGTGGACTCGTTGAGCACGTAGAGACAATCAGCGGGACCCGTCTTTTGTGCGTCGGCTCCCCATCCGTCCCATGCGAAGAACATGTCCTGTGTCAGAGGCACAGTCTCTTGCGCATTGACGTTCGCTGCACCCAATACAAGTACTGTAAGTGCAAGGAATAGTTTGTAAATCTTTCGCATAAAATTAAAAGTTGGTTAGTAAAAAAGTTGATGTTTGTTAGTCTTACAATAGATTTCTGTTGCAAAGATATAATATATCTTATGAAATGTTTTTGATTTTTGTCTCTGATGTTTGTAAATTCATCTCACTATATGAGACACTGGCCGTTTTTTGACAGGCCAGTGTCTCAAATGTATCATGGAAGAGGCAAATACCAGTTTTTCCTGTCCATCAGCAGAGCCCTGAGCGTCTCATCGGTCGTGCCGTTGCGACGTGAGACAGGGTCGGCCAGATACTCGGGTGCGTTGCGTCTGAGTGCCACGCGCATGAGATCGTAGAAACGATAACCTTCGAACGCTCCCTCGAGAGCCATCTCATTGATGATGTAATCTTCGACGAGAGGTATCTGGTAGGCGATGGTGTCTTGCCGGGTGGCGAGAGCAGTCGACGGCATTGGGAGCACATAATAGGCGTTGGCGTTGGAGTCGCCTGAGCCCACGGAGTGGATGCCGATGACGGTGGTGCGTGTGAAGACATTGTTGTCGAAAGCGATGAGGTCTCCTGCTGCCACACGTTCCAGACTGTCGATACAGTTCACAGCCGTCTCCGGGCACAGACCGTCTTTGAGGATGGTGAATGCGGATTGTGGATATCCGGCTCTGTTGAGTGCCTCAGCATATCGCAGGTAGATCATGTTGAGCCGGTAGGTGGCTACCCAACTTGAGGTGATCTTGCTGATGTTCTGCTGGATGGATGAATACTCCGAGAACTCGTCTTGTGCGCCTCTTGACGACTGCGTGAAGCAGGAGTAGAGTCTCAGGTCGCCGGCCATGATGTCTTTCATCAGTCCCACCTTGGGTGCGTAGATGGTGTCTGTCTGCGCGTCGTTTTTGAACTCCAGGCAATAGGTCTGGTCGGCTGAGAGTTTCAGCATGGCAGGCGACGGAGTCATCTGATAGAAATAGTTGTTTTCAAGGGTGGAGTTGTAGACATTGGGCAGGTCGCTCACCACGCCGTCGAACACTCTGGCTTCCATAGGGATGATGCTGATGGCCTCTCGCGTGGAGGTGGCTGAGTAGCCCTGGCGTGGAGTGGCGAGGTTGAACTCCGTGACATCCGACGGCCACATGGCGCGTGCCGAGGCATTCATCGGTCTGGGGTTGTCTTTGTCGTTGAGATAGTCATGATACCAGGCAGCAGCCTCTTGGTATCTGCCGGCCCACAGGCAAAGGTCGCCGAGGAGAGCCCTGACAGGGAGGAAGAACCGCTCAGAGTCGTAGCTGTTGAGGGTGCCATACCGTGGGAGCTGAGTCATGGCGTAAGGACGGAGGTCGTCGATGAAATAGTTGCAGATGTCGACGATGCCCTTGCGCTCCTTCCTCATCTCGTCGCGTGCGCTTTGCTCGGTCATTACGGGGTCGAGCACGAGAGGCACTTCGCCATAGGCCTTGACCAGTTCCAGGTAGGTCCATGCCCTGAAGGCTTTGACGGCAGCGTATTCGGGGATGAAGATATTGCGTCCTCTTCGCTGCAGGGTAGTGTCGACGTGTGCGATGAAATAGTTGCAGTTGTTGATGACGGCATAGTAGTCGCTCACCTTATTATATACATTGTCTGTCGTAAGGTCGAAAGCGGCCAGCCGTTTCAGGTCGGCGGAAGCGGCTTCTGTGGTTGTCATCAGGTCGCCTCTCACTTCTCCCAGCAAGACGTTGCGGTCGGCGATAAATTGCATCTTGCCGATGATGCCCATCACGCTGTAGACAGAGTCTGTGGGATGGTCGAGCGTGTTTTCCTTCTCAAACTCTACAAGTTCTGAGTCGGTGTCCATCATGTCGGCGCAGCTGAAGAGTGCGCACGACATGCAAACGGCGGTAAGGATTTGATTGAAATATTTCATGTTGCAGAGAAGTTAGAGGTTGATATTAACACCGAGTGAGAATGAGCGCGAGGGGGCGATGAATCCCGTGTCGATGCCTTGCGAGAGGATGCTGCCAGGCAGTGCGCGGTCGGGATTGGTTCCCAGATAGTGTGTGACCGTGAAGAGGTCGGACGCATTGCCCCACAGTGTGATACCCTGCAGATAGGTGCTTGTGATGGGCAGGTGGTAGCTCAGTGTGACAGAGCTGAGTCTGAGATAGCTGCCGTCTTCTATCCATCTGTCGCTGAATCGTGAATTGCCCATGGGATCGGTATAGACGATTCTCGGGATGGACGTCACTTGGTTCTCTGTATGCCAGCGGCTGTTCATGGCCGTGGTCTGGTTCATGAAGAGGTTGCCTCCCTCAAGGAGTGAGCGCTGATAGTTGAAGACATCGTTGCCGAGGGAGTAGTTGAGCACTGCCGAGAGCGAGAAGTTCTTCCATGACAGGGTGGTGAAGATGTTGCCATAGAGATCGGGATTGGGATCACCGATGACACATCTGTCGGCGTTGTCGATGACATGGTTGCCGTCGAGGTCGACGAATCTCATGTCGCCTGCCTGGAAGTAGTTGCGTCCGCCGTTGACAGTATTGATGTATTTTCCTTCTTCTTTTGCCTCAGTGGTGTTGGAGTAGACACCGTTGGTCTTCCAACCGTAGAACTGTCCCACGGGGTGTCCCACCTTGGTCAGCACTGTGGCACCGTAGACGTTGGTCTCGAAAGGCTTTCCGTCGGGCAGCTGTGTCACCTTGTTGGAGTAATGGCCGGCAGAGGCTCCGATTTCCCACTGCAGGTTTCTCAGTGCCAGCACTTTGGCTCTGAGGCTTACGTCGAATCCGCTGTTTTCGAGTTTGCCGTCGTTGGTCCAGTTCTCTTGCAGTCCGCTGGTCCATGCGAGCTGTTTCATTGCGAGGAGGTTGGATGTCCAGCTCTTGAAGATATTGGCCTTGAGGTTGACGCGGTTGTTGAGGAAGTTGGCTTCCAGTCCTGCCGTCACTCTGCTTGTGGTCTCCCATTTCAGCTGTGTGTTGCCGATGTTACCGATAGAGAGGTTGGTGACCTGGTTGTTGAGCATGAGGTTGGAGACGAAGTAGCTTCGCGATGCGGTGTAGTCGATGTCATCGTTGCCGGTCACATCAAATCCGGCGTTGAGACGCAGATAGTTGATGCCCTTGACGTTGGCGAGGAACTTCTCGTTGGAGAGCACCCAAGCGGCCTCGATACTGGGGAAGAGTCCCCACACCACGCCGGCCATTTTCAGGCCTTCGGCCTCATCGCCGATGCGTGAGGAGGTGTGCATCGTCAGTCCGCCGTCTACATAGAATCGCTCTGCGAAGTTGTAGCTGGCCAGTCCGTACCATGAGATTTCCTTCGTCTTGTCGTCGGCACCGTCGGTATTCTTGAACTGCAGCGAGTTGCTCATGTTCGGGGTCTTGTCGTTGCCGGTGTTGTAACCCATCTGCGAGGTGGCCTTGTATTCGCTGCTGATGTACCTTACTCCGCCTCTGACGTCGATGCGGTGGGCACGGAAGCGCTTGTTCCAGTTGACATAGGTGTCGCTCTGGATAGAGGTCTGTCTCGCGGCTTCACTCTGTACGAAGTTCTGCAGGGTGGTTCCCTCGTCGAGTCCCTTGATGGTGAATGTGGGCACGCCCTGGATAGGCAGGTAGTAGTTCTCGTTGGTATTGACGAGTCCGAGTGAGAAATGCTCACTGACAGTCAGATGCCTGTTGATGCGGTAGGTAGGTGTGGCAGCGAACATAATGAGTCGGTTGCCGAAAGAGTTGCGGTTGCTGCCCTCACCATATTTCAGTATGCTGGTGGGGTTGGCCAGCCGTCCTTTGCCCTGGAACATGCCCTCGAGATAGTCGTCGGCCTCGGCCAGATAGTGGCTGATGTTGCCGCCGGTGTCGTAGGCATAGGGAGAGAGGAAGGGAGCCTTGACCAGCGAGAGGAAGGTGGGCGAGGTGATGACTCCGGAGAGGGGGTCGATGGGTGCGCCGTCGTCGGTGAGTTTGCGGTCGACATCGCTGTAGGATGCGTCGAACCTCACCATCAGTCCTCTGAAGACCTCGATATCTGAGTTGAGCCTCATGTTGAATCTCGAGAAGTCGTTCTTCTTGATGGTGCTGTTGGCCAGAGAATAGCCCACGGAGAGGTTGTAGGACGCCACGTTGTCACCGCCTTGCACGTTGATGCCGTAGTTCTGTGAGAAAGCGTTCTCATACACCTCTTTCGTCCAGTCGGTCTGATTGTGATACTGGTTGTAGTAGAAGTAGTTGGGGTCGTTGCTGAGGAACTTCATGGAGCCCAGCTGCTTTGTCTTGCCTGCAAGCAGTTCGGTGGCATAGAGCCTATAGTCTTCGGCATCCATCATCGTGGGGAGCTTAGGCACCAGTTCGTAGCGGCCGTTGATGGTCACGTCGATCTTCGTCGCCAGACTCTTGTTTCGCTTGGTCTGGATGAGGATGACTCCGTCGGCAGCCTTGGCTCCGTAGAGAGCGGTGCCGTTCTTCATCACGGTCACTTTCTCGATGTCGTTGACATTGAGGTTGACGAACATGTTGTTGAAATAGCCGTTGTGCAGCATCTGCCTGTCGTACTGCATGTCCATCACCACACCGTCGATGACGATGAGTGGCTGAGCGTTGGCGTGCAGCGAGTTGATGCCCTCGACGAGCATCCTGTTGCCAATGCCGTTGATGCCGCTGATGTTCACAGGCCTGACGTCGGCGGCCAGTTGCTGGCCCACCAGCGGGTCGATGCTTGTGACCGATGTATTCTCAAAGCGATTGGCCTCTGCCGTCGTATTGGCATTGGTGGTGTTTTTATAATCACCGGTGAAATTGTCTTGATAGAGATGTGCGTTGGCTATCCCGCTAGTATTGATGGCACACTGCTCGACATTGTAGCCGTCGACCCGCATGAGTATCGAGCGGGTGTAGTCGGGTGTCTTCAGCGTGTAGGTGCCGTTCTCATTGGTCAGTGTCGAGTAGCGTGCGTCTCCATAGGCCTGCACGATGACGCCTGCCAAAGGTTTCCCCGTGGCTGCGTCCACCACTTGTCCTTTCACTTCTTTCATGTCCTGGGCTGTCATGGAAGCCGCCGCCAGCAACATGGCGAATAATAAAGTCTTTCTCATTGTTCTTCGGATTTAGTGGTTCGTGGTCTGAGATAGATGCAGTCGAGATACATTTCTCGAGCGTACGAGGATGTCTCGCGTGCCAGGATAGAGCACTGGATCTTGACCGTCACCTTGATGTCGTTCTGGTCGAAGTTGCAGGCGGGGAAGTTGAAGTTCTCTGCGAGCATCACGGTGTCCACGCGCTCAGGATCGGTTTTGAACTGCACGTTTCCGCAGTTGAAGGTCTGCGGGTTGCCGAGAGAGTCGACGTAGCTGATCGTCGCCCTGAACTTGCACGGTTTCAAGTTGGGGTTGGTGGGGTTGTCGACGCTTTTGGGCAGGATGACGGCGCAGACGTCATAGTTGCCGCTGAGGGTATTGTTCACGCGGTAGGTGAGCTCCCAGTTGGCGGTGGCGGTGCGGGGCACCACATGCAAGTATCCGCCTTTCGAGATGCTGTCGGCTGCCTGTCGCCTGATGTTGTAGGTACAGTCTTTCTCGGTGGTGATGAGATAGGTGTTCTCTGCCTCGCTCCAGATTTCCTTGAAATAAGTGCTCTCCGGGGTGAAGGGCCATTCCTGGGCGATATAGAGGTCGCCGTTGCTGCATTTCTCATGCCATGTGTTTGCCAGGATTCCTCCGTTGTCGAAGGGTCTGTAGAACACGTCATACTCGGGCGTGGTACGCCTGTACTGCACGGAGATGAGCGAGTCGGTGGGCGACTTCTGGTCGGTCATGTTGAAGATGGCGTCGTCGAGGAGTGCCCTGTTGGTCCAGTACTGCTGGATGGAGTCGCGTTTCAGCACCGACTGATCGTAGACGAAATGCTTGCTGGCCTCGTCCCATGCTTTCTGCCATCCGGCATTGGTGGGAACGACCATGAGGTAGGTGGAGTCCTCGGCGTCGATGTATCCGATGCGCTGGAGGATTCTGTTGCGCTCTATGACCACGGAGTCGACATAGACGGGCACACCTTCCACGATACCGTTGGAGACGGAGTGGTCGGCATCGAAGTAGTCTTCCTCGTACATCCTGAGCTTGCTTCCGATTTGGCTGACAGAAGCGTTGTTGCAGAGCGTCTCATAGATGTTGTAGAGATAGGGCAGGGGAGCCTCTGTGATGTGCAGCACACCGTTTTTGGCAGGGGTGTTGGGTTGCACCACTCTGACGCCTTCGATGCCGTCGGGTCCTATCTGCACATATTTAGAGTTGAGCAGGAGCATCGTGTTGACATCGGGAGTGACCGACTTGAGCGTGCGCGACAAGTGGTTGAACACGAAGAATTTCTCTACGACAGAGTCACCTTGGTTGGTCTCAGTGAGGCTGAGGAGTGAGTCGCGGTTGAAGGTGCCGTTGAGCGGTGCCACGACGGTGAACGACTGTCCGCTGTTGAGGAGGTCGGAATAGCTCACCGGGGTCTTCTTGTGCATTCTGAAAACCTTTGTCCTCTCGAGCACCTGGCAGAAATCGCTGAGTTGCGGGTTGGCATTCAGCTGCTGCCACAGTGTCACGGAACTTCCCTCCACACCGGTGTTCTCGTAGTGGTCGTCCCAGTCGGCACATCCATAGAGGCAGCAGATCGCGCAGATTGCGCAGATGATATGTTTGTGATTGGTCATCATTGTTGTGACTGTTTAGGATTGATGTGTATTAATGGGTGTCCTCTCCCTCCGGACTACCGTAGACGCTCTTCGGGCAGAGTTCGATGTAGTCAAACGACCAGTATCTGTCGGGGTCGTCGAGCACTTGCCTGAACCTGAGGTAGTAGGTCTTGTTGGAGTCGAGATATTGTGTGGCGAGAACACGGCGGAGGTTCCAGTTGTTGCCGCGAAGGGGATTGTCGGCATCCCAGGGTCTGTAGCTGTCCATACCTTTCATATATCCGCGGTTGTGCATGGCCTTGTCGTTGGCGGTGTTCTCCTCCTCATCGTCGGTGTCTTCCACCCAGCCGATATTGGGGTCGGGACCGTAGACTCTGAGGTCGACGGGGATGCCGCACGGCTCGTTGTTGAGGTACACCTGCACCACTCCGCGCTCTTCACCCACGGTGTATCCGAGTCGGATCTCATAGGTGCCGGAGGGAACCGGCAGCAGTTTGAACGCCACGTCGAAGACACCGCTGATACACACGGCGTTGGCCTGATAGGAGTTCCAGTAGCCCACGTCGCTGTGCACACCTACATAGGTCTCGTCGCTCACCTTCCAGTCGGTGATATACTTGTTCTTGAATCCGGTGAGGATATCCTCTCCATAGCGGCCGCGGCCGTTGCAGTTCATGAAGTCAGGGCTCAGCACCGTGGCGTCGATGCGGATGCGGCAGTTGAGCACCACGTCGCGCACCTGTGGCGTATAGGCGAGGATGTCGTCGAGGTAGTGGTAGACACCGTTGAGGGCGTTCTGGTCGGTGGTTCCCGACTCAGAGGGCGAGAGCACTTTCACGCCTCTCACGCTGCAGTTGTTCTGCAGGCCCTTGCGGTTGATGAACAGTCCGGCAGGAGGACCGGCAAACCTCATCATGGTGCCCGGGCACATGGTCTCATAGAACTCCTCGGGGTCGCTGAGCGAGGTATACCAGCAGTGCTCCCTCAGTTCTCCTGACATCACCCAACTGTTGTACTGGCCGATGCGCGGGAGCAGGTGGTAGCTCACGAAGCGGTTGAGCGGGTTCTTGCGGTTCTTGGGGTCGTCGTCGTAGAGACCGGCGTCCTCGGGATAGGTCTCGTCGTACACTTTCTTGGCGTATGCCTTGAGGTCGTCGAGGTTCTGGATGCCCTTGGCGTGGTAGACAGAGTCGGGCTCGACGAAGGCGGTATACTTGAAATAGCGTTTCTCTGGCCAGAACGACCTCGTGTAGAGGGCGGAGCCCGACGTACATCTCACCATGACGCCCTCGTGGACGCTATCCTCGCTGCATGTGTAGGTCTCGTCGATGTATTTGACCAGTGAGTCGCACATTCCCGTGAGTGAGAGTGCCTGTGAGAAGATGGTGAGGTTGGGGTCCTCGGCGATTTTGTCGGGGAGGAGGAGGCTACTCGACGAGATGACGTTGTTGAGCACATGCACCACACCGTTGGTCACGGAGTCGTCATACTCCACCATGCGTGAGTTTTTGTTGATGTAATAGATCAGCGCGTTGTGGTTGGTCACGTCCGAATCGCTCGAGAGCACGATATAGGCATCGTCCATGTTGAGTTCGGGCAGTGCGCCCTCGCCGATGTCGGTGGTGTAGAATGCTCCTTTTTTGATGATATGTGTACGCGCCAGCGTGTCGCAGGTCTCCACGGGGATGTTTTCCACCTGTTGGTATCCCGTGCGGGCGAGGTATCTGGCGATGGCGTCGTTGTTGGGCGCGAACAGTGTGTAGGTGCCGTATGTGGAAAGCATGGAGAAGTAGGGAGTGCGCTTGAGGATGGCGATAAACTCACTGAACTGCTCCTGGTTCTCCTCGAGGAAGCCCGCTGCGGTGACTTTCTTCGATTGATAATAGTTCATGGGTATGTCGTCGTCATTGTCGACGCATGCTGCGATGCTGCAGATGACGATGGCAGCCATAAGCATGATAGCGAATCTCTTCATAATCGTTTTCTTTATTATGTGTGATGAGTGCTTTATTTGCTCAGTTCATTGTCTTCCTCATTGCCGTAGGCGGGATTTTGCACAAGCAATGGATTGACCCTGAGTTCGGCCTTCGCGTAGGGGAAGTAGATGATGTTGGGGTCGGCCAGCTTGATCTTGATGGCGTTGACGTTCTCGATATACTTCCTTGAGGCCAGAGACACCAATCGGGTGTTGTTGCCGTCGCGGCGGGCGATTCTGACGAGGTCGAACCACCGTTTTCCTTCAAACATGAACTCTCTCTGCCGCTCTTCGAGCAAGAGCTCCTCCATCGAAGCCTTAGAGTTGATGTAGTCGGCCATCTTGAGGGTGTCTGCCCTGGCGGTGGATGTCACGTCGTTGGCGCGCTTGTTGACGGTGTTGATGAGCATGAAAGCTCTCTCGTATCCTTCCTCGCCCTTCTGAATCTCTGCTTCGGCCTTGATGAGGAGCATGTCGCTGAGGCGATAGAATATCCAGTTGGCATCGCCGCCGGTGCGCCTGTTGCTGACCAGGTGAAGGTCGGCTTCTTTGGTGACGTTCTGTGTGGAGTAGCTCACGTTGGTACGCACATATTTGGTGATGGCATAGCGTGAGTTGTCGAGTTCAGACGCCGCATAGACACGTCCGTCGGTTCTCTTGAAGATGTTGTTGGTGCCCTGTGCCGCATCCTTGCATAGGAAGTCGGGAGCACTGAGCCGCCCCATGGTGTTGGTGCTGTTGCCGTAAAAACTGTTCACCCATGAGTTCTGCTGACTCTGGTTGGTGCGGAAGTAGAGCTCGAAAATGCTCTCGAAGGAGTTGCCTGTGCCGAAAATCTCATTGTAGGCATTTCCGCAGACGGTGCTTCCCACGGGTTTCTCGAGAATCATAGGGATATCGCCGAAGAGAGCGATGTCGTTGACGTTGCCGTCGCGCTCCACCATCTCCTTATATTGCTGGCGCTTGAAGTCGATGACGAGGTCGCAGTATTTGATGCAGTTGTCCCAGTCGCCTTTCCAGAGATAGAGGTCGGCGAGGAGCGCGTAGATGGCCCATCGTGTGATCTTGCTGGAGTTCTGGTAGGCATTGGGGCTGTCGTCGGTGTAGTATCTCCTGACGGCGTCGTCCTTCACCTTCTCGAGGTCGGTGATGAGCGAGTCGAGCACGGCGTTGAACGGCGTGGCGGGCACGACATAGGTCTGTGTGTCGTCGATGCTGGGCTGTGTGGAGTAGGGCACATCGCGGAAGGTGCGGATGAGATAGAAATAGCAGAGTGCGCGTATGGCGGATGCCTCGGCGATGTTGGCTTTCATCTCCTCCAGGGTGTAGTTGGGGTCGATGGCCTGCACCTGCGGCGCATAGTGGCATACGGTGTTGCACCTGTTGATCGCCTGGTAGAATATGGCCCAGTTGCACATGGGGTTGGAGGGCAGCAGGTTCTCTTTGAGAATCTCGTTGATTTCATTGGGCACACTTGCTCCCAACCTCAGGTTGTCGGACCTCAGTTCGCCCCAGACACCCATTCTGGTGAGGCAGTCACTGTTCTCGAGTGTCTCATAGCAGCTGTTGACCACGCTGCTCACGTCGCTTTTTTCCGTCCAGTAGTTTTCGAGCACCACTTCGTTCATTGGCAGGATCTCGAAGAAGTCGTTGCATCCTGTCAGTGTGACGGTGAGGCATGCGGCGTAGAATATATTTTTCAACTTGTCGGTCATGATTTTGAGAATTCTATGTGTTTCCATTGTCAGAATTGAACTGTAATACCTGCCGTGAACGACTTGGAGCGAGGTGTCTTGGCATCATCGCAGACCAGTCCGTAAGAGCCATATCCCACCTCGGGGTCAGCTCCGGAGTATTTGGTCAGGCAGAACAGGTTGTTGGCCGAGAGGTAGAGACTCACTTGCCTCAGACCCAATTTCTTGATGAGTTTGGGGTCCATGTTGTAGCTGAGCTGTGAGTAGTTGAGTCGGATGAACGAGCCGTCTTCCACGAAGCGGTCGCTGCCGAGCCAGTTGTAACCATACTGATAAAGAGCTCTTGGGATATCAGTGATGTCGCCCTCCACGCGCCAGCGCCAGTTGACGGCGCGGCTCTGGTTGTTGTTGGAGTACATGTTCTCTGCCCTCATCCTCGCGCGGTTGACAATCTTGTTGCCGTAGCGGAAGTTGAACTGGTTGTTCCATGAGAATCGTCCGAACTTGACCTTGAATCCGCAACCGCCGGTGATCTTCGGCAGTGAGGAGCCGAGGTAGACGATGTCGAGCTCGTTGATCTGGCCGTCGTGGTTGATATCCTCGTAGATGGCGTCGCCGCCCTTGAACTCATAGTTGACGGAGCCGTAGCAGAAGGTCATGGGCTTGGTCATGTTGTTCTCGTCGATGATGACCACGCCGTTCTCGTCGCGTGCCACTGGAGCGTTGGGTCCGCTGACGCCGTGGATCTCCTCAGGAGAATACTCGGAGTACTGATAGACACCTTTGTATCTGAATCCGTAGATACTGCCTAAAGAGCGGTTGAGCTCTACGCGTGTGAGGTAGGAGCCGTTGTTGCGGTCGAACTCGCTGTTGAGGCTGGCCAGGCAGGTCTCCTCCATCGAGGTGATCTGGTTTTTGTTGTTGGCGAAGGTGATGTTGAAGTCGAACCTCACTTTGCCGATTTTCACGATGTCGTTGCCGTTGATGTTGAACTCCCAACCGAAGTTTTTCATCTCGCCCACGTTCTGATAGGACAGCTGAGAGTAGCCCGACGAGGTAGGGATGCCGCGTCCGCCCATGAGCAGGTCGGTGGTGTGCTCTCTGTAGATTTCCACATTACCGTCAATCTTGTTGTTGAAGAAGCCGTAGTTGAATCCTAAGTTGTAGGTCTCTTTCTGCTCCCATTTCAGGTTCTTCAGCTGAATGTTCTGCGGATAGATGCTTCGCTGGTTGAGATAGCCGTTGCCGTTGGCATACTTACTGAAGAAGAGGTATTCGGCTCCTGGCTGCTTACCCACGATACCCCATCCTGGTCTGACGGAGAGGACGGAGATCCAAGGCAGGTGCTCATGGATGAAACGCTCCTTGTGGATGTTCCAGCGCAGAGAGAATGCGGGGAAGTTACCCCATCGCTGGTCGGCGCCGAACTTGGTGCTGCCGTCGCGACGCATGGTGAACTCTGCCACATATTTTCCTTTGTAGGCATAGTGGCCGGAATAGGTGAAGTAGATGCTTCTCCACTGTCCGCTGCCGGTATTGATGCCGTCGATGATGCCGGGAGCAGCCGTACTGGTGATGGTGCCTGAAGGCAGACCCCATTCCGTGGTGCTCTGTGAGTTGTTCCTGCCGTCGGTGAGCTGTCCGCGGAGCAGCATGGTGAGCTGATGGTCTTTGTTCTTGAAGACGGGAGTGAAGGTGAGGGTGTGTGTGGTGGTGACACCGAAACTCTTCGATGAGTTGGCGGTGGTCCTGTTGCTCTGCTTCCCGTCGGTGTCGTTCCAGCCTCTCGTGCTGAGCGAGAGCGGCATGAACGTGTCGTCGTAACGGTTGAAGATGTTGAAGACCACCTTTCCCTCATAGATGAGGCGTGTCTGTGTCTCCTGCAGTCCGAGAAGGTTGTATCTCAGTTTAAACTCAGGCTGGATATTGTAGCTGGTCTCATGGCTCTTGGCCTCATGTGCCAGTGCCACGGGGTTCTGGTTGCTCAGCTGGTCCCTGAGTTGGCTCGACACGGTGGGGAGCATGCTGTAGTATTCGTCGAGGTCGTTGCCGTTCTTGTCCTGCTCATAGATAGAGAGGTTAGGCATACGTGTATATGCGATGGCCAGCAGGTCGCCGTTGTTCTTCTGGTTCTTGGTGTAGGTGAGGGCGATGTTGGTCTCAATCCTGATACGGTCGCTGACGAAGTAGTCGAGGTTGACACGGGAGGTGAAGCGGTCGAGTTGCTGCTTGATGATGGAGCCGGTCTCATTGTCGTAGCCGGCGCCGATGCGGAAGTGGGCTTTCTCGCCACCGCCGGTGAGTGCCAGGTAGTGGTTCTGGCGCCAACCTATCTGCTTTACTTCCTTGAGCCAGTCGGTGTTGTTGTTGTACATCTCATATTCAGGGAAGCTGGGGTTGTAGTTCAACTCCGGGATGTTGCTCGCGTGGTCACTCATCGAGGGGTTGAAATACTCTTCCTTGAGCAGCATGGTGTATTCGTCGCCGTTGAGCATCTTGTAGCCGTTGGGCTGGTAGGTGCCCGTGAGACGATAGCTGTAGGAGGCCCTGGTCGAACCTCTCGTACCGCGCTTGGTCTTGATTTCGATGACACCATTGGAGCCCTGCGAACCGAAGATGGCGCAGGCGGCGGCATCCTTGAGCACTGAGATGCTTTCGATGTCCTCAGGGTTGACGTTGAGCAGCTCGGCGAATTTCTCCTCATTGGCAGAGGAGAAGTCGAAGTCGTTGACGTTGGTCTCCCAGATGTTGCCGTCGACGACGATGAGCGGCTCGCTCGAGCCGTTGATACTCGACACACCACGCAGGCGCATGGAGGTGCCGGCGCCGAGGTTACCCGAGTTGGCTACGATGTCGAGACCGGAGATACGTCCCTGCAGGGCCTCGTCGACGGTGGTGATGGCGAGTCCGGTGAACTCGCTCATGCTGATGCTCTCTCGTGCCGCCGAGATCTCGTCGATAGGGATGGCGAGGCCGGAGCCCTGTGCGCGACGTGTGGAGGTGACGATCAACTCGTCGATCTCCTGTGCGTCGGACATGGTGACGTCATACTTGAGTTTGTTGATGTTCTGAGTGATGGTCTTGTAGCCCACATACGAGAATCTGATCTTGTCTTTCGGATTCTTGAGCTTGAAAGAGAAATTACCATTGATATCGGTCACGGCCGATGCCACGATACGGTTGGCAGCGTCGAGCTCCACCACATTGGCTCCGATGACCGCTCCATCGGAGTCGGTGACGGTACCGCTGATGATATCACCTGCGCTTTGGGCGTAAGAACTGACAACCGACATCGGCAGCAGGACAATGGCCATGCCGATGGTTCTCATAAATCTATTTTTCATCATAGTCTTCATTATTCAAGGGTCAATTCTGTATCATCAGTGGTTGGTCAATGAGGTGTATGACCGCCGAAGAGGAGGTCTCAATCGAGTTGGCGCTGGAGGCGTCGGTCGTGTTGTACTGGAACTCGCGGGCCACCAGGTTGTAGAGAGTAGGATTCGAGGTCACCACATGCCGTGTGTTGCGGGCATGGTCGATGATGGTGATGCCTTGGCTGTCGAGCTTGGCATTGACACGGTAGAAGCGCTCGGTGGTGGGGTCGATGACAGCCGTCTCGAAGTCGCCGGAGTCTTCGTTTGCCCCGATGAAGAGGGCGTTGTCCTGGATGTGGTATTTCAGGAAGTTGACAATCTGCAGCGAGTCGCGTGTCTTGGCGGTGCGGTTGCCGGCCTCCTCGAAGGCATCCACCACATCCCACGAGGAGAGTTTGCCTTGCTTCTGCAGGGCTTCGATGCTCTCGTTGCTGGGAACGTAGATAGTATAGTGATAGGTGTTGAACACGGAGATGTTTGTGCCGCCGCAGGCGTTTCTCCTGTTGTGTATCTGCTCGAAGAGACCGCTGCCGTCCATGAGCTCGAGGAATTTCGAGAACTCTGGTTTGCTGGCGAGCACGTCGCGCACGGTATGGCGTGTGCCCATGATGGGCTGGCCGTCGAGGATATAGCTCTTACCGTTGCCGCCGTCGGTCTGGTCGTAGATGTCATAGACGCGGATAGGCTCACCCTCGTTGGTCTGGTAGCTGCCCTCGACGGTCATGCCGTTGGCGCCGGCCTTGACGTTGTTCACACGGATTTCCGTGCCGCCCTTGGTGCGGTAGTAGGTGTGTCCGTCCTCCACGTTGCCGATGACGATATGTGTGTCGAGGATATCCTTCAGCCTGTTTCTGATCTGTGTGTAGTCGGCCTTTCCGATAGAGTCGCCCACGACACCGGTCTCTGTGTCATAGTTCCAGATGCTGGCCCACACGCGGTCCTGCACGTTCACCTTGGAGGCGTCATAGTGGAATTTGAACAACTGTGTCTGGCTCTTGCCATAGGAGCAGGGGTCGATATACTCGAGCAATGCTTTGTTGGTGGGGATGAAGAAACTGTAGTAGGAGTTGAGTGAGTTGAGATACACATTATACTGCAGTTGCTCGATGCCCCAGTAGAGGATCTTCATGCTCTCGTTGACGAGTGCCGGGAACGACACGCTGACGTAGGCGGTGGGGGAGTAGACGCGGTTGGTGAGATAGATGGCGCCGTTGCATCCGAGCCATACCGAGTCGATGGCTTCTTCTTCCACGCCCATGGGGTCGTTGGCGTCGTTGAGGATGCCCTGGAATTTGGAGGGCACCGACGAGATGAACGAGCTCAGCATATTGTTGTTGAGCAGTTTGACCACCACCTCATCGGGCACGTTCTCCCAGGTGCCGTAGTAGTCCTTGAGCACCTTGCCTGCTCCCGACTCCCAATATTCGGCCATGGCCTGGTCGCTGGGCACCATCATCACGGCCATGTCGCGCTGCAGGGCGATGTTGCCGCCCTGGTCGTTGAGACCGGCGTAATAGGCGTTCCATTCAGGGTCGAATTTCAGCAGACCGTTGACGGGGCCGTTGTCGGGTGTGGCGTTGAGCGGATTTCCCTCCTGTGATTTCTCAGAGAAGAACCTCTTCTGGTAGACGGAGTCGACGCTCTTGTCATATAAATAATTATATTGTGTGGTCGTAGCCTCTCCCACCCAGTAGGGGGCACAGAAGCGCTCAAGCAGTTTGCAGAAAATCTTGGTGTTGGGCTTCTGGGCAATGAGTTCGGCCATATTGGGCAGCGGCGTGATGACGTCGCTCATCTTATGGATGAATCCATTAGAGCATTTGATGTTGGGCTCTTCCACTTGCACACCGTTGACACTGGCATCGCCTGGCTCGCGATGAGTGGTCTTGTTGTAGAGGAAGTCGTAGTCGCTGTTGGTGATACGCTTGTTGACCAACTGCTTCTCGATGAACTGCACGAGGGGCACGACGGAGTTGTCGGTCATACACACCATCGGTTGTCCCGCGGTCTTGTAGCGTGCCCAATAGGGGTTGTCGGGCATCTTGTCGGGCGTGAGGATGGTCACAGAGTCGTAGGGCGTGCTCGACGCGAAACGTCTCATACACTCACCCTCCCGGGGCGGTGTTCCCTCTACGCTTGGCAGACTGTTGAGCTGCATCGAGTTGTCCATCATGCTGCCAAAGAGCAGGAGTTTCTTCTGAGAGGTGCTCAACTGTTCATAGCTGTTCACTCCCCAACTGTTGTTGCGGAAGAATCGGTCGTAGGCACTGTCGTCGGCCACGAAGAGGGTTTTCGAACCCGTCTTGGCAAGCACTTCTTTGTAGCCCAGATCCTCAATCATCCGCACCGTGTTGGTGTAATTGCCTTCTTCTGCCAGCCAACTGTAGATGCTCGAGCCCCATCCTTCAGGGGTCCGCTCATCTAAGTCGTATTCTGAGCAGGAGTTCATGGCAAACCCAACTGCCATCATAGCACAAGCTGCGATGAACTTGCTGCGATGATGACTCCAAAAAGTTTTTTCGGTTCCCATAAGAATTTTTTGATTGATCTTGCAAATTAATTTTTTGCAAAGTTAATTATTATTAATGTGAGCCTTTCAAGGTTTTTGTTGCATCGTCTTTTTGATTTTTTGTCAAATGCATAATTGTGTTACATAAAATTTGTATCATGTAACATTTTCGCGAATTAAGGCGGTTTTTAGGGTGTTTTTCAAGTATTTTAACACAATTTTAAAGGTGTTTCACCCATCGCGACCGTTCGGCGAATGATGCTGATTCGTGATTCGCCGGACGGCCACGAAATGTCTTATTTGCTTGTTTGGGATGCCTTTTTCGAAGTCATGATACGTAGCACCATGTCGTCGGTGATCCCCATGCCGTTGGCACCGATGGCCGTGAGGTTGTGGATGCTTTTGTCAACGTCTTCGTCCACGATGCCCTCTGTCGACGAGACACATTTCCCCTCTATGGAGAGGAGGGCGGAGAGGACGGCGGTGCTCACTCCAGAGGTGATTTTGAGCGAGCACGACGGTTTCGCGCCGTCGCAGATCATTCCCGTCAGGTTGGCTATCATGTTTTTCACAGAGTAGCACACACGCTCATAGTTGCCTCCCATCAGATAGGTGATGCCTACGCTGCTGCCGATGGATGCCACCACGCAACCGCAGAGGGCGGAGAGCGGTCCCAGACTCTGCTTGATATAGATGGCTGTCAGATGACTGAGCATGAGGGCCCGTATCAGTTCCTCTTCCGTATTCTCATTCTCCTTGGCGTATACACACACAGGGTTGGTGGCACAGATGCCCTGGTTGCCCGAGCCGGAGTTGGACATCACGGGAATCATGGCACCGCCCATACGGGCGTCGCAGGCCGAGGCGGTGCGTGAGATGATGTGTGAGAAGATGCTGTTGCCGAAAATGCCTTTCGACATGGGTCTCTCGATGGTCTTTCCCAGGTTGTGGCCGTAGTTGCCTTTGAGGGCTTCCCGTGCGGCATTCATGTTGTAGGCGCGTGTCTGTTCAATGAACCTTATTTCATCGAGGGGTGCCGTGGTGGCGAAATCGTAGACAAGTCGCATGTTGAGCTCGATGTCGTCTGTCGCGCTGTCTGTGGCTGTCGTCACGGTGTCCTCGGTCACGAAATGGGTATGTCCGCCCGCAATGATTGCGCTTGATGACTTGGCGCCTGACGAGGTGGTCACTTCGATATACAGTTTGTCGCAGGCTCCATCCTTCAGGCTGATAGCGATACGGCCCTCCGCCACATATTTTTTCCCTTCCTCGAGGGCTTCCGGGGTAAGGTCCTTGAGCACTTCCAACTGGTATTCCGACTTGCCGATGAGTGCGCCGAGGGCAATGGCGATGGGCAGTCCGGTCATCCCAGTGCC
>ODAI010472365.1_pt1 | contig 26541 bp, 32 predicted proteins | sample 1539321 | NCBI WGS metagenome assembly ODAI01 (sample SAMN02144231, study PRJEB22623) | gut metagenome | biome: sheep rumen | host: Ovis aries | place: New Zealand
AAGATTAACGCAATGAGGACTGAAGATAATATTGCAAGATATTTCAAGAGTCTTAAAACAAAATGTATCGATACTATTTTGATTAACGTAATCAATAATAGCGATCTTATAATGGACTTCAATGACTTGTTCAATATGAGCTTCGGTACATTCGTTCAGATTTATTTCAAACAAATTCAAATGGACGTAGGATCAACTTATTCATTCGATGCTGTAGTTAAATCTGTAGACGGTCAGGATATTGTAGGTAAAGATGTTTACTATAAATTAAACTTCGACTGTGCGATCGATAAAGATTCCGGATTGTTTAAGGTTAAGTCCTTAGCTTTGAAACTCAATCATAAGAAATCTATAAACGAATCTACAAAGAGAAAGTTGAAGGAAGAGGCAGGCAATACAGTAGTTTGTGCATTTGGAAGAATGAATCCTCCTACAATCGGTCATGCTAAGCTTATCAACAAAATGGTGGAAATTGCAAACCAGATCGGGTGCGGTAAACCTAAACTTTATTTGAGTCATAGTTGCGACCCTGTAAAGAATCCTTTAACATATGAATCTAAAGTAAATTGGATTAGAAAGATGTTTGGGGATAAAATTGATGTAGTTGAAAGTCCTGCAATCAATATGTTCTTTATGGCCCACGAATTATATCTTCAGGGATATGACAATATGGTTTATGTTTGTGGTGAAGATAGATACGAAGATACCTCTAGGTATTTACACGGTGCAAACGGTCAGGAGTTTGATAAGAAGGGTAATAGCTTACTTGATAAAACTTATTACAACTTCGAAACTTTGGAGGTAACTGATGCGGGTCATAGAGATGAAAACTCAACGGATCTTGCGGAGCAGGCTTCAGCAAGTTTAGCAAGAAAGTTTGCAATGGAAAATAACCTCGAAGGTTTTAAGAGTATAGTACCTTTAAGTGAAGATGATGCTATAATCTTATTTGACGAATTGCAAACAAGTATGGGACTTTAATAGGAACATAGGATCTAAAGTTTACCTATATTATAACATACGAAGGAGGCTCGTATGGAAACTTTAGAAATTATCGTAGATAATATTTTCGGAATCGGTGATTGCACCCCATGGGGAATTATTGTAATCGCCGGTGCTTTCTGTATAGCAACTATTGTATCAAAGAAGTTTAGAAACATTTTCTTTTAAGGAATAAGCTATGGAATATTATGTAATCCGTCTTTATATCAAAGATCGTAAAGAATATAATTACTTATATTGCAACCATATTTATCAAACTGTTTGGCATGCCAATCATTTTTATAAAAAGGAAGATGCGGAAAAACGTTTCGAGGAAATTAAAAAGCCTTGGGGTTTAAGCTATCCTGAAGATTGGGAAAACATTGATTTTGAAAAATCCGGAGTTAGAAAAATAACTCTTATAGAAGAGGATGCTTAATGAGAAACTTAAATACAAAACTTTTTGTAGTAGAAATAACTTACAAAGATGGTAAAGTAGAATATGTAGGACAGCGTGGATGGTATCCAAAACTTCACGATGCAAAGTTTTATAAGAAAAAGGGTATGGCTCAGAGGGAAGCTGATTGGATCAACAAGTCCCGTGAATGCCATGCCGAACCAGTTGAAATTCATTTATTTGATACAAGGGATGCTTAGGAGGCAGTTATGAAACTTGAATTTGGTAAATACACGGATATTACAAGTTTTGCTAAGAAAACAGTTCCGGAACTTTTCGGGGGTTACGAAAAAGTTTATATTTGTCCTGATACACGTAATTGGTGGCTCACTTGTCTAAATCCAAATGTAAATGAAGATTACGAAGAAGTTCCTGGTTACTATATGGTAGAACGTGATAAGATTGATTATCCAACAGAAAAGATTATGGATTGCTATCTTACTACGAAGGTTGTAAAAGAACTTCTTGAAGATTGGGGTTGCGACTGCTGGGATTCAGTAGAAGCTCATTCTCTTGAAGAAGCCATCGATGTTGTAGATGGTGGCTTTGGAATCATTCCGGAGGATGCTTAAAATGAAGGAAGTTTGGTTTTTCTTGATTCGAACAAATACTGATTATATTAAAAGATCGCCTGTATTTGAATCCTTCGAAAAAGCAAATAAGGCTCGTAAGGATTGGCATCTTACCTCTTGGTTCGAAGAGCCTATCACGCCTGTAATGAAAGGTTATGAAGAAGAGTAAGGGGGCTTTATGACTTTACGTAAATGGATTTACGCTTTATACAATCACGAAACATATAAGTATATGTTATATATGGGAGATGGATTCTATACAGAAATCTCTATGAAGGATCTGCTCTCAAAGTATGGCGAACATTCAAAGTTCGTTATTAGAATCGAACAGAACACTCTTTGGGTTGTTCTTAAAAAGCCGTGGAAGGATAGATAATGTTAAGACTTTTTTGGGCAGATGCTAATGGATATCACATTCATCCATTCCGTTATAAAAAGAATGCGGAGCTTTGGATTAAACAGCAAAATGAAAAGCTCGGCAAGGAACATTACACTTTAGGATTTGAAGATTGTAAAGTAACTGATTTTCCGGAATGGAGTTGGTATTGGTCATATAAAACCGAAGAGATTGAATACGAAGCTGTATTTGAAGGTAAGATTCCGGAAGATGACTAAGGAGGGTATATGAACCAGTCTCGAAAAGCGGTAGCAACTTTATTAGCCGCAAATGCAATGTTAGCAGGTATGGGTGGAGGTGGATTCCTTCCTAATTTTAATTTTCATAAACCCGATCATCACTATCGTGATCACGTTAAAACTCAAATGAAAGGCCTTTCTTCAGAACAGATGGGTACCAAAGGAAAGAAGAAGAGTAGAGCTCAGCGCAAAGCTATGAAGCACAAGGCTAAATAATCTATAATCAAAGGATGGAACAGATGATAGATACAAATAAAGTTGCACAAATATTTAGAGGGTTGGAAAACGACTACGGTTATACAACAGAACAGTTGGCCCCTTTCAGTTTGATTGAATTTGACATCAATGAAGAAGATTTGGAGCTTTGTGTAACTAAACTCTTAATGGATCCTGAATTTCATCATACCCCTAACGAAATCAAAAAGATTACTTACGAAGATGAATCAATTAGACATTGGCTTGATGCTAATGGATTTGATGGTGCTTATAAAGTTTGGTTTAAGAATGGAGAAAGCACTTATTACGCTTGGAAGTACGGCGATGAGGAATTAACCGAAATTCAATATGAATCCCCTAAGAGTAATGCAAATAAAGAAATTGCAAAAAGAATTCAAAACATATTAGAAACCTGTCAATATGATGGGGAAGATCCTATCCTTTCTTACGATGCACGTCATAAGTACATAGATGTAGATGTAGACGGTGATTGCATTGTAATCAATTACACTTCACAAGAAAGTTATCCTGAACAAGTTAAAGAAGAGATTATCGATTTATTAAGAGATAAACTCCCTGAATTTGGAAAGGTTGAAATTTGGTTATATGTTAAAAATCGTCAAGGCGATGAAGGCACATACCAAGTAATATAAGGAGATTAAAATGAGAACTATTTCTAAAGGTAAAAGAGTAAAAGAGGCATCAAGCGATAGGTGGGAAGTTTTCTATAATGAGAACTACGCTTGTAAGATGAGGGGAACTGAATCCGATCGCCCAAACAAAACTGTTGAATTTGATTCAGTTCAGGAAATGTTAGATTTCTTTGACGATGAAGGAGTTATTTATTTAGATGATGAGTATTGGGCAGATATCTATGATGCTAATACCTTATCTGATGATACTTTGGATGACCTTATTGATAATTGTAATGACGTTGACATTTCAGGTGGGGATATAGTTGTCTTCAGTATTATTCACAAGAGGGGTAATACAGTTATAAATGAAAAGACAACTGAATGGGATCCTTATGAATGGGCCGGCGATGATGACGATTATGATTACGATGATTTGGATTAAGTAAAAAAAAAATAAAGGGAGCTTTTACAGCTCCCTATTTTTATGCCTTCTTAAAATCTTATTCTTCTGGTTTCTTAAAAATCTCTTCCTGCTCTTCCGGAATATCATTCATTATATTGTAAATCTTTTTAATAACGAAATCATTCTTTTCTTCAATACTTCCTTTAGGAACAGCGATCATTGGAATTCCAAATGACTCCAACTTTGCAAAGATGTTTCCGTAAATACCTACAAGCTTATCAACTTCCTCTTTAGAAGACCTTACACCGTCATCTACGGTTTCAAATGTTTTCGGAACATAGATACAAAGGTCACAAGCTTCCTGCTCGTCGTAAAGCTCTTCAAGTGCTTTCTGGATAAGCTCTTCTGCTTCCTCTAATACCTTTTTAGTTTCTTCCGGAATCTTATCTGAAAGCTCTAATGTACCTTTCTTACTTACAACCATATAAGGCTCTTCAATTTCTTTCTTCTTTGCCATAAGGTATGCAATTACATCAGCGGCTGAACGAGGGAAGATTGAAACGGTATTTTCATCTTCTGTAAGGAGGGTTTCGAAATTATGTTTATGACCCTCCAATGCTTGTTCTTCTACTGCGAAAGAACCGTTAATGGATCTATCCACGTTAGAAAGTACAGATCTACCGATAGATGGAGCGATCTGTACTTTATACCCATTTTCTTCATAATACTTTGCAATCCCTTCTGCAATAGTAGTCTTTCCTGTTCCGGATGCTCCTATCATTAAAATGTTCATATAAATTCCTCCTTACACTCTGAACAAATATAGACAAGTTTATCTATCTCACTATCCAACATTTCTACTTTTAGAATTCCCCCGCAGTTAGGACAATGAGGACTCAACCAATACTTAATCCATTTCCAAAGATTGAAATCTTTATTCTTAGTATGTTTTATTTTAGTTTTCATTTACTCCCCCGTTTTAGGATAAATAGTGATTCTGCAAAGTTTTGGTTCCATTTCTATTTTCTCAAGGATACCTGATCCAATCATTTCCAAAACCCAAGAGGTATGTTTGAAACGATCCCAAGCTTCTTTTTCGCTATAACCATCAAAGTCCATATAGCAATCTGCATAATGGGGATCACACCAATCAATCCATTTAAGCTCAGGGTACTTTTCCATTATATCCCTAATGGGCTGTTTATCAGGGGCATTACGATGTGGGCCTTCATATTTGAATGTAAAATAAAATCGCCATTTAATCATCTTAACTTAAATACCTTCCATATCATACATCTTGGTAGCGGTCCGAGTAAACCTGCATAGCTAGGATAAAATCCATGGCGGAATGTTGCTTCCAATTTCTTATCTTTGCAATACATAGATCCGTCATAATGATAACAATCTACTTTCCAAATAATTGATAACAGCTGTTGCCAATCCGGATAAGTAGAAAACTTTCCATAAACATCTGAGGTGTGTCCAAATACGACATACTCTTTACTTGCGGCAAGTTTTGATAGGAGCTTAACCCAATCGCCAGGTGTGTTCTCGTCAAAGATATAACCAGGTTGCCAAGGTACAGCTACTTCATCAAATTCATCGAAATGAAAATGTCCTAAATAGTAACCACCTTCTTTACCAACTTCAAAATGCTGCATATCGCTTTTTACTCTTTCTAAGAGTTCGGCAGTTACTACGTTTTTCTTAAAATAATGTATACAAGTATTACTTAAACTGCTAGCCATATACGTCTATCCTTCGTAGGGTCCAAATCTAATATATGATCCATAGCAGATTGATGAAACCGAAACCTGCTACAATTTTTACAAGCATTTGGTTGTGGATGGCAACCCTGACCGTAATAACAATTTTCTTCCTTAAAATCTTTTTCTTCTGCTTTCTCTAATAAGGATTTTTGCATCCATAGTTCTTCACTATAAGCATCCTGTAAAGTTCTAATAACCATTTCTGCAGGAATAAGATTTTTTAGAATAACAGGAGTTCGGGCATCCTTATTTTTATAAACATCAAAAGTAAATAAACCTATCTTAATTTTTTCTTTAGGTACGTCCACAGGGGTAAGTGTTATAGGCCCCTCAGGTCTTTCGCCCCAGTGTTCTGTAAGTTTATGTACATCCTCTTCTAATTCCTTAATCAGTTTAGATTGTCTACGAGCCCATTCTATTTGGGTTTCATTCATCTTACTACCTCCCCTAAAATTACAAATAATGGAATGCTTAAATAAGCAAAGAATATAATATTTGCAAAAAGTTCAATTGCGGGAGAAGGCTTTGATAAGCCTATTCCAGGCTTTGGTAATAAAGTTGGAATTGTTTCTACGCCTCTCAATTTCCCTTCTACATTTTTCTTCGAGCTTCGCATATGGGCTGGCCTCCTTATAAATTGGTTCCATATTTTCATCATAGCTATCCGGCATTAGATCGTGTAACATTTTACACGCTTCTTCCCTAAGGCCATGTTTATCTAAAACGGATAAACAAACCGCGCGTTGATTATGCAAATCAATGTTTTCACTAAGTAAACATTTGTTATACTCTTTAAGTGTTTCAATGTATCTCTTAGTTCTTCTTAGCATACTTTAATATATAAATGTAAACCGGAAATTATTCTAAAAGTGTTTATATATTTTTAATATGTTAAGTATATCGAAAATAAAAAATTCTAAATCATTTTATGAAATCAAAGATGTATATGGAAACTCTGTAATTATTACAGGATTCGTAGAGCCCCCGGATTCCCTTAACGATTCAGGTAAGGAAGTAAAATGTGAAGGTCAGTTTGGTATTACCTTTGCAAATAAAGTAACTGAAAAAACTGTAAACTATGAACACGTTACTTTAGATAGATTTGAGCTTATGGATTTGTGTAAATGGATTATAGATCCTGATTATCATCCAAACCATACTAAATGTGGTTGGTATTATGAATTCTTTATTTGTTATTGTAAATACCATTTAATTAGACTTGATAAAGATGATATGGTAAGTCTTTATATTTACGATAATGGAAAGGACATTAAACACGTTATAAGAGAAGTAGTGTTCAATCCTAGAGAAGTAAGTCGTTGGAGACAACTTCTAAAATATTTGGAAGAATTAGGGAACTAGGGAATCCAAAACTTCCTATATTATATCATAAGTTGGAGGCACTTATGACAGAACAGGTAAAACGAAGAGTTAAATATATTCGACAGCTCCTTGACGCAATCGAAAACGATGAAGACATTCTTTATTGGGAAGATCACGGAGATGGTGGTTTTTGGAGAAAATTAAGTTCTTGGTGCAAACCAAATGAATGTAATTGGCTCCTTGAAGACGTAGTTCAAAATTATAAACTCTTACCTGGCTCAAATGTTCGCAAAGTATTCGAAGAACAATTCTTAAATTGCAAAATCGTAAAATCTTATAATTCGTGTGAATATTTCGATATCGCAGATGAATATGGTCATTGCAGGTTTTATAGATATCTTACAGACCAGCGTGAATTTGCACCTGCAGATGATGAATTCGCAGAATTGAACGCATCAGGAAAGCTCATCGCAGATCCTGAGGAATATTGGAGGAACTAAATGGAACTTACACCACTTAAGGATGAAGTAAAACTTAAGGCAATTAGAGTACCAGCTGTATTACCTTTACCTGAGGATCTTGTAGGAAGATTCACTCGTGACGAATGGAAAGTATTCGGACACTTCTGTAATAAGAATCCTGAATTGGATTGTATGTCCGATCCTGTTTATCTTAGAAATGTAGCAAAATGTATTAAGGCTACTGCAAATGGAAAGTTGGATGATGTAATCCGCGATCCACTTAAAATGACTTCACATCCACTCTATAAGAAATGGAGTGCATATTATCAGGGCATCAAAGACAAGAAAGCTTTGGAACGTAAAGATCCAAAAGTAAAAGCCGCAACAAAAGCTCGTAACGAAACACTTAAAGCTAAATACGGCACTTGTGAAGTTGATGGAGTTGAGGAGCCGCTTCAAAGTTATGCTTTGGAACCTGAAGGAATCTTCCCTGGCCGTCCTGGAAGCCCAGATGCAGGTCTTTGGAAGGAAGCTACTGACATTGCAGAAGTAGTTGTAAATGCAAAAACATTTTTACCAAAGCTTCTTATAGGTGATGACGATACTGAACATACATATTCTTGGAATTTATCTTTCAATCCTGAAAATCATTACGCCGCTCGTTATCCTGTACGCGTAGGAGTACCAGGAGAAAAGCCTACAAGTGTTCAGTGGAAGAAGATTATGTTCTCTGCTAAAGCTTCTTGTAAAAAGGAAGGACAGCAGAAGAAGTATGACGCTTCGGAAGTTTTGATTGATAACATCGTTCCACTTATGGATAAGATTGTAAGGGATTGTGAAGAGAATCCAACAGCAACTTCGATTGCACTTTATCTCTTATTCACTAAGGGAATTCGTATTGGAAATGCAAAGCCAACAAAGAACGGAACAAAGGGATTACTTACACTCGAATGGGGTAAGGATGTTAAACCAACCGGACATGGTTTTGGAATTAAGTTTGACTTCCTTGGAAAGGATTCAGTCCACGATTTAAGTGAAATTGAATTACCAAACCAGCTTATGTATAACAACTTCACAACTCTTTGGGCTGACCAGAAGAAGCTTAAAACAACTAAGGAAGAAATTAAGAAATATGTAACATCCCTTATTCCAGGTGTTCCATATACTCCTAAACTTTCACGTACAGTTGTTGCCGCTAACACAATGATCCAGGCGCTCGATGAAGTAGTTCGTAAATATAAACTTACAAAGGATTCAGATGAAGGTCTTAAAAAGCTTGCATTTAATGAAGCAAATATGGAAGTTGCAAAGCGTCTTAATCACCAGAGAGGTGTAAACAAAACTGCGGAAGCAAAGCGTAAGGCTAAGTTCGAAGAGAACAAGACCAAGCTCAAGGATCGTGAAGCAAAAGCAAAAGAGCTTGAAGCAAAAAGAAAAGCACGGATTAAGGAATTGGAGAAGAAAGGTGGTAAAGAAGAAACTATCGCCAAGCTCCAGGCCATGATTGATAAATCAAAGTCGAGAGTTAAACTTGCAAAGATGAATGAATCTTTCAAAGAAGAGAATCAGAACTTTGTTGCTACTACATCTAAATCGGCTTATATATGCCCACGCATTATAAAGAGTTTCTGTGATAGAGTAAGCCTCCCAATTGAAAAAGTCTACACAAAAACTCAGGTCGATCAGTTCTCAGAGTTCTTCGACTAATTCCAAAATCCGATCTATTTTAAGTCTCCTTCGGGAGACTTTTTTTATGGGCATGGCTAATTATATTTGGATCAACTTTTATAAGATTCTAAGTGATCATAGGAATCAAATAAGGGTCGATGCCTATAATCAAAATATTAAATAAATGGAACTAAGTTGCAAATAACAAATGTCTTTGTGACAATAAATGAGCTTAGTTGCCGAAGGAGTTAATTTATGTTATTGGAAGATTTTGATGAATCAGAGTTTGTCGGAATGGTAGACAAACAGGACAAGGAAAACGGAGCTAGTACAAGCAATTGGAAAATTCCGGATTCAGTAGAAATTGCAGCAAAAGCAAATAAGGACCATCCAAAAGGATACGCAGTAGTTCGTCTCATCAATCCAGTCCCATCTAGCCCAGCCGATCCTGCAAAGCCAGGCACCGGAAGAGCAAAACTTGCAAACATATCTCTTATCAAGGATTCAAAGAACAATTGGCACAGAGTTATTATGCCTGCTTACATTAAGTACAAGGCACAGTACCCATCTGTATTCCTTGATTTCATTGACAAGGTATTGTCTAAGGTTAAGGTAGAAGGACAGAAGACAAAAGACGGAAAACAGCTTTACAAATCTGTTTATGAAGAGCGCAATGACTACGGCGCACAGGCTGTAGGTAAGATGACTCTTGCAGAGATTTGGAAGATGGTTAACACTTGTGGTCAGCAACAGAACGGCGATATCAAGCCAAAGACTTGGAGAGGTTCTACAGCATATATCGTAAACTGTATCGATCGTACAGATCCAAAATGGCATCAGGAACACAAGCAGACAAAGCTCTTGGTAAAGGAGATTACTAAGAAGGGTGATAAGACTTATCTTAAGGAACTTCCTTGGTACTGTATCCAGAACGGTTTGGATGCAATCCGTACTTCATATGAAACAACTCCTTACAGAAAGTTCCATTGTGACGTATTTATCGAGCCAGGTGTACAGGGTACAGACTCTTACAAATTCACAAACGCTACAAAGGCAAAGGATACAGGCTTCTTGGATGAGCTTAAGCTTCCTGCAGATGTAGTTAAAAACATTTCTTTGGATCCAAATCTTACTCCGGAAGAAATGAACTACAACGTAATCGATGTTGAAGAGTTCTATGCTTTCACTCCATCAGCTAAGTTGGTTGAATGGTTCGGTGATATCATTGGAATGTTCGACTCTTACGAAGGAACAAACTATCTTGAATTGCTTAAGATGGAAGCTAAGGAAGAGGCCGCTAATGCAACTGCATCAAAGCCAACTGTAACAGAACAGCCTGCCGCTCCTGAAGAAGCACCAGCACAGCCAGTTCCTGAAGTAAAACAGCCTGAACCTGTTCAGTCAGTTCCAAGCTTCGATCAGATGGATGACGCACAGGTAACTCAGGAAGCTCCTAAATCAAGTGGAGCACCTTCAATGGATGATTTCTGGAACACCTTGAACGATGACAATAAGTAAAAGGTAGTTTATAAGACTTTTAGAAGGCCTAGGGAAACCTAGGCTTTCTTAATTTATATTAAAATATGGAATACGTAAGAGACCCTAAATGTGAATGTCGTGGTTATGTAGATGTAGATACATTACCTTACGATAAAAGAATAATTGAAAAATTTTGGATGCGTGGATTTATATATGACGGCTCTAAAAGTAAAGAGTGTAACTGTCATAAACGTTATCGCTTAACCCAAAGATATGATTGTATTGCAAAAAACTTAGACCTTCCTTCTGCAGAAGAATTAGACGAATTGAATTATTTAGGAGAAGGCGATTCTTATAATAAACTATCATCCCTCCCTGATATTATAGAAAGAAATAATTTCAAAGATGTAATTATTTACTGTTCGGGAGCTTTCGGAAATCAAAAAACAACTAGTGCCCTAAAAGTAATGTTGGATTTAATTCGTAAGGGCAAATGGGTTGTATATGCAGATTATACTAAACTCACAAAACAGTTGTTGGATTTAGATTCGGATACCAAAGAATATAGAAACGCGGACTATCTTATTATAGATGGTTTCTGTGAAGGCGAAGTAATAAACTTTCAAACTACTTTTAATGAATTATTTGACATCATCCTTAAAAGAAGAAAGCCTACTATTTTAATCTCCTCAAAGAAACTCGATGAAATAAAGTTTACTCATTATGATATGTCTTTGTTGGATGGTATTAAGTTAAGATGTCACAAATATAATTCTTATATTGAATTTAACGATCACGCGGCTAATGTCTTGTTGAAAGAAAAAGGCCCTATTGATATATGGAGTATGTAAGTGTATAAAGATTTATCTGAATATGGTAGAGATTGCGTAGTTGCGCTTAAGGGTTGTTTACAAGACCCTAACTATTTGGACTTTCCATTCGAGGGGGTTCTTAATACAGGCTCATCTGTAAATAGGGTATTGTGCAAAGTTATTGAATATATCAAAACTCTTTCCGATCCTAAATATTTTACTGAAGAAGGTTGTAAGGAATATTACTTAAACGCTACCGGACAGAAAGTATTTATAGAAGAAGAGGATAAAGCTTTTACATCCCTCTTTACTGCAGCTAAAAAAGATTTTGAATTAAAAGATCCTGCTCAATTATTTATCAATCTTGCAAAAGCTTATAAGAAAGTTTCGTTAAAAGAAAAGATTAAAGATTTCTCAATGCAGGATGAATTGGGAGAAAATCCTATACTTTGGTCCGATGACTTTTATAATGACCTTGTACTTAAATTAGACGACATTGATGAAGAATCTATAAATGAACAAGATGGATTAGTAATGGCCTCAGATATAGGTGATTACTATGATGAGCTTTTGGATAAACGTGAAACTCAAGAACCTGTTTCATTCCATTGGAAGTGTTTGGATGATTTAATTCCAGAAGGCCCTACAGAAGGACATGGTGGAACTATTGCAGGTTCAACCGGTATGGGTAAGTCAGCATTAGCTCTTAATATAATGGATCATTTAATAGAAGCAGATGTTCCTACAGTAGTATTCCCTATTGAAATGGGTATGGAGAATACTGTTGATAGATACGTTGCACATAGAATTAAAGTTCCTTACAACGAGTTAGTAAAACTTAAGAAATCCGAACACCCTGAAATCAAAGAGATGATTGATAAGGAAATGAGAAGATTGAAATTCCACGATAGGTTTGCAATCTGTCAGGACCCAGTTATCGATTTGAAGAAATTGGAAATGTATATTAAGCAGTTCCAAAAGAAAGTAGGGCAGAAATATTGTGTAGTTATAATTGACTTGCTTACAATGATTTCTGAATTCTATAAAGGTGACAATCTTGCAAGTTGTATTGAGAAAGCAATCAACGCCTTGGATATTCTCTCTAAGAAATTAGGCTTCCATTATATTGGTGTAGTACAGTTGAATAGGTCGATCGAACAGGATAAGGTATTGTCAGTTCAGTCAATTGATAAACTTAAACCAACTCGTTCTTCTATTAAAAACTCAAGTGCTATTTTGGAAAGATCTCGTTACTGTTTAACTATCTTCAGACCTGCTTATTTTGCAAAACTTTATTTGACTCCTGAAGAAGCCGCTACGGTAGAGGATGTAGCTGAAGTAACTCTTATGAAGGCTAATAACGAAGATGCCGGACGCATCTATTTGAATTACGATGGTCCGACATTTACTTTGACAGAAAGAGAAACGATGTATTAGTCGTAAAGTCTCTGTAATGTTTTATATTGGTTAGTTGTACCTTCAATTAAAATTATTTTAACTTTAGGATCTTTTTGAGCTTCTTGCAACTCTAACAATGTTACTTCTTTGCCGTCCAAAAGATATTTTTCTGCTTCCATATTGGAACCCCCTATAGGTTAATTAGTTACAGAACTTAACTATTTTATAGTATATGATACTTATTACTTTAGACAAAACAACGCTAGTCGGAACTCCTTTGAATCTTAACAAGGATATAAAAGACGATTGGCTTCATCATAAAACTGCATTAAAATCTGCAAAGTTTAAGTGGAACGATAAAAACAAAAGATGGGAAATGGATGTTCCTATGTGGTCCCACGATACCTATAACATTTTGAGGATGTTTGCAGAAGTTAAAATCCTTCCAGAAGTTCAAGAACTTATAGATAAATGGGATGACATTATGCCTTCCCAATTAAAGAAATACGAAGTTCAACCTTTCGATTGGTTGGAGTTTTCATACTTCACTCCTTACGTTGGTAAGCATCCTTATGAAGATTATCAGAAAGAAGATATTCTAAAAGCCTTATCCCAAAACCGCGAATTGTTCGATTGGGAAATGGGTCTTGGTAAATCTTATGCCACTGTTATTATTTATGAGTATTATAAAAAGTTTAAGGGAACCGAGAAGATGCTTCTATTCTCTTCTAACATTGGTACTCGTAACTTAAAGGATGAATTGGTTAAATTGGATAGAAATCTTACAGAAGATGATATCGAAGTATTTACCAAAGCTAAAAGTTTTACAGGTTTTAGAAGAAAGTGGGGTAAGGGCTATAGAAACACTCGCCTTGTATTTGATTTGGATGTAATTCAAAATAAAAAGGTTTTAGTATTCTCTTACGATGCTTGGGTATTAGTTCATAATGCTTATGTAAAACATATTAGGGAAGAAGAAATAAAGGCTAAGAAAGCTAAGAAAATAAAGGATCTAACTCATCTTAAAGACATTAGGATTCCTATTGAGAAATTCTCTCCCGGTGTTCCTATGCTTTGTTTAGATGAGTGTCACAACCTTCAAAATCCTAAATCGGATAGAAGTAGGGTATTAGATAAATACTTAAACAAATTCCCTTACCGCTATATGTTCTCTGCGACTCCTGCAGATGTACCTGAAAAACTTTACTATATGGGAAGGATTCTCGATCCAAGAATTGTTAAGTTTTTGAAGTACGATGATTGGCTTCAAAAATATAATGACATAGGAACTATTTTTAGTAAGTTTGCAATCAACCCTAGAAAGTGGCATTGGGAAGACTTAAATAAAGTAAATGCAGAACTTGAAAAATATACTACAGTTAGAACTGCGGATGATTGTTTGATTTTACCTGAATCTAAAGTTGTTGCTCCTTTCTATATAGAGATGGATGAAGACCTTGAAAATATTTATAAGAGTTTTGTAAACTACGTCATCAATTACTCTATTCAAATCGGTGGGGATATTAAAACTATTAAAGATGTAATCAGGGAGAAGTTTGTTACTATACAATCCCTTCTTGAGAATCCTAAAGTATTATTAAGAACAGGTCAAGACTTAGACGCCGGTACAAGATCTCTTATCGAAAAATATAAAGACTCTGAATCTAATAAATTCGATGTTGTCGATGATATTATAGAAGAAAGAGAAAGTTATAATGATAGGGGAATCCTTTGGTATGTACACCCAGAAACAGGAAAAGCCTTAGAAGCAAGATATAAGAACAAACATCCCGTATTAGTTTCTTCTGATTTGAGTGATGAGGAAAGAGCTAAGAAAATTAAGGAATTCCAGAAAGATGAAAAACATAAAATCCTTATTGCGGATTTGTTAATTCTTAACACCTCCCTTACCCTTAATGAAGCCAACTATGGTGTTTATGTTGAGAACTCTTTCGCTTACCAAATCTACTTCCAATCAACCGGACGTATTAAAAGAATTGGTCAAACTAAACATACTTACATTTATCATATGTTCTATAAAAATACTATTGACTTATTCCATAAGAAAACTATTGATAATAAAGCAGACTTTAGTAACGCACTCTTTAATAGTAATGCCTGGTTGGGTATGGATATTAAAGGATTGAAAGAGTTCTTCGAGGGTAATTTCGAGATTGATTAGAATGTAGGGTAAACATATAAGGCTGAACAAACTAAAGTAAGTTCGGCAGGTCTCTTTGCGGTAAAATCAAAGTTCAATGGGAATTTGATAGTTCTAACCTTAAACTTTTCAAATACCCATTGCGGCATTGGCTTGTTTACATCTATCAAACCTTCTGGTATATTGTCCTTATATTTTTTAGTAAGTTGATTAACGTTATAACCACCTGTACCTATTTGTGATTGCCAAGCATTAGATCTCATCCTAAGATATAATGTACAATCCTTTCCTCTTTCTTCGTGAGAGGTAATATAATTTAAGTTTAGGCCTTTCTTTGCATCTATATATCCAAAACCTACTTTCTTTGCAAAGTGGAAGAATTCTCTTAAATCTTTAGAGAGTAAAACCTTTATAGTGAATTCATTATCCTGAATTCCTAAAGGAGTTTTAACTGCATCAAAACCTGTTGGTCCATAATTGATATTGAAGGTTTCTTTCTTCTGTTCAGGAATCTCTATACCTTCATATCTAAAATCTAAATCAGTCCAAGTACTTTCACCTGCGAACTTAAATTGTGCTTCAAATGAGGCAGTGTTGGCAGGTTTTACCGAATATATTTTAGCAAAGATGTTTTGAAACTTTTTAACATCCGAATATACTTTACTTATATAATGTCCTATATAAACATCTTCCGTAGGGACTGAATAGGTAAAGAAAGGTTTGTTGCTTCCTCTTTCTTCCCCTACTAAATTCTTTTCCTGTACGTGATATTCGTCCCCTTCATCAATTCCTACAATTTCATTTCCTCGAAGCTCGTAATTCTTAAACCTTACGGCTTTATATGTAGCACTATCTTGAAGTTGTTTAAGTCCTGCCCTAATATTTTCATTAGGTATTTTCTGGTATATAGGTTTACCATCATCCCCCGTACCCGTTGATATTGTTTTAGGGAGTATTAAATTTGTAGATTCAAATTCTTCACTACCCTTTATCCTTACAACTTTATGTCCTAAGGGATCTTTCTTTTCATTCTTATCTTCGTAATACAAGTTTGTAGAATCAAAAGACATCTCTTTTAATTTTATATCAAACACTTCTTCAGGGAATTCACCAAACCTGTTATGTGTAGTAAATGTTCCCCCATAATATTCTTTTAATGTCTTTTCAGGATCCCACTCTCCTATAAATGCATTTTGCCACCATTCTTTATTAGGATCTGTTTTAGTTACTTCACTTAACTCATTAGCTGTATCTATAAAATCTGCCAATACGTTAAGTGTATCACTACCTACATTAAAAATAGAACGAAGATTAGGAGCTTTATTCAATCCCCATTCTTCCGCATAGCCTCTAGCACTTTTAAGAGGATTACCTTTGTCATCTGTACCTACAGAATTCTCTAATACTTCTACTGCATCCCTAAATATGTTTTCTTTACTTTCACTTTCTTTAGCATTACCTGTAGGATTCTTAAAAGATTTTAAGGTGGTAGTAGGTGTATCATATTTTTTACCGTTCTTTAATTTAGAGTCGGGGTCGTTATATTCACTCCAAGGGTCCCAAGCAATGTCGAAAGTATCCCCATCTAATTTAAGTTCCTTTTCTTTAGTAAATCCCCCGTGGATAGTTACACCTGAAGCAGACCCACCCTGAAAGCTACTAAGATCTGTAAACCCACCTTTAGTTTCTATTTTCCATTCTTCCATTAGTCTGTTGTCTCCTCTGCGCCAGGAACCTTATTTGCTTTAGCACTACTTGAACCCCAACTCTTAACTGTATTTACTAAGTTGGTATAAGATTTCTCTGTCTTCTTGTATTCTGCAATTGCCCTACTAACTTGAGACCTAATCTCAGGAGGAACTGACTCTGAATATAAAGCTTCAGGATTTGTAAATAATGAATCAAAATAATTGGTAGTAGCTTTACCATCTGCGTCAATTGCAGCTTTAAGTTTATCGCCTAAACTATTAAATAATTCCTTACCCTCAGATGCTTGTTGTTTAAGATTCTCTACCATTTCGTTTAGACTTTTTCTAGTCTCTAATGCTTTATTAACTTCTTCTGAAACTAATGCTACAGAATTTACACTTGCAATTGCATCATCAATACCAGCCATTGTAGTAGATATTTGAGACAATATAGAAATGGTATTTGCAGATATACATTCAAAGTTTAACAATGACCAAAGCTTCATTAAGATTACACCAATCAAAGAAAACATAACTGACATAAGCTTCTGGGCCACTTGATTTATAATTGACATCATAAATGGTGGGTTGATCCATGCCAACTGTGCTTCCTTAACTATATTTATGATTGGGATGATGATTCCTAATACCGTACTTACAATTGTTACTAACAATTTTACAATCTTAACCATTACTAAAATAACTTTTAAGAATTGTAATTCAACGAAGTCACATCCGTCAATGTTAAATGCACCCTTCTTTATTTGCTCATCTTGTGGGTCAATATTTTCATCTTCATCTTCAGATTCATTTGTGAACTTTGCAAATACCTGAATATATTTCTTACCATCAATCGTTACTGCAGAAGCAATGTGGATGTCATCAAGTTTAGTAATCTTTGCTGAACCTGCATATTTATCGAGGTACCATCCTCTAAAGTATTTACCATTAGCTGACGCACCCTGTAAATCTTTTATTGCTTTACCACCCCTAGTATATTTTACATCGTTAGGGTTTATCCAACTCTTACCATCGATAGTATCATTAAGTGGCGCAACGCAGGAATTGTATTGAATGTAAATAGGATTAGTTAGGTCTTCTGGATTGTCTGCAATAAACTTTGCATAAATATGAACAGCTAAATTACCATCCTCTTCTCTCTTACCATGTGCCTTAAACTTATTACCTGTAGCCAAAGTACATTCAGGATCGAGAAACCAATTAAGGAAGTGATATTGAACATCCCCACTACTTTGTATTGGATCATATAAAGCTATAATCTCTTCATACTTACAACCAATAGGATTTTCTTTGTTTGTAAAACCTAAACTATCCCATTGTGATTCACTTAATACTTCATCCTTCAAAACCATTGCGTGGTAGATAATATTACAAGCTTGTCCTGTTAAATCTTCACCATCGCCTGTACCCTTACCCTCTGCCAAATCATCTAAGGTAGTAATACCATTACAATCAATTGTAAGTCCGTGGTTTGTTAAATCCTCAGTTGCCATAGAATTAGGATCTGCCAAGAAAGGTATCGGCACTTTCATTTCTGCTAAAGGAATTAAAGGATTTTTATCTTTATTGAAAAAGTTTAATAGGTTATCAATATCATTAGACAAACCTTCTGAGGTTAGAGGGACTTCTTCATCACCGTACTCTAACCCAGCAAGTTTATATTGTTTTTCGATTCTACCTTTTATTGTGGAAAGTATTTCTTCATATTTGAGATCGAACTCAACTTCCCTCTTCGGGTTTAAGTTATCCATGCCTGGTTCATAGTCATCAGGTTTGTATACATCGTAATATTTATCGACTACTCTGCGGATGTTCTTTCTCATAATCTTAATTAGTTAGACTTCTAATTAAAACTCATCATCCACTATAGGTAATGTAAAGTTGTCGTGAATACTTCTCCAAGTACCGTCTGCGGCAAGATATATTTGTCTCAATGAAATCTTGTTAATATCTTCCGCAACAAGTCCTCTTTCCTCCCTACCGAAAGTTGCATCTTCATTCTTAACAATCTTAAGAGTTCCGAATGTTCCTTTCTTTGTAGTAAGTTTATTGAAGTAGGTATTGTCTGGATGAACGTATCTTACTTCGAAAGCGCCATCTTCAAACCAAACTTTTTGATCCCTAATATCCTCTTCAAGAGAACCAGAAACGTCATTTAGATATTCATCTGTTTCAGGAATTAAAGTATCCTCAAACTCGAAATGATTTCTATGTAAAGTATGTAAGGTACCCCTGTCAGTAGCTCTATCGAAAGCACCTTTCATTACAAACGCTGCTACCAAATAATCGGCAAGCATCTTTACATTTAACTTGAGTTCTTCCAAATCCCTTTCAATTGTCTTTAAGTTTTTAGGATTTGTTAAATACTCTTTATAAACATCGAAGGTTAAAATCTTAGCTAATGATTTTCTTGCCTGTTCCTGTTTCTGTGTTAAGATACCTCTTAAAGCTTTTTGATCCGCAGAAAGATTTTCATCTTCTTCTGTAAGAGTCTTATCATCCTCAGCCTTAAAGGTTTCACTATATCTGTTAAGTAAATCGTCATTTAATACTTTTGTACTTTCCTCAATAAAGCCTAAAGATGTCTCAATGCTATTATACAATTGAGTTAAGTAACCTTTAGATGTAGGGCCGAATTCATAGAATTCATCTACCTCAGTATCCCTTGAGAAAGGTTTAATTTCATAATCTAAATACTTAACAATATGGTCTGTAACTTTCCATCCCTTGAATGTAAGTTCTTTATTGTTTTTGTTAGAGTAAGGTCTACTTGGATAAACTTCATCCTCTACTGTTTTAGGTTCCCAAGAAAGAATATCAATATACTTTTCATCGGCTGGGTGGCCTGCTATGTATTTAGTATTCAATCTTACTGCAGGAACTTCATCACAATCAACCTTACTTGCTTTTATCCCATAGAACTTAGGAAGTGCGGCTGAACTATCATCCTCTGAAAGTTTCTTAATGTAAGTCCAAAGTTCATCAATAGTTTTAGAAATAATTCTTTCTTCTACCCTAATAGTACCCGCACCCGTCTTAGCAATAGTTTCAGATCCTTCCTCTAATAATTCACTTTCGTCTCCTTTTTCTGAATCCGAAATAAATGGAGGAATTATACTATATCCACTTACCGCATCTTTAAGATTACTTGTACTAGGGAAAGTTGTAGAGGCTTTAGCATTCTCAATTTCAACACCTTCTGGTTTATAAATCAAAGGCATTGTCTGTTCAATATAAGGAACTCTTGTAATAGAATCTTTATATCTTCCCTTACCGCCTTTCTCTTTATCTACAAATACTTCCTTAAATGCTACTTTAGAATTAGGAGTTAAGTCCTGCTCAAAGTTTTTCTCTTCAACGAAGTCTCCGAAGAATGGTGCCTTAAAGATTACACTTTCTTTTTTAAGCCATTCCATTACAGGTGGGGTAAGTCTTGCACTATCCCATTCTGCTGTAGGATTACCATAAGTGTTATAAATCTTATTTAAGATGTTTATGGTTAAGTAGTTTACTGTATCATCATTATATGTATAATCGATAGACCAAGGGTTTGCATCATTCTCAGATACGGCATCTGGGTAATTCTTAAGACTCTTGTAAAGTGGAATATCTTTAGCATTAGAATCACTAGTGTTGTGAATAGTTATCTTACTATTGATATCCCCAATAGTTCCCCAAGCCCAAATAGAACCAATAAATGTTCTTTGAGCAATTAAGGCATCTACTAATTTGAAACCTAATACCAAGCCACCGAAGATATCCCAAGTTTCATATTCTTCTTCATTGATTAAGATAGTTGCTTTATCCTGAGGTATACACAACTGAATTGCTTGGCTGTTTCTCATATCTACACTTGGATTGTATCCAATGTAAAGTGGGCTTAACATTGAACCAAAACCACCTGTAGTACCTGCGGTTGAAAGTTTAGATAACATTCCTTCCGAAGCAATCATATCAATTTTATCTTCTGGAGGGAAGTTATTTGTAACTTCTTCTGATTGTAATACCCTAGTGATATAATTATATGCATCCCCATCTTTATTAGCTTCTGTGGCTTCAAGCGCATAAGAAGTAATTTCAAGATTGTTATAATCTTTGATTATATAAGTCTCTGGTTCAACACCATTAAGTGTAGTTAAAACTAATTCAGCTACATTAGACAATTGTTCTACATAACTAAACTCATTATTAAACTTACCTGACAAAGCGGCGCTGTTTAATACAAACCTAGTTGCAATTCTATTTGAGTTTTTCTTATGTTCTTCAATACCATCCAAAGACTGATTATAGAAAGGCAATTTGATAGAATCAGGATCGTGTACAGGTAAACTGAAATCTTTTATAAACTTATCTTTACCCTTTGCTGTTAATCCATTATAGAAATCTGCAAGTCTTTGATTACCATTAGGTCTTGATTCTAATTCATATCTTACTTTGAAAAGGGTTAAAATATTATCAGCATTGAAACCTGTTACACCCTCTCCAATATCTCTTATGAAATCACTTAATGGTTTATTTCCTGCATTACCTGCTAAGGCTTCCTCTGTAATTAAAGGAATATATTTTACTTTGAAGCTTGGATCGTATACTGGGTTACCAATACCAATACCGTAAGCCAAATAATCTTTGAGGGCGTAGATAACATTGCTACTATCTGTTTCTGTACCTGTATAGTAGTGTAAGTTTACAAGAATTAAATCGTGATGTAATAATGCAGGTTGAACTTCATTTACGTCTACATCTACCGGGAGTCTATAAATCATTTCTCCCTTATTGTATTCATACTCCCTATAAAATAAGTTTAAGAGATTCTCCGGAGTATACATACAAGATGCATTTTCTATACTACCTGACTTCTGCCAAGTATTACCTACATATTTAATGTTATCTGTATTTTCACCAATTTTGTTTAACATATTTCCCTCTTTAAGTTAAATCCTTAAATTCATATTGCTTCAACTTTGAAGTATCAAATAAAAGTATTTGGTCTTCAGGTTCCAACTCTCCTACGTGTTCAATCATATTTAAGTTGTATTGGCAGTCATCCATATCTGTGAGGCCTGTCTCCTCATAATACTTCCACCAAAGCTTTCTTAAATTAACTGCGTTTAAGGAGTATGAGTTAGGGATTTTCTTTTCCCCTTCTAACACATCCTCGTAAGAGATTGTAAGGGGATCTGGAAATTGTTCGCCATCAATGTCTGTATTGACACTAGCTCTCATATAATCATATCTTGATTTCATCCGAATCCTCTTTTTCTAATTAGCCTTTTATTCCATCCATAGTCTTTGAGAAGCAGCGCCATCTGCACTTACACTTGATCCTATTTGTAAATAACCTAAAGAGTAAGTACATTTAATCGTAACTTCTTCTGCAGAACTCTTAGCACTAAGGCCAGGTCCTAAACTAGATGGTGCGGTTATACCTACAGGGATCAATCCAGTAATTACTAACTCTCCTAAAGTTTCTAAAGAGATACCGGTAGTTTGCCTTTTCACTCCTACATAAGTAGATATTAAGGTACCTTCTGCAATATAACCATCCCCTGTCTTAAGGGACTTCTTGAAAACGTAATTGGAACCATCGTGGTTTAGATTTTCATCATACAACTTTGATTTCCAATTTCTATATAAAGTCATCGGACTTAATGGTTTATCTAAATGGAATACTATATCAATGGTAGAATTGTTATTCTTTTTATTTGCGATTAGCATTCCGTTTTCTTTACTGATTGGTATAGAACTAAACTTTACATTTCTTATTTCTTTTAACAAAGGTCTACAAATAGCCCACTCATCGCAATCTAATATGTTTGAGAAGTTTGTTTCAGTAGGTTCATAGAAATATTTTAGGGCTTTAGATATATCGTTATTCTCTTTTGCGATTTGCAGTTTTCTAGGAAAGAATAGATTGAGATTGGCCCAATCTATTTTATCTAAGTTTTCTACTGCACTTGTAACCTCAGTAAAATTCATTAGAACAAGAATCCTCCCTTAGAAGTTGTATATACCTTACTCCAAGCACTCTGTTTCCAAGCTGAAGTAATTTCTTTCCATTCTGTATTACCTTCCTGTTTTAGCTCTTTACTATTAACAGGTAATGTGTTATCTGAAAGTAAAGCATATATAGGACCTAAAGTTCTCTTAACAGAAGCTTGACAAAGTGCGAACAAGTCTTCGAAATCCATAGGGTCTGTATCGTCCCAATTCCTTGACCATAACAACCAAGTAATGTTTAATATACTTCCCTGATTTACAAATCCTTTTAAGTGGAAACCATCTGCCTCTTTAACTTTATCTACCCTTGATTTAAGGGACATTTGTCTTAAAGTATTTAACAAAGTTAAGTTATCAAGTGCGGCACCAATCATTGATTCGCCTTCACCTAATCCGCTAAAACCAGGTACCGGTTTGAAATAAGGACCTGTAGTAAATCTTGGTCCTCCGAACCTACCACCTGACATTGCCATAGCACCGGAAGCGTTCAATCCTATATTCGCAATACCACTTTGATTAGTTTGGAATGCACCTATATTCCCTTTAGGTTCAACAATTCCGTTTAACGCCATAGGAGGAAGTTTAATATCATAAGACCCTGCAAGGTTTACAGTTTCAGGCTGTTCAAGTGGGAAGTTTGCAAAGTATACTTTTAATGCAGGTTCGATTGCGAGTTTAAGAATTGCTTGTCTATTATATTCAAGTTCTGATTCTCTAATAAATGGAACACCTACACAAGACATTATTTGATAGTAAGTATCTGTATCGATTACAATATCTGGACTGTCTTCTACATATTTTGTAAATGGTTTAACGTCTGCAACTAAAGTAGGTATGTCAGTAAGATCTGTAACTTGTGCATTGATAAACTTAAAGCATTCTACAGTAATGCCATTTTCTAAAGCGGTATGTTTTAATTGACTATAGACTGTAATCTTACTCCAATCTATTTTGTCCATAAAGTTTCCATTACAGTAAAAGAAGTAATGGTGGAACTTTGCACCAGGACAATTTATCAAATAGAGTGAGTCTCTAATATACATAGGGGTATCATTGTCTGCGGTTTTTGAACCCATCCAATACCAACACCTTTTAAGTTCGTCTATGTCTTTGTACTCAGAACAAGTATTTATATAGCTTCCAAAGTTAATCATAAGTTAATTAGTGACTATCCTAATCAATAGACATCACCGGTTGGCCTTACATAGTCTTCACTTTCTGCATCCTTTGGTTGCATTAAAATTAAATCGTCAGTAACTTCTATAGAGCTTATTTGATCTTCATCTTTCTTAAGTAAGTCTAAAAAGGAAGCTTGATTTGGTTGTAAGAAACAAACACAATTACCATCTAAGAATAATCCAAATATATCTTCGTTAAAAGATTCTGTGTGCCATTCCTTACACTTTTTAATTGTTATATTACCTTTCTGTGCTATTACGAATTTCATAAAATATTTAGTAGGTAGACTCCTTCCTTTTAATTATAGACCCCGATCCCGAACTTTTAGCCGAAAAGAGATTTGTTCTATTTTTAGGCAGAAAAGAAATCTAAAAATTCTTATAAATATATAAATATAAATTTTATTTTTATAAAAAAGTTTAATTAAAATTAAAAACAAGAAAGGAGCTAATTTGTTGAATTATAACGATTTAGCCCGTCTTCCCGTAAGAAAACTCATCATACATTTCAGTTGAGTCCTTTATAAAAACATATACTTTTGTATAGTATTTTGAAACGATCCTATCTGAAATGTACGATGGGTATTTTAATACGTATACAACAAAAGTAGATGTTTATTATATTTTTACCTTTAGGGGAGTATATTGGAAGCCCATTTCTATAATTTACTATGGTAGATTGTATAGAAGTAACAAATAACAACGAGACTGCCGTAAACTTCTTTTTAGCAAAAGTAGGTTACCCCAATCTAAGGGTCAATTATCAAAACTTATATGAAGGGTTTGTCGAAATTAAAAACATTCGAACAAACAGTGTAATATTTTCTATACCACCTGGATATTATATATACAACCAAAGCGACCTTAAAGAAGGTAGGTCTCAACTATTTGTAGTTACAGATAAATGTAGGGATTGGTATGAATGTGTAATATCTGTTTATTCGGAAGACAACCTCAAACTAGAAAAGAGTGAAAAAGAGAAAGAAGTAATCGCTTGGCTTAAACGATTATTCCTAGGTGGCGAATTAGTTCAAACTATAAAGGACGATACTATCCCTTGGGAAGATATCAAAGCCTATATAAATTCACTTTAGGAAGAGAACTAATTAAATTATGAAAAAGAAAGAACAAAAGAAACAAATTACATTACCAAAATTTAATTTCTCATTTTCAAAGTCAAAGAAAAAAGTTTATGTTAACGCCTCAGTAATACTAGCGGTAGGTATAGTTATTACAGGCCTTATGCTTTCTATCTCTTCCGGATTTGTAGACTTGGCACACTTCAGCGGTTTGTCAAAATCTAAATTCCATATCGGAACTCTTCAACTTGCGGCCGCAGCTTTATATACTTTAATTTCTTTAGGAATGATTTCTGCAAAGTATTGGTGCGCAATGATGATCGGTATGATTAAAGAATTACGCACTAGGCTGGAGACTAGAGAATCTACAAGAACTTGGGCAGGCGGTTTAAGGAAGGCGGAGTTACCTTGGCAGATAGCTCATAAATTCTTAGTCGTAATTTCTTTATGGACAGCCCTATCACTTTCTGTAAATTCTATCGGTACAGGTATTCGTGTAATGGAACAGAATATTAGGAATATGGGTAACGATGCAAATCAACTCATTGCCTTATATAAATCTGTAAATGATGGAGTTCAGGATAAACGTAAAGCAGTTAAAGATAATATTGACGGACAGAAAACAGCTCAGGATACATCTTCAGCAGAAGTTAAAAGATTCGCAGAAAGACTTAAAAAATATCAGGACGAATATTTTAATGTAGGGGATGATGAATCTTTAACAAGTGAAGAGAAAGAAGAAAAACAAAAAGCAATTATTGATAAGATTGTAAAAGAGATTCCAGGCACTTCTGCAAGAAACGCAATTTACTTTACAGAAGCAGATTTGAGAAAATCAATTCAAAAGGTAGCAACTTCAAATGAAGTATTGGATACGACTTCTCTTTATGAGGAAGGCATTACTTACGATCAAAATCAAATTGAAGAAGTTTTAAGGGCTATTGCAGATAAGGAATATAGAACCCCTGATGGAGAATTGATCGAGTTTATTTTAGACGATGGTTCTTTGATAAATGTTCAACTTGCTATATCTCGTTTACAGAATGCAATTTCTAAATGGCAGGTAGATACAGGAGACGTAGGAGAGTCTTCTAAGATTTACACTTTGGTTGCAACATATATGCATGCAGATTCAAGGGCAGGTGGAATGGGTGCCGCTGAATGGATGATGATGTTGTTTATTGCATTTATTGGTATTTCACAAGAGTTCTTAATTTATTTGTTTACTCCTAAAGCTAGAATCGATCGTGGGGTTCTTTCATTAGTTTCAAGTTATTTGAAATGGAAAGATGAAGAAGAGAAGGAAAGATTCTTAATCGACGTTTATATTAGTTATGCAGGTGACGGTGTATTAAGTAAAGAAAGATTCGAACAGAAGTGTGAGAAAGCCGTTTACTATATGGAGTTGAAAGCAGAAGATGTTATTTCAAAATATTCGAAGAAAAATAAAGTTAAAGGATTCAAATCCGCTCCTAGAGGAACTGTTGAAAAAACATTACCAGCTGTTATATCGAGAGACGAATCAAAACCTGAGACCGAGACTAAGGAATACGGAGAGAAGGTAACGAACTTAATTAAAGAGATCGAAGAAGAGACAAAGGGTTTAT
>ODAI014213565.1_pt1 | contig 26540 bp, 21 predicted proteins | sample 1539321 | NCBI WGS metagenome assembly ODAI01 (sample SAMN02144231, study PRJEB22623) | gut metagenome | biome: sheep rumen | host: Ovis aries | place: New Zealand
GCCGAGCCCCCTTCCTGCATGGCCAGCGAAAAGCACTGCGCCAGGAGCGTCAGTTCGCTCTGCGCCATGCCATGGCGCAGGAAGGCGTCTTCCCAGCTGGAAGCGACGTGGGCCGCCATGCGGGAGAAGATGGCGCCGGCCTCTTCCCGGTTCAGGCCAAAGACTTCCGTCGCCGAAAGGATGTTCTCCCTTGTCATGGCCTTGCCCAGCCGGCCCATGCGCTGGCTGGACAGCAGTCCTGCCGGCGGGAGAAAGGGGGCGACGTCGTATGCTGGCGAAAGCCTTCAGCCTCCGGGGCCAAGCAGAAAGCCGTGGTTGCGCACATGGTCGTCGCAGTTGCCGACAAGCGCGTTGAAGCACATGCGCCGGAAGATCTCAATCCGGTCTTTTTCGGCGTAGGACGCATCGTAGAAGGGCATGCTCGTGGCCTGCGCCATGTCCTGGTTGCTGCCGTTGGGTGCCTGTTCCGGCAGGTCGCACAGCGTCATCTCCGAGGCAAAGGGAATTCTCCACTCGACGCCGCCGCACAGCTTGCGGTCAAAGCGCCGGACAAGCAGGATGTCCCGGGAGCCGTTCAGCATGGATAGGCAGAAAGCTCTCGCTGTGGCAATGCCGCAGTCGGCGGAAAGCGCCATGCAGGCGGCCTCCGCCCGGCAGGCATGTCAGGGGTCGCGAGGATGCTGGAACTTGGCGAGATGGGCGATGCCATTGATCCGGCACGAAGCTTTTGGCCGTGCTCCTCCGAGCGAGGAGTCGCTGACGAAGAACTGGCGCCAGGCCTCGGGAAGATCTTCGTCGCTGGCAATGCGGTCAGCGGCGACCGCGAGGTCTTCCAGCAGAAGCTCTTCTCCGCAAGCCTCCTTCCCCTTGTTCCAAGGGGGCGTCTCGCTGAACGGGGGAGTGCTGGGCGCGGAACTGAAGCCGAGAGCGCCTGTGCGGTCCGGGCCAGCATAGAGGATGTAGTCTACTTCTTTCATGGAAATGCCAGCTTTTGCTGTGGCAATCTCCAAAAGATGATCACCCCATGAATCAGGACAAGAATCTCTGATTCCATTAAAATACTCTGAATCTCTTGGCGTGCTGTAGACACTGTTATTGAGTGGTAGTTGTACTGGGTTAATAGCAAAAGAAGATGTATTATTCAAGTATGAAGAAAAATATTTAAATTTACACATAGATTCATTTCCAGCTGAGTAATATTCAAGTACTCCATCTGGAACAAACGAGCCATTTATATGCGCATGAACACACAATATCTTTTGTTTTCATCAATAATTGTCTCTAGTAAATTCAGTTAATTCTTCATCTGGGTGTCATCGAACGCTAATGTCAAGAGCAAGCAGGCGACGTTCATCGAGAGGGGCAAGTTTGTCGATGTCGCTCTCCATGCCAAAATGGCGGAGTACGTTGAACAGCATTTCCAGGGACGTGCCAGGCGCACCGGATTCGAAGCGACGCAGGGCGGCGCTCGACACGCCGAGCTTGGCTGCCATCTCTTCCAGCGTTTCTCCGTGAGCCTTCCTTGCCAGAGCGAGTCTTGCCCCCAGACGCTGGAATGAATCCGTCATGCGATCAGACTGCCATTGCCGTCCAGAGTTCACCCTTGGTTCACCCTTGCCATGCGCTGCCTCGTGCATGCAAGGAAGATAGATCCCTCTCATACGCAGAACAAGCTGCCAGCGGATGCGCGGATGCCGGGCAAGTGCGCAGGCCCCTGCCGGCGCTCCCAGGTCCGTGGCCGGCCGTCTAAGGCAGGCGCCTGTTCCCGCCGGTGCCGTGAAGGGAACGGAGACGCGCTTCAGGTTCCAGCTGCCGCTGCTGGCGGCGCCGGGTGCTTCAGCCTCCGCAGTGCCGGCGGACCTTGCCGAAAAGCCGCAGGGCAGGGCGCGGCGTGCGCCCGTCTGCACGCCCGTCTGCACGGGAGACGGGCATGCCCGTCCGCCTGCCTGCCGCTGTTGCTCCCCGGCGGCGGGGAGGATAGTCTGCAGATCTGCGGCGCCGGCAGTGCCGGCCTGCACGAAGGACTTCAGGGAGGAGATCTGATGTCAAACCGGGAATGGTGCATGAAGCGCTGCTTTCCTTGGCGCCGCGCGGCAGGCTTTCTGGCCGCAGTCCTGCTCTGCCTGCTGTGCCAGGCGCAGGGCGCCAGCGCGCAGGAAGCCATCGAAAGCTTTGTCTCCGAGATTGCCGTGCAGGCCGACGCTTCCCTGCTGGTGACGGAAACCATGCAGGTGAGCGCCGAGGGCGAAGCTGTCAAGCACGGCATCTTCCGGGCCGTGCCTTCGCTCTCCTGGCATGGAAGGCGGCTTCGCCGCTTCGGCGTCGAGCTGGTGGAGGCCCGCATGGACGGCGAGCCTGTGCCCTGCCGGACGGACCGCAAGGATGTCATGACCACCTTTATCGTCGGCGATCCGGACAAAGAGCTTGTCCATGGCGAGCACGAGGTAGTCCTTGTCTACCGCCTGACGGGACATGTGCGCCGGAACGGGGACGGCTTCTCCCTTCGTCTCGATGCGACGGGAAATCAGTGGAGCCTCCCCATCGAGGAGGCGGCGGCCGTGCTGAGCCTCCCCGACGGAACTGAGCTGGAGGCGTCGTCCGGCTTCCTCGCCAAGGGCGGAAGCCGGGAGGCGTGCGGCCAGCCTGCTCCGCTGACCTTTGCTGCAGAGGGCCGGCTCGAATCTGGCGAGTCGCTTGTCGTGGAGGCTTCCTGGCGGGGCGGCGGGATGACGCTTCCTGCGCCTTCGCTGCGCGAGCGGCTGGCAGCCTTCGGTCCGCAGCTCCTTGCTGTCGCCGGTCTCGCCCCTCTCCTGTGCCTTGTCCTGCTCTGGATTTGCCATGCCAGGCTCAGGAAGCCCCCCGTCGTTCCCCTCTTTGCGCCGCCAGAAGGCCTTTCGCCGGGTCTCGCGGCCCATGTTGCCGGCATGGAGGGCAGTGCAGGGCGCGCCGATCTGCTGTGGACGGCCGTGCGCGGCTTCGCGCGCCTGACGGGAGCGGCCTCGGATCTGCGCATCTTCCCCGCATGGCCGAAGCGCAGGCCGGGCGGGTGGCAGGACGAGGCCTGCTTCGCCATTGCCGACGGCCTCTTTGCCGACAGGACGCAGGGAGGCACCCTGCGGCTTGATGCCGGCATGCCCGGCGACTGGCGCCCGGCAGGCCCTGACGAGGGCGATCGCATCGCCCGCGTGCTGGCAGGCCTGCAGAGCGGCTGCAGGGCGCAGATGAAGGCCTTCTACGCGCCTGCCTGGCCTCTGGCGCTGGCAGGCTTTGCCGTCAACGCGGCCCTGCTTTACGGGGCCATGTACGCTGGCGGCTGGCCTGGCATCTACGACGGGGAAAACCTCAACGACTTTTTCCTTTGGATTGTCCTCGTCTTCGGCCTTGCGGGCTTGTGGCCCCTGATGAAGCTGCGCGGCGGGCACGGCGTGCTCAAGACAGCGGCTGCCACGTTCTTCAGTCTGCTCGCCTTGCTGGCGCTTGGCTGGACGACGCAGTGGGAATGGCCATGGTGGGCTGCTTCGGCAAGCTGCACCTTCGCCCCCCTGCTGTTCTGGCTGCGCTGCCCACGGTGGCCGCGGGCTCGGGGGCTGGCTGCAGAGGCGGCCGTCAAGGGCCTTGCCATGTATATCGGGGCCGCGGAAAAGGACAGGCTGGCGCTTGCCGGCGCTCCCGGCGACACGCCGGAGCAGTACGGGCAGATGCTGCCCTACGCCGTGGCGCTGGGCATGGCCGAAGCCTGGGCGAAGCGCTTTGCCCGCGTGCCTGGCTGCGCCGGCGGCCTGGCAGGCGACATGCCAGGCGAGAGCGTTTCCGGAACGGGCGGCGAGGTTCCGCCTGCCGGCGGCGGATACGAAGCAGCTCTGGAAGCGGCCGCTGCCATCGCAGCCGCCTACGGCGCGTCGCAGCGCGACGGCGGCGATTTCGGCTTTGACGGCGGCTCCAGCTCCAGCGGCGGCGATGGCGGCGGCTCCAGCTCCGGCGGCGGAGGCGGATGGTAGCCTGTCGAAGGCTTGCGGCCTGCGGGGTGGAGGGTGCCATCGGCGTCAGCTGCCGTCTTCATGCAGCTGCCATCTTCAAGGATCGCCTCCGGCAGAGGCTGGGAAGCGGCTGCTTCAGCGTTTTCCCGCCCTGTGGCCGCCCCGGCAGTCTGGACTGCAGGGGGGCCTGCAGGTAAAGGCCCCGCAGGCGGAACCTGCGGGGCCGAACCTTCTCCGCTTGCGCGGGGGAAGCGTAGATCATGCCGGGGAGCTGGACAGGGATGTTGCGGCAGGCGGAAGGACTTCCGGCGCTAGCCAATCTTGATCATGCCGCCCGCGATCTTGACGCTGCCCGAGGCGCTGGCCTCGAGGGACGACTCGCTGAGCTTGAACTTGCCCTTGATCATCGAGATGCTCTTGGCGTTGAGCTGCATGTTCTTGTCGGCATCGACGCAGAAGTTCTCTGAGGTGTTGAAGCTGAAGCCTGAGCTGTCCTTGATGTTGACCTCATGCCCGCCGGTCTTCAGGGTGATCTGCCTGTTTTGCCCGTCAAGTTCGAGCTTGGCGTCCTGGCTCGCCAGATCCGCCTTGGCGCTGGACAGATCGAGGCTGGACGAGGTCTGGCCCTCGGCCGCCTTCAGCAGGGCGTCGTTGTTCTTGAGCTCGAGGCTCGAGACGCTGGCGCCGGTTGAGTTTGACATCTTCGCCTCGAAAACGCCGGCTGCGTCCGTTGCCGTGCCGGCAAGCGAGATCCTGCAGCCGGCGCCCTGGCAGGAAAGCGCAGCCTGCTGCCTGCCATTGCCGTCCTTGCCGAGGTCGAGCGTCGTGTGCTCCAGCGGCGGCGTCGCGTACTTGGCCACCAGGACGCCCACCTTTTCCGAGGCCTTCGCCAGGGACTTCTGGATGGAGAGCAGCTCGGCGCCGAATTCTCCGGCAGGAGGGCGTCCTCCGTGGCCGCGACAATGTCCCGGACGCAGCCGTCGAGCGCCTTGGCAATGGCGGCCTGATCGTATCTGGTAGTGAGCGAGATGGCGCTTCCGGCCTCGGCCGTGATGGTCTCGAGCGCCGTCAGCCGGCTCTTTTTGAGCGCCAGCGAGGCGAAGTTGTCTGCGCGCGCGGCGAGGCTGCTGTCGTCGCCGCTCAGGCCGAAGTCCTCCTGGAGATCCTTCTAGAGCTTGTCGCTCTGGGTGTAGCGCGAATGGACGGACTGCTCGGGGCCGGCGGCGAGGAAGAGGTTCCTGTCCGAGGAGACGCGGGTCTCCTCGTGTCCGGAGAGGACCGTGTTGCTGTCCTGGGCGTTGAGAAAGAGGCCGCCGATGCGGCTGGCCTTGGTGAACTTGCCGGCCTTGGTCCAGACGGCGATGTAGCCGCGAGTTCGGGGATGAGGGTGGAGGCCAGGGACTGGGAGATGGAGCGCCCCATCCTGTGCCACTTGGCGTGCTCCAGCATGCTGAAGTCGATGCCTGCGTCCTTGAGGATCTGGTCGACGGCGGCCCGGTTGTCCTCGTCCTCGAGCAGGGAGCCGCCCTTGGCGGCCACCGTCATGGACGCCTTGGCCATGGCCTCCTCCCTGACCTTTTCTGGGGGCCAGTCGGGGTGGACGACCTTCATCTGGACCTCGTACTGGTCCGCGAGATAGATGGTGAGCACCTTCTTTTCCTGCGTCTGCACCTCCTTCTCGGCACTGAGGTAGGCTGAGAAGGCCTTGAGGCCCTCGGCGCCGAGGCTCGCCAGGTAGGAGAGCGTGGCGAAGGTGAGGTAGGGCGCCATCTGGAGCTTGCCCATGGGCGTGGTCAGGGCCACCGAGGCCTTGCTCTGCCTGGCCGTGATGGAGGCGCCGTAGAAGGGGGCCGTCGCGCCCAGGGCCCCTGCCCCCAGCACGGCTTCGTAGGTGGCGGGGACGAGCTTGAGGGCGTCGGTCAGGCCGGAGAAGGCCGAAGCCAGGGACTGGGAGAGGGTCCTGTCCTGCTCGTATTTGCTGTCGATGAGGGCCTCGTGCCAGAAGGCCTCGCTGGAGACCGACGTGAGCTGGCTCACGTCCTTCAGGAGCTCGAAGATGCCGGTCCAGAGGCCGAAGCCCTTGTGGCTGGCCTCGAGCTTGCTGGAAAAGCCGCTGACGGCGTGCGAGGCCAGGCCGGCGAAGGTGGTGTCCGCGCTGCTGGAGAGCTTGCTGGCAAAGTCCGTAAAGGCCATTGTGGCGTCGAGCGAGCCCGAGCTCATGAACAGGCCGCTCCGGCCGCCCGTGCCGAGGTGCAGGCCCTGCTTGGTCCCCTTGTCGTTGAAGACGAGGCCGGAGCCACCGGCCGTGCGTATGGCGGTGCTCTGCGCGGAGGCCGGGTTTTCCGTGGCGCCGGACACGGCGTTGGCGACGGCGCCGGCGATGACCGGCCGGTCGGGATTGCCGTCCATGAAGGCGACGAGCACCTCGACGCCGGGCGTCAGCGGAAAGGTCATGCCGTGCCCCAGGCCCACGTGGGGCTGCATGCGCCTGATCCAGCAGGAGGACTTGCCGTTGGCGCGGCTGGAGAGATCCTGAGGGAAGACGACCTTGTAGCAGCCCTTCTCGTTGAGTTCGGGCACGGCCGAGTCGGAGGATCCGTCGATGAAGGCCGTCAGCATGCCGGACGCCTTGGCCCGCACGGCCGTGCGCTCGGGCCGGAAGGGCATGTCGTCGGGGATGCAGGCAAAGCTGTTGCGGTACCAGACCTGGTCCTCTGGATGCTGGAGCGTCACGCCCACGGCATGGAAGAGCCATGCCTCCTGGCTTCCCTCGTGGCGCGCCTCAGTGACGAGGTAGCTGCGGTTGAAGTCCTCGTCGAAGTAGTTTTCCAGCTTGAAGACGAAGCCGGGCCTCACCGTCGGCACGGCGCTCTCGCCGCAGAAGACGCGGGATCGGCAGCGCAGGCCCTGGCCGCGGATCTCGGCGAGCCGCTGTCCCTCCTCCTGCGTCGTGAAGCCGTCGCCGTAGACGTAGACGTCGCCGAGTCCCCACTCCGAGACTTCGGCCACGGCGGCCACCGGATTCATGGGGTTCTCCCAGTCGTAGTCGCGAACGATCACGCGCTTCGGCAGGGGCGAGGCCTTCATGCCGAAGGAGGAGACCACCTCCTCCAGATGCAGGGCCTCGAGGCCGGAAGCCGGCGAGTACCTGAGCTCGGCGCCGCCCGGCAGGTCGTGATGGGCCTCCTTGGCGTCCGCAAAGACGACGCGGGAGCCTGCGTCCGTCTCCTCGAAGAAATAGTATATGCCGTCGCGCTCGAGTTTCCAGGCAAGGAAGTCGTAGAGGCTCTCGTTGTGCTGCTTGGAGAATTCCTGCTTGCCGTACGAGCCGGAGAGCCTGAAGTCGCAGTCGATCTGCAGGCTGGAAGCCTTGTCGAGCACTTCTTTGGCCAGTTCCTCCACGGTGCAGTCGAGGAAGATGCGGCTCTCCACCTGCTGGGTGAGCTTCCAGAGGGCCGGCTGGAGGGGACGCGCTGGACCTGCCGGAAGAGCGCCTCGCCGGAGCCCTGCGCGGGGACGAACTGAACGCCGGCGAGTGGATGCTGGAAGACTGGCTCGCCAGGCTCCGCGCCGAGGATTCCTTCAAGACGGAGGCAGACGCCTCTGAGGCCGACCCTCTGAGGCCGTCCGCGGCCGCTCTGCGCCTGACCTGCACGCCCGCCGTCTTTCTTGTTCTCCTACTGCCGGCCCCCCCGGCACCTGCGCTTCATCCCCCAATCCGAACGGACGCCGGAGCTCTGCCTCCAGGCCGTCCGCGGCCGCAGACGCCTCCGCAGCCGGAGGATTGCCTGCCTGGCCGGGGCCCAGCTTCCTCCTCCGGCTCGTCCTTCGCGTCCGTCCGCCTCAGGACGGAGGGGTCCTGGGAACCGGCGCTTCAAGGCCGGTCTCCGGGCCTTCCTGCGCCCGGGGGCGGACAGGGGCGTCTGCCTTCCCCTGCCCGGTCGACGGCGCCAAGCTATATCGCTCGCCAAGGATGCTGCTGCCGATGTCCCCCCGGATCCTTGCTGCCGATCTTCAGCTCGCATTCGCCGTGGCGCGTAACGGCCGAATGCAGGCCTTAGGCCGGATCCTTGCTTCCCCAGTGGAAGACATAGACCTGCTCGACGTCGGGATGGATGCTCCTGTGGGCCGGGCAGGCGTCCACGACCCGCTCGATGCCGGCCTTCTCCTTGTCCGTGTAGGGCTTGTCGGGCATGTAGATGTCCATGACCATGCTGGCGATGCGGTAGGGGCGCTGGGAGATGGTCGTCGTTACCTTGCCGCGCATGCCCTCGACGTCGATTTCCCGGTTGTCGGCGTAGTAGCCGATGATGCTCATCGAGCAGGAGAGAACGCCCAGGGCGACGTAGTCCGTGGGCGAGAAGTAGGAGGGGCGGGACAGGTGCCGGGAGTCGGAATGGACAACGTCGCCGCTGTCCAGATGCCGGGCCTGGCACACCATTTCGCCTTCGTAGATGCATTCAACGACAGATGCCATGGGATCTCCAAGGCTCGCCTGGAATTGTTCCGGCGCGCCGGCAGGAGCGCGCCGTCTTCCAGGCCAGGGAGCCGGATTCGCGTCGCCTGGAAGCAGAGGTTGCTTTCGGCATGGCATGCGGGGCGCATCCCCGGGTCCGGAAGAAGCGCCCGCATGGTGCCGGAGGAAGGATGCAGGAAAACGCGTCAGCTGGAGGAGCGGTAGAGCGTCCCCCAGCGGATTTCCTCGCCAATGGTCGTGCTCTCGCGGTGGCCGGGATAGACGGCCGTCTCCTGGGGCAGGGTCAGAATCCTGTCCTGCAGGGCCGCCCTGAGGGCCGCGTCCGACTGCAGGGGCATGATGTCGGTGAAGCCTATCTGGTGATGGAAGAGCGTGTCGCCGCTGCAGAGCGCCTTCAGGGCCGGAAAGTAGAAGCACAGGGAACCCGGGCTGTGGCCGGGGACCGGGATGACGGTGCAGGCAAGCGCCCCGAAGCTGGCAGGACCGGGCGCGAGGGGGATTGCCTCGAAGTCTTCGACGTCCATGTCCCAGGCCTTGGCGCCGTCGGCCAAGATCTCCCTGTTGGCAATGTCCTCGAGGCCTGCGAGCACGGGCAGGCCCGTGCGGCGCTGCCAGGCCGCGCAGCCGGTCACGTGGTCGAAGTGCATGTGGGTGGCGAGCAGGGCCTTTAGCTCAAGCCCCTCGGTGGCAAGGACGTCCATGACGGCGTCCACGTCCTCGCAGGGATCGACGAGGACGGCGTCCCTCCCCTGCCAGACAAGGTAGCTGCTGGTGTTCAGCACGCCGTAGACAAAGCTTCGAATCATGCGTCCTCCTTGTGCCTGGGCGACCAGGGGCAGCGGCGCTGCGGGGGCATGAAGCGCAGGTCCTCCCCCTGGCTTGCCGAGGCGATGAGGCCGGCCAGGGCGTCGGCGCCGGAGCTGGCGCCAAAGGCGAGCATCTCCTGGCCGAGCTGGTTGAGCGGCTTCTGGTCCGTGCAGCCGGCCCCCAAGGCGCCTGCCAGGGCCGCAAGATGCTCGGAGAAGCTGCCTCTGAGGGCGTAGGCGAGGAAGGCGCCGGCCACCCGGCCCGTCTGCCGGCAGCAGGGCGCAAGGCGCGCCGCGAGGGCAAGCAGGGCTTCGTCCCGGCTTCCGCCAGGGCTCTGGGCAAAGCGTCCGGCAAGGTAGCCGCCGAGAAAGTCGTCGCCTGCCGGCGTCAGGCCTGCGCCGAGGCCGGAAAGGCGGGAGGCCGCCTCCATTTCCCCCTCGCCGTCGCCGGCAAGCCTACAGGCGACAAGGCGGGTGACGGCGGCCTGCGCCGAGGCCAGGACGGGATCGGCTTCGCAGTAGCTGTGGACCGCAGGCGCATAGAGCCGCAGCAGGCCCGGCCAGCAGCGCCGCTCGGCAAGCCGGAGCAGGACCTTCAGGCCCTTGGGGTCGAAGGGACGTCCCGGCGCAAGCTCGTCGCCCTGCCAGCGGGAGGCGCCGGCAACATTGATGCGCAGGGGGCCCGCCTCGAGGAAGGGCGGACTGAAGCGGGCATTCATGCCGGGCTCGAGCAGTCCGTCCAGATCTCCAGGCAGGGAATGCAGCCTGGCGCCCCAGGACGCCAGAGGCAGATCCGGCCCCTCGAGGACCAGCAGCCGGCCTTCGAATTCGATGTTGGCGGCTCTGGCAAAGACGGAATGGACATGGCCCTGGACAGGGGCCTTCAGGACGTCCAGAAAGCCGGCGCCGGCCTGGACGGCCCGCGTCTCGATGGTGGCTTCAGGCATCAGTACGCCTCCGAATCGCGTTCCAGCTTGTGCCTGGCGAGTATCTCCAGCGCCTTGCGCAGCTCCATGTCGCCAAGGCAGGAACCTGTGCCGTAGAGGGTGAGCACCCTGGCTGAAAGCGCCATGACCTCGGGGGAGGTGCGGATGCGGGGCCTGGGCAGATCGACCTTGACAATTTCCTTGATGCTGGAGGGGATGGGGTTGATGACGAGGATGTAGTCGCTGAGAAAGACCGCCTCCTCCACTTCGTGGGTGACGAAGAGTATGGTCTCGCGCAGCTTGGCCCAGAGCTGGAGCAGGAAGCACTGCAGGCCGGTGCGGGTGTGGTAGTCCAGCGCGCTGAAGGGCTCGTCCATAAGGATGATGTCCGGCGCCGAGACCAGGGTGCGGGCTATGGCCGTCTTCTGGCGCTGGCCGCCGGACATCTCGCGGGGATAGTGGTGCAGGTGGTCGCCGAGCCCGAAGGCATTGAGGTAGGCGGTGGCAAGCTCGAGGCGCCTGGCCCTGGGCATGCCCTGCACCTCCAGGCCGAAGGCCGCGTTCTCGAGGGCCGTGCGCCAGGAGAAGAGGTTGATCTCCTGGCTCACGAGGCCGACGCGGCCGAGACGGGAGCCGGCCTCGCCGTTGATGAGGATTTCGCCCGAGTCCGGCTCCTCCATGCCGCAGAGGCAGCGCAGCAGCGTGCTCTTGCCGCAGCCGTTGCCGCCGAGGATGGTGACGAAGCTGCCCTTGGGGACATGGAAGGTGAAATCCTCGATGATGGTCTTCCTGCCCCCGGCCGCGTCGGGGTAGCTCTTGGCAAGGTGGTTGACGGTGAGGTTCGCCGGCATGGGTCAGCTCCTGTGCAGCAGCATGGACGAAAGGAAGCCGAGCAGGCGCTCGAGCAGGACGCCGATGACGCCGACGACCGCCATGCCGGCCAGGATGAGGTCGAGCCGCTGCAGGTCGCGGGCCGTCATGATCATGTAGCCGAGGCCGTAGCCGTCCTGGGTGCCGGTGAACTCGGCGGCGACCAGCGTCATCCAGGCTATGCTCATGCCGATGCGCACGCCCGTCAGGATGCTCGGCAGGGATGCCGGCAGGAGCACCTTCCACCAGATCTGGCGGCGGCTGGCGCCAAGCACCGCGGCCGCCCCCACCAGCCCCTTGGGGACGTTCATGACGCCAGAGATGGTGTTCACGAGCATGGGGAAGAAGGAGCCGAGGAAGATGATGAAGCAGGCAGAGGGGAAGCCGATGCCGAACCAGAGCATGGACACGGGAATCCAGGCGAGCGGGGGCACCGGGCGCAGGAAGTCGAAGAAGGGGCCGAGGACGGCCCTGGCGGTCCGGCTTCCGCCGATGAGGATGCCGAAGGGCACGGCCAGGCAGAAGGCCGCAAGGAAGCCTGCGGCCACCAGCTTGAGGCTGTAGAGCACGTGCATGTGGAGCACGTAGTCCGGCGGCAGGCCGACGGCCTCGAGCTCGACGAGGCCCCGGGCCACGTCGAGGGGGGAAACCAGCCTGTCGGCCGGCACCGCCCCCGCGTCGCTCAGGGCCTGCCAGAGGAGGATGGCGGCAAGGGGCCAGACGAGGTGGACGCTCCGCTTCATGCGCCGCGCTCCTCGCTAGTCCTTCGCGCCGAGGTCGCGGATGAAGCGGGCCGTGAAGTCCCTGCTGTCCGGCACGCTGACCAGGCCGAAGGCGTTGAGGAACTCGACGTACTCCTGCTCCTGGCTGACCGAGGGCACATGGGCGTAGGCCACGCGGGCAAAGGCTTCGCGCACGGTGGCTTCCTGCATGCCGGTGCGCTTCACGGCAACGGCGATGGCCTCTTCGGGACTGGCCTTGATGAATTCGACGGCCTCGCGGTGCGCGGCCACGAGCCTGGCGGCCTCGCCGCTCGCGATGCAGGCCTCGGTCGCCACGATGCAGCAGCAGGGATGTCCTGCCCAGATGCCGCCCGAGTCGGCGAGCACGCGCCCAAGCTTGCCGACCACGGCTCTGGCCGGGAAGGGCTGCCAGGCAATGAAGGCGTCGATCTGGCCGCGCTGCAGGGCAGGCGCCATTTCGGAAGGGGCGATGGTGATGATCTTGACGTCCGAGGCCTTGAGCCCCGCGTCCTTGAGACTCTTGCGCACCAGGAAGTCCTGCACCGTGCCGCTGCCGGGCACGGCGACGCGGCAGCCCTTGAGGTCGGCGATAGTCTGGGCCTTGGAGCCGGGCGCCACCACCAGAGCGGAGCCGCCGGTGTTGACCTGGGCGACCATGTGGAAGCGGTCGAAGCCTCTGGCAAAGGCGATGGTGGCCGGCGCCTCTCCCACGTAGCCGGCATCCAGGGAACCGGCCTTCATGGCGGTCATGAGCTCGGGCCCGGCGTGAAAGACGCCGGCGGACTCGACCTCGACGCCGTGCTTGGCGAAGAAGCCCTTTTCCATGGCGATCCAGAGGGGAAGATGGTGCAGATCGTTCTGCAGGGAGGCGATGCGGACCTTGGCGGCTGCTGGCTGGGCGAGGAAGAGAAGCGCCAGCAGGAGCGCTGCGAAGCGTGCAGGGATGGGCATGGCGAGGATTTCCTTGGCGCAGGCTAGCTGCGCGGGTTGTCGGTAAGGGATGGGGGCAGAAGCAGGGAGGCTGCGCCCGTGCGCATCCAGTGGCGCACGGAGGTCCGGCAGCCGAGGGCGCAGTTGGAAGCCGCGATGCGCTCGCTTGCCGGATGCAGGCGAAGTCCCTGCGCCTGCCAGGCCCGGGCGAGGGCCTCCCTGTCGGGGCAGGCCGTTGTCTCGATGAAGAAGCAGGGCGCCTCTTGCTCGGCGCAGGCTCCGAAGAGGCGGTGCAGGGCTGCTTCAGGCAGATAGTCGACGATGTTGCTGAAATGCGCAAAGTCGAACCCGCCCTGCTGGACGCGCTCGACCATGTCGCCCTGGATGTTCCTGACCATGCCGAGGCGGCCGCGCACCCGGGCAAGCCACGCTCCGTCGAAGAAGAAGCGGATGTGGAAGAAGCGCCTGAGGGCGTCCAGCACCCCTTCCAGCGCGTAGGCGCGGCCCCTGGCCGCATAGAAGGCGTTCATCTCGGCAAGGACTTCGTCGCCAAGCCAGCTCTGGAGATCCCTGGGCGAGGAGGCCTCCCCGACGGCGGCCATGACCCGCGCCATCCAGGCCTGCTGGAAGGGGGAGAGATCGACGCAGTGCGCTTCGGCGCCGGCGTCGAGCTCAGGCAGGAGGTCGAGGGCCAGCATGCCCGAGCCCGTCACGAAGAGGGGGCGGCGGCAGGCCCGGCCCCGGCATTCGCGAAGGCATGCCAGGGCCAGGCGCGCCGCGTCCGCATCTTCGTTGGGCACGTAGAAGCGCGTTTCCCTGCGCCAGTCGGGAGAAGGGCTCATGGACGCCCGCCTTGCCGGCCCTGATAGCCGGTGAAGGGCGACTCGGCCCAGTCATGCAGCAGGGCGGGAGCCCCGCCCTGCCAGAGCATGACCTTGCTGCCGGAAGTAAAGACGCCAATGCGCGCAGCGTACAGTCCACGCGCCAGGAAGGGGCGCACCAGATCCGGCAGGTTTTCCTCCCTTGCGGCAAGGAGGAATCCGTATGAAAAGAAGGCCCGCAGCCAGGGCTCGAGATCCGCTTCGCGGTCGCAGCCGGCGGGCAGGGGAATGCTGTCGCAGTCGAGCTCGCAGCCGACGCCCGAGGCTTCGCAGAGCATGACGAGGGTGCCGGCGATGCCGGCCATGCTCACGTCCTTGCAGGCCTTGGCAAGACCCTGCTCGGCGGCCTGGGGAATGAGCTCGAGGTTGGGAACGAGGCTTGCGTCGTGGCGGGGCAGGGTGCAGTTCCAGTAGTTGGCGCCGTCCCTGAGCCACACGCCGTCCAGGTTGGTGGCGAGCACGAGGCAGTCGCCAGGCTCGGCGTCGAAGCTGGTGAGCAGGCTTTTGGCCCGGCCCATGATGGCAAGGGCCACCGAGGGGGCGCCGGCCGTGGCCTGCACGTGGCCTCCCACGATGGGGACGTTGAAGCGCAGGGCGTTGTCGCGCATGCCGCGGCACACGGCAGCCAGATTTTCCCCGCTCGGCGAGCCCACCACGTCCACCATGGCGATGGGGCGCCCGCCCATGGCGTAGACGTCGTTCACGTTGGCGAGCACCGCGCAGCGGCCGGCCAGTTCGGGCTGGTGCTGGGCCATCTCGGGAAGGATGCCCTCGGCGGCCAGGAGCAGCCACCCCCCCTGGCCGTCGGGAACGGCGGCCGTGTCGTCGCCGTTGGCAATGCCGAAGGCGTCGAAGGCATGGCCAAAGACGTCCCGGACGGCATCGATGGAGCGCTTGCCCTGGAAGACCGCCGAAGAGGCAAGCCGGCTAGCCAGCTGCTGGGCTGTCGGCATTGTCGCCTCCCATGGATTCGAGCATGAGGGCATCGACGCCCGCCACTTCGATGGAGGCGTTCATCGCCTTGACGGCCTGGTTGAAGGCGCCCTGGCAGAAGGGGCACATGGTGACGAGGGCGTCGGCGCCTGTGTCTATGGCCTCCTGCACGCGATCCTGGCAGATCTTGTCGGCCAGCTTGGGGAACTGGGACTTCACGCCGCCGCCGGAGCCGCAGCAGCGCGAGTCGGGGCCGTGATGCGGCATCTCGCGCAGCGTGAGGCCGGGAATGGCGCCGATGATGGTCCTCGGCTCCTTGAAGAGCCCCTGAGCCCTGCCCACGTGGCAGGGGTCGTGGTAGGTGACGACCTTGTTGATGGGCCTGGTCAGGGCAATCTTCCCCTCCTCCACGAGGCGGGCGTAGATTTCGCTGAAGTGGACGACCTTGACCTTCCAGGGCAGGCCAAGCTTCCTGGCCCACACGGGATAGTCGTGCTTGAGGGTCTTGGAGCAGCCGCCGCAGGGGGTGACCACTTCCCTGGCGCCCGACCTGTTGAAGAGCTCGATGTTGTGGCGGATGGCCTTTTCGGCCGCCTTGACCTGGCCTGTGCGCAGGATGGGACTGCCGCAGCAGTGCTCGTCGCCGCCCATGTACATGTAGGGGATGCCGGCTTTCTGGAGGATCTTGATGCCGGTTCGCAGCATGGCGGGCACGCGGTAGGATGCGGTGCAGCCTCCGAAGACGAGCAGATCGGCCTTGGGCGCGGGCGTCATGCCGGGCAGCATCCAGTTGCGCTGCTTTTCCAGCGGCTCGCCGTAGGGGTTGCTGAATTCAAGCAGCCAGTCGCGCAGCTTTTTGTGGACAGGCAGGGGCGCCATGCCCATGGCGACGCACTTGGCGCGCGCGGCTTCCCAGAGGGGCACGAGCGGAATCTTGGTCTGGCAGACCTCCATGCAGCGCTCGCAGGAGGTGCAGCGGTAGAGGCGGTCGGTCCACTCGGGCGTCATCTCCTCCCTGCCCCTGAGGAACTCGTGCAGGAAGAAGAGGCGTCCGCGCGGTGAGCTGCACTCGAAGCCCTCGCTGAACTTGAAGGTGGGACAGACGTTCTTGCAGAAGCCGCACCTCGCGCAGATCTTGAGATCTTCCGTGAAGTCGCGGATGTTCATCAGGCTTTCTTCCAGCTTGGCCATGGCTAGTCCTCCTCGTGTCCGGCGATCCTGCGCGGACGGCACTTGAGCACGCGGCTTAGGGGGGCGATGACGATGGTTCCGATCCAGATGCCCCAGGAAAGAAGCTGGAAGGGGAGGAAGCGCAGGCCGTGGCCCACGCACTTGCCGGGGTTCATGCGGTTTTTCGGGTCAAGGGCGAGCTTGCGCTCCTTGAGGGCCGCCATGCGGTCTCTGCCGAGTATGGCGGCCGACTGCGAGCTGAACCACAGGCCAGAGGCATAGACCCGGCCGCCATGCCGCACCGCCGCGTGCAGGGGCTCCATGGCCTTGCCCATGCGGCACAGGCTCAGGATGTCCTCAGCGGAATCCTGCAGGTAGACGAGGGCTGCCACGTCGCCGCTCCTGTCCGCAAAGGCTTCGTAGCCGAGACAGTCGCGCTTCATCTTGCAGGCGAGCTCGTCGCAGACGGCGCCGAACTTGGCCGCCGGCACGACGAACTCGCTGGCGAGCAGGGCCGGCGCGTTGCGCTTGATGCGCATGGGATAGTAGCGGGCGTTCCACTCGTGCCCGGCCGCCTCGTCGGAAAGGCGCACGAGGCCCAGGCGCCTGGCGAAGGCGTCAAGCGCGTCCTCGCCGGGATCCTCTTCGAAGACGGCCAGGAGGAAGAAGCCCGAGACGATGGGCGGGGTCTGGGGCGGCACGGCGGCCTCGGCCTGCATGCAGAGGTAGGAGGCGGAGAGGATGCTGACCGAATAGGCGGAGAGCTTCTTCAGCTCGTCCAGGGCCGGAGCGGCCTGATGGGCCGAGCCGAGGCGGAAGGCCGCCTTCTTCAGCGGGGCATTGGCGCGGAGCTTCAGGCGCAGGCGGACGACGATGCCGAGCGTGCCCTGCGAGAAGGCGTAGACGGCAAGTTCATCGCCCCTGACGGTGCGGAGCTTTCCGTTGGGATCCACCACGTCGATCTCTTCGACGCAGTCGAGGATGGAGCCGTAGCGGAAGCTGCCTATGCCGACGCCGCCCATGGCGAACATGCCGCCCACCGTGGAGGAAAGGCCGCTGGTGGGGCAGATGCGCGAAGCGAGGCCGCTTTTGGCCAGCTCGAAGTCGAGGTCGTTCCAGACGACGCCTGGCTCGACGTCGCAGGTCATGGCTTTCTTGTCAACGCCAAGGATCCGCTTCATCTGGCTCATGTCGACCAGAAGGCCTCCGCAGGTGGGCATGGCGCCGCCGTAGCCGGAAGAGGCCTGGGCGCGCGGAGTGACGGGAACGCCGTGCCTGTAGGCGACCTCGAGGGCCGTGCAGACGTCCTCCGCCGAGCGGGGCAGGGCGACAGCGGCCGGCGTGCGCCTGAAGAGCATGAGCAGGATCGCCGGCATTTCGCTGAGATCATGGTTGTAGGCACGGCAGATCTGCGGGTCGTCCGTGAAGGCCTCGCCGAGCTTGGCCTTGAGTTCTGCACGGTAGTCTTGCATCGTCGGTTCCTTTTGCGGCGGGACCGCCCCCGCAAGGGGAGTGGGAGCGGTCCCGCTCGGAGATGTTCCGGGAGGGAAGCCCAGAGCATGAGGGATGTCTTTTCAGGCAGGGGGTCCAGTGCCAGGCCCCCTGCCTGTCCAAGGAGCGGCCCGGCCCCTGCCTGAAGGGGCGGCGCGGGGCGGGGCTGCGGCTGAGACGGCGGCTAGTCGCCGAGGACGATCTTGGCGACGGCCTTGGCTGCCTGGGCGTTGGTCGGGAAGACGAACACGCCGGCTTCCTGAAGGGCCTTCTCCTGCTGGGCGCAGGACTGCGGGTCGGCGTCGGTGCCGCACACGGAGGCGACAATGATGGGGCCGCCGTCAGGCAGGTCCTTCTTCACCCTGTTGATGATGGCCGCGAACTTGGTGGCCGGATCAAGGTCGGCGCCGTAGCCGAGCACGATGTCCATCATGATCACGCGGCAGGAAGGATCGCGCATGTCCTCTTCGAGGCGCTGGCCGCGCAGGCCGGTGTCGATGATGGGATGCGGGATGCCGCGGGTGAACTCGTCTTCGCCGAGGTCGACGCAGCAGTGCCTGGTGCCCTTGGTGGGCGCCTCGAGGAAGAGCTCCTTGCGCAGGGGCACGTTGGACTCGATGTCGAAGAGGCTGTCGAGGATGACCAGGGCCTCGTAGCAGAGGGTGCCGCCGGAGAAGAGGCCGCGGTAGTACTTGCGCTCGGGGCTGAGCTTGGCCATGCGCCCCTTGAGTTCCTCGGGGAACACGAGTTCGGGGATGGGCTGGCCGAGGGCCGCGAAGGCGGCCTCTTCCAGGGTGCGGGTGAAGATGATGCCGTCGGTGTTGAGCTCGTCGGGCTGGCCGCCGATGAGGCAGGTGACGGTGCGCAGGCCCGTGGCGCGGGCGTCGTCGAGCACGGCGTTGAGCACGGCCGGATCGCCGGGCTTGGAGAGCAGGAGCAGGGTCTTGTTGCCGGGGGTGGCGGCGAGCTTCTTGATGCCGAAGCGCATTTCCAGGCCGCCCACCTGCTTGCGCAGGTCGCGTCCGCCGCAGCCGAGGGCGTGGGTGATGCCGCCGCCGAAGCGGTCGATGAGGCAGGTCACTTCCTGGATGCCCGTGCCGGAGGCGGCCACGATGCCGATGTCGCCGCGGCGCACCACGTTGGCGAGGGCGAGCGGAACGCCGGCCACGATGGCGGTGCCGCAGTCGGGACCCATGAAGAGCAGATCCTTTTCGATGGCCTTCTTCTTGAGCTCGACCTCGTCCTCGATGGTGATGTTGTCGGAGAAGAGCATGACGTTGAGGCCGCGCTCGATGGCGCTGATGCAGTCCAGCTTGGCCATGGGGCCAGGCAGGGAGATCATGCAGAAGTTGGCGTTGTTCAGTCTGTCGGCGCCTTCCTCGAGGGTGGCGGGCTTGGACTCTTCGGCCTTGGCGCCGCCGGCCTTCTGCTTCAGCTTGGCCTGGACGGCATCCACGGCGCTCTTGACGGCGGCTTCGCTGTCGGCTTCGACGCAGACCATGAGGGCGCTGGCGGTGGCGGCGTCGACGGCCGGGTCCTTGAGGCCCATGCGGGCGACGACGTCCTTGTTGCTGACCGTGCCGAGCAGGGCGAGGCACTTGCTCACGCCGTCAAGCTTGGTGGCTTCCCTGGATATGCTCATCAGGCGGACGGAGTCCTGGTACTGGTTCTTGTAGACGAAAACTTTAAACATGTCGCTCTCCCTAGTCGCGCACGATCCTGGTGCAGCAATTCGGCTTGATCATGGCGTTGGTGATGTTTTCCTGGCTGGTGATGATGGCTTCCTTGCCGCCCTTCTCGACATATTCGATGGCGCTCTGGATCTTGGGGCCCATGCTGCCGGGAGGGAACTGCCCTTCGGCGAGGTACTTCCTGGCTTCGGAGACGGTCATCACGTCGATGGCCTTCTGGTCGGGCTTGCCGAAGTTGATGCAGACCTTGTCGACGCCGGTGATGATCATGTAGAGGTCGGCGCCGAGATTGTAGGCCAGCAGGGCGGAGGCGCGATCCTTGTCGATGACGCCCGTGGTGCCCATGACGGAGTTGGTCGTGTAGTTGACGGGGATGCCGCCGCCGCCGCAGGCGATGACCACGTGGTGGTTGTTGAGCAGGGGGCGGATGGAGTCGAGCTCAAGGATGCGGCGGGGCTTCGGGGAGCAGACCACGCGGCGGTAGCCTCGTCCGGCGTCCTCGACCAGGGTCCAGCCCATCTTGGTTCTGAGGCACTCGGCGTCGCACTTGGTGTAGAAGGGGCCGATGGGCTTGGTGGGATTCTTGAAGGAGGGATCGTCCTGGTCCACGACAACCTGGGTGAGCACGCAGGCCACGTTGCGCTCCATGTTGTCCTCGGCGAGGACGGAGCGCATGCTCACTTCGAGCATGTGGCCGAGCAGGCCCTGGGAGGAGGCCACGGCAACGTCCAGCGGAGGCACCGGGATGATGTCCCTGGCCTTCTCGAACTGGATGAGCAGGTTGCCGACCTGGGGACCGTTGCCGTGCACGAGGCAGACGTCGTAGCCGCGGTGCATGATGCTGAGCATTTCGCGACAGGCGGCCTTGGCCTTCTCGAGCTGGGTTTCGAAGGTGCCGTCGTCGCCTTTGTCAAGAATGGCGTTGCCGCCGAACGCTATGACTGCAATGGGTCTTTCCATCTCGTTCTCCTCCCTACTTCATGAGGCCGAGCTTCCTGCCGTAGCCGGCAAGGGCGAGCTCGAAGCAGGCCATGGGAGCGCGGGCGATGCCGGTGCCGATCTGGCCGACGCCGGAAGCCTTGTGCAGCACGCCGGTATCGACGATGGGCGTGTAGCCGAGGCGCATGACCTTGCGCAGGTCGATGCCCACGGGCGCGGGGGTGAAGTCCACGGCGCCGGGAGCAAACTTGGGGTTGTTGGAGGCGCAGATGCTCTGCATGAGCTTCATGGCCTTGAGGGAGCTGGCCATGCCGCCGCCCACGAAGGAGCTGATGGAGGGCGCGCCGCCGATGACCATGCCGCCGAGGCCCAGCGTCTCGACGATGGCAGAGTCGCCGATGTCGCCGGCAGCGTCTTCCGGACCGTAGCCGGAGTAGTAGATGGCTTCGTCCATGGGGGCCGTGGGGGCGATGAACCATTCGTCGAGGCCGCCGATGCGCAGGGCGAAGTCGACGCCGTTGCGGCTCATGGCCGTGACGATGGTGGAGTTGGGCACGCCGTGGGCCGCCTCGGCGGCCGACTTGCAGCCGGCGATGGTGAAGGGCAGGAAGGAGTGGTTGTTGCCGGCGATGAACTGGGTCACCGCGTCGATGGTCTCCTTGCTCTCGTCGCTCTTGAGGAGCAGGGGCAGGAGCTCGCGGAGCAGGAGCAGGGTGCATGCCGCGCTTCTGGCGTGCACTTCGTCGCCCATGAGCACGCCCTGGGAAATGATCTTGAATATGTCGAGCCCCTCGCCGCGGGAGCGGATGGCGCGCCCCATGACGGGGCCGAAGACGTCGCGCATCCAGCGCAGGCGCTCAATGGTGCCCTTGTCGTAGGTGCCCATCCAGATGACGTTGCCCTTGCCCTCGTTGAAGGTGGTCCAGCTGCGGGTGCCGAACTCCTGGTTCTCGACGACCATGACCGGCATGGAGGGGGTGATGACGCCGCACATGGCGCCGGCGGAGCCGAAGGAATAGTTGTTGGCGAGCTCGATTTCGCCGGTCTTGATCTTGGCCTCGAGGCTGGCCTTGTCAGTGCACCAGCCCTCGAAAATGGACGCGGCCTCGACGGCGCGCTGCTGGGGATCGCACATGCGCTCGAACTCGATCTTCGGGCCGGAATGGAGCACCTGGTTGGGCTTCATGCCGGGGATGACCTTGATGGCGGGCTGCACGTCGACCCAGAGCGGACGGCTCTGCTTCATGCGGCGGACGGTCTCTTCGTTGGCCTTGTCCACTTCGGGCGTCTGCAGGGCGCAAAGCACATTGATGAGTTCCTTGTTGCCGCCCGCCGGGGGACGCCAGTCGACCTGAACGGTTTCGACGTTCTGGGACTTCAGCTCGTTGTAGAATTTCTCGAGACCCACGTTGACCAGGGCCATATGTTCACTGATGCCAGTCACAGCTTGTTCTCCTTAAGATAGTGCGATGACGGAGCTGCGCACCGGACAGGCCGGAGAGCCTTCCGGAAAGCAGTGCGACAGCGCCGCGTTTACCAGTTCTTCAAGCGTCTCGCGGGCCACATGGGCCGCGACTTCCACGTCCAGTCCTTTTGCGTGGATGTCGTCCAGGCTGTTGACCGCCTCCACGGACACCTTGAACCTGCCCATGGGCCTGCCCTGCATCCCAGCCTTGAAGAGGAGGGCCTGGCCTATGCCTTCGGCCACCGAGGCCAGCATGAGCTGCATTGCGGCGTCTGCTTCTGTCTCGCCGCCGTTTTGAACTGTCTTGTTGGTAAAATTTCCGCTGCCGTCGTGGAATACCGAAATCTTCATGCCTTTGCCTCCCTTGCGAGCTCCTTTTCCATGAGCTGGTGCTCGACGCCGTTGCAGAAGAAGGGCTTGCCGAGCGGCTTCCAGCGCAGCATCTTGAAGAAGCGCACGTTCTGAATCTGGACAATGGCGAAGAAGCGGCGCACGTCGCTGCGTTCCTCCATGACCTTCACGGCCTTGCGCACCAGCTGGGCGCCGAGCCGGCAGCGGAACTGCCGGCGCACCGCGAGCCTGCCGCCGACCCAGATGCCGGGCCTGCGCTCGAAGCAGCGCACCACGCCGGCGGGCTGGCCGTTGACCCTGGCCAGGATGTGCACGGCGTCCCCGTCGTGCTCGTCCTCGTCGTTGCCGTTGAAGATGCCCTGTTCCTGGCAGAAGACCTCGCGGCGTATCTCGAGGCATTCGGCCACGTCCTCAGGGAGCTCGGCGACAGCCAGATCCACATGGGTGGTCGCCGTGTCCACGCGGCCTTCCTGCAGAACGGCGTCTTTGGCCTTGCGTCCCGTGCCGTCGCCGCAGTGCCGGTAGCGCCTGGCAAGCGGAACGGCGGGTGCCTTGAAGGCCTCGGCGGGCCCGGTGTCTTCGTCTTCCGCGTACTGGAGCAGGGAGCAGGCACCGCAGCGCCCGCAGCCGGCCAAGGTGCCTTCGCGGCTCATGCCCCTGGCGCGCAGCGCCCTGCCCACCTCGCGGTAGACTTCCATCAGGTAGCGCGGATCGGGCCCCTGGGCATGCTCCATGAAGGTGCCTGGCAGGGGATGGAGCGGCACGAGGTTGGGATAGACGCCCATGTCGACCAGCTCGAGCGACCGCGCCAGCGTGGCGTCGCGGTCTTCGCCGAGCCCCAGAATGACGTAGGTGCTCACGCGGTTGCGCCCGAAGACGGCAACGGCCCTGTCGAAGGCATCGAAATAGACGGCAAGGGACACCTCGGCCTTGCCGGGGGTCATCCTGCGGCGGATCTGCTCGTCGAGGCTTTCCACGTGCATGCTCACGTTGGCGACGTTCAGCCCGTGCAGGGTTTCAAAGAGCGAAAAGTCTTCCGGCGGCTCGAACTGCACCTGCACGGGCAGGCCCGTCGCCTCCGTTATGGCGCCGGCGCACTGGCCCATGTAGAGTATGCCCTCGTCGCGGCGGGGCGTCGTGCCGCTGGTCAGGGTGACGTGCAAAACGCCGTCGAGGCGCTTGGCCGCCTGCGCGACTTCAACGAGCTGGGCCGGGGTCTTTCTGGCGATGGTGTCGCCTGCCTGCAGGCTTTTGCCCAGGGCGCAGAAGCGGCACCTGGTCGAGGGATGGGCGTAGCGCGAACAGGTCTGGAGCACGGTCGAGGCCAGGCAGTCCCTGCCGTGCAGAAGGGCGATCTTCTTGTAGGAAATGCCGTCCGCAGTCTGGAGTCCGTAGAATTTCGGAGTCTCCACCAGCGTGGCTTCCACCGATGCGCCCTCTTTGCCGAGCGTGCAGGAGCAGCCCCTGCGCTCGGCGCTCCAGGCGCCTTGCTGGGCGCCGACGGGCAGCATCAGGCAGCGCCCCTGCACCATGAAGGCCTTCGTTCCGGAAGGGCCGGCGCCGCCGCGGCGGCCCGGCTCCAGCGATGCGCCGCACACGCCGTGCAGCTGCAGATCAACCAGTTGCTCGAGTGAACAGTTCATATTCCGCCCTTCCTGTAAGCGGGACAGTGCCAGCCCCCCGCCGTTCACCGTGCCTGTACGCACCTGCGGGCGGGCTGGAAAAAGGGGAGGAGGCGTTCCAGGGAGCCTCCTCCCCGAATCAAGACGCTAGCGGCGCCTGCTTCTACGCGCCGTAGAGCTTTTCAGCGTTCTCCCAGAAGACCTTGTTCTTGATGTCTTCGGGGAGACCCAGTCCTTCAACCTTGTAGTACTCGCCCCAGAAGTCGCTCCAGGGTTCGTCGGAGCCGAAGAGGACGCGGTCTTCGCCGATGCCCTGCTTGAGCATTTCGTCGAAGAGGTAGCGGGGGCCGAAGCCGACAGCCCAGGAGGTGTCGGTGTAGACCTTGTAGCCTTCCTTGATCATCTTGAAGAACTCGGGCACGAACTTGATGTGGCCCGACACGCCGCCGCCGGCGTGGGCAACGTGCACCTTGATGCGCTTGCCGTATTTGTAGATGAACTTGATGGCGTTGCTGACGTCGGAGCCGCCGCCCGGGGAGGTGTGCAGCATCATGACGTGGTCGTACTTCTCACAGGTGTCGATGATGTTCTTCCACATCTCGGCCGTCTCGGCGTCCCACGCGGCCGGATCCCAGGAGCCGCCCAGCAGGCAGGTGGCCTTGAGGATCTTGATGTTGTCCTCGCCAGCGAGGGCGAGCGCCTTCTCGTTCTCTTCCTTCATCTTCAGCATGGGGCTGAACCAGATGCCGCCGATGAGGCGCTTGTCGCTCTTGCCCACGACGGAGTCGAGGACAACGGAGTTCAGCGTGAAGGGCTGGGAGGGAACCGGGATGCCGTAGTTGGACAGCACGACGCTGCGCTCGACGCCCAGCTCGTCCATGATGTCGAGCTTGGCCTGGCGGTCGTCGTCGGTGTACATGGTCGGATTGACCGGTTCAGGAAGGCCGTAGTACTTGAAGCCGTCCATCCAGCCGATGTGGGTGTGGATGTCGAACACCTTGCGCTGGACCTTGAGGCCCTTCTTGAAGCGAACCAGATTTGCCATAGTGATTCTCCTGTCTAAAACGTCTAGCTAGCTGATGTTGCAACAGGACTGCCGCGCCCTCTTCGTCGCATGAGGAGGGCGCGGCCCCGAACCGCGCGTGCTACACGGTCCAGGTGGACATGATGAGGGCGTGCCTGCGGAAGGCTTCGATCTGGATGTCGAGGACGTCGAGAGGATGGATGGCCTGGACGCCAGGGATCAGGTCGGATTCGCGCATGCCGTACAGGGCGGCCATGGCGAAGCGGCAGGCGTAGATTTTGCAGCCTTCCTTGAGCAGGGGCTTGAGCTGCTTGTTGTACTGCTGGTTGCCGGCAAAGCCGTCGGCGCCAACGGTCGGGAAGCCGCGGGTGTTGGAGGCCATCAGGACGGCGGGACCGTACAGCAGGATGGCGGTGTGCCAGCCCTTGCGGTTGAGGCGGGTGGCGGTCAGCTGGTTGATGAGGCCGACAGAGCCTTCGAAGGGGATGGTGTGCATGGTGATGAGGGCGTACTCGTCGCCTTCAGCCTTGTAGTCGGGCCACAGCTTGGTACTGGGATCGACGTTGACGATGCTGTCGCCTTCGGCGACGACGGGGGCTTGTACGAATGCCATAGTCAACTCCTGTAGGGTTGGGTTGAGGTTGAGGACTGGGACAGTTTTTGCACTGCACACATTGTGCCAAAGGGACGCGTTTTTTCGATCTTCAAGAAAATCACTGCCTAGCGCGCCCCAAACCGGTTTACTCTGAGGACAACCCAATGTACGACTATGATATCAGTTCCAAAAATTTGGACTTTCCTCCAAACTTTTGGAGAAAACTCCTAAAAAATGGAGCTTCGATGGGCGACATCTGCACCTCGTCCACGGCGGCATGGAAAAAAGCCTCCGTCAGCCAGCCTGACCTGCAGGGGGAGCTCTACGTTCCCATGTTCTGCCAGATCGACGGCCTCTGCCCGCCTGCGCTGGTCATCCTGCCGGACGACTCCGGCATCAGCGACGCGAGGGAGCGGGCCTATGCGGAGTATTTCGTCTCCCGGGGGCTGACCTGCCTGCTGGTCGATCCCTTCTCCCCCATGGGCATTGCCGGCTGCATAGACAACCCGCGCATCCTGCCCCTGCGGGAAATGATGGCCCAGGCCTGCGCGGCCTACGGCATGCTCATCGTGCGCCGGCGCATCAACTCTGTTGGCGTGCTCGGCATAGGCCGTGGCGGCCTTGCGGCCATCCACCTCGGCATGGATGCCGTCCCCAACGTGCCCCGCTTCACGGGGCGCTTCGACTTCCACGTCGCCCTCTCGCCTGCGGCCTACATCCAGCTGCGCACCCCCAAGCCCACCGGGGCTCCCATGCTCATCGTCTCGGGCGGCAGGGACGAGCTCTGCATCCCCAGCCTCGCCAGCGAGTACGCGGCCCGCATCCAGCACGCCAGCGCCGAGGCCAGCGTCACCACCCTCGTGCTTCCCGACGCGCCCCACGCCTGGGACAGATCCGACGTTTCGAGCATTGTCCCCAATGCCGTCAGGCTTCCCGGCACCGTCTTCTACCTTGAAGACGACGCCACCTACACCGACAGCCGCACCCAGAGCAACTGGCTCCCCGGTGCCATCGTCGACTTCATGGCGGCCGAAGTGCGCTACGGCGCCAAGATCGGCGGCGGCGGCTCCATGTTCAACGCCGTCTGCCAGAGCATCGACGCCTTCATCATGCGCCACAGAAGGCATGCGGAGACCGAGTCCATCGACACGGGCCTCCACTTCCTCAACCGCATGGACAAGCGCGACGACCTGCTCCTGCGCATGGGCCGCTGCGAGAGCCTCGAGGAGCTCTTCGCCCTGGTCTCGGGCACCTTCGACCAGATGCCGGAGACCGTCCTGGTGCGCATCTGGCTTCTGGAGCCCCCGGCCGGCGCCTGCACCAGCTGTCCGCGGAAGAACAACTGCCGGGACCGCTCCCAGTGCCTGCACCTTGTCGCCTCGGCCGGCCACTCCGTCGCCACGAACGAGACCTGGCCCAACACCCAGGGGCGCTTCGAGCGCATCCCCCTCGGGCATCACAAGGTCGGCGCCATCGCGGCCTCGGGCGCTCCCTTCCACGTGCGCGACGTCAAGCCCGGCATGTCCTGGGTCGCGGATCCGGAGTGGATAGCCCGCGAGCAGGTGCGCACCCTGCTTGGCCAGCCCCTCATCCACAACAAGAAGGTCATCGGCGTCATCATCGTCTTCTCCCGGGGCAACTACGGCTCC
>ODAI011279253.1_pt1 | contig 26534 bp, 23 predicted proteins | sample 1539321 | NCBI WGS metagenome assembly ODAI01 (sample SAMN02144231, study PRJEB22623) | gut metagenome | biome: sheep rumen | host: Ovis aries | place: New Zealand
ATCAGGTCAACGGCACCATACATTGCCTGTAAGAACATAGCGAACAGAACCGGAACAGCAAACTTAAGCAGTGCCGGAACTATCCTGCCGCCGGTAAAATCGACTTTTTTCTCCATGTCAAACCTCAATCATCAGAAGGATCGTATAAAAGCCCGGCTATCAGGAATTATCTCCTGCTAACCGGGCGCCCCCGACATCTTATCGAGCAAGAACCTTTCGATTCATGGCATTGCGATGCCCGCTCCTCCGATGACTCCTTATTCATATTCATTTAGACACGTCAACAATTATAGCATAAACCATTCAGCAGTCAATTATGCTGTATATCTACAACATCGTCATCTGTATGAATGTCATTGAATCTGATATCACCGGACATCAGCATCGTCTCGAAAACATTTTCCTTTGGATCATCAGTAACAATGAACATCTCTTTTTTCGTATCATTTATGTACATACACCTGGGCTTTAGCTTCTACCAGTCTACTCGGATGGATTTCCAACACTGCCCCAAAAGAAAACTTCTCATGGTCTGTATAATTCAGGTTAGGAACTCTCGTGAATCCTCTTTTTGCTGTTTCATATTCCTGAAGGAATTTATTATAGTCTTTGTCAATTCTGTTAAAAATCCATATCTATCCCGCCTATTACTAAAACAGGGAGATAATTGCTTATCTCCCTGTAATTATAGATTCGCATTCAAAGCTGCGAAGCACTTAAATTAAAGGTTCACACTCAAAGTAGTGATGCACTTAAATTAAAGGCTTGCACTCAAAGCAGCAACGCTCTTTAATATGATGAGCAACAACTCTGCTCATTTGTATTATATGAAATGTACGCCAATAAATCAACACCCTATTATATTTCGTTTCCCATATCTTTTGCTCCAGTTATGCAGTCGAGAGCGGACGTGATTATCTATTTATCCCACTCCATTTCATGGAAGCGACTGTCGGCTATCTCGTAATCCTCGATTGTGTGGAAATACTGCATACACACCGTTTCTCTGGAAGCCCTCTATTGAAAAAACCGCTGATATCTCCTTTATCTGTTTCAAAAAGCCAATCAGGTTCAATTTTGTCAGTTCTCCTTGCGGTCCTGTTCTATCACGCAATAATGAGGCTTTGTCTTATCGTCCCTGTCATAAGTAATGGCTACCAGCACAGGAGCGCTCCCCAAACCTTCCACGGAGGATGCATAGTTCCTCGACCGGATCTGTTCTATTGCTTCCTGCGGTGTTCCGCCTGCTTTCAACTCTATGATCAGTGCCGGAGATGGATCGTAGCGTTTCGGGATATAGGCCATGTCCACATAGCCGGTTCCTGACGGCAGCTCCTCCAGCCTGATGTAATGATCTCTGTATGTAAAAAACGCCAGTTTTACGATTGCCCGTAAAGCCTGCTCGTCATTGTACCATAAGGGTGCGCTTTCCTTCATATGAACCTTCTGCAGATTTGCCGCCACGGCGTCGGCATTTCCAGCTATGATATCGGAGAGAAATTTTTCACTTTCCTTCAGTCTTTCCATAGTATCTTTATGAGAGACCTTGTGGATCATGTCCCCGAATTCCGTCTGAATCTCATAATTTGGGATGCGGATCGACTGTTTGTCACTGTCATACGTAAAATACCCAAAATGGACAAGCAGCGTAAGCACATCATCCGCTGATTCAAAGGATACCAGATCGTTTTTAAATTTTTTTGTCTGAACCGGCACTTCCAGTCCGGCTGTCAGCTTCTCCACTGCTTCTCCCAACCCGTCAAAGTCCAGATTAATATATTCCAGAGCGCTGTATACCGCGGAGCTCTGTTCCCAGTAGGAATCAAAATCTCCTTCCTTCGCCGCACGTATCACAGAGTTTGGATTATAGACGGCAAGGGGTTCTCCATCTATCTTGTGAAGAGTATATCCGTCATACCAGGCTTTCATCTTTTCCATAGATACATGCTTTTTTTCACAGATTTCCTGAACATTTTCCTTCGTAAAGCCGGTATATGGAGCAAATATACCCGGTTTTATAATGGTATACTCGGTAAACTCCGAGATCGCGGACTTGGAACCATCCTTCTTGATAGGGAGTATTCCGGTCATATAGGCAGCTGCAAAAACTTTCTTTGTGATCTCACTTTTAAAAAGAGAACGGAGAAACTCAAGATAATCCTTCTGGGTCTTTACTGTGCTGTAGGGATCGCGGATCGGTGCGTCCCATTCGTCAATAATGGCGATGAATTTACGTCCGGTCTGCTCCACGATTGCCGCAAGGGCCTCTTTTATCGAATCTCCGGGATCTACATCAGGAAAGTCTTTCCTGACATCCCTTATCACTCTCTCGCAAATATAATCCGAAAGCCCCTCCAAAGTCGTATATGCCATAAATCCGGTAATATCCAGATAAAGTACGTTATATTGATTCAGGTGCTTCTCATAGCTTTCGTTTTTCGTAATCTCCAGTCCTTCAAATAAGTCATGGGAATCACAGCTGCAGTCGTAGTAAGCCTCCAGCATATTCGCGGCATAAGATTTCCCGAACCGCCTTGGACGGCTGACGCAGGAAAGCATGCTTTTTGTATTGATCGTATCGTTGATTACGGCTATCATCCCTGTTTTATCAATATATCCCGCATTTATAATGAACCGGAAATTCTCATTTCCCGGATTAATATAATATCCCATCTGCTTCCTCCTCTCATGCTGCCGTCATATCCTGATTATATCAAAAAAGAGGGGATGCCGCTATCATAACTGTATCTAAGGAAAGACTGACTTAATCATTCTTTCCTTAACAAGCATCAGCTCCGGCCCTCGACTATTGCCTGTTATTCCTCTTCATGAATAATTCTGATATCTGTAATTGCGCATTGATCTCCTGTTAAGGCTACAAAAATGTCACCCGTTCTGTCCGGTATCGTTGTTATATTCTTAACTGAGATACCCTGATTTTCCATGCTCATCGTAATTGTCTGCCCCTGCCTTACAAAGACCGCCGAGGAATAAAACCCCTCCTTGTTTTTCTCTTTCCATGCATCCCACCCCATAAAGCTCTCCTGGGTACTGGTGATCAGCTTGTTTTCGGCATTTTTGTCGTCCGCCTGATTTTCTCCATCCAGTCTTATGAGTGCATATTCTTTATAGCCTTTACCGCCCACCGATCCGTCCTTTGAGGTAAAAATGACATAATACGGGCAGTGCCATACGAGTCTGGCCGTAGGCAGGCTCTTCGTATGAAAGCTTATTTTCAGTTTGTCATTTACAGGTACTCCTGACGTGGCAGCAGATCTGTGGCCGTCGATCTGCAGATTTGGTAAATCACCGCTTTCACCCACAATATAACTTATCTTTTCCGCTATTCTGGTAATATATTCATCCGGTACCGGCGTTTCGTCTGCCGTAATGCTGACTTCACTGATAAGACACTGCTCTCCTGTAAGGCCAATATACGCATATCTGGAGCTGTCCGGAAGGGCCACGATGATCCTGATCGTCTTTTCATTGTCAGATATGCTTATCTGTACATGATCACCGCATTTTACCGCTTCTGCCTCATATACGCCATAAGAGGATTCCGCTCTTCCTTTCTTCCGCCCCTCATCCTCCGTTTCAACCTGTATTTTTCTTGCCCCTTTATTGTGGAACTGTCCATCAAAAAACAGCTCACAATACTCATAATAGCAAAGCTCTTTCCTTTCAGTCCCACCATGAACGCGTCCGTCAAGTGAATCAAACAGCACCATTGCGGCTTTGCCGTTTTTATCCTTTACGGTGACCTTCATATGTATTCTTGTAATACTCTGCGTTAAAAGGATCCCGGTTGAAATGCTGCTCCGGTATGCCTCGCAGTCAAGCTCATCTTTTCCCGCAAGCTCATCGAATACATTCTTCTCCCGCAGCTGATATTCAGTATCAAGATCGATCAGCTGAAGCATTGCTTTTGCAGGAAACGGGTCAAACTGCGTGCCTATGCCTTTTACGATCTCCTCTCTCACAAGCTGCTGAGGAATAGCTTCTCTGTAGCTTCTGTTTGAGGACATTGCATCATATGCGTCCGCCACCGAAATGATCCTTGCTATCTCCGGTATATCCCCTCCCTTTAAGTGATCGGGATATCCTCTTCCGTCATATCGCTCATGATGATAATGTGCACCAATACTCAGATACGGGTATTCACTGATGCTTGAAAGGATCTGGCTTCCTTTTGCCGGATGCTCTTTAACGACTTCATATTCTTCATCTGTAAGCTTCCCCTTCTTATTGATTATGCTTAAAGGGATCCCTATTTTTCCAACGTCATGAAGCAGCGCCGCATAATATATCCTCTCACATTCCTCATCGTCCTTTTTCAGTATCCGGGCAATCTTCCTTGAATATTCAGCCACCCTTAATGAATGTCCGTGAGAGTAAGTATCCTTTGCGTCGATCGCATTGACAAGCGCGGTGGCCGTCTGCTCAAACAATCGATAGGAAGCCTCCTGCCTGTCCTTCAGATACTCTGTCTCCCTCTTCTGATAGCTTTCTATCTTCCTGTTTCTCTGATATATAAAAAACAACGCTAAAATGGTCAGGAGATTCCCAAAAAGCCCGGGCAGGCCAGAATAATCATGCTGTATCACAAACCCGCTTATCATCCTGGGAAATTGTACAATGATCAGAACAGATGCTGTAATAAATCCGGTTTTCCCGTATTCGACTGCCAGAACTATAAGACAGATGTTAGCAATGGATGAAAGTACCCCCGTAAATGTCGAAACAGGGATCACACTGCCCATAAAGGGAATCACCTCTGTGGAGTGAACGGTTCCTCGCAGAAAAAAGGACGCGATAATATGAACCAGCAAAAAGATAACATACATTGCGTTATGCAGTATACCCTGATTGTGTTTTGATTTTTTCCTGTTCATTTCAGCTCTTCCATAGACGATAGCTATGTTTATCCTTCCCGTTAATCATATCTTCAAGGGTAGCGGACAACCGTGCAAGTCCTTCCTTATCTCTCTCATCAAACCATGACGGAACCGGACCGTCAATATCCAATACCGTGGTAAAATAAAAGAACCAGGGATGATTAACAGGGACAAAAATCCGCTAAAACTCCGGTAAAATTGCAGTTTCCCTTGGTTCCGTGAAACAGAATATCCTCTTTCTTACCCCTGAGCAGAGAAAACTCATCACCGGTGCTATAAAATTGACCCCTTGACCTGACCCCATTTTGACCCCATTTCCCTTAAAAACTACGTGAAATTACGTTAAAACTCCTCACTGCTCGCCTTCTCCGAGATCCGCTCCAGATCGCTTGTTGCGGGCTTGTTTGCGGCGATCTCCCGAAGATCATACGGGGTGCTCTGATAAACGTAGTAGTTGACCCAGTTTGAATAAAAGAGCTGTGCTGCTGCCCGCCAGTGGACGACAGGCCTTTTTCCGGGATCATCATCCGGAAAATAATGCTCAGGCACAGCTGGATCTATTCCCTTTGCCAGGTCCCTTTCATACTCATTTTTAAGCGTGTCCCAGTCATACTCAAGATGGCAGAGCGCAAAGAAGCGCTTTGAATCCTCAGTCTTAAGCAGAGTAACGCCGGCCTCCTCGGAATCCGCTAAAAGCTCAAGCTCCGTAACCCTCTTTACATCCTCATAATCCACATATATCCCTCTGGAATGAGGAGCATCGAAGACATCGTCAAAGCCCCTGAACAGGGGAGAGGTACGCTTAAGAAGACGGTGCTTATATACACCGGAAAGCTTTTTGTCATAATGCTTTTTATCTATCCCGTAAAAATAATAGAGTGCGGCAAAGGCCCCCCAGCAAAGATAGAGCGTGGAATGAACATGATGCGTGGACCAGTCCATGATCTTGCAGAGCTCCTTCCAGTAGCTCACCTCCTCATAGCTGATATGCTCAAGAGGTGCTCCCGTGATTATCATACCATCGTATTTATTGTCCTTCACCTCTGAGAAGGTACGATAAAAGCTCTCCAGATGACCCGGATCAACATGCTGAGGGACATAGCTCTCTGTCTGAAGGAACTCCACATCCACCTGCAGCGGGGAATTTGAAAGCTTACGCAGAAGCTGTGTCTCAGTGACCACCTTTGTGGGCATCAGATTGAGGATCAGTACCTGAAGCGGACGGATATCCTGATGCATCGCCCTGTGCTCAGTCATGACAAAGATATTCTCCGATTCCAGTATGGCCTGAGCAGGCATAGAGTCCTTAATCTTTATAGGCATTATTACACCTCCGTTTAATATATGTGTTTTAATGGCAGCGGCTCATCTGTGAGTGAACTGTTATTTTAAGGCTCCTCACCGAGCATCGACATGATCTCATCCTCTGTTATTATGCGTACAGAAAGCTCCTTGGCCTTTTTATTCTTTGAAGAATTACTGTTGATATCGTTATTAACAAGATAGTCCGTATTGGAGGACACGGAACCGGCCACCCTTCCTCCCGCCTTTTCGATGGCGTCCTTTAATTCACTCCGATTCGAGAAATTATGTAAACCACCCGTTATAACAAAGGTCTTACCGGCTATACCCTCTATCTGCCCGCTGTCCCCGCTCTTTTCAATTATCACCTCGGAGAGAAGATCGTCAAGCACTCTGTTATTTTCCGCATCCCTGAAGAAGCTGCTGAAGGTCCCGGCTATGACCTCCCCTATCCCCCCGATCAGGGTAAGCTCCTCCTCTGAGGCCTTCCTTATCCTGTTAAGATCATCTCCGAAATGCCTGCATATGAGCCTTGCATTCGAAAGCCCCGTATTAGGTATCCCGAGACTGTATATCAGCCTTGCCGTCTCGATATGCCTGGCTTTTTCGATGCTTTCGATCAGATTGTTGTAGGATTTCTCCCCAAACCCGTCCATATTGCATATCTCATCACGGTATCTGTGAAGCCTGAATATATCCGCAGGCTCTGAAATAAAGCCGCGGCCTATGAACTTCTCAAGCGTCATCTCCGACAGGCCGTCTATGTTCATGGCATCCCGGCTGACAAAGAGAACAAAGCCCTTAAGCTTCTTTGCGGGACAGGACGGATTGGGACAGATCAGTACCTCAACATCATTATCCTGCCTTATCTCTGTCCCTTCACCGCAGGCGGGACAGGAATCCGGTATCCTTATATTTCCGGACCCGGTAAGGTCTTCCTCTATCTGGGGAATTATCATATTGGCCTTGTAAACCGTGATCCGATCGCCGATCCCGAGCCTTAAGCTCTTAATAATGCTGAGATTATGGACGCTCGCCCTTTTAACCGTTGTCCCCTCAAGCTCCACGGGATCAAAGACCGCTATGGGGTTAATGAGCCCGGTCCTTGAGGGACTCCATTCTATCTCCCTGAGCACCGTCTCCGCCTTTTCATCGGCCCACTTAAAGGCTATCGAATTTCTGGGGAATTTAGCCGTGCGTCCCAGCGAAAGGCCATAGGCAATATCCTCATAGGTCAGCACCAGACCGTCAGAGGGGATGTCATAGTCCGAAACAGCCTCCGCAAAAAAACGGATACGCTCAAGGATGTCCCCGGCAGTGACCCTGTAATACTCCACGACCTCAAAGCCCTGCTCCTTAAGGAATTCAAGCTGAGCGCTCCTTCTGTTTCCGAAATCAACGCCCTCTGCCCTTACTAACGAAAACGCCTTAAGCCTCACCCTTCTCTGTGCGGTGACCTCACTGTTCAGCGCCCTTACGGACCCCGAGCACAGATTACGGGGATTTTTATACCTGGCTTCCGAGTCGGCGATCCTTAAATTAAGCTCCTCAAAATCGGTATAGCTTATAACGGCCTCTCCCCTGAGTATAAGCTCTCCCTTATAGGGTATCCTGAGCGGTAGATTTATGAAGGTCCTGGCATTGGGGGTGATCACCTCGCCAATCTCACCGTTTCCTCTTGTAACCGCCTTTGAAAGCTCCCCGTTATTATAGGTAAGGACTATCGTAAGCCCGTCAAGCTTCCAGGAAAGCAGCCCCTCCTTATCTCCGAGCCAGTCTCTGAGCTCCTCCCTGCTCTTTGTCTTGTCAAGGGAAAGCATCGGCTCCTCATGAGCCTCCCTTGGAAGATCATCAACAGCCTCATAGCCCACCCTGACCGTTGGACTGTTTGAAAATACAGTCCCTGTTTCCTCCTCAAGCTCCTTAAGCTCGTCATACAGCCTGTCGTATTCATAATTGCTCATTATCTCTGTATCTTCCTGATAATAAGCCCTGGATGCCCTGTTTAACAGAGCGGTCAGTTCCCTGATCCTGTCTGTTTTACTCATTCCTCTCCTATCGACCTTTTGAGCCCCGAGAGCTCCTCCCCGGTAAGCTCTCTGTAGCGTCCCGTCTTTAAAGCCCCGAGCTCTATATTGCTGACCCTTATCCTTTTGATGCTTCTTACCCTGAAGCCAAGCGCCAGGCACATCCGTTTTATCTGCCGGTTAAGTCCCTGTGTAAGGATTATAGCAAATGACCTGTCCGATAAACGTCTCACCTTACAGGGTCTTGTCGTAATATCAAGCTCCTCAAGATAAACCCCTGCCCGCATGTCCCTTATGAAGTCCGCGGTCATTTTCCTGTCCACGCTCACCTCATATTCCTTTTCATGCATATTGCCGGCCCGCATCAGCCCGTCTATCATGGCGCCGTCATTGGTAAGAAGGATAAGCCCCTCCGAGTCCTTATCCAGCCTTCCGGCATAGGTTATCCTTACAGGATAGCCCACCGCATCGATTATGTTGTTTTTTTCTCTCCGTTCAGAGGTGCATACAACGCCGGCAGGCTTGTTATAAGCCAGATACACCTTTTTATCGGCAAGCTTTGCTTCCTTCCCGTTTACGGTCACAACGGCGTCCTCAGCTACCCTGTCCCCGCAAAGAGCGGTCTTCCCATTGATGCACACCTTACCGCGGCTTATGAGCAGATCGGCCTCTCTTCTTGAGCATATGCCCGCATCCGCGATATATTTATTGATCCTTATCCCCTGTGCCATCTGACCTCCTGCGCCGATTAATTTCCTTTATACTGAAAACCAGACAGCTCACTACGCTGTCTGGCTCACCAACGCTATAATGACGGTAAACGGATCTGAAGCCCCCGCACCTCTAAGGTGCGGTACCAAACGCTCCGTATCATCGTAACAGTTCACCCTTCGGCGAACTATATCATTCAACAAAATCCGAGCTGATATACGCCTCCTGACCGTTATAGATTATCTTACACCAGCCGTCCAGCCTTTCCACCAGCTCAAAGGAATCGCCCCCGTGGGCGGAGCCTATCTTATTGGAACTATCACTGGTGCTTGCTGAGGAACGTATGTTTATCGTGCCCGCACCACTCTTTACCTTCACGGTCTCCGCACCTGTACCATCCGCCGGCGCCGTTGATTCCGCGCTCTGGACCTCCTCAAGATAATCCGATTTGATATAGGCCTCGGTCCCGTTGTAGTCTATCTTGCTCCAGCCGTTATCCATGGCCTCATATCTGGTAAAGGTATCTCCCGTATTTGTTTTCCCGAGAGCACTCGCATCGGTACTGGGTGAGGACCTGACATTAACGTTTGCTGTCGTCCTTACCTGAGTGGCGCTTGCCGCCTGAGCCGCCGCCTGTGCCGCAGCCTCCTCCTGAGCCGCAGCCTCGGCCTCAAGCCTCTGCTGCTCCGAAAGCCGTTCCTTCACTGTACGGCTGACCTCCGTATCGATATCCGCAAGGACCTGAGCCAGATTGGGATCCTCTTCTATAGCCTTGTTATAATCAACATTTACCTTGTCTATCAGCTCTTCAACATCGGCCTGCACGGTAAGCTCCAAAAGGTATGCCTGCTCCTCCTCCGACAGATCAGATTTGTTCACGTAAAGAGCTCCGCTCTCGTTGGTGCATACATAGGTGGAATCCAGCGAAGGAGCGGGAGTGGCCGCGCCTGAATACAGGATATCAAAGGTGACCAGGACAAAATAGGAATTCTCCCTGTAGCCCTTCTTAGTATACACGACAAAATCATCGGCGGACTGATAGTACTTCGCCTTTTCCTCCATCCTGAAGCGCTCGGCATCGGAAAGGACATCGCATACACTTGCTATCGTATCCGTGTCGCCGTTCATCATTGCCGTATAATAGGTTTCCATAAGGGAATTGACATTCGGATAGGCATTTACCTCGTATTTGTCCTTGGGCACCTCCACCGTGCTTGTCTGTGCCCCCGCTGCGCCCGCATCCTCCTTGTCATTACCCTTTCTGGTAAGCAGGAAAACAACAAGTATGATGATGAGAACAAGAAAAACGCCCCCGATGATGAAGTACCGGTAATGCCTTTCAAGAATATCGGAAATTTTATTTCGTGCCATAGATACTGATGCCTTTCACAAAAGACGGATCATTCTTTACAGGATAACTGCACCCGAGAGGATTCGAACCCCCGACACGCGGAACCGGAATCCGCTGCTCTATCCACTGAGCTACGAGTGCCTGATATACAAATAATAACAAATATATTTTACCCGGCGCTTCTGTGTTTCTGTCACCGTAAATGTAATCATACCATAACAGCTTGAAAATAACAAGTCAAAAGCCCGTTACAGGTCCATACAAGTCCATACGTGACCGCACCCGGTCATCATTCTGTCTTACCGCTGCATCTGGATGCGGCACAGAGCTTTTCCAGCTCGTCCACCCCTTTATTAAGGAACTCATCCGGCCGGACCGTTCTGTCGTCCACGTAAAAGCCCCTGTGACCGGCCCAGACCTTGCCGTAAACTATCTCATCATAAGGGATATCCCATTTTTCCAGCCATTCGGTGAGGATCCTTGCCGTATGCTTATTTATGAGTCCCATGTTTCCATGATAGGTATTCATGTTCCTTGAGGTGAAAAGAATTATCCTTGCTCCGTTATCATGATAATAGCGCAGCTTTTCCACCATTTCCTTATAGGGGACAAGATCCTCATATTTTTCATCCCTGCCCTTTATAGGGCAGAGCGTCCCGTCTATGTCAAAAACAAAGGAATACTCTTCATACATCATCGGTCTCCGAACAAAAAAGCCTCTGACACAAATGAATGCGCAAAGGCTTTTTATCATATGTCAAATATGAATTATACTCTGGACAGATATTCTCCGGTCCTGGTATCGATCTTGATCCTGTCGCCTATCTCCACGAAGAGAGGAACATTAACGCTTGCCCCGGTCTCGACCGTTGCGGGCTTATTTGCACCGGTAGCCGTATCGCCCTTGAACCCGGGCTCCGTTTCCGTGACCTCAAGCTCTACGAACATCGGAGGCTCCACCGCAAAAACGCTTCCGTTATAGGAGCAGATCTTAACCATATCATTTTCCTTGACGAACTTTAAAGCGTCGCCGATGGTGTTCTTATCAAGAGCTACCTGATCATAGGTCTCCGTATTCATGAAATTATACAGATCCCCGTCAGCATACAGGTACTGCATATCATTCCTGTCTATGCGGGCCTGCGGGAACTTCTCCGTAGGTCTGAAGCTCTTTTCAACTACACCGCCATTTATAACGTTCTTAAGCTTAGTTCTTACAAAGGCCGCGCCTTTTCCGGGCTTTACGTGCTGAAATTCCAGAATCTGAAATACCGAACCGTCCATCTCCACAGTCAGTCCGTTTCTAAAATCACCGGCTGAAATCATATAATATCCTCCCAAACAAACCTGTGTCTCTGTTTTTAACCTACGTTAGTTTAAACGAAAACAGCTTACATTTCAACTGTTTTTTTCCGTTCCTCTTCTTTTTTTGCCTGCTCGGCCTTAAGCCTTTCCTTATCGGACATCTCACAGGACTCGCTTTCGTCCTGCGCCTTCAGTATCTCCTGCGCCGTGAATTCGGCGTTGTTCTTTATCATATAATCGACCGCGTCGATATAGCCCTCATAGCCTCTTCCCATTATGACCTCATTGCAGGCCGGGCCGATAACGTTTATATGCCTCCAGTCTTCCTTACGCTTGTTAAGATCCGCTATGTGAACCTGGACCTTGGGTATAGGAACTGACATAAGAGCATCATAGATACAGTAGCTGTAATGCGCATAGGCGCCGGGATTGATTATTATCCCTGTCGTCCCGTCCGCGATAGTCTCATGAATGCGGTCAATTATCCTGCCCTCATGATTGCTTTGAAATATATCGATCAGAATATTCATTGCCGCAGCCTTTTTTGCGATCTGCTGACAAAGAAAGTCATAATCCTTCCTTCCGAACACCTCAACCTCTCTGGTCCCAAGTGATGCAAGACTTGGTCCGTTAATAACTAACAGCTTCATATTAACCTCTCTCCTTTTAGCACTACCTCTTCAGTACTCATCCCATCCGTATCGATGATAACGTCAGACACGGCCTCATAGATGCTTCCTCTGGAAAGCAGCAGGCTTTCAAGCCTGCCCTCCATGTCCCCCTTAAGCAGCGGACGGTCGGAAGTATTCCTGATCCTTTTTAAAAGTGTCTCCTTCGATGCTCTTAAGTATACCACAGTACCTGTTTTTTTTAAATAGCTACGATTACATTCCCTGACCACAAGTCCTCCGCCCGTGGAAACGACCGTTCCTTCCTTCCCGCAGTTCTCGCTTATTTCCCTGATAACGGCTGTTTCCAGCTCACGAAAATATTCCTCTCCGTTTTCCTTAAATATTTCGTTGATGCTCTTACCTTCCCGTTCCTCTATGAGGACATCGGTATCAACGAAGCGCCATGAGAGCCTGTCCGCGAGCATTTTCCCCACCGTGGTCTTTCCGGCACCCATAAGGCCTGTCAGCACTATCCCTCTCTTACCGGAGCGGGACAGCATCCCGTAAACGGTCTCCGTTACGTTTTCGGGGACCTTCACCCCGTGCCAGATCTCATACGCACATACTGCCTGATACAGAAGCATCCCCAGTCCGTTCACGCACCTCACCCCGTACTGTCTGCAAAGCTGCATAAACCTCGTCACCTTCGGGGAGTAGACCACATCCACCGCAAATGAAAGTCTTTTATAAAAATCAGCCGACTCTGTCACCGCATGATCCGAGGCCGGGGACAGCCCAACCGAGGTGCACTGTATGGCGACATAGCTCTCGCCGGTAAGGGCATCCAGCTCATCAAGGCCAAGCACGCCGACGGACGGAGCCTTAAGCCCGCTTTTATCGCAGTAATCCTTCATGGACCGGGCAAGCTCCTCAGCCTTCTCAGTGCTTCGGTTAACAAGCGTTATGCTAAGGGCCTTACCTGTAAGCAGCATAAAAGCCGCTGCCCTTGCGGCACCTCCTGCACCGAGTACGATAAAGTCACTGCCGTCGATTTTGATGGCCTCTTTTTCGAACACACGTCTCAGCCCCTCGATATCGGTATTATAGCCCGTATAGCCTCCGCTAACGGCCTTCAGGGTGTTTACGGCGCCAATGGCCTCCGCCGGAGGATCGACAGCCTTAAGGTACGGCATCACCTCTGACTTATAGGGCACGGTTATGTTAAGGCCCCTGACCCCCTCCGAATAAAGCTCCTTAATCCTTTCACCAAGCCTCTCCCTTACATGAAAAAGCCTGTATTCACAATCGAGAGCAAGCTCTCCCGATATGGTGTTATGTATAAGCGGCGAAAGCGAATGCTCCACCGGGTCTCCCACAAGTCCGTATATCTCCATGCCCATCCTCCCGCACTGCACCGATTTCCAAAGGAAATCGTGTGCTTAGGCACAAACTTCAGTTTGTGCCGATCCGTTTGGATTCCAAACGGATCATTTCCTTTTCTACACCGATTTCCGAAGGAAATCGTGTGCTTAGGTACAAACTTCAGTTTGTGCCGATCCGTTTATTTATGTAATTCCCTTAATTGTCTTCTCCTGTAAAAAAACAGGACCACCGCTTCAAGCCTTCTCTTCAGGACTATCTGGATCTCCTCCCTCTTGTCTATCGGCTTTACGAGCACGGCTTTTATTCCGCTGCGTTTTGCTCCGAAGACATCAGTAAACAGCTGATCGCCTATGAAAACGGTATTTCCGCGGTTTGTTCCCATCTCCTCCATAGCCCTTATGTAACCGTTCCTTGCAGGCTTTCCCGCTTTATATATATAACCGCAGTATATTACCTCCTCCTTAAAGGAGCGCACCCTCGGCTCTTTATTGTTCGAAAGCAGCATGATCTTAAAGCCCGTATCGTTAAGAAACCTGAAAAGCTCCTTAGCCCGATCGTCGGCATGGGCTCCATGAGGGACCAGAGTATTGTCTATATCAAAGATAAGCCCTCTTATCCCGTTTCTGTAAAGCTGCCCGTAATCTACGGCATAGGCTGAGCTCAGCCATACATCCGGGTAAAACGCCTCAAGCATCCTCTGCCCCTTTCCCGGCCCTTTTCGGACACGGCTCAAGCTGTGCCAGGATTATCGCTCCAAACAGCACAAAGCAGCCTGCTATGACCCTTGCGCTCATCCTTTCCTTAAGGAACAACGCAGACGAAAGAGCTCCGAACACAGCCTCCGAGGACATGATTATAGCCGCCGGCGCCGACGGGATATATTTCTGGCAGACGCTCTGCAGCAAAAAGCAGACCATGGTGCTGAGGAAAGCCAGATATAAGAGTCCGGTGACTGATTCCCTGTTTAATACTATCCTTCCTATGGCCCCGTCGATAAGCGGTGCGGATACCCATGAGCAGACCGCCGCCGTATCCATAATGAGCGCGGTAAGCAGGGCCGAATCATCCGTCGCCGAATATTTCCCCAGATATTCTATCTGAAGTGCAAAGAGAAACCCGCATATCAGTGTCAGCACATCTCCCTTATTGACGCTCATGTCGCCGTTTAAGGAAATAAGCCCTATCCCGGTGATGGCTATAAGAGCCGCGATGAAGCACAGCTTATCGGGCCTCAACCCTGTCCTTATCCAGTGGACAAAGGGAACGATCACTACATAGGCGGCTGTCAGGAAGGCATTCTTCCCGGCCGTCGTGTATACACAGCCAATGGTCTGGGCAAGGTAGGCCGCATACAGCAGTATTCCGACGATGATCCCGTGCTTCAGAAGGGACGGGTCTCTTTTTACCGAACCTATAAGCCTTTTATTGAGTACAGCAGTCATGATGCCGCCCGCTATCAGGAAGCGCAGCGCCAGCATCCAGACCGGCGGTATATAATCAAGGGAATTTTTGACCACGGCAAAGGCAGCGCCCCATATCACCGCAACCAGCAGAAGCCCCGACGCGGCGGCAACCGTCTTTTTCTTATCAGCACCCATCAGTTACGGTTCTCCTTCTGATCACATCCGGCTGCTCTGAGCAGTTTTTTTGTATATTCGCATTTCGGATGAAAATAGACCTCCTCATCACTTCCTTCCTCAATGATCCTTCCGCCCGACATGACCATTACCCTGTCGCATATCTGATAAACTATCTTAAGATCATGGGAAATAAAGATGAACGCGATCCCAAGCTCCCGGTTCAGCTCAAGCAGGAGCCTGATTATCTGAGACTGTATGGTGACGTCAAGCGCCGACACAGGCTCGTCGGCAATAATAAGGGAGGGCTTTAACATAAGCGCCTGGGCGATGCACACTCTCTGTCTCTGTCCCCCCGAAAGCTCGGAGGGATACCTGTCAAGATAGCTTTCATCAAGCCCCGCCCTTCTTAACATGTCGATCACAAGCTCGTCCCTCAGACTGTTCTTAAGCTCGCCTCTTATCCTCAGCGGCTCCTCAAGTATCCAGCCCACAGTCTTTGAGGGATTCAGGGAACCATAGGGATCCTGAAAGATCATCTGAGGATTTTCAGAGAAATGAAGCACCTCTCCCTCGGTATCCTTCACCATTGAAAGGATCGCCTTCCCGAGAGTGGATTTCCCGCAGCCTGACTCTCCCACGAGTCCCGCTATCTCACCCCTTCTTATCTCAAAGGAGATGTCATGAAGTATCTGCCTGCGGTTCTCGCCCCTGTTAAATATCGTGCCCCTGGTCTTGTACCAGGCATTCAGTTTATCTACCTTTAAAACAAGCTCTTCCATAATACAGGTAAAAAGGCCCTTCCTCTGCCGATTTCCGCGCATACCGCCGAAGGCGGCCAGGGAAAGGCTGAATAGGTCAGTCTTTCCTCAGCTTCTCAAATTTCGGGATAGCAGCTATCAGGAGCCTTGTATATTCCGCTTCCGGATGGCTGAACACCTGCTCGGCCTCGCCGCTTTCCACCACATTGCCCCTGTACATCACAAGGACTCTTTTGCACAGCTTCCTTACAAGGCTCAGATCATGGGAAATAAAAAGGATGGCGGTATTATACCTTTTGTTGATCTTCTTTAAAAGCTCCAGTATCTGTGCCTGTATCGTAACATCAAGCGCGGTCGTGGGCTCGTCGCAGATTAGCAGCTTTGGCTTTGATATAATGGCGGCGGCTATCATGACCCTCTGCCTCATGCCCCCCGAAAGCTCGTGAGGATAAAGCTCGTAAATGCCCTTCGGATCCGGCAGCTCCACCTCGGAAAGAGCCCTGAGGGCAAGCCTTTTTCTGTTCTTTGCGGACATATCCGTATGTATCTTAAGGCTCTCCTCGACCTGATAGCCTATTTTTTTCAGGGGATCAAGCGAATTCATCGGCTCCTGGAATACCATGCTGATATCCTTCCCCTGAAGGCTTCTCAGCTCATTTCTCGGGCAGTTGAGTATATCGGTCCCCTCGAATTCTATCCTGCCCCTTTTTTTCATGTTTTTTCTTGAAAGAAGGCCCGCTATCGCAAGAGCGGACATGGTCTTCCCGGAACCGGATTCTCCAACCAGTCCCACGATCTCACCGTAATCCATATGAAGATCAAAATCATTTACCACCGTTTCCGGGGTCAGATGATCATGAAATTCGATATTAAGGTCTGTAACATCCAGCATCTACAGCGCCTCCAGCCCTTCGCTCAGCATTGAGAACCCGAGTATCATAAGTACTATCATAGCCCCCGAAAAAATGGCATAGGAGGGCTTTACAAAGATAAAGGCCTGTGCCTCCGAGAGCATCCTTCCGAGGCTCGAATCGGGAGGGACCACGCCTATCCCCAGAAAGCTCATTCCCGCTTCCGCAAGAACGGCATTGTTAAAGCCTATGGCGACGGAGGACAGCATTACCTTCATTGTATTGGGCAGTATATGAACGAACATTATCCTCAGGTCCGAAGCGCCCATAAGCTTAGCGCTGCTTACATAGTCCATGCTCCTGCACTTTATGAATTCGGCTCTCACAAGCCTTGCGAAGCTCGGAATAAAAACTATGCCAAGCGCAAGTATCACCTTATATTTTCCGCTGCCGATAACGCTTATGAATACGAGCGCGAGTAAAATGCTCGGAAAGGCCAGCACGGCATCGTTAAACCTCATTATGATCTCGTCTGCCGCTCCTCCGAAGTACCCTGTCACCGCGCCTGCAAGCATTCCGCCCACCGAGCCGATGAGCACCGTACAGAAGGCAATGACGAGAGTGGTTCCCGAGCCCGAGATTATGCGGCTTAATATATCCCTTCCGAAATTGTCGCAGCCCAAAGGGTGCTTAAGGGAGATTCCCGCAAACTTTGAGGCTGCATCCATCATGTTCGGATCATACGGGGTATAAAAAAAGCCCGCCGCGGAAACAAGGACAACAAAGGCAGTGATCACGGCTCCTGCTATTAATTTATGATTCAAGAGTCTCTTTCTTTTCACCCCTGTCTCCTTGTTCTGGGATCTATGACCTGATAAAGGATATCAACGATATAATTAATGAATATTACTATAAAGGCGACTATGGTGATTATGGCTCCTACCACCGGATAATCCCTGTTGCCTATGGAGGTGATGAGCATCCTTCCTATCCCCGGGATCGAAAAGACCTGTTCGATAATGAGGCTTCCCGCAACTATATCGGACAGGGTCATGCCCAGAAAGGTTATAACCGGTATGAGGGCATTCTTGAGCACATGCTTATACAGCACATCATTGGTGGAGTTGCCCCTGCTGTAGGCGGTCCTTACATAATCGAGCTTTGCCTCCTTAAGGACCGAGCTCTTTAAGAGCCTTACGTTCATGGCTGTTTTCGGCAGAGCTATGGCAAGGGCCGGAAAAAGCATATAGTAAAGGAAGCCGCCCATGCTCTCCCTGTAGCTCACATATCCCCCGGGGGTAAACAGATGAAGTACAAGCCCTGCGGCATAGGTGATAAGTATTCCGGTAAAAAAAGCAGGGACTGCCATTACTGCCTGATTCAGAACATCTGTTATTTTTGAGAACAGTGTATCCTCATACTTTGCCGCGCTGATACCGAGCGGTATCGATATGACTATTATCAGAACAAAGGACATCCCCGTAAGACAGAAGGTTATCGGAAGCTTTCCGGCAAGCATCGACCTTACGCTCACCCCATAGGAATAGGAGGTACCCATATCCCCGAATAAGAAGCTTTTGATCCATTCAAAATATCTTACGGGCAGCGGTCTGTTGAGCCCAAGCTCCTCCCTGAGCTTAACAAGCTTTTCCGGCGTCGCGCTCGTGCCGAGCTTTGCGACTGCCGGATCTCCCGGGATCACCGAAAAAGCAAGAAAGACAAGAAATGATACTATCAGTACCGTGACCGCCATTGAAGCCGTTTTTCTTATGATATACTTCATCTCATCATTCCGAAAGCCTGAGCCTTGCTATGTCCTGTATATACATCGGATAGAACTCATAGCCGGTAAATTTCCTGTTAAGAGCAACAAATTCGGCCATATCCTGAAGATAAACATTGGCCGCGTCCTCAGCAAGTATCCTCTCAAGCTCCTTGTAAAGAGCTGTGCTTTCCTCATCATCGGCGGTGGTTATGGCCTTTTTAAAGGTCTCGTCATACCTTGCGTCGTTAAAGTTTATAAAGTTATTGCCCGCGTCAGAGCAGAAGCGCTCAAGCAGAGCCCTTGCAGTCATGTTTGATGCGTCTACCCCGATGACCGTTGATTCAAAATCCCTGTTTGTATACACATCGGACAGCCAGGAATTCCATTCCACCAGATCGATCGATGCATTCACCCCAATCTTCTTATACTGCTCGACAAGCACCTGTGCGGTATCAACGTGAGGCTGGTAATTAGAGGGAACGGTGATCTTAAGGTCAAAGCCGTTCTCGTAGCCTGCCTCCTTAAGCAGCTCCTTCGCCTTTTCCACATCATAGGTGTATACGTCGTTCAGCTCATCCATATAATACTTCCCGAAGGAGGGAAACATGCTGGAGCCGATCGGAACGCCCTTTCCGTCAAAGGCAAGCTTCAAAAGCCCGTCAATATCCGTTCCGTAGCAGAGAGCCTGTCTCACCCTTACATCCTTTAAGGGCCCGTATTCATTGTTCAGATACAGTGCCTGAACGAGGTTCATCGTTCCCTCATAGACCGTAAAATCCTCAGACAGCTGGCTCACCTGGGAGGTCGTAAGCCTTGGGAACATATCTATGGAGCCGCCAAGAAGATCCATCACTACAGAATCCGCATTAGCCTCAATCTTGAAGGTAACATCCTCTATGTACGCCTTTTCCCCCCAGTAATCATCAAATCTCTTCATGACCAGGTTTTCCTGCGGTGAGCGGGAAACGCACTGATAAGGGCCGGTCCCTATGGGAATAGTGTCGGGGGAGGCGTTTGAAGCGGGGATCACTGCGGCATTTGCAGAGGCAAGGTAGGCGGGAAATTCAAGATTCCCCTCCGAAAGAGTGATCACCACGGTAGACGGATCCTCTATATCGACGCTTTTAATCAAAGAAAAAGCCGGTATCAGGGACTCATCTCCTGTCATACCGGCGCTTTTTTCTATGCTGTATTTTACATCCTCCGCCGTGACCGGTTCTCCGTTATGAAACTTTACTCCGTTACGAAGCCTGAAGCTGTACCTTGTTCCATCCTCAGAAACTTCGTAGCTTTCGGCTACGGCAGGTATGATATTTCCATCCGGGGCGGGCTTTAAAAGCCCCTCATAGATATTGAATAAAACCTCTTTAGTTCCTGCCGCAACTGCTTTGTGTGGGTCAAGACTGTCTTCAAGATCCTGTGCTATTCCAACAACTATCTTCGAAGATTCTGCTGCCTTATCACCCTGGCATCCGCCAAGTGCAATAGCCAGTGATGCTAACACTGTCAGTAAAGGGATAAAACCATGCTTCCTTCTCATTGTCTACATCTCCTCTTCTTATTTAATTTTTTATTACCTATCGGTAATTATTTATCAAGCATTTTCTTCAGCTCATCCATAAACGTATTGACATCCTTGAACTCTCTGTATACGGAGGCGAACCTGACATACGCAACGGCATCGAGATCATGAAGCTTTTTCATTACAAGCTCTCCTATGACCTCACTTGGAATCTCCTTATCCTCGTAATTAAAGACCTCGGTCTCCACCTCATCCACGATATGCGCGATCTGCGCCGCTGATACCGGGCGCTTATGACATGCTCTGAGTATCCCGGCTTCTATCTTGGTCCTGTCATAGGTTTCTCTGTTATTATCCTTCTTGATCACGATCAGAGGTATCGTCTCTATCTTCTCATAGGTAGTAAACCTCTTTTCGCACTCATCGCACACCCGCCGCCTTCTTATGGAATTGTTTTCCTCGGCCGGCCTGCTGTCAATGACCCTCGTATTCTCATGACCACAAAACGGACACTTCATATTCACCCCTCCATCTGATCACTCTTTATACTCCAAAACCTGTCCCGCCGCCTTCCCTTTGACCCGGGACCCGGGTAAAGGCCCTGTTTTTACGGCAGTTAACGGAATATACCCGTAATCAGCATTATATGCTACCGTTTCTCTTTATGTCAACTCTTTTTAGCCTTTCTTAAGGCCAGGCCCTGCTCTCCCTGATCTCGTTCAGGTAAACGGCTATCCTTTCAAATTCCTCTTCCGTAAAGGGAACTCTTTTATCAATAATCTCTTCCCTCGGGGTCGCTTCAAAGCAGTAGGGCTCCTCCCATACGCTTATGAGGAAACAGTCCTCTCCGCCCTCGGAGTCCGCTTCCTTCACTATCCTGAAACGCATTCCCCTGTCACTGCCCGTAAAGGGCTTTCCCTTTTTATAGTAATTGATCGACAGCAATTGCTTTTGTTCTATCATATTTCCAGTTTGGCGCCGGCCGTCAAATGTGCGCTCATGTAAACATGGCGCACGCTTGACCGTCTTTTTGCGCAAGAAAACACCCTCCGCACGCGGAGGATGCTTCCCGGTTCTGTGCCGATTCACATCAGCATTTTTATTTTTTAAGAAAATCAGGTATTTTGATCGATTTGGCCTCTACTCTTGTCTGTACCTGGGGCTGCTGAAGAGGCGGAGCACTAAACTGCTGCTGGCCCATCGGCCTTGCCCCCGCACCGGCCTGCGGCTGCTGCATCCCCGCGGGATTCCTCTGGATATTCATGGGCTGCTGACCGTTCATGCCGGGCATCTGTGCCCCGTACTGCGGATTGCCCATGGGCTGTGAAAACTGCTGAGGCTGGTTAGGAGCCATTCCTCCGAAACGACCTCCCATTGCGGCGGAATTAAGCTGTGAAGCCCCGGCAGGAGCCGTTCTCATTGCGCTTCCCCCACCCTGCAGGCCTGCGCTTGCAGAACCCGGCCTTCTGGGATACGGCGACTGCTGATTCACAAAACGGCTGAGATTGGAGCCTATCTGAGTCCCATTGGAAATAGGAGGCTGCTGCTGCATAGGCTGCTCCTTGATGCCGGTAGCGATAACCGTTACCGTACAGGTATCAGGCTCACTGTCATCGCACATGGCACCCATTATCAGATTAACATCGTCTCCGGTAATATCCCTTACGAAGGAAACCGCATCATCTGCGTCAAGCAGTGTGATCTCACCGGAAATATTAACTATCACATCCGTAGCGCCCGCAATGGTCGTCTCAAGAAGAGGAGAATTAACAGCCTGCTTGACTGCCTCTATCGCCTTGTCGTCTCCCTTTGCCGCGCCGATGCCGATATGGGCTATGCCCTTGTTCTCCATTACCGTCTTGACATCCGCAAAGTCAAGATTGATAAGAGAGGGAACATTTATAAGATCCGTGATCCCCCGTACAGACTGCTCAAGAACCTCATCGGCTATCTTCAGCGCATCCTCCATGGACGTTCTTCTGTCTACGAGCTCCAGTAATTTATCATTCGGGATGACTATCAGTGTATCTACGTTCTGCTTAAGCTTTTCTATGCCTCCCAGAGCGTTATCCATCCTCTTTTTTGCTTCAAACCTGAACGGCTTCGTAACAACGCCGACTGTCAAAGCACCCTCTTCCTTGGCAATCCTTGCTATCACCGGAGCGGCTCCCGTTCCTGTACCGCCTCCCATACCGCAGGTGACAAATACCATGTGTGCCCCCCTTATGGCATTGGCAATGTCCTCCGCGCTCTCCTCAGCGGCCTGTTCCCCTATGGCCGGCTGAGCACCGCATCCAAGCCCCTGCGTGATCATATCTCCGATCTGTAAGAGCCTTGGTGACCTGCATAATTGAAGCGCCTGCTTGTCAGTATTGACCCCAAGAAACTCAACGCCTGAAATCTGGCTGTCAACCATGCGGTTTACGGCATTATTACCGCCACCGCCTACACCTACGACAAGTATCTTGGCGGCTGCTTCAAATTCGTTGTTAACTATTTCAAGCACCTTTATACTCCCTCCTTATGAAATTCAGAAACACACTTACAACTTATCATATAATCATTTTCAGCTTTTTTCAACAGATTTTTGAATTATTTACAGGAATTCGTATCTGTTTCGCTTCTATTTATCTCTTTCAAAGGTAAATTTATCACCCTCTCCCGTATAATTTTCCATGTGAAGCTCCCCCTTGCGGCCCGAAAGCCTGGGGAGCAGGAAACGCAGCCTGTTTATCTTTTCATCTATATGATCGCTGTTTCCGATCAGCACGTCAACATCGCCGATCCTTAAGGTTATATCGTTATCCTTGCCGAAATAGATCCTGTCTATGCCTATCTCGTATTTTGTGAGCAGCTGGGTTATACTGAGTATGAGCTTGAAGACATCACGGTTGTTTTCAAGCGGCAGCGGCTCATAAAGAGCCATATGGTCAAATTTGAGGCCTGTCACGAAGGGTACTCCCTCTATCCTTTCAGGCGAGCTCTCCACCACTATCCCGTCCCTGTCAAAATAAAGGTATCTCCCGAGATACTCCACATATCCGGCTATGGCTTTTTCATATACCCTTATCTTGACCGTCGTGGGCGAAACAATATCCACGTCCATCTGCTCTATGAAGGGTATCTTCTCCTTCCCTCCGAAACGGTTTTTAAGGTACAGGAAGATCGAGTTCTTCTCAAGGTCGGAGGAGCATACCATCCGGGTTATTTCCTCCGTAGTATAGTGCTCGTTTCCGGTGACCTCTACCCTGGTGATGGTAAAGTTAAGCTTTATCACCACTACAGTGACACAGACAAGGGCAAAAAGCGACATGATCATAAGCGCCAGCTTAAGCCCGCGGTTATCGTACTCCTCCTCGTAGTCCTCCGAAACCGGGAGCTGCGGTTCAATGTATTCGGTTTTCTGAAGCTTACCGACAGATGTATCCATATGTTTCCTTTTTTATACGGGATCCTGCATTTAGGAGTTCTTAAGCTTAATGCTTCTTGCCACGCTCAGCACCAGTCCTATCTCTATCAGCAGAAACACTACCGCGCTTCCGCCGTAGCTTATAAACGGGAGCGTAATTCCGGTATTGGGTATGGTGTTGGTAACAACAGCTATATTAAGGATGACCTGGATCGCTATATGTGACATCACTCCCACCACTATGAGAGCGCCGAATTCATCCTCCGCATTATTTGCGATGATAACGAATCTCCATATCATTATGATAAACATGAGCATGACCACGGCGGCGCCAAAAAGCCCCAATTCCTCGCAGATTATTGAAAAGATCATATCATTCTGCGCCTCGGGGATATAGCCGAGCTTCTGCATGCTCTGCCCCAGGCCCTTTCCGAATACCTCACCCGAGCCTATGGCATAAAGCGCCTGCAGGGTCTGAAAGCCCCTGTCCGCGGCAAAGGCCTCGGGATTGAGCCACGCCTCTATCCTTGCGAAACGGAAGTTCAGGTCGCTTGACAGTATGCCCTTCTGTACCAGGATGACGACAACGGCCGCTATGAGGATACCGCCCGCGGCAAGCAGGATAAATTCCCTGTAATTATCGGATGCGACAAAGAGCATCATAAAAACTATTCCGAAGACGATGATCGAGGAGCTCAGGTTTTCCGTTATCACCAGAATGATAAGAGCCATGAAGCCTGCCGTGGGAATGATAACGGCAAAGCCCGCCTTTGTCATGAGGTTTTTCCCGAGCTTGCATACAAGCGACGCGTAAAAAATGATAACGCCCACCTTGGCGACCTCTGCGGGCTGAAGCGACATTCCCAGATTCAGCCACCTTCTTGCGCCGTTGACCTCATAGCCCAGGGGCGTGAGCACCAGAAAGATAAGCACCGCGGAGACCACATAGGCAGCAAAGGCAAACCTTGACCAGATGTGATAATCGATAAATATCACGACCGTCATCACAACAAGCCCGAATACCGTTGATATGATCTGCTTTCTCAGAAAATATGACGAGTCGTTATAATTCAGATTTGCATCATAAGAGCTTACACTGTACAGCATGACAAGTCCGAAACAAAGCAGAAATATCACGACCGACAACAGTGTAAAGTCAAAAAAAGAGCGTTCCCTTCTTTTCTGACCCTGCTGACCCCTTGCACTACTCATATTATACTCCCAAACCCACGGGTTGCCCCGGCAGGAACGGAGAAACTCCGTTTCCTCAAAGCTCCCTTACAAGAGCCTTAAAAATATTGCCGCGCTGCTCATAATTCTCAAACATGCCCCAGCTTGCGCAGGCAGGGGATAAAAGCACCGCTTCCCCCTCACAGGCGCTTTCCCCGCATATCCTTACCGCCTCCTCAAGGGAGTCCGCAAAAACATAGTCCGTAAAGCCATGGCGTTTTGCGCATTCAGCGATCATCTCCGCTGTCTGCCCGATAAGCACAAGCTTTTTTACCTTTCCGTCAAAGGCCTCTATCCATTCATCAAAGGCTACTCCCTTATCATAGCCTCCTCCTATAAGACAGGTCCTCCTGTCCATGGCCCTTATCCCCTTTATGGCAGCGTCAACATTCGTTCCCTTCGAATCATTGTAATACCTTACTCCGTGTACCTCACGGACAAATTCTATCCTGTGCTCGACAGCCTTAAACTCCTTAAGCGAGCTTACGATGCTCTTTACGGGTACCCCGTAAGCAGCGGACATGGCGATCGCAGCCATGGCGTTTTCCATATTATGTAAACCAAGTATGTTCATCTCAGACTTATGGATAAGACGCTCATCGCTTCCGTTCATATTGCTGCAGATATAACCATCCTCGTAATAATAGCCCCTTTCAGGCCTTTTACCGGTGCTGAAGAAGATCACCCGGCAGCCTGCCCTGCCCGAAAACTCCCTCAGTATCTCATCTTCATAATTCAGGATGAGATAGTCGTTTTCATCCTGCCTTGCGGCTATCTTCTCCTTTTCGAGGATGTACTGCTCCATCGTGTGATGACGGTTCAGATGATCGGGGGTGATATTAAGGATAGCAGAGATATGAGGCTTAAAACGATCCACGGTCTCAAGCTGAAAGCTGCTGATCTCCGCTACGGTCACAGAGTCCTCAGAGGTCTTTAAGACCTCGCCCGTATAGGGCGTCCCGATATTTCCCACCACGAGCGCCTTTCCCATATGATCATTGATGATCTTTCCGGTAAGTGCTGTCGTAGTGGTCTTCCCGTTTGTTCCGGTGATCGCAATGAGCGTACCCTTTTCATAGGTATACGCAAGCTCTATCTCGCCGCTTACCGGTATCCCTTCCCTTCTGAAGCTCTCAACGAATTCGGAGTCTGTGGGAACGCCGGGGCTTATTATCAGCTTTCCGACAGCTGCCCGCACATCATCAGGCAGAGAGCCGGCATATATCTCCATCCCGGAGCAAAGCTTCCCCGCTTCCTGTCTGACCTTCTCAATATTCAGTTCCCTGTTTGAATCAAAAAGAATCGGCCTTTCATTTTTCAAGGCCAACAAAGACACGGCGGAAATGCCGCTTTTACCGGCACCCACCACTAAGATCCTGTCCCTTTTCCCCATTATTTAATTATCTCCCCGTCCCCTGAAAATGTCCGGTATGCGGCAGCATCCATACTGCCCTCTCCCGGCTCTTTAAAAAATATATCCGTTTCCCGTACGGTCCCCTCAGATCAGATACGCGATAACGCCAATAACCGCAAGGATCACTGTCACGATGAAGAATGCCTCAACGACCCTGGTCTCTTCTATCCCGCAGAGCTCGAAGTGATGATGTATCGGCGCCATCCTGAATATCCTTTTGCCATGAGTCAGCTTGAAATAACCGACCTGCAGGATAACGGAAAGCACCTCTGCAAGATATACAAATGCCACAATAACGATAAAAAGCGGCATCCTGAGCATATAAGCCGTTGTTGCGACGAAGGCTCCCATGGCAAGCGACCCCGTGTCTCCCATGAAGACCTTTGCGGGATGCGCATTATAGAGCAAAAAGCCCAG
>ODAI011610168.1_pt1 | contig 26526 bp, 23 predicted proteins | sample 1539321 | NCBI WGS metagenome assembly ODAI01 (sample SAMN02144231, study PRJEB22623) | gut metagenome | biome: sheep rumen | host: Ovis aries | place: New Zealand
CGGATTGTTGCTCACATCAATACTTCCAAGACCCTGATTGTTCCAGATATCCAGTCTTTTCAGCTTTGGATTATGTGATACATCGAGACTCGTCAGACTGTTTGAAAATGCATCCAGATGCGAGAGCTCCGGATTGTTGCTCAGATCCAGACTTGTAAGGTTGCATGTACCACATGTCAGGTGCTCAAGGAGCGGACAATTTGATACATCAAGGTATGACAGGGGATTTGTATTACATTCTATAAATGCCATCTTGGGATTATTGGATACGTTTAAATATGTCAGATTGCAGTCATAGCAGTATACCCACTCAAGCTCGGGATTGCCGGAAAAATCAAGGGACGTAAAGAGATTGCCTGAGCACCATACTCCGTGGAGATCCTTGTTGTTACTTAGGTCCATTGTCGATATGGCATTGTCCTTGCACCATAATCCCTGGAGAGCAGTGAAATACTCAATACCCTTTAATGATGTAATGCCCATACCCTCACAGTATATGTTTATGGTAAGTGCTATCTCCGATGCATCCAGAATACCGTTTCCGTCCCTGTCATAATCAGGTCCCGATATTACTGCCCTGAAGTTGGCATCGGGAAAGTTTGTTTCATTTATCGCTACTCCATCTGTGGCGTATACATCCTTTGTATTTACGGTGAATGTTGTAGTACATATTGCTATCGTAGCTAACATACAAGCAGATGTTTTGCATATTTTATTAATAGTTCCTTTTTTCATATCCCTAATCCCTCGTATATATAAACACTTCATAAAATTCATTTGTATTTTTACAAAATTATATCACACATTCATTTTCTCTCTTAAACTTAAAAAATACCACTACACGTGGTACTTTCTTTTCAATACATTATCCAATATGTTATCGCTAAACATGGATAATATTCTCCCGGAACGGTCGCCTGTTCGCCAAGAGTCTCAGACATTCGAATTAGAGTGGCAATTTTGAGAAAAACTCGACGCTTCGCGTCTCAAACAGCTTTCTCAAAATTACCAATTCGAATGACGAGACTCTAAGGCTCTCGGCTAATTGTTCCGGGAGAACATATATCCATGTCACTAATTAACATTTACTACGCCACTACATCCGTATCCGGTGACTTTGTATATAAAAGCTTTAGAAGTATCGGAACAGAGATACTTGAAATAATTATCAGCAATATGACTGCTGAAAAATAAGTCGTATCAATAAATCCGAGGCTTATACCCTTCTGTGTAATGATAAGAGCAACCTCGCCTCGCGTCATCATACCTACACCTATCTTAAGGCATTCCATAAATTTATGCTTAAAGCATGCCGCACAGAGTCCGCATCCTATCACCTTTGCAATGAGTGCAACTGCAACAAAGGCAAGTGAGAACCAGAGCATATCCATGGTAAGTGATGACAGGTCAGTCTTGATACCGATCAGCACAAAGAATATGGGACCGAAGATCATATAATTGCTGACAGAAACCTTTCTGTCAATATAGTCCGCATCCTTGCTGTTGCAGAGGATGATACCGGCAACATAAGCTCCCGTGATATCCGCTATTCCGAAATACTGCTCTGCAAGATATGCCATACCAAAGCAAAGTGCAAAGCCTAAAATAGGTATACGCCTTGAGTGAGGATATCTCGCATCGAATTTTTTAAAGAGCTTGTATATAAGGATTCCTCCGAGTGATGCAAATATAAAGAAAAGCAGAGTATGTAAGAGAACCGTCGTCGGCTTTGTCTCAGTATCCTTAAGTCCTATGACGAGGGTGAGCACCACAATACCGATGACATCATCGATTATAGCCGCTGATAATATGATCTGGCCTACACTTCCCTTCAGATAGCCAAGCTCTCTCAAGGTCTCCACGGTAATTCCGACACTTGTTGCCGTCATGATGCTTCCTATAAACAGAGCTCTGAAAAAGTTTTCGGTTCCGAATCCGTCAAATCCGTGAAAGGCTATATATAATAAGGCTCCGCCGACAAAGGGTACCGCAACTCCCACACATGCTATCATAAATGCCTGAAAACCGGATTTTTTAAGCTCCTCAAGATTAGTCTCAAGTCCTGCAGAAAACATTATGAGGATGACACCTATCTCAGACATATATGTGAGGAAATCAGTCTGCTCGAGGATATGAAGGACAGGACCGAGTACGAGTCCTGCGATTATCTCTCCCACTACCATCGGAGCCTTGCACTTACGTGCGATCAGTCCGAATGTCTTTGCTACTACAAGGATTATTGCCAGATCTTTTAAAATTGAATATGTTTCCATGATTTTTACTCCGTATTTTTCTTTACGCAGATTATGATTATAGCACCTTTTAAAAATAAATCTATCTAAATATTGTTCACATTAAATGTATTTTATCAGTCCTTCTTTAACAATTAGTTAAAATAAAAAAAATATCGGTTTCATGCATTGCGGTCAGCTCAGCATGAAACCGGTATTTTTTTAACATTATTAAGAAAATCTATCTCTTACTTTTCTTCAGATTAAGCTTTCTGATCCTCTTTGAGTTGGGGCATCCATAGTAATCAACAGGATCATCAATTCCATTATTACTATTGTTATTATTACTGTTATTTCTTTCCGATGCGCCGCATCCGCCAAATGAAGCCACACCGAATAATGCGGCAAATATGATTAAAAGTAATGCAAATGCTTTCTTCATCATTACGGACCTCCGTTAATTATTTCTGATCATTTTCGTCGCCGGACTGATCATCAGATTCTTCATTATCGATATTGTCTGTATTATCAATATTATCCGAATCATCAAAAACTTCATCAAGGATTTCGGCACCTTCATTATCATCGCTTATCTTCTCACGGACCTTTGCAATCTGGGATACTGTAGTGCCTTCATCGAGGTTGATCAGTTTCACACCTGATGTATCACGGCCCATCACTCTGACATCAGCCATCCTGATCTGGATGATGATTCCGGCAGATGTGATCATCATTATCTCATGATCGTCATTAACTGCCTTTACGCCGATGATATCGCCGGTTTTTTCTGTTATCTTGTAGCACTTGATACCCTTGCTGCCTCTGTGGTGAACAGGGAATTCTGAAATGGCTGTTCTCTTACCTATACCGTTTGATGTAACTACGAGGAGGGATCCGCCCTGATGATCGAGCTGCATGCCGACTACCTCATCGTCTTCACGGAGACTCATACCGATTACACCCATGGTATCTCGTCCCATAGGACGTACCTCTGTCTCAACGAATCTTGCGCACTGGCCCTTCTTGGTTACGATAAAGATATTGGTCTTGGCGTCAGTCTGCTTAACCTCTACAAGCTCATCATCCTCACGGAGTGCGATACCGATGAGTCCTGTCTTTCTGATATTTGCATACTGCATTATAGGTGTTTTCTTTACGTATCCCTTCTTGGTTACGATAAAGATATTTTTGTTTTCTTCATATTCCTTGACAGGGATGACTGCCGATACATGCTCGCCCGGCGCCAGCTGGAGGAGGTTGACCATAGCCGTACCTCTTGCAGTACGTCCTGCCTCAGGTATCTGATAAGCCTTTAATCTGTATACTCTTCCGAGGTTTGTAAAGAAGAGTACATAATGCTTGGTGGTAGTCATGAGGATGTCTTCTATGAAATCATTCTCAATAGTCTGCATACCCTTGATACCACGGCCGCCTCTGTTCTGGGCTTTGAAATTCTCTATGGACATACGCTTGATATATCCAAAGTGTGTCATGGTGAGGATAGTATTTTCATTGGCGATCATATCCTCTATATCAATGTCGCTGTCATCATATCCGATGCTTGTCCTTCTGTCATCACCAAATTTCTCTGCGGTGATAGTTATCTCTTTCTTTATTACACCGAGGAGAAGCTTTTCATCAGCGAGGATTGCTCTGTATTCTTCGATGAGTTTTACGAGATTTGCATGCTCTTCCTCGAGCTTGCTTCTCTCGAGACCTGTGAGAGCACGGAGTCTCATCTCAACGATGGCATCTGCCTGTTCCTGAGAAAACTCAAATCTCTCCATTAATCTCTCTTTTGCTTCGGCAGTATTCTGACTGCTTCTGATTATCGAGATTATCTCATCTATATTGTCGAGGGCCTTTAAGAGTCCCTGTAATATATGATCTCTCTTAAGTGCTTTTTCGAGATCGTACTTTGTCCTTCTGGTGACTACATCCTTCTGATGATTTAAGTACTCTGTAAGTACTTCAAGGAGATTAAGTACCTTGGGCTCACCGTTAACCAAGGCCAGCATGATCACGCCGAATGTATCCTGAAGCTGTGTATGCTTATAAAGCTGGTTTAAGATGACATTTGCATTTGCATCACGGCGAAGCTCTACTACCACACGGGTTCCTTCCCTGTTTGTCTCATCACGCAGGTCTACTATACCGTCTATCTTTTTTGTCTTTACGAGCTCGGAAATCTTTAAGGTAAAGTTTGCCTTGTTTACCATGTATGGCAACTCGGTAATGACTATTTGGCTCTTGCCGTTTTCAAGAGTCTCTATGGTGGAAATACCCCGGACTTTTATCTTGCCTCGTCCCGTACGGTATGCTTCCTCTATACCTCTGGTACCGAGTATCTGGGCACCCGTAGGGAAGTCGGGTCCTTTTATTATACCCATTACTTCCTCTATATCAGTATCTCTGTCTTCATTGATACGGTTATCTATTATCTTTACTACAGCAGCTATAGTCTCACGGAGATTGTGGGGAGGTATATTTGTAGCCATACCTACCGCAATACCTGTAGTACCGTTTACGAGGAGGTTTGGAAATCTCGCAGGGAGTACTGTAGGCTCTTTCTCGGTCTCATCAAAGTTAGGGATGAAATCAACAGTATCCTTATCGATATCTGCTATCATCTCCATTGAGATCTTTGAGAGTCTGGCCTCTGTATATCGCATGGCAGCGGCACCGTCGCCGTCAACAGATCCAAAGTTTCCGTGACCGTCTACAAGAGGATTTCTGAAGTTCCAGTCCTGTGCCATATTTACGAGGGCTCCGTATATAGAGCTGTCGCCGTGAGGATGGTATTTACCCATCGTATCACCGACGATACGGGCACATTTACGGTGAGGCTTGTCAGGTGTATTATTCAGCTCTGACATAGAGTGAAGGATACGTCTCTGAACAGGCTTAAGACCGTCTCTTACATCGGGGAGCGCACGGGATGCGATAACACTCATGGCGTAATCGATGTAGGATTGTTCCATTTTCTTTTTAAGGTCGACGTTTTCTACTTTGTCATATTCTTTGTCGAATATATTCTCGTCCATTATTAATTAATCTCCCGAAAATATTAAATATCTGCAGTAGCAAATTTAGCATTGGTCTCGATGAACTCACGCCTCGGCTCTACCTTGTCACCCATAAGAGTGCTGAATGTCAGGTCGAGCTCTGACTCGGCATCTTCATCCATACATACCTTTAAGAGGATTCTGTGCTCGGGATCCATGGTTGTCTCCCAGAGCTGCTCAGCGTCCATCTCACCAAGTCCTTTGTATCGCTGGATACTATTATTGCCTCGTCCTATCTCATCGAGGATGTTGTTAAGCTCATCATCATTGTATGCGTAGTAAATCTTTTTATTTTTCTCTACTTTATAAAGAGGGGGCTTTGCAAGGAATACATGACCCTGCTTGATAAGCTCCGGCATAAATCTGTAGAGGAAAGTGAGCATCAGTGTGGCGATATGTGCACCGTCCACATCGGCATCGGTCATGATGATTATCTTGTGATAACGGAGTTTACTGATATCAAAATCTTCATGTATACCTGTACCGAATGCAGTGATCATCGACTTTATCTCTTCGTTTGCAAAGACATGATCGATTCTCGCTTTTTCTACGTTTAATATCTTACCTCTGAGTGGAAGTATGGCCTGGGTCGCACGGCTTCTGGCTGATTTTGCGGAGCCACCTGCGGAATCTCCCTCGACTATGTATATCTCACAGTTCCTTGGATCTTTATCTGAACAGTCAGCAAGCTTTCCGGGGAGGGATGTGGAATCAAGGATAGTCTTTCTCCTTGTCATATCCCTTGCTTTTCTGGCTGCTTCCCTTGCACGCTGGGCAAGGAGTGATTTCTCACAGATAAGCTTTGCAACAGTAGGATTCTGCTCGAGGAAATATGTGAGCTGTTCTGATACTACAGCATCAACTGCTCCTCTTGCCTCTGAGTTACCCAGTTTCTGTTTTGTCTGACCTTCAAACTGAGGATCCTCTATTTTTACTGATATGATTGCTGTCAGACCTTCTCTTATATCCTCACCTGTGAGGTTTGGCTCGTTGTCTTTAAGCAGTTTATTTTTCTTTGCATAATCGTTAAAGGTTTTTGTGATGGCACGCTTGAAACCTTCAACATGGGTACCGCCTTCGGGAGTATTAATGTTATTAACAAATCCGTACATGGACTCGTTGTATCCGTCGTTGTGCTGAACGGCTACTTCCACATAAACATTATTTTTCTTACCCTCAAAGTACATGACATCTTCATATAAAGGTGTGGCACTTCTGTTAAGGTATGTGACAAATTCCTTTATGCCACCTTCGTAATGAAATGTCTTTTTCTTAATATTTTCATCATCACGATTGTCCGTGAGTTCTATCTTAAGACCTTTTGTGAGGAATGCCATCTCACGGAGGCGCTGCTTTAATGTATCGAAATCATATGTGGTATCTTCAAATATCTCAGGGTCCGGCTGGAATGTAACTTTTGTACCTGTCTTTTTAGGATCACATTCTCCAACTACCTTAAGGGAATAGCTTGATTTACCGCGCTCATAACGCTGGTTGTAAATCTTGCCTTCATGGTAAATATCTACCTCAAGCCATGTTGAGAGAGCGTTTACAACAGATGCACCTACACCGTGGAGACCGCCTGAAACCTTGTATCCTCCGCCGCCAAATTTACCGCCGGCATGAAGTACCGTAAATACAACCTCTACGGCAGGGAGTCCTGCTTTATGATTGATACCTACAGGGATACCTCTTCCGTTATCGATTACGGTAATTGAGTTGCCGGGATTAATGCTGACATTGATGGTATCGCAGTATCCCGCAAGAGCTTCATCAACAGAGTTGTCTACTATCTCATATACAAGATGATGAAGACCGCGAAGTGATGTGGTACCGATATACATACCCGGTCTCTTTCTGACTGCCTCAAGACCTTCAAGTATCTGAATCTGGTCTGCACCGTATTCATTTGTCACTGTCTCAGTGCCTGTATTTTCAACACTCATTTCTATCCTCCAAAAGTGTTTAGTTTTCTTTATTTACCCTGCCCTCGGTTACCTTAAAGATTTTGTCATACTTAAATCTGTTATTTACAAAATCCTCAAGACCGGTACATGTAATGATAGTCTGTATATCGCCTATATTGTTAAGCAAAAAATTCTGCCTGTTTGAGTCAAGCTCTGACAGTACATCATCAAGTAAAAGTACAGGCTTGTCTCTTGTGATCTTTTTAACTATCTCTATCTCAGATAATTTAAGTGACAGGGCTGCAGTTCTCTGCTGACCCTGGGAACCGTAGCTCCTAAGATCTATATCATTTGAGATAAATGAAAAGTCATCCTTATGAGGTCCGGCACATGTCATCTTTAATCTGATATCTTTTTCTATGTTTGCCTTTGTGATATCTTCAAGCTGATCCATTGTGCAGTATGGTATATAATTCATCACCATATGCTCCCTCTTGCCGGATAGTTTGTAATGAACATCTGATAAGATTTCATTTAATTCATCAACAAACTTTGCTCTTCTGTCTATTATCTTTTTTCCGTATACAGTGAGCTGCATATCCCATACTGACAGCATATCCCTGTAGTCTTTATTAAAGGATATTTCCTATAAAATCTTGTTTCTCTGATTAATGACTTTGTTGTACTGCATTAAATCATAGAGATAATTCTGATCAAGCTGGCAAAGCTCCCTGTCGCAGAACTTTCTTCTCTCGGAAGGTGAATCCTTTATTATTGAGAGATCCTCAGGTGAGAAAAATACCACATTTAAAAGTCCGAGGAGTTCCGCAGCTTTTTTTATCCTCACTTTATCTATTGCTATGCCCTTTGTCTTATTTTTACGAAGGTGCATATCTATGCGTCGCTCAAGTCCTTCTTTATCAAGGTATGCTTTTATATGAGCTTCATCCGCATTAAAGTTGACTATCTCTTTATCTTTACTGCCCTTATGGGATTTTGTGGTAGACAATACATATATTGCTTCGAGTATATTTGTCTTGCCCTGGGCATTATCACCGTAGAGAATGTTTACTCCCTGATCAAACTCAATATTAAGATTTTCATAATTTCTGAAATTTTCGAGTTCAAGGGATTTTATAATCATTAATTATTCCTCTATGGTTACGGTCTCACCATTAAAAGTAAAAGAATCTCCCGGGTAAAGCTTTTTTCCCCTCATTGTACAGATTTCTCCGTTTACTTTTACTTCTTCATCAAGGATGGCATACTTTGCTTCCGTTCCCTCACTCACAAGGTTTGCGGCTTTAAGTGCCTGACCGAGTTTTATATATTCGCCTTTAAGTTTTATATTCATCATATGTTGTTAAGGTTGATGGGAAGTACCAGATAAATATATGAATCCTTCTCATCTTTTATGTAGCAGGGTGCCTTGGCATTTACAAGGTACATATCAATTACTTCATCATCTATTACTCTGAGTGCATCAGATAAAAATCTTGGGTTAAATCCAATATTTACTTCACGGCCCTGCATCTTTATATCAAGCTCTTCATCCATACTTCCAAGAGGTGAATTTACTTCTATCTTTAAGATGCCGTCACTGATTCTGACAACGATAGGCTTTTTATTACCCTCTTTTGAAAAAAGCATGGTCCTGTCCAAACTCTCAAAGAGGTCTTTTTTGTTAATGCTTATCTTTGTCTCATAATCAGATGAGATCATTTTATTTACATCAAAGAACTTGCCTTCAATAAGTCTTGATACAACAGTAGTATCATCAAAAATGAAACATATATGATTCTTTGTAATGTAAATCTCTACATCATCATCGGCGCCGCCTGATAAAATCTTGCTGATCTCACCGAGAGCCTTGCCGGGTACAATAGCCTCAACTGTATCATATGAATTTTTAAGTTCTATATTTCTGATTGATATTCTGTGACCGTCAAGGGAGCTGCACTTAAGTACATTTTCTTTAATAAAGAAATGGATACCTGACATTATTTTATTTGTATCACTCTGGCCTATAGAGAAAATTGTCTGTCTTATCACATCCTTAAGAGTAAGCTGGGAAACTGTGATAGGATCCTTTTTCTCTATTTCAGGTAAAAGTGTAAAACTGCTGCCATCATGACCGTTTATCTCAAAATTAAGCTTTCCGCAGTTAATTTTTACGACAAAGTTGTCATCTGACTCTATACTTACATCCATATCAGGAAGCTTTCTGACTACTTCCGAGAATATTTTTGCTTCTATGGCAATGATTCCCTCTTTTGCAATTACACCGTCTACCTTTGTATCAATACCAAGGTCACCGTCTGTAGCTGTAAACTTTATATAACCGTCTTTTGCTGTTATAAGGATACAGTTAAGAATAGACATTGTAGTGTTGGCAGGAACTGCCTTAAGTGCAATATTTACTCCATTGATAAGATTCTGTTTTGAACATACAATCTTCATTTCATAACCTCCATATCAGGTAGTGATGCTCCCCCATCATCATCTATCTAATTAATATTATTATTAAAGTTATTAATATAAGTATTAGGGAATGTTAATATGTGCATAACCTTATATATTATACTAAAAATAAGGGTTTATTTAAAGGAAAAACATGTTGATAAAGTCCCCTTAAAGAGAGGTAATTTTGTTCTTAATTATATTTATTTTTTCCTTTGTATCAGGGTTGTTTTCAATCTCGTTTTCTATTTTGTTGATAGCGTGGAGAACTGTTGAATGATCCCTCTCGGTAAATGCACCTATTGCTTTTAATGTAAGGTCTGTCATCTCTTTACACAGGTACATGAATACATGTCTCGGAGTAGTTATCTCGGCAGATCTCTTTTTTGATAATATGTCCTCTGCATTTATACCATAATGCTCAGCTACTACCTCAAGGATGTCATTACCGGTGATAATCTTTGGCTTGTCATTATCGATAGTGTCTTTAAGGGCATTTTTAGCAAGCTCAAGATCTATCATCCTGTTCTGGTTTATCTTTGAGTAAGCATTTACTTTATTTAATGCTCCCTCAAGTTCCCTGACATTTGATTTAATATTTGTAGCTATATAATCGATTACTTCGTTTGGTATCTCTGTATCGAAGTTTTTAGCATATTTACGAAGGATAGCAACCCTTGTCTCATATACAGGAGGCTGAATATCCACGATAAGTCCCCACTCAAATCTGCTCCTGAATCTCTCATCCAGGGTAGTCATCTCTTTAGGATGTTTATCAGATGATATGATGACTGCCTTACCGGCTGTATGGAGAGCATTGAATGTGTGGAAAAACTCTTCCTGTGTTGCCTGTTTTCCTATTATAAACTGAATATCATCAATTAAGAGGACATCTATGTTTCTGTATTTTTCACGGAGTTTTGTCATTGCAGACATATTTCCGCTGGAGTTACCGAGTCGGATAGATTCGATTACTTCATTTGTGAAATCCTCTGATGTAACATAGAGAACTTTCATATTCTTATTATGTTCTACTATGTAATGACCTATAGAATTGATAAGGTGGGTTTTGCCAAGTCCGGATCCTCCGTATATAAAGAGGGGATTAAATTCTTTTCCGGGTGACTCTGCTACGGCCAGACATGCCGAATGAGCCATATTGTTGTTTGATCCTACGACAAATGACTCAAAGGTATATTTATTATTAAGATTTGTTTTCTTGAAAATTTCGTTATTATCAGATGCGCTCTCGCTTACTGATTCGTTTTCATTAAATGCAGACTCTTCAGGCTCAAGAATAAATTCGACTTCAACATATTCTCCAACCAGTTCCGTGATATAACCCATAAAAAAACTCTTGTATCTCTTGTTGATAAATTCAACCATCTGAGCTTTATCGTTAGGTATTAAAATAGTGAGAATGTTTACTCCGTCTTTTTTTTCGTAATTTACATATTTAAGGGGAGCAATCCAGATATTGTAAGCAATATCCCTTATTTCAAATTCGTCTTTGATATTCTTTTTGATTTCTTCCCAGTTTTCCTGAATCTTGTTCATTTTATTAAGTGCCTGTTTTTATTTTTTCCGAAAATATCCCCTTACCCATTCATAAATGAAATTCATTGAGAATTATAATAAGGAAATGTTCGGAAATAATTTTGAAGTAAAAAATGTTTGTCTAAAATCAAACATGTATAATTTTACATTAAATAAGGAAATATTTCAAATTTTAAGAATCCATATTTTTTATCCACAAAGTGTTAAAAACAGGTTTACATATCTACAAAAATATATGATATATAAAGGTTTTTGTTAAAAATATTACAAACATGTTAATATTAATAAATTCAGTAAATATAAGGATTTATATGACTTATTAACATTTTTCCACATTTTCTCAACAATTAGTGGATAAATTTATGTTAATGTAGTTATTGTAACTCTCATAAATTATATATTGCACATATTGTGGTATAAAAACAATTAATCATACAATATATTGTAAATAATATTTTTTTAAAATTTTATTTTTATCCTATAATGTTGATAATTATAAAAATGTGTTTGAATTATAAACATACCACTATATGTTGTGATGAATTAAAAATATCATGAAAACCCTATATTTTACTTGACTTTAAGGTATTTATTTAATAAAATTACAACTGATTTTCTGACACCATGAATATAGAAGGAAAGTGAGGTGTTTTTGGTATGAAGATGACATTCCAGCCTAAGAAGAGACAGAGATCTAAGGTACATGGCTTCCGTGCAAGAATGAGTACTCCCGGAGGAAGAAAAGTTCTCGCTGCCAGAAGAGCAAAAGGAAGAAAAGTATTATCTGCATAAAAAAATCAGCCCCTTTTAAATAAAGAAAAGGGGCTTTTAATTTATGCATCTGTATTATTTTTAAATCAAAAGAATGAAATTTACAGAGAGCTTAAAAAAGCACGAACAATTTACTGAAGTATATAATGCAAAGATTTCCTATGCAAACAGGTACATGGTGATGTATATAAAGGAAAATCAGTCGGAAATCAACAGACTCGGTATCACAATTACCAAAAAAGTCGGCAACAGCATAGTAAGACACAGATTTAAAAGACTTGTTCGTGAGAGTTATCGTTTAAACGAAGAAATGTTGAGTAGTGGTCTCGACATTGTGATAGTTGCAAGAAACAGTGTAAAGGATACAGGCTTTCATGAGATTGAGAGCGCTTTCCTTCACCTTTGCAGACTTCACAAAATCCTTAATTAAATTTATGTGTGGTCCTTAGCAGTAGGACCGGCCTGTTTGAATTGTATCGTATTTTTATAAATATTGATGATTAAAGATTTCTTTATATTTATCATAGATTTATACAGAAAATACATATCACCTTTAAAGAGTTCGAGTTGTCCATATTATCCTACATGTTCCACATACGGGAGAGAGGCAATAGCTAAATTCGGTGCTTTTAAAGGTGGTTTTCTTGCTTTTTTCAGATTACTTCGTTGCAATCCTTTTTCAAAGGGCGGATATGATCCTTTAAGAGATGATTTTAAGGATAATATTTTTGCAAAGAGAAATCACCCTGATAAAAATAAGATAAGATACATTCCAAACGGTACAGCCAAAAGGAGGTAGAAATCGGTTTTGATTACTAATTATATGCTACTGACGCAGCAAGGAGGAATACTGAAACCTTTTGCAATAATCCTCGGTTACATCCTCGAAGGTGTTTTCTGGGTACTTGATAAAATAGGTATTCCAAATACAGGTCTGGCAATCATTATTTTCACGGTTGTAATATACCTTTTGATGATTCCTCTGACATATAAACAGCAGAAATTCTCAAAACTTAATGCAAAAATGAATCCGGAATTAATGGCCATCAGAAAGAAATATGAGGGCAAAAACGATCAGGATTCCATGATGCGTATGAATGCTGAGACTCAGGCTGTTTATCAGAAATATGGAGTAAATCCCTCGGGTAGCTGTTTACAGCTCCTTATCCAGATGCCTATACTTTTTGCTCTTTACCGTGTTATCTACAGTATCCCGGCATATGTAGGCAGAGTAAAGGAAGCATTCTTTCCTCTTGTGGATAACCTTGTAAACACAACAGGAAGTGCTGAATTTATTCAGGGATTTACAAGTGCAAACTTTTTCAAAAAGCAGTTTTCAAATGAGCTTTTCGGAGCTTCTGAAACCTTTACACAAAATACTTATATCGATGTACTTAACAGAGCAAGTACAAGTGAATGGGCTTCCATATCAGAGAAGTTTCCCGCACTTGCAGGTGATGTAAATAATACTACAGAACAGCTTAATCATTTTAATAATTTCCTTGGTCTTAATATTTCAAACTCACCTCAGTACACGATCCAGCATGCAGACGGCAATGTATATTTAATAGTAATTGCTATCCTTATACCCGTTCTGGCATGTCTGACCCAGTGGATAAATACAAAGCTCATGCCCCAGGCTCCCACTCAGGATGCCAACGGTCAGGAGAATGCAATGATGTCTTCACTTAAGACAATGAATACGATCATGCCTATCATGTCTGCTGTATTCTGCTTTACTCTCCCTGTAGGTATGGGTCTTTACTGGGTAATAGGTGCAGTGATCAGATCTGTCATTCAGATTGTATTAAATAAGAGAATCGACAGGATTGATATTGACCAGATGGTTAAGGATAACCTTGAAAAGCTCAATGAAAAGAGAGCAAAGCAGGGTCTCCCTCCCCAGCAGATCCAGTCAAATGCTACATTAAGTACCAGAAACATCGGTGCGAAAGAGGAGCTTTCAAATGATCAGAAGCTTAAAAAACAGGCTGAGAGAGCAGCATCAGTAAAGGATTCTACTGATTATTATAATAATTCAAATATCTCAAAACCCGGTTCACTTGCTTCAAAAGCGAATATGGTAAAGATGTTTAACGAAAAGAATAACAAAAAAGAGTCTTAATAAATAAAGGAGATTAAAATATGGAATATCAGGAATTTTCCGGAAAGAGCGTTAATGATTGTATTACAGATGCCTGCACTACACTTGGTGTACCCAGCGACAGACTTGACTATGAAGTAGTATCTGAAGGTTCTGTTGGTTTCATGGGTATCGGTGCCAAGAAGGCAGTGATCAATGCCAGAATAAAAGACGAAAATGCAGCAGCAGAAGTAAAGGCTGAGGCAAAGGAAGAAAAGAAAGAAGCAGCTAAAGAAAATGCAAAAGAAACTGTAAAAGAGACAGTTAAAGAAGAAAAGCCTGCAAAGACTGAGCCTAAAAAGGCTGATGTGCCTAAGGCAAATAAAGAAGAGAAAGCTGTAAAGGTTAAGATAATACCTGAAGACGAGCTTAACAGAATGAAGACTGATGCTTCAAAGTTCTTAACAGATGTACTCTCATCAATGGGTATCACAGCACAGGTTACATGTGATTATGTACCTGAAGATTATACATTCAATATTGACCTTAAGGGTGATGATATGGGTGTACTCATCGGACGCCGTGGTCAGACTCTTGATTCCCTTCAGTATCTTGTATCCCTCATTGTTAACAAGGGTACAGCAGAGTATGTAAGGGTAAAGGTTGATACAGAAAACTACAGATCAAGGAGAAAGGATACACTTGAGAATCTTGCCAAGAATATGGCATTTAAAGTAAAGAGAACAAGAAGACCTGTATCACTTGAGCCTATGAATCCTTATGAGAGAAGGATCATTCACTCAGCTCTTCAGAATGACAGATATGTAACTACTCATTCAGAGGGTGATGAGCCTTTTAGAAAGGTTATTATTACACTTAAGAAATAAGGTTGATTTATAAGAAAAAATAAGGTCAGGTGCATTGCGGTTAGCTTAGCACCTGACCTTATTTTTTCTTATGATTTACATTAAGTATTTAATTGCGATAAAATAAAGTATAAATGTATCATTTTGAGTTTATTTGTGAGGAATTATGGATCATTTTGATAAATTAACAGATACAATTGCCGCTATAGCAACAGGTATGACTGACGCCGGAATAAGTATAATCAGAATTTCCGGACCTGATGCCATAAAGATTTCCGATAATGTCTTTAAAGCTTCATGTAAAAAATCTCTTTCAGCTTTATCTTCCAATACAATTAATTTTGGTCATGTATATGATGGCAAAGATTTAATAGATCAGGTACTCTGCTCTGTTTTCAGGGCGCCTAAATCGTATACAGGTGAAGATACAGTTGAGATAAACTGTCATGGCGGACGATATGTCACTCAGAGGATCCTTGATATTGTATTAAAAAACGGAGCAAGACTGGCAGAGCCCGGAGAATTTACAAAAAGGTCTTTTCTTAACGGCAAAAAGGATTTATCTGAGGCTGAAGCAGTCATGGATATCATCTCTGCCAAAAATGAATTTGCACTGCTTAATTCCCAGAGACTGCTACGCGGTAATGTTCGTAAAGAGATAAAAGAATTAAGAGAAAAAATACTTTATGAGACAGCATATATAGAATCTGCCCTTGATGATCCTGAACACTTTGATCTGTCAGATTATCCTAAAGAATTAAGATTCAAAGTAAAAGAAATAATCTGCAGAATAGAAAAATTAATCGAAAACTCAAAAAACGGAAAACTCAGAAAAGACGGAATATCAACTGTTCTTGTTGGAAAACCAAATGCAGGTAAATCATCGTTTATGAATATGCTCCTTGGTGAAGACAGAGCAATAGTTACATCAACAGCGGGTACTACAAGGGATGTCTTATCGGAGACAGTCAGGATAGGAGATATTGTCTTAAATATAACTGACACAGCCGGTATCAGGGATACCGGGGATGAGATAGAAAAAATAGGTGTCACTAAAGCAAAGGAATATGCAAAGAGTGCAGATTTGCTTTTATATATGGTGGACTCTTCTGTTCCCCTTGATGAAAATGATGATGACATCATAGAGATGATGCATGATAGACATTTCATGGTACTCATGAATAAATCAGATTTAAAGACATCCGTCACATTAGAGGAACTGAAAGATATATTTGGTGATGATGTTATCATTATAAATATTTCTGCAACAGAAAATCTCGGAATGGATAAATTTGAAAAGGCATTAAAAGAGATGTTCTTTAAAAATGATTTTCTCCTTAATGATGAGATAGTTATCACAAATACCCGTCAGGCCACGGAGCTTCAAAGTGCTCTCGATTCACTTAACCTTGTTTTAAAAAGTATTGATGATCAGATGCCTGAGGATTTTTACTCAATTGATTTAACTAATGCTTATACACATTTAGGATTAATAATCGGTGAACAGATTGATGACGATCTGGCTGATGAAATTTTTTCAAAATTCTGCATGGGAAAATAATTTATGAATGAATTAAAAACAGTTTATTTAAAAGATAATGAATTAATAAAAGTAAATGCAAGGACATCTGATTTAAGAGATCCGGCATGCCTTGTATGGACCGGAAGCAATATAGAACTGAATGTAAAATGCAGTGAGCTTTATATGCTTATGGAAGGACCCTATGATATGTATGAATGTCGTATAGCCATAGAGATAAACGGCTCCGTCATTTCAAGGTTTGCCATATCAAAAGAAAAGCAATGGGTTCAGATATTCAGAATGATGAATCCTGATATGGAGACAAATGTCAGAGTAATAAAAGAAGTACAGCTCATGCCCCAGGATGAGCATCACTGTCTGAATGTATATGCAGTAAAACTTGACGGAGATATTCTGCCCGTTAAAGAAAAAAATCTGAAAATAGAATTTATCGGTGACTCAATTACCAGCGGCGAAGGTACTATCGGTGCAAAACAGGATATGGACTGGATATCCCAGTATTTTGCTCATACCAGATCATTTCCGTATTTTACCGGAAAAGAGCTCGATGCAGATATCAGAGTTTTCTCCCAGAGCGGATGGGGAGTATATCACAGCTGGGACAATAATCCTACGGCTGCTCTCCCTTTATATTATGAGGAAACGGCTTCATTACTTAACGGAGAATATTTTACAAATAAAGGCTTTAAGGAAAAATGGGATTTTAATAAATGGCAGCCTGATTATGTCATCGTTAATCTTGGAACAAATGATGACGGAGCATTTCACGGGTTACCTTATGAAGATCCTATAACAGGTGAGACATATAATCTCCGTATGGATGGTGACAAATATAATTCTGACGATCTTGAAAAAGTCAGAAAAGCCATGACTGATTTTATATTAAAGATCAGAAAAAATAATCCGGTTGCATGTATCATCTGGGCTTTTGGAATGCTCGGAGACGGCATGGTACCTGCTATAGAAAAAGCCATTAAGGAATGTGGTGATGATAATACATACTTTATAAAGCTTGATGATACTACTGATGAGACAGTTGGTTCAAGATGTCATCCGGGTATAAAAGCTCATTTAAATGCGGCAGAAAAGATTAGTAATTGGATATTAAAGAACTCAAAATAATAAGTGAATATATTGATGAACCTGTATCGGATATTACAGAAATACATGGCGGTCATATAAATAAGACTTTTCTTGTAACTGCTAAAGATAAATATGTGTTGCAGTGTCTTAATTATGATCTGTATTCAGAATATACAGACATTCTCACAGATAATTATTTATCATATAAAAATGCCTGTGACATGGTATCTGATACAGATAACTGGAATTGCCCGGAGTGGCTTATGGCAAAAAACGGGCAGTTTTTTTATTGTGATGATAATAATATTTTCAGAATGTACAGATATATTAAAGGAGATGATCTTTCCGGTAAAGATACTGACCCTTATTATATAGGAGAAGGACTTGGAAAGATACATCGCATTTTAAAAAACTGTAATAATATTAAACCTGTTCATCCAGATCTTTATAATCCGGATTATTATTATAAACAATATATCGTTTTAAAAAATACAGTAAATCCCCGAATTGAGTATTGTGACAAAATAATATCTGACAAAATCACTGATATGCTTTTAATAAAAGATAATGAAACCGGTATCATTCATGGAGATGCAAAAACAGGTAATATGATTATTAATGATAATAAAGTCATCGGTTTTATTGATCTTGATACACTTATGCCGTGTTCACCTTTAAATGATATGGCTGACTGTATGCGCTCCTGTTGCAGTGATAAAAAATATGATCTGATAAATGAAAAAACAGATAGTTTTCTTAACGGATATTATGAAGGAACTGGATATTCATTGCCTGATGACAGAATCCGGTTACTCCATCAGTTTTATTTAAGAAACCGTTTTATTCTCGGGATCAGATATTATACCGATTATCTTAAAGGGAATATTTATTTTAAGGAAATTAATTCGGGAGATAATTTAATTAAGGCAAAAATGTTGCTTATGTGATATATTATCGCATTGCGGCAAGTATTCGTGAATGCTATAATTTAGGGGATTTACGAGGTGAATAATATGTCTTTCGTTTCAAAAAATGAAATAGAAAATTTTTCCTTTAACGATTGTATGATTATTAAGAGAGATGTTAAGGCAGACAGGGTTTCTTATACTGTGGAGGCCCTTATTGTTAAGCCTAATAATTCCCAGAATACTAATTATACTAAGAGTTATGCAGGTACCGCAGTCATTGATTTTATCGGTGGAGAGGAACTTTCAGGAGTAAAGGACGGTTACAGAAAGTACGATGCCAATGATAATATTGTTGAGGAGGTGGCTGACACCGTACTTGATGATATGACTCTTGAGAATATTGTTAAAAACTGCGGTGATATGTATTTATGCGGTATCGACAGGATTCCGGAAAAGGATAATGAATATGTACTTTTCCTTGAGAAACAGCCGGAGGTAGAGTTTGATACGTGTCCTGCCGATTCTTATCAGATTAAAATAAAATGTGATGAAATAATCGTCACATGGGATAAATATTTAAATAAAGTTGAAGAGTAAAGGAGACCAAAACAATGATGCCTGAGCAGACTATTGAATTTCGTTATGACACACAGCTTCTTCTTGATCATTATGTTGAAGACGGAGAGGATGCCGATGATGTAGCTGATGAGCTTAGAGATGAGATAATTAAATATCTTGAGGATAATATAAAGGGTGACAGTATGGCAATCGCAGCCAGCTCAGATGAAGATGAGTATGGTGAGAAAGCCAATGTAAAGCTGCACTATCATACAAATGAGCCCTGGCAGGTTCTTGAATATGCGAGAACTCACGGTGAGATTTACGATATCGTAGTAGAAGATATGGACCGCCAATCAAGGGATCTCCAGGGATAATCATTTTTCGGAAGGTTTGTTATGGACCAGGTATTACCTTTTTTACAGAATAAAAATACCATACATGAAAAGGTAGATGTGTGTGTGATCGGAGCCGGTCATGCCGGATGCGAAGCAGCACTTGCCTGTGCGAGACTGGGATTATCGACAGTCATTTTTACTGTATCTGTTGAGTCGATCGCGCTCATGCCATGCAATCCAAATGTCGGTGGATCATCAAAAGGTCATCTTGTCAGAGAGCTTGATGCTCTTGGAGGCGAGATGGGTAAAGTAATCGACAGGACATTTATCCAGTCAAAGATGCTGAATGTATCAAAGGGTCCTGCTGTTCATTCACTCCGTGCCCAGGCTGACAAGGCTGAGTACTCAAGGGCAATGAGAAAAGTCCTTGAAAATACAGACAATCTTCTCATTCAGCAGGCGGAAGTATGCCAGGTTGTAACTGATGAAAAAAACGGTAAAAAATTTATCAAGGGCGTAAAAACCTTTACTGGTGCATTTTTTGAGTGCAAAGCAATAGTACTTGCATCCGGTACTTACCTTAAAGCAAGATGCCTCTGCGGTGAGGCAATCACATATACAGGTCCAAACGGACTTTCGGCAGCCAATTATTTATCTGAAAATCTTAAGGAACTGGGTATAAAGCTCCGGAGATTTAAAACCGGTACTCCGGCCAGGATGGATAAGCGATCTCTTGATTTTTCAAAGATGGAAGAGCAAAAGGGCGACGAGAGAGTCACACCGTTTTCTTTTTCTACAGATCCCGAATCTGTACAGATCAAGCAGGAAAGCTGTTATCTCACATATACAAATGAGGAGACTCACAAAATCATCAGAGCCAATCTTGACAGGTCTCCCATCTATGCCGGAATCATAGAGGGTACGGGTCCCAGGTACTGCCCGTCCATTGAAGATAAAGTAGTTAAATTTGCAGATAAGGAGAGACATCAGGTATTTATTGAGCCTGAGGGTCTTTATACAAATGAAATGTATGTGGGCGGTATGTCATCTTCACTTCCCGAAGATGTCCAGCTCGCCATGTACAGAACTGTCCCGGGACTCGAAAACTGCAAAATGGTCCGTCATGCGTATGCCATTGAATATGACTGTCTCTGTCCAAAGCAGTTAAAACCGTCTCTGGAACTAAAGGAAATCGATGGATTTTTCTGTGCCGGTCAGTTTAACGGAAGCAGCGGTTATGAGGAAGCTGCTGTCCAGGGTTTCGTGGCAGGAGTTAATGCCGCCATGGAGATATTCGGGCGGGAACCCCTTGTAATGGACAGATCCGAAAGTTACATAGGAGTGCTCATTGATGACCTTGTGACAAAGGATAATCCCGAGCCATACAGAATGATGACATCGAGAGCAGAATACAGACTGCTCCTTCGTCAGGACAATGCAGATCTGCGTCTTGCAGATTTTGGTCATAAAATCGGACTGGTTGATGACAGGACATATTCTTATATAAAGAGAAAGCAGGCTGTCATTAACAGTGAGACATCCCGTATGTTTAATACCACTGTCGGCGCAAATCAGTTTGTTCAGGAATTTCTACGGGAAAAAGAAAGTGCTCCTATTAAAAAGAGTACTTATCTGGCAGAACTTATATGCAGACCCGAGCTTTCTTATGAAATACTGGGTGGAGAGATTGATAAGGAATATAAAGAATACGAAAAGCTTTATCTCGCATTTTTAGCAGGGGATTTTTATGAATATGTTTCATCCCGTTTCGAATATGCGATAAAAGCTTTTGAAAATCTGTCAGATGAACAAAAATGTAAATGTATCGATGATATATTAAATGCAAATTCAAATAATGAAGAATCAGTTGTCGGAACAACTTATGTCTTTAATGAATCCGAATTTGATTTATCTCTGATAACCCCGATAGATCTGACTGCCGTTAAATTGTTATGTGTAGATGAAAAGTATGATAAATCAGATGTAAACGGAACAGTTTTACCTCAAAATATAACGGAACAGATAAATATCAATGTAAAATACGACGGATATATCAGACGTCAGCAGCAGCAGGTTAATGTTTTCAAAAAGATGGAAAGCAGAAAAATACCTGAAGATCTGAACTATGATGATGTACCGTCACTCAGACTTGAAGCGAGGGCAAAGCTGAAATCATTCAGGCCGGTTTCTGTCGGACAGGCATCAAGAATCAGCGGAGTGAGTCCTGCGGATATTTCAGTATTACTCGTTTATCTAGACAGTAAGAAAAAAGTATAAATATGGAATTATTAAAAAAATATGCTGCCAGTCTTGGTATCAGTTTATCAGACAGGCAGCTCTCACAATTTAAGAAATATTATGAGCTACTGGTTGAGTGGAATGGATTTATGAATCTTACAGCAATTACTGATTATGATGAAGTGGTGCTCAAACATTTTGCAGACAGTATAGCTCTTATAAAGGGTTCTGATAATAATATTATAAATGATATATGTAATAATAATAAATCAGTTTCAATGATTGATGTTGGAACAGGTGCAGGATTTCCTTCTCTTCCATTAAAAATCGTTTATCCTCATATTAAACTTACAATGCTTGATTCCCTTAATAAAAGGATCAACTTTTTAAAAGAAGTAATCGGTAGTCTTGAATTAAGCGATGTTGAAGCTATCCATGGAAGGGCTGAGGAATATGCTGCTCCCGGTAAGCTTCGTGAAAGTTTTGATATCGGAGTTTCCAGAGCAGTTGCTAATCTTTCCACCTTATCGGAGTATTGTCTTCCTTACATAAAAGAAGGCGGAATATTTGTTGCTTACAAATCAGAAGAATTATTGAAAGTAAAATCAGATGAAAATGTTTCACGTGAAACATCGGGGTCTGAAAAAGATAATGCGATGAATGCGATTAAGGTGCTTGGGGGAAAGATTGAGAATATTGTTGAGTATGATCTTTGTGATGCAGGACTCTACAGATGTCTTTGTATTATTAAAAAAGAAAGGTCTACTCCAAAGAAATATCCCAGAAAGGCAGGTTTGCCGTCTAAGGAACCAATTAAATAATGATTTTATGAAAAAATGTTTCACGTGAAACATTTTTTTGCTATAAGGGTGAAAATGTGGATAATAATCAAATCTGGATGTATTTTTTAAACAAATGTTTTATAACATGTGGATAACTATAATTATTTTATGAAATATAAATGTTTCACGTGAAACATTTTGATGATTTACAAAAGAAAATGTTTCATGTGAAACAATTTGTTGATTTACGAAATAACCCGCCTCCGATTCCTTTAGCAAGAGATTAGATTTCTAAGATTTCGCTCATATACAGGAAGAATTCGACAGGATGTCGAATTCAGACGGCGGCGCTAAGGATGGCGCCCCACGCCGTCGGTTCCGTCAGCTATAAATAATTATCATGCGAAATCTGTCAGAAATCAATCTCGCAGCTGACCAGAAGCGGAGGCGGGTTATTTGTAAATTTTCAGAAGGGAGATTACAATGAATCAAAAAGAATTGATGTTATCGGGAAAGCTTTATGATCCAAATGATGAGGAATTATTAAACTTAAGGATTAGGGCCCACAGGCTTTCAGCAGAATATAATGCAACATTTGAAACGGATGAAAATAAGAGACTTTCCATTCTTAAAGATCTAATTGGCAGTTTTGGAGAAGGTGCTTATCTTCAGGGACCGATTCAATTTGATTACGGTTGTTTTACTTCCATAGGTGAGCGTACATATGCAAATTTTAATCTGACAATTCTGGATACATGTCCGGTGACAATTGGGAATGATGTCTTTATCGGTCCGAATGTTTCGATATTAACTCCGGTCCATCCACTCAGATGGCAGGAAAGAAATACTTATCACCGTGAAGACGGAGTACTGACAGACATGGAGTATGGAAAACCTATAACAATAGGTGACAACACATGGATAGCAGGAAATGTAACAATATGCGGTGGGGTAACTATTGGTGAAGGTTCCGTAATAGGTGCGGGAAGTGTAGTCACAAGAAATATTCCTCCCAATTCCCTTGCTGCCGGAAACCCCTGCCGCGTAATTCGTGAAATTACAGAGAAAGACAAAATGAAAATGGAATAATCTCATAGTTTTTTGAGTAATGTTTCACGTGAAACATTTTTTAAATAGAAAGTCGGCGTAGCACATAAATCCGAAGAGTAGGAAATTTAAGGAAATAATATATAGAAAGAAGATATTGTTAAATGAGAACTCTATTTGATTTAGACCAGAAAAATTATGATGAATGTACACATACTTATATAAGAAACTCTGCCAGGAGCATTATTATAAAAGACGGGCTGATTGCGATGGTTCACAGTCTAAAATACGATTATTACAAATTTCCGGGTGGAGGAATAGAAAACGGTGAATCTGAAACAGATGCCCTGATCAGAGAAACTCTTGAGGAAGCAGGTCTGACTATAATTAGGGATACGATTAAAGAATATGGGATGGTACACAGAATACAGAAAAGTCTCGATGACGAAACGGAATGTTTCATACAGGACAACTTCTATTATATATGCGATACAGAGGAAGATATCAGCAGTCAGAAGCTGGACGATTATGAATCAAAGGAGAGATTTACATTTGAATATGTAAAGCCGGAGGTTGCGATAGCGACAAACAGAAAATCTGATCATGGCCCAAAGGATCCTGTAATGATAGAAAGAGAAGCAAAAGTACTGGAGATGTTAATAGAGGAAGGATATTTTAAATAATGATAACAGTAAGAGAGATATCAGATAAAAATGAAAAACAGAGAATCACAAGGGTAATACTTGAAGCGTTAACAGAATGGTTTGAGGTCGAGGAAAGCAGAGAACAATACATTAAAGGAAATGCAGAGCTTCCGTTTTTTGCAGTATATAATAATGAAGAAACTCCTGTCGGATTTTTAAGTCTAAAGGAAACCGGAAAAGATACGGTAGAAATCTGCGTAACAGGAGTATTAAAAGAATATCAGGGAAAAGGAGCCGGCAGAGCATTATTAGAGAAAGCAAAGGAATATGCTGTGAATGCCGGATATTTATTTATGCAGGTGAAAACTGTAAAGATGGGAGTATATGATGATTACGATGCAACAAATCGATTTTATCTCTCAGTTGGCTTTAAAGAATTTGAAGTGATTGAATCTTTATGGGATGAAGCCAATCCCTGCCAGATTTATGTTATGTATTTAAAATAAGGAAGCAGGGAAATTGTTCTGAAAGCATATTATAAACCGGTAATATAGCAAAAAAATTTTTATAAAGACCATATATAAATTGTTATATACTATATATAGTATGACAAGATTAAAAAAATACAGAATGTTGAAAAATCAGTCTTTTTTTAATGAGATAAGGTAAACATAACATTTATCACTCGATTCTTTATATAAAACAATACACTTAAAAGATCATTTTTAAAAAATATCATTATCTCCTGCAAGAGAAAATAAATCTGATTATTCAGTGAATAAAGATCCGGGACGGTAATTGATGGTCTCCTTTCCAGGAACAAGGAGTATCAGAAAGAATTATAGACCGAAAAGGAATTTCTGTAAGTCTGAATTCTATTGGAGGATACAAGAGTGGAATTTAGTATTTCATTCGACAAGACTTAATTATCAATATCATCTGCTATAAATTTTCCCAAATAATCTGCCGATAAAATAATATATATACATTTATGCAAGGATGCATGTTTTTTTCACGGAGGATTTGTATATGAATATTTCGATCAATTCAAATGACAGGCAGATTTCTGACCAGATTATCAGAAAATCATCTGAAGATTCCAAAGGCGGAAAATCGAATATTGTATTTGCGGGAAATTTATCCGGCAGAAACAATCCTGTAAACGAAAAGCTAGAGAATGCAAAAAAGCAGGCAATTCAGCTGGTATCCGATGCATGGGATTCGGACAGGGATTTTCAAAAGAAAATGAAAGAGCTCCGGGATTTTATCAGTGAGAAAAAAGCAGAGAAATCGGATGCAGAGCAAAGGCTTTCCGGTGCTTATGAAACAGCCGGTGCGCTTAAGAAAGAATATCAAATAGATGACGAATCCGCCGAACAAAAGGATCTCGAATGGCTGATATCGTATGAAAAAGGTTTGAAAACAGGCGAATCCTTTAAGGATATAGAGCAGATGAAAAAGGATTCTGCCAGGGCAAAGGAGATAAGATCAAATTTTACAGATTATCAGCATAAGATGTATGAAATTAACGGTCAGATAGAAAATGCGACAAAGATAATAGATGATGCGAAAAAATCGATCATGGCTGCGCGGCAAAGCTTAACAGATGCAGAATCCGAAAACAACAAGCATCATACCATGGTCGATGCGGTAAAGGAAGGCGAGCAGATAATGGCTGCGGCAAATAAGGATGTCATAGGTATTGTCTTCGATGATGCAATAGAAAAGAAGGAAGAGGAGATTCGGGAAAACAAAGAAAAGCAGGAAGAGAAAAAGGAAGAAGAGAAAGAAAAAGAGAAAATACTTGCAGAGCGTATTGAAAAGCAGGAAATTCAGGAAGCTCTCGCAAGTGATAATAAAGAAGCAGTTCAGATTGCGCAAAGGCGTAGCAGGGATCGAAAGCGGGAAGACGTCGAATTATCAGATATTTCGGAAACAAATCCTGAGATGGTATTTACCAAATCGAGTGAAACCCAGGCAGCCCTTGATGAGATCAAAAATAAAATGTCACTTATTGACGCAGATCTTAAGGGACTTAAAGTAGATGAAACATTATAGCGACAAATGTAAACGCTATCTGAATATGTCTGTTATGGAGGTGTCTATATGAAAATAGCCGAAGCACAACCGATATATTATGCCAATCGAAAAAAGCTGGTAGATCAGATGAGGACTCTATCTGCTCAAAAGAAAGATGCCGAGCAAAAATACAGGCTGACCGGTGATACTAAATTTTCCGAGGAAGCAGCGACTCTGGAATTATCATTACAGGAAACAAACGAGGCTTTTGAGAAAAATCAGAAAGTTGTTGATTCCCTGATGGAACGTAAGCGCTAAAAAATTCGGCAGGTAGAGTCCCGCATTATAAAGTTACATAATAGATCTGACAACAAATTACATTTTGGTGTGACATTTTGAGTAAGTGAATTACATTTTACTGTCACA
>ODAI014241233.1_pt1 | contig 26520 bp, 22 predicted proteins | sample 1539321 | NCBI WGS metagenome assembly ODAI01 (sample SAMN02144231, study PRJEB22623) | gut metagenome | biome: sheep rumen | host: Ovis aries | place: New Zealand
ATGCTCATCAAGGACTTGGAGAACCACTACCAAAATGTCATTTGGCTTATCTGCAAGTTGACAGGTTTCTATGTTCAGGCTGAGTACATGACAAGCGAGGGACGCATCGACCTTGTGCTCCAGACACCTAAGTATTGTTACGTCATGGAGTTCAAGCTTGACGGTACAGCCGAGGAGGCACTTGCCCAGATAGAGGACAAGCACTACACCCTCCCATTCGAGCAAAACGGTCAACAGATTATCCGCATCGGCATGAACTTCAGCAAGGAAACGAGGAATATAGAAAAAGCGATAATAAGCCCCACCCCAGCCCTCCCATAGGGAGGGAGTTTAGTTTCTCCGTTCGCTGAAGAGCATGATTTTTAACTCCGAAGGATAGAACACGCATCGCCATAGGACATTCCTAACCTGCGTCAACAATCAAAGCCTCTTGAGTACACTCTGTAAACAACGAAGCGAAGCGTTCCTAAAGGAAAAGCGAAGCATTTCCGAAGGAAAAACAGGGGTAAAACGCATACATATTTACACATAAACCACACCAAAACTGCATTTTTGAATTTACACCCATATTTCCCGTCCGTAGGATGTATATCTCCCGAGTTTTACACCCATATCTCCAGGGTGGGGAGATATGGGTGTAAATTCGGCGAGATATGGGTCTCTTTTCACCTTCTTGCAATTGGTATCAACTAGAGACATCCGTTCCACACACAAGTAGGATATTCCTAACATATCCGCTATAATTCCATGCCGTCCCGACATATTTTTGCAGAAAATATACACATATCAGGACTTATAGTATTTATAAGTATAGAAATGAAAATGTGTTTATCACGCAAGGACATCAAAATAGGAGCATGAATTGATATTGTGCAATTAGGGCAAAATCGTCACAATACATACGCTTACATAAAAAGTTCTGTATTCATTTTATAGTTTATTTGTCTATAGTCTCCTGTTCAAGTTTGCTTGCCATCTCTGTGTCGGACTTAGCCTTAGCCTTAAACTCTGCTTTCTTAACCTTATTCTTTTCGTTTTTAGCCATATCTTCATAATATGCAGCACGATTGAAATAAGCATCTGCACAATCAGGGTTAGAGCGTACAGCTTGATTAAAATCAGAAAGAGCACCAAACGTATCGTCCATATTATATTTTAAAATTCCACGATTAATATAAGCCCCAGTATAGTTTGGATCCAAACGAATCGCCTCACTAAAATCACTATACGCACCAGACATGTCGTCAATACATAGTTTTAAGAGCCCACGATTAAAATATGCAAGTTCAAAATTAGGATTCAAAAAAATAGCCACATTAAAATCATCCATAGAACCTGTCGGATCTTCCATATTATATTTCAACAGACCACGAATATAATAAGTATTGGAATTTTTAGGATTCAGACGTATTGCCTCATCATAATCAGACATAGCTTCTGACACATTCCCCAGATCTTCCATCAAGTAAGCATGAGCAACGTAAGCAAGTTCTGAAGATGGGGCAAGATTTATTGCTTCATTGAAATCTTGAAGAGCACCAGACAAATTACCCATATCCCTTTTTCGCGAGCCACGAAAGACATATGCGTCAGACGAATAATCCGGGTACGAAGTAATGATCTCGTCATACTTTTTTATTGCTTTTATTGGATCTTCTTCATTCATGGCTTCATCAAACATTTGCTCGACCTTACCATCACCATATTCATCTGCATTTTTTGTAAAAGGAAATAATTCCTCATTTTGATTCTTATTTCTAAACATAATATTATCTTCTGAGCAAATAGGTTTTGATATTGTATGATTTCGAACACATCCACATATGCATATAGACAGCAGTAAAACCACAAAGTTTTTTTGTTTCATAAGACGTTTAAAGTTTAAGGATAAAGTGCTGATTCCAGAATACCAGTCCTGCTATTAACACCAAGCATACAAATAAATTTTAGTATGATTCCGATATAATCTCCAAAGCCTTGTTGAGGAGCACTTCCTGCGGATTGCCGTATGGATAGAGATGGAGATATTCACGTTCACGAACCTCGTACGTTGGAGTGATGCCTGAAGCATAATCATAGTTGTCGTTGGCATCTGAGATGAATGCAACGGCAGGATAAAGGGTTATCATGTATTCGTCTGAACGGATGACGCCATTAAGCACATTCTGACCGGCTGTCGTCTCGCCAATAAGTATCACGTTGTCCTCGCCCAATGTTGCCTGAAGCGAATGGATAAGCCACTCGGCAGCACCACGGGTGTAACCGGATGTGAGGACAAAGACACGATGGAGATCAAGAGTAGACATGGATACGTAACGTAACGTGCTGTTATTCTGCGAAGCCTTGAACTTATTCCAACACACCTTGGCAAAGACACCATCTGCATACCCCTTGGCAACGATGGATGATGCCAGTTTCTGCACATCCTCCAACCCTCCGTAATTACAGAGACGAAGGTCAAGAACAAGTTCGTCACAATCATAGCCAATAAGGTTCTCTGCCCATGACAAAGACTTGTTGTCTATCTTAGTGCAGCACATATAGCCTACCCTTGCCACGCCAAGGTCAATGGTATTGACAGGCTTTGGAACTTCATCCACAGGGACAGAGGATTGACCGAGTACATAATCCACGGTGTCCTTCCAATAATATGTATTGTCTTCGGTGTCGGCATCAAGATGGCACACCTTCAAATTAAGTCCAATGCCCTTCTTGAGCTTGGTTATATTAGAAGAGGAGAACTTATAGCCATTGAAGGACATGATAAAGTCGCCACGCTGTAAGCCTGCTCTCTCGGCAGCAGAGCCTTTATATACCGTAAGAATACGTACATACTGCTTGGTTGTCTGTCCGGTAGGGTCAGTAACGAGCATGTAATCCATTCCGTATGACTCATTATGGTTGAAGTAGCCACGCTCATAAGGGTCGGACACGATGGTATCAACCGTAAGATATGACCACTTATCTTCCTTTACTTTCGATGTTATATTCTTGAGGAATGTTGAAGGGTCACCGAAGAACTTGCGTTCGTCTGGTGTCTGAAGGGTGTCTGCCCAAAGGTAGTTTTCCTTCATCATGTCAAACACCCAGTTGTTGTGCTGAGTGAGAGCCAAATACTCATGCGTCCTATCCTCTCCGCTACAAGCACAAAGAAGAAGAATGGTTGCACTCAATATCTTAATTTTATCTATAATCTTCATATATTTGCGTTATATTTCGGATAAAATCCAAATTTCTTGCAAAGATAATAAAAAACTTAGTATATTTGCACCATAACACATATATTAAATTATCAACAATTAAAAACACAAATTATGAGGAAGATTTTCGTTGCTATTGCTGCCATTGCAGCAATCACATTCTCGTCTTGTGGCAACTCCACTAACGAGGCAACAGATCAGGACACTACTGAAGTTGAAGAACAGACAGACGAGCTTGCTGCTCTTGAGGAAGCAGTAGCATCAGGCGATGAAGATGCTGTAAAGGAAGAGCTTACTAAGCTTCATGAACTTGCTGCCAACCTTGACTCTACTGAGGTAAAGAAGTTTGCATACAAGCTTCAGGAGTTTGCAGCTAACCATAAGGAAGATCTCGACAAACTTGCAACTGGAGAGTTCACAGTAGCCGACATCATCAACGGAATCCAGTCAGCTCCTGCTACAGCAAGCGCACTCGGAAACGAGGCTAAGGATGCTGCAACATCAGATGCCAACACCGTAAACAAACAGGTAAAGGCAGCTGCAGAAGAGACCAAGGCAAAGATTAAGGAAGATGCCAAGGCTAAGGCTAATGAAGCAGCCGAAGCTGCAACACAGAAAGCTAACGAGGAAGCAACAAAAGCTATCAATAGCGCAGCAGAAGCACTCAAGAAAAAGTTGAAGTAAACAAAAAGACAAAAAAACTCCAGAGGATTCACATTCCCCTGGAGTTTTTTCTTTTATAAAGTGTCTCATTACTTATTCCATACAGAATAACGCAAATGTTCTACTCTATCTTTGCCCATGCAGTCACGGCAAATGTAACCAAACAGAGAGCCATGATAAGTATGAAGAATGACTGATAGCCAATATTTTCAGAAATAAGTCCTGACACCATTCCAGGAAGCATCACACCACCAAGGTACTGTCCTGCCGTACAGATAGAAAAGACAGATGTGCTACGTTCGCCACGTGAGAAAGTAACAAGGAAAAGAGTGTATGCGGCAAAACCAAGGCCATAGCCTATCTGCTCAAAACAGAGGCAACTACCGATAACCCACAGGTTATCCGTTGGTACAGAACTCAGATATACATATACTACATCGGGCACAGTAATGCTAAGCACGAGAGGCCAAAGACAGCGCTTCAGTCCCCACTTTGATACAGCCCATCCGCCTATGATGCCACCAGCAAGGAGACCTATAACGCCAAGCGTTCCACTAATGAATCCGAAATCGACGTTACTGAGTTCAAGTCCCCCCTCTGCCTTGCTACGTGTGAGGAACAGCGGCACAATCTTAGTGAGCAATCCTTCTGGCAAACGGAAAAGAAGGATGAAAGCAACAGCCGAGATAAGGTGAGGCTTGGTGAGGAACACCTTGAGTGTATTGACAAACTCATGCGCCTGTACCTTTACGTCAAACGTATCATTCACCACACCATGTTCCACATTAGGTAACATACGTGAGTGGTAAAGTGACAGAAGTACCATAAGACCACCAAGGATAAGGAATGCCGTCATCCATGGAGTTGCCGAACCAGCAAAAGCAGAACCGAAGAAACCATCCTGCATAGCACCCACGAGCATCACGAGTCCACCCTGACCAATCACCATACCAATACGGTAGAAGGTGTTGCGCACACCAACATACAGTTCCTGGTCTCTGTCCTCAAGACCGATGATATAGAAGCCATCTGCGGATATATCATGAGTGGAACTTGCAAAGGCGATGACCATGAACAAAGCCAATGAACCTTGCAACCAGAAGGATGTATGAAGGGTGAATGCTACAAGACCGAGCGCTACTCCCATGACAAACTGCATGGAGAGAATCCACCATCGCTTTGTCTTCATATTATCGATGATAGGACTCCATATCGGCTTGATTACCCATGGCAAGCCGAGCCAGCCAGTATAGACTGTTATCTCGCCATCAGTAAGACCAAACTCCTTGAACATAATCACGGAGAGCAGCATGACTGCCGTGTAGGGAAGCGCCTCGCCAAGATACAGCGATGGAACCCATGCGTATGGTTTAGTCATATATATATTTTTTTTACGGACAATATTTTCAGGAAACCTGCATATTGTCCTTGTTTAATATTCTTTTTGCAGATAAGACAACGACCACAAGCCATGCAACAGGAGCACAAGCAAGGTCAATGAGGAAGAACGTCTTGAAACCAAGGATGTCAGTAAGGAATCCTGACACGCACATAGGAACAAGCATAGCTCCTGCAACAAGTGGCACGTAGAGATAGTTTATAGTGTTACGATATCTCTCATTAGATATATAATGTACGAAATACATACATATATTCAGCCCGAAACCGAAGCACAACTGTGCAAGGAATGTCATGCAGCACAGGGCTTGCATATCATCATACACAGGATATTGTGACATGAACACATAGCACATTGGCGACAATGTCAAAGGAATTGCCATGTACCAGAACATCCTTCCATAATCGTAACGGTCAATGAACATCCTGCCAAGAGTCACACCGATGGAGAAGGCTATCACACCTATTGTTCCCTGAGCAAATCCCACATCTTGTATGCTACAACCAAGTCCTCCAGTCTTGACAGAAGACATAAGGAAGAACACACGTGTCTGAAACATCAATGCCTGTGGTAGCAACAGGAAGAACAAGGAGGCAATGACACGAAACGAATACTGTTTCTGGCGTATGCGCTCCACAATATGTATCTCATTCTTCACGGCATGAATTAACGACTCGTGTCTATACGGATTATGAATACGCGGATTCTGAAGCACAAGAAAGTTCAGTATTAGGAAGAACAAGAACACTCCTGCCACGAGGTAGCTCTCCATTGCCCATGCCTTACGATAGCTACGGAAGAACACCTCGGCAAAGCCAACTACGATAATAAGCACTCCGTATGTAAGTACAACCGTACTTTGTGATGCAAATATCTTGGTCTTGTTATAGAGCAACTGCTGGCGTGGAAAGAGCATACGATTGTAGTACATCTTTGCCAGCAACTCATGCCATGCACAGAAGAAGCACACAACAAACATAATGGCAAAGAGCGCAAGCGTGTTTGGGGAGAACTTGTCGAGATACAACGTCGTGCCATATAGACACACGAAGATGCAAGCCTCAACAATATGTATGTGTTTCTTGAAATATCCTGCATTGCGCACCTTACTACGTAGATACGACTTCATAACCCAAGGAAGGAAGAGCAGTCCGCCAAGGAGCGAAGACATGGCATTGCTCTGTCCAAACTGAATAAACATCAGCAGAGCAACATAAGTCACCATCGCTGATGGTATCTCTTCTGCTGCACACAGGCTCGGAATCCAGAACCAAGGACTATGTCTTCTCTTTTCTGACATGCTTGATGTTTAAAATCTCAAATCTATACATGTCAAATCCATGCGTCTCGAACACTTCACCCGAAGGCATAAAACATAGATTTGACATCATCAATATATCTTCTTTATCTCAGAATTAGGATAGTAATGCATAAGTATGGCGTCATACTTAAATCCCTTGCTACCCATAACGGCAGCACCAATCTGGCAGAGGCCTACACCGTGTCCCCAACCTTTACCATGAAGAATGAAACCATCAGTAGTTTTCTCCACATCGAAAGCAGAAGAATAGAGGTGTGACTCGCTGAGCCATTTTCTTATTTCAAGTTCCTTGCCCACGGTTACTGTATTCTTATCACCTACTATCTTGAGAAGGATAAGACGTCCCGAAGGACCACGCTTGACAGGAACAAGTTCCCTGATGGTTCCGAAGTCGATACCCGACTTACGTGCTACAAGCTCACTAATATCTTCTGTTGTATATTTGACCGTCCAACGATAGAAGTCTGCCGTCTCTTGGTCATAGCCATTAAGTACCTGCGAAAGGATACTCTTATCGTTCGTGTTGCAGAAGTCTCCACTATCGCCTATTGCATCAGGCTTTGCAACGAGATAAGGTTTAGGAGAGTCTTCCCAGCAGTTCTGGAACTCCTCCATCATACCGCCACAGCATTTGGAGAAACGGGCATCACATATCTCGTCGGCAAACATAAGTACTTTGCCCCTCGTAGCTTCAACAGCATCAAGGGCTGTTTGACTCTTGATACGTGTAATACCCTGATACCTCTGGCAATGGTCATCGGCACACACATCAAAGTTCTTGTGAGCGTCATGGTCATACCATCTGATAATCGTATCGCCATCCTCAGAGGAAGATGTACAGCCACCCAAAGTCTCATCATGATGCTTGCAACTAATCTGCGCCAGCACCCACGAACGGCTAATGACGGCGTGTGCCTTCAGGAACTCAAGACTTGCAGTTGCGCTCATCTCGCTTGAGATGACACACTTGAGGTAATCTTCCACACCAAGAATGTTGACGGCACAGAGCGTACCCTCGTCAATGATGAACTTGAGGATTCCCTTGAACGTCTGGTTCTCCTTTCGTTCCCAATGGAAGTTGATACCTATTATTACATCATACAAACCAAAGGAAGCATCTGCCTCCTTTGGTTCGAATATCAGTTCGTCATAAGCCTTGCCACGCCAACAGATACGCCCATCAGTTAAGGAGACCTCGTCGTCACCCTTCACTTCCTCATTACCTACTTTATAGGTTGAATTAAGGATAAATCGTATATTGGCTGCGTGCAAAATGCCAACACTTATCTTGGGTTCTTTCATCGTACTTTCTTCATGTTCATAATCATCTCCAATTCATCGTCAAGAGACATACCACACTCACGAATGATGCTTCCTGCCATGTCAGGAGTAATCTTACGGAAGTCTTCCTCACGTGGAGTGATAATCAAGCCTCCCATGTCGAGGGCGCCAGGGCTGACAAGAATCTTATTGTTGCCTTCTGCATAGTAGCAATCAGGACGATGCTTTGCACGTGGTAGGATTACGCTCACGATACGTGGCGAACCATCTGTAGAACTTGCCTCCTTCCATGCAAGGATGTTCATCATTGGCTCTGTTGCTCCCTCTGGTATAGGAAGTACATCATAAATCTTCTTGAAAAGATAAGCATTAGCCGAAGGCGTACGAGTGATGATTATTACACCTGGACATACATAACCACGAAGGCTGAAGATACCTGTGTTGTCGGCTATCTGCTCAAGACGACTTGCCTCAAGCAACTCATCCTCGCTGATAGGATAGATGCGTGAACGTGTTCTGCGGTAGTTGTTATCCCAGTCACGCTCCAATGGAACAACACCACGACTTCCCGCTTGGAAGTGCATGTGATCAGGAGCGGAGGCTCCGCAGAGAGGTCCGTTGTAGAACACCAGCATCTCGTCGCCAAGTCCATCCGTGATACTCATCATATCCTCATAGCTTTCAAGGATTGCTTGTGGCTGATGATGACGTGATGGAATAGTGAAATGACGAGGAAGGATTGGAAATGGATTGACCAACAACTGGTATCTCTTAGCTATAGAGTTGTCAATCTGTTCCTCTGGTCGGTTATGCTCACAAAGGAAACAAGGACGTTCCTTGATGGCTTTTGCATCTATCTTTGCGCCAGTACTTACGATGCGTGCAGGATTATACTGAGTGACAAGCTTCACTTGGTCACAAATGATATTGTTTACTGCTACGTTCTTCAACTGTTCATAGCGTTCAGCTACTTCCTTCCACTTCTCCATCTGAAGGTCAAACAACTCATTTGCAATTTCTATTGTCGCCTCGCAATTCCAATAGTTGTTGAGGTTGCGACGGTCAAGTATCTCCAATGTACGAAGTCCGTCCTTGTACGCATTATTTGCGTTTACCTTCTCGGGAGAGAGAGCTGCATCCGAATTACCTTCCCAACGACGGCAAAGGTAGAGCTCGTCAAAGATACGTCCAATCTTATACTTGCGTGAGAAAGCAAGACCAAGTGCATAATCCTCGCCATAACTTGTATTAGGCACGCCTATCTTGCGCAACAATGGTGTGAAGAATGCTCGTGGCGCACCAAGACCATTGATTCGAAGAGCATTGTTGCGTCCGTTATCATCCGTCCATTCCTTATGGTCGATAAGGCCTGGAGGGAGAGTCTCAAGTTGGAAGTTACACATACGGTAAGAGCCGATAACCATGGCACACTTCTCCTCGTAGAACTTGTTGACGATACGCTGGAGAGTATCTTCGCCACTATATAGGTCATCGCTGTCAAGCTGAACGGCAAAACGACCGCAGAATTCAGAATTGCAGGCAAGGTTCCAACAGCCGCCTATTCCGAGGTCTGTACGAGATGGAATGATATGCTTTACACGGCTGTCTTCCTTAGCTAATTTGTTCAATATATCTGTTGTACCATCTGTTGAATGGTTATCTACAACGATCACATTATAATCAAACGATGCCTTCTGTGAGAGCGCTGAACGTACAGCATCTTCTATGGTCTTCTCACGATTGCGAACAGGAATGATGACTGAAGCCTCAACGTCAAAGTCACCCTTGGTATGATCTATCTCGTCAACTGACTCTGGTGCGATGTATGCACCAATCTTCTTTAAGTGCTCTGTGAACACCTTCTCCTTTTCTATCTGCGCCTCACGGTTGCGTGGGTCAACGTAGTCAAACTGTTTCTCGCCACTCTTGCGTAGGTCAAGTTCTTCCTCAGTATAGAGATACTCATGAAGATGGAACAATGGTGCCTCATACTTGTGACGGAGAAGATAGAGCATATAGTCATAGCAACCAGAATATATGAGTTCGTCATCAGACTTCTCTTCCAGATAATTTTTCATTATATTCACGGAAATGAGGAACATCGAACCGAAGTCGAAGTCATCACGCACACTTCCATACTGTATGTCGATTGTAGGTGAAGCATAGCGTTCGCCATTCTTGACCTTATATCTATCTGAATACAGGATGGAAGGATGAAGCCCTAATGCAACGTTGTATATACGATTGATTGTACCATATCCGAGTGATATGGTCTCAGAATGTCCAAAGATAAGAGCGAATTCGGACACAGCATTATCTGCGATAGTCTTGACAAGGCGTGACGAGAGTGCATTTGTAACCGTCAGCACTTTGCAACCTTTATATTCCTTAGTATCCGTTGATGGAGAAAGGATAAACACATTGTTGATATGCTTCTGCGCCTTAAGCTCTGTTATCAGATTGTCAACCAATGAAAGATTGACACATGAAAGGAAGCAATCAATTCCTTTTTTCATAACAATAATATTTTGGGTCTTTCAACATTATAGATTACTCCTTGGATGGTCTCCGTTTTGCTTCACTTTCTCTTGCTATTACAGATTTCCATCCGAAAGGATAAATGTAACATTTGTGCAAAGATATACAATATAATATTATTTTCAAAAAATAATGCCATTCATTCTTTGCTTTTACTCTACTTTGCCGTAACTTTGCAACTAAATTAAGTAGTTTCAAAGTATATTTTCACTAAAACAAAAGCATATTTAATGAGCAACGGACGCGAAACAGAGGGACTTAAAAGTCTTGGCAAGAAAACGGAGTATCGTCAGGATTATGCCCCTGAGGTTCTGGAGACATTTCAGAACAAACACCCAGAGAATGACTATTGGGTACAGTTCAACTGCCCAGAGTTCACAAGTCTCTGTCCTATCACAGGTCAGCCAGACTTTGCTGAGATTCGCATTTCTTATCTTCCTGACCAGCGTATGGTGGAGAGCAAGAGCCTAAAGCTCTATCTTTTCTCTTTCCGTAATCATGGCGACTTCCACGAGGATTGTGTCAACAAGATAATGAAAGACCTCATACGCCTTATGGATCCTAAGTATATTGAGGTGACAGGCATATTCACACCTCGTGGAGGTATCAGCATCTATCCATACGCCAACTACGGTCGTCCAGGTACCAAGTATGAGGAGATGGCGAATTACAGGATGATGAATCATAACATGTAATCTTACGACATAAATACAAACTAAATAAACTCACAAACTTGATAGAAAAGCATATTGTTCTTGAGAACATCGACCTCGTCACCTTCTATGGCGTGAAAAACGTACATATCCAGATGATTAAGGCTTTGTATCCAAAACTACGCATTATTGCTCGTGGCAACATCATCAAGGTGATGGGCGACGAGGAGGAAATGTGTGCCTTTGAGGACAACATTGACAAGATGCAACAGCATTGCATCAAGTACAACTCGCTCAACGAGGACACTATCCTCAACATCATTAAGGGGGAACGTACCAAGGAGGAAAGTTCTGACAATTCCGCTATCGTCTATAGCGTGACAGGAAAGCCGATCATTCCTCGTAGCGACAACCAGCAGAAACTGGTGGAAGCTTTCAATAAGACCGACATGATTTTTGCCATCGGTCCTGCTGGTTCGGGCAAGACGTATATGAGCATCGCCCTTGCAGTACGTGCGTTGAAGAACAAGGAGATTCGCAAGATTATCCTCTCACGTCCTGCCGTTGAGGCTGGCGAGAAACTTGGTTTTCTCCCTGGAGACATGAAGGATAAGATTGACCCGTATCTTCAGCCACTCTACGATGCACTTCAAGACATGATACCTGCACAGAAGCTCACGGAGTACATGGAGCAGAATGTCATTCAGATTGCCCCTCTCGCCTTCATGCGTGGACGTACACTGAACGATGCTGTCGTCATCCTTGACGAGGCACAGAACACTACCACTCAACAGATAAAGATGTTCCTTACCCGTATGGGACAAGGAACGAAGATGATTATCACTGGCGACATGACTCAGATTGACCTTCCGCGCAACGTGAAGTCAGGTCTCAAAGAGGCTACAGAGGTCTTGAAGGACGTTAAGGGTATCTCAATCATACAGATGAACGAGAAGGATATCGTACGTCATAAACTCGTCACAAGAATAGTAAATGCCTACGCAAAATACGATAGACACAGAGAATCCTCAATTCAAGAACGCCCAGAACCTGATACAGTTCACTAACCAATCTGTCTTTCTGACAGGTAAGGCTGGTACAGGTAAGTCAACATTCTTGAAGTATATCTGTCAGAACACGAAGAAGAAGTTCGTCGTTCTGGCACCTACTGGTATTGCCGCCATTAACGCTGGGGGCAGTACTATGCATTCATTCTTTCATCTTCCGTTCCATCCTCTCGTACCTGATGATACACGTTTCAGTACGCCAGGTCGTCTGAAGCAATTTCTAAAATATAACAAGGAACATATCAAGTTGATTAAGTCGCTCGAACTCATAATTATCGACGAGATTTCAATGGTTAGAGTTGACGTGATTGACTTCATTGACCGTCTGCTTCGCACCTATTCGGGAAACTTCCGACAGCCGTTTGGAGGAAAACAGATGCTCTTCGTTGGCGACGTGTTCCAGCTTGAGCCAGTGGTCACGCGTGATGAGCAGGATATTCTAAATCGTTTCTGGGAAACACCTCACTTCTTTTCGGCAAGGGTGTTCAAGGAGATGCAACTCGTTTCCATCGAATTGACAAAGGTGTATCGTCAATCTGATAACGCCTTCATAAGCGTACTCGACCATATACGTACCAATAACCTTGCTTCACACGACCTTGAACTTCTCAACACTTGTGTTGACCAAGACGTGAGTGGGGAGAATGGTATGTTCGTCACACTCGCAACTCGTCGCGACGTAGTGGATAGCATCAACCAGACAAATCTCAATAATCTTGAGGGCGACCCTATTCACTTCAAGGGAGAGATACGTGGCGAGTTTCCTGAATCATCCCTTCCTACATTGCTTGACCTCGAACTGAAGGTGGGAGCACAGATTATCTTCATCAAGAATGACCAGGACAAGCGTTGGGTGAATGGAACCATAGGTACAATCACGGGTATTGACCTCGAAACTGGCGACCACCTCTACATCCTTACCGATGAAGGCAAAGAACTGGATGTGGAACGTGCCATGTGGGCTAACGTGCGTTACACATACAACGAACAGGAGAAGAAGATTGAGGAGGAAGAACTTGGCACATTCACTCAGTTCCCTGTACGACTGGCATGGGCAATAACGATTCACAAGAGCCAAGGACTCACTTTCTCTCGTGCTGCCATCGACTTCACGGGTGGAGTGTTCGCAGGAAGCATGACTTACGTTGCGCTCTCACGTTGCCGTTCACTTCAAGGTCTGCAACTGAAGAAGCCTATCTCGCAGTCGGACATATTTGTTAGCCCTAATGTGGTACAGTTTGCACAACAGTTCAATAATCAGAAAGCTGTTGACCTCGCACTCAAACGTGCTGGTGCAGACATAGAATATAGCGATGCCGTAGAGGCGTTCAACAAGGGCGACTTCGATGCTTGTCTCACACATTTCTTCAAGGCTATCCATGCTCGCTACGACATAGAGAAGCCTTGGGCATGGAGATATATCCGAAGGAAACTGGGCGTCATCAACATCTTGAAGGCAGAGATAGAATCCCTTCGCCAGCAGTTGAAGGACAAGGAGACTGAACTGAATGAGAAACAGCTTGTGCTCAATGATTATGCCAAGGAATACCTCTTCCTCGGAGACGAGTGTGTCAACATGGGCGACACGCAAGCCGCCTTGGCAAACTACGACAAGGCACTTCGCATGAATCCACGCTATATTGATGCCTATATCAACAAGGCACGTATGCTTCTTTCCATAGGCAAACTGAGGGATGCGCTTACTTCCATCAATGGCGCACTCGACATCTTGCCTACACATTTCAAGGCACTATATACCCGTGGCAAGATTCTCTTTACCATGCAGGAATATGAATTGGCATGTGCCGACCTTGACCGTTGCACATCGCTCAAGGCAGACAACATATCTGCCCACCAGCTCTTCGGCGATGTCCTCTCTGCCATGGACAAGGAGGAGGAAGCCGAAATACAATGGGCAATAGCAAGACAGCTGAAGAAGAAAAAAGGCCCCCACCCAACCTCCCCATAGGGGGAGGTGTCCGAAGGGCGGAGAGGGGCTTCCTGCCATGACACGAAAGTATCATAATAGCAACAAACGTTAAAAATACCCGATTTACCTTTTCAAAGTTTAAATAATGTGAAAAACGAGAAATATATTCCATTTTCTACCACTCATATAAGTAATAATGTTTACATTTGCCAGCGTCAGACGAGACAAAATAGTATAACAAAACGAACGCCTGAAAACAAGTGAAAACGACTATCATTAGTCCGTAATTCGACTATCATTAGTCCGTAGTGGCGACTATCATTAGTCCGTAGTAGTGACTAACATTAGTCCGTCGAGCGACTATCATTAGTCCGTTGGACGTGTTATTGGAAGCCCGTTGCATTATATTTGTTTTTACCTTCGTCTGTATTGTAAATTAATTAATTAACCTTTAAAAACGTACTAAATTATGTCTAAGTACAAGATTATTGAGAGAAAGGCTAATCCTATGGACAAGCAGGACCTTACGGTCAAGTTTTATGCTAAGCCAGTGACAGAACGACCACTGAGCACAGCACAGTTTGCCAAGAACGCATCTGTAGGTATGGCTATCACGCCAAAGGAGATGGAAGCTGCAATCGAGCAGTTCAGCCAGTATGCAATGCAGATGATGCTTATGGGCCGTTCTGTCGAGATTCCGGGTATCGGAACTCTACGTATATCCTTCAAGTCCGAAGGTGCTGAGACACCAGAGAAGTTCAACCCACGCACGATGATTAACTCACCACGCATTCTCTTCACTGCAAAGCCAGAGGTTCGTTCTACAATCATTAACAACATCAGCTATGAAATTGCAGGCGTACGTGCTGGTGGCAAGGACTATGCAAGTGTAAAGGACTACCTCGATGCCATTGGCGGCGGAGGTTCTTCACAAGGTGGCAACACCGGAGGAGGCACATCAGGTGATGACAATGGCGGAGAATTCTAAGCGTATTCCCTTATCAACGTAAACGATTGGAGCGTCCCGTGAAATACGGAACGCTCCAATTATCGTTTTCTGCATATCTTTATTGGGGAGTCAAACAATGTAACAGTTATTCGCACACTGCACGGACAGGCATGCCAACGCAACGTCCAAATACTCCGCAATAAGAAAGGTTGTTCGAATTAACAAGGAAACAATCGGCATTTCTTTCTTCTTCCACATCTGACGTGGATGACCAATAGTATCCCCAACGGTCATCTGTTTTCCATTCTTCAGAACGTGAACGAATGCCAGCCGCAGGCAGGAATATGTGTGCATCATCCAATGTATAGCTGCATGACGAAACATATATGTTCTGTTCTTCAATCTTTCCTCTGTCCAATACAGATTTTGCCGCATACACTATACAACCTGCAACACCCGTACCTGCATAATCCGATGTCCATACACGATAGCAGTACTTTACGAGTTCGTCCTGCTCTGCATGTGAAGGCATACGCCACCTGCCACCCCAGTTCTGGACAGCAGCATCATCTTCGGGATTAAGAGAAACATTCAATGAAGAATACTTTGTATATCCTGATTCACGAGAGTCCACCTTTGCCCACTTGTATGTATATTCATTATACAGGGTCTTGGTGTGAGTCTTCTCTTGCATATAGCTATAATTCCTTTCATTGGTAAGGTCTTCTTCGCCATAAGCCTTTGTCTCGCCCCATGCATAATACTTTCCATAGTCCGAAACCTTCTCGGCACCCACATTCATGGTTGCCCACTTCAATCCAGAAGGAAGACCAAGGTCAACCCAGTCATGTACACCCTCACTACCATACACAACCTGTGGAAAACGCAAAGGCTCAACCAGCGGTTCTTCGTCTTTATCAGAAGAGCATGATGCAAGCATGGTAACAGCAAGTAGTAATAAAACATTTCTTTTCATACTTTTGATAGTTAATAATTATTGTTATACATATTCTTTCCACTCACACAAGGCAGTCCTCATCACTATTTTCTCACACATCACAGACTGCTGCTTCAAGCCAGGGAAAGAAACAAGTGGCTTTTTGCGGCTGCAAAGATATACAATAAAAAGTACAATAGCGAACCAACAGAAGAAAAACAAGAGGAAAAGGAATAAAATCCCTCGTTTCTCTTGTATGAATCATAATAACGCCGTATCTTTGCACACGCAAACGGAATGATACCGTATATGTTCCGGCTCGCTAGCTCAACTGAATAGAGCATTTGACTACGGATCAAAAGGTTATAGGTTTGAATCCTATGCGAGTCACAAAGACAATAAAAAGAATCCTGCTTGAATGAACTCAAGCAGGATTCTTTTTATAAATTTTAGATTCATTCAACATATCGTCCGTTAACTTTCAAAAACAAGACCCGGAGGCCGCCCCCTTCGGGGGTCGGGGGGCTTTATTTCATAAGAAACTTACGCACTTCCTCGGTATATTCCTCTGGATAGTCGTGATACATCCTTGCATGGATGACACCAGGCTTGGTCCATATCTCCTTGTCACGTGGCTTGGCAAGGTAAAGCTCATGCACCATCTCAGACGGTACATAAGTGTCACTCATACCATGGATAAAGAGCATAGGCTTAGTGGAGCGTTTGACCTGTTCAATAGCAGAAGCCTCCTTGAAGTCCCACCCATAACGAAGCTTGCACATCACGTTGGCAATATGCAGAAACGGGAACGGTTGAAGGTGATAGTCGTGACGAATGACAAACGAGAACTCGTCCCACACACTCGTGTAGCCGCAATCCTCGATATAGCAATGAAGGAAATCTGGCTGATCTGATTCTCCTGATAGCATCATGGTTGTTGCAGCCCCCATGGATATGCCATGAACAACCATACGGGTATTGCCCCCGAAGGCATCGTTGGCAACATCAAGCCATACACGTGCATCCTTCCTGTCGAGCCATCCCATCTGAATGTGCGTTCCTTCACTCTGACCGTGAGCACGAAGCTCTGGCAAAAGCACATTGTAATGCAGGTCATGGTTATACATATACGCGATATGGAACATATCAACAGCACAGCACTTGTGACCATGAATGACCACCGCTGTGTTCCTTGTCTGCTTAGGCGCACGGATGATGTAGCCATGGAGTCGTGTACCGTCACTTGCCACGATGGTTGTGTCAAGTAGTGCCTTGTTGCGGTTAAGACTATCAACCCAATGACGCAGGAAAGGATAGTCGCTATACATATATCCGTACGTACGTTCAAGGTCACACTCTACAGGGCTGAGAGCAACGGACATAAGGTAGTAGCTTGCACCAAACACGACAAGGACAGCAACAGCAAAGACCGCTGCAACCGACTTCCAGAAGACACCCCATACGCTGAATCCACCACGCTTAATAGCGTGAGACGACGTTCGTCTGCTTTTCTTACGTTTGTTAACCATATACATAAAATGGGCAGCGTGAAGAACACGTTGCCCCTATTATTAAACATTCTCATGCCAAAACTCCCAGCTTGCAATAGCCTGCAAATGCAGCATCTCAAGACCATTCTTGACTACCGCACCATTCTCGGCACCACGCTTCATGAAGAGTGTTTCAAGCGGGTTATAGACAAGGTCAAAGAGAATATTGTCGCTTGTCAATGCCTCGTAAGGAATGGCTGGACACTCGTCAACATGTGGGTACATACCGCACGGACTACAATTGACGATGACCTGATACTTGTGGACAATCTCTGGTGTCACCTGCTCGTATGTAATCATGCCCGTTTTTGGTGTACGTGACACATAGAGAGTCTCCATACCGAGCTTCTTCTCCAGTCCGTACTTCACAGCCTTTGACGCACCGCCAGTACCGAGGATGAGTGCCGCCGTGTGTATAGGAGTAAGGAGCGGACGCAAGGAATCGACAAAGCCGATGACATCGCTATTATATCCTTTGAGATAGCGTTTGCCATCCTTCTCGCCTACACGCACCACATTGACAGCACCGATAGCCTCAGCCTCGGCAGACATCTCATCGAGGAACGGAATGACCTGCTGCTTGTATGGTATCGTCACATTATGACCTCGAAGTTCAGGATTAGCATCCAAAGTGGCAAGATAGTCATCAATGCTCGGTATCTCGAAGTTAAGATACTCAGCATCGATATGCTCCTTTGCGAACTTATCCGTAAAGAATCCTCTTGAGAATGAATGGCCAAGAGGATAGCCAAAAAGACCGTATTTATCCATTGTATTTCTCTCCTGTATATAGTATGCACATTCCAAACAGCAGACGCTTGAACTGCGCATTACGGAAACCTGCCTTGGTGATGATGTCACACATGCATTCAGCCTGTGGTACAGCTTCCATCGTCTCAGGAAGATAAGAGTATGCACTTGCATCCTTTGAGAAGAGGCGACCGAGAGCTGGCATGACAACACGTGAATAGATATGGAACAGCTGTTTCATTGGGAAACTGACCGGAGTACAAAGGTCAACGACCGACAGATGACCGCCATCATTGAGCACACGGTGCATCTCACGCAGACACACGTCAAGGTTCTCGAAGTTGCGGAGGGCAAAAGCGCTGATGACTGCATCGAAGCTATTGTCCGCAAATGACATGTTTGCACAGTCCTCCTGACGGAACTCAATCTTGTCCTCCAGCCCGAGCTGACGTACCTTGTCACGTCCCACGTTCATCATGCCCTCTGAGATATCCACTCCCACAACCTTCTGCGGATGCAACTTGCGATAAGCGAGGATAGCAAAGTCGCCAGTACCCGTGGCAATGTCGAGTACACTATCCGTACGCTTCCTGTTGCGTAGAAGATAACTGATAGCATTGTTACGCCATATCTTGTCTATGCCGAACGAGAGCGTGTGGTTAAGCATATCATACGAATGTGCGATGTTATCAAACATCGTCTCTACCTGTTCACGCTTGCTCCCGTTATCTCCGTATGGCTTTATCTGTTCCTGCTGATAATTTCCCATATACACACACCAAGCCCCCCACTCCACAAAGCAAGCATCCTCAAGAATAGTATGATAGAAAAAAACATCATGTCACTATTCCCTTATTGTCCCAGAGGACGCCTCCTTCAAGGAATGGGGGACTTCAATTTATCTTGTCTTCAGATACTCGAGCACATTGCGTTCGATACGTGCAGCGATATCCTCGTCTGACTGTTCCTTAACAAACTTCTCGCCGATGATGTGCTCATAAAGCTCGATGTAACGCTCAGACACACTCTCGGCATACTCATCAGTAATCTCAGGCATAACCTGTCCTGGCTGGTTCATGAAGTTGTGCTCGATAAGCCACTGGCGAACGAACTCCTTAGAGAGCTGCTTCTGTGCCTCACCCTTCTCGAACTTCTCCTCATATCCCTCTGCATAGAAGTAACGTGAAGAGTCTGGTGTGTGAACCTCGTCGATGAGGTAAACCTTACCGTCACGCTTACCGAACTCATACTTTGTATCAACAAGGATAAGTCCCTGCTCTGCTGCGATGCGAGTACCGAGGTCGAAGAGAGTGCGAGTATATTTCTCCATAATCTCGTAGTCTTCCTTGCTCACGATACCCTGAGCAATGATTTCCTCCTTAGAGATGTTCTCATCATGACCCTCATCAGCCTTAGTAGTAGGAGTAATGATAGGCTCTGGGAACTTCTCGTTCTCACGCATACCTTCAGGGAGTGTAATGCCGCAGATAGTACGGTTTCCAGCCTTGTAGTCACGCCAAGCAGAACCAGTAAGATAACCACGTATAATCATCTCTACACGGAAGCCCTCGCACTTGAGTCCTACTGTTACCATTGGGTCTGGAGTAGCAAGCTTCCAGTTAGGAACAACGCTTGAAGAAGCATCAAGGAACTTAGCAGCAATCTGGTTAAGTACCTGTCCCTTGAAAGGAATACCCTTTGGAAGAACAACGTCAAATGCAGAGATGCGGTCAGTAGCAACCATTACCATAAGGTCATCGTTGATGTTGTACACGTCACGAACCTTACCGTGATACACTTCCTTCTGTCCTGGGAAGTTAAAGTCTGTTCTTGTTAAAGCTTTCATTTATTTAGATGTTATTTAGAATACCTTTCTTATATACTGCAACCAGTTTACTCCAGCTACAGACATACAGGATTGGTAGCATTATTGTTCATCGTCATGCTTCCTTATGACAAGCTCGCCTCCTGCCATCACAACAGTCTTGCCATCCTCGCTCACGGATGAGCTATCCTTGCGGATAGAGTCAAGTGGACAATAGAATGATGGGCAAATATAGCTGTCACGTGGAATCTTTGCCTCTGGGTCTGGCTCAGGATATTTGCCTCCATAGTGTTTGAAGCGTGGATCCTGAAGGAGTTTGCAGATGAAGTGACCGAATATAGGAAGAGCCGTTCGGCTACCCTGTCCAAGTTCACCCGTACGGAAGTGGATACAGCGGTATTCGCCACCTACCCAAGCACCTCCAACGAGGTTGGCTGTTGCTCCGACGAACCAAGCGTCCGAGTGGTTGTTTGACGTACCAGTCTTGCCTCCGAAGTCATTCTCGTTACATACAGGATGGATATATTGCCACAAGGCAGCCGTAGTACCGAGACGGTCATGAAGACCTTCCCAGAAGAGACGTTGCATGAAGAATGCAGTCTTATACTTGATTGCCCTCTTAGCCTTTGCCACTTCCTCATCGTAATCATATATGACCTTACCGTTACGGTCAACAATCTTCGTCACAAGAACAGGGTCACGCTGCATACCGTCATTCATAACGGTAGAGTAAGCATCAACGAGTTCAAGAAGATTGACATCTGATGAACCAAGAGCAAGCGAAGGTGTAGGTTTGAGTGGGCTATGAATACCCATACGATGTGCTATATCCACCACATTATCGATACCTGTCTCCTGTCCGAGCTTGACGGCAATGGTATTGACCGACTGTGCAAAAGCGGACTTGAGCGGCATATTGCCATTAGTACAATAGCCATTGGCATTATGCGGAGTCCATGAGACAAGCTTTGTAGTGTCTTTTTCATCTGGCACACGAAGAGTGATGTAGCTATCAAGACGACGTGAAGAAGGAACGATTGAATCGTTATTCTCGAATGCGGAAGAATAGACAAAGAGCTTGAACGTAGAACCTGGCTGACGCATAGCAGTCACCTTGTCATATTTCCATGAACCGAAATTGATGTCACCCACCCAACACTTGACAAAACTTGTCTGTGGTTCCATGACCACAAAGCCGCAATGGAGGAAACGTACCATATAACGGATACTGTCCATCGTACTCATCATCTCCTCCTTCAAACCATTCACACCGTCCTTACCATAAGCAAAGAGTTTTACAGGATGTGGTTGATTAAGATGGTAGAAGATGGAATCCTCATTGCCGTTATACTTGGCATCAAGATATTTGTATGCTCCCGTTGTCTTGGCTATATTCTCGATGAAGTTAGGAATCTCCTGATGCGAGCGGTCACGCCAAGGATTCATTCCTCTCCAATGGTCGTCGAAACGTTTCTGGAGAATCTTCATCTGCTTGTTCACCGCCCATTCTGCGTATGCCTGCATACGAGTGTCGATGGTAGTGTATATCTTCAATCCGTCACCATACAGGTCAACATCATTTGCCTTACACCAATCACGAAGATACTCCCTTACAGCAAGACGGAAATACTGTGCCTTTCCATCGTAGGCATTCTCAACCTTATAGTGGGAGATATTGATTGGTATCTGTACGAGTGAGTCATGCATCGCCTTGGTCATCTTGCCCTCCGTGAACATATTGTCATGTGAAAGCATATTACCAAGTACGACGTTACGACGTGCGAAACTGTTCTTTGGGTTGATACGTGGATTATACGTAGTCGTTGCCTTGAGAAGACCGACAAGAGTAGCAGCTTGTTCTGCTGTAAGGTTCTTAGGCTCCGTATTGAAGTAAGTCCTTGCAGCCGTACGTATTCCGTACGAGTTGCTACCGAAATCCACGGTGTTAAGATACAGGGTTATGATATCCTTCTTGTTGTATCTCTGTTCAATCTTGATAGCGGTAATCCACTCCTTTGACTTCATGATGAGAATCTTGAGTCCTGGAATCTTACCGAGCACACCAGTTGAGTACTGACTCCTTATCTTGAAGAGGTTCTTGACCAACTGCTGTGTTATCGTACTTGCACCACGAGCGTTACCCTGACTCATATCCTTGACAGCAGCAAAGAGACCCTGATAGTCGATACCATGGTGCTGATAGAATCGCTCATCCTCAGTGGAGATGAGTGCATTTATAACGTATGGTGAGATTTCTTCAAACTTAACAGGCGAACGGTTCTCGCTAAAGAACTTTCCAAGAAGAACGCTATCTGCGGAGTACACCATTGATGCCTCCGAGCTTACCGGATTCTCGATACACTCCATTGTTGGAGACAATCCGAACAATCCGAGGAAGTTGCAATCTACAGCTCCAAGATAGAGAAAGAATGCAACAAAGAATGTGGCTATCGGAGCAACAATCCTCTGATACCATACACCCTTGAACTGAGAAGCATACCATATCCATGCATATCTGATATACTTCTTAACATTAATCATAAATGCTTTCATAACACTTAAGCCATCATAATTCCTTTAGAATAGCATCAAGCATCACGCATGTATCCATCTTGTCGGCATCGAGCCAATGAATGTCTGCATCATGGTTGAACCACGTCATCTGTTTTTTTGCATACACGCGAGTGTTCTTTTTCATACGCTCAACTGCCATAGGGAGTTCCCATTCACCGCTTATCACGTTGAACATCTCCTTGTACCCTACGGTATTGAGTGAGTTGAGGTGTCTGAGTGGAAAGACCCTTCTGGCTTCGTCCATAAGACCTTGTGCCATCATGTCATCCACTCGTCTGTTTATCCGGTCAAAGAGTTCAGCACGGTCACGACGGAGTCCGAACTTGACAATTCTAAACGGTCTTTTCTTTTTGGTATTCGTGCGAAATGATGTATATGTCTTTCCTGTCATATAACATATCTCCAACGCATGAACCACCCTCTTGTGATTCTTCTTGTCAACAATCCCGTAATGTTCGGGGTCAAGAACTCTTAGTTCTTCAAGCAGAGGCTCCAGTCCTTCCTTTTCGAGACGTTCCTTTAGCACCCGTCTGGTTTCGTCGTCCACGGTAGGGATATCGTCGATACCCTTCGTTACCGCATCTATGTACATCATGCTTCCGCCAGAAAGGACAACGGTATCGTTCGTCTTGAACAGTTCGTCAAGCAAAGCCATCACATCTGCCTCATACTCCGCCGCACTATAATACTGGTGGAGGTCAAGGGTATGCACGAAGTAATGCTTCACCCTGCTCATCTGTTCTTCGGTAGGAGCTGCCGTACCTATCTCTATGTCCTTGTATATCTGCCTTGAATCTGCGTTGATGATTGGCGAGCCAAGTCTCTCCGCAAGTTCAAGGCTTAGTTCTGTCTTGCCAACACCAGTAGGGCCAAGCAGAACCACCAATGTCTTCTGCCCGTTAGAATGGTTCGCCATCGGTGATATCAAGTCCTTCGATATCTATGTCTTCGTCAGAGATTCCCTCTTCGCCGAAGATGTCGTCATCGTCAATACCTGCAGATGTTGTCTCGATAGGATTGTTGTTAAACATCTCATCGAAGTCAAGTGTCTGCTGTGGTGCATTTCCGATAGAGCGTGTCACCTTACCATGTGCAAGGTTCTTGCCTGTCTCTATTGCCGAAAGCTCGATGTAGAAACGACGGTCGGCAAGAGGATCGAAAGTGTAGATAAGGTGCTGCTTCTCATCCTCAAGGAATTCGCTGAGTTCTGTCTCAGACATGATGTATGAATCCTCCTCAGAATCCGTACCCATATCCTCAAGAGTGATGTCCTGACCTTTCTCCCATCCATCACCACAAATCGTGAATGATGTGAGCTGGTCATCATTATAGCCACATGAATCGATGATGAGCTTGTGAAGTTCCACAAACTTGGCATCAGCATCGATTGTTATCTCACGCATGAAGTCCTCAACTTCATCGGAGATTATCGTGAATTTGTAAACCATATAATAATCCCCCATGCCCCCGAGGGGGCGTCCATCCGGCTTGGGGGTGGATGGTAAAACAATTACCCCGATAAACAACCTTGACGAACTTATACCGTAAGGCTGCCCCCTTCGGGGGTTAGGGGGCATTATCTAATGATTCCGCGCTTGCTGTTGCTTACGAAATCGATGATATACTCTATCTCCTTGCTCATTGGCACCTCTGCCTTAATCTGCTCTACTGCCTCAGCAACCGTGAGGTTGGCATTGTAGATAAGACGGTAGGCATGGTGGATGTTGTCAATAAGCTCGTTGCTGAATCCACGGCGACGGAGACCCACTACGTTGAGTCCGAAGTATGAGATTGGCTCCTTACCTGCCATGATGAATGGAGGAATATCCTTTGGTGTACGGCTTCCGCCCTGTACCATTGTGTAGCCTCCGATACGGCAGAACTGGTGAACGAGGACAACTGCGCTGATGATGGCGTTATCATCTACGACCCCCTCACCTGCGAGCTTTGTTGAGTTACCCATGATGATGCCGCTACCGAACTCACAGTCGTGAGCGATGTGGGCATTCTCCATGATGAGGTTGTTGCTACCTACTGTTGTCTTGCCCTTGCTGGCAGTACCACGGTGGATAGTCACGTTCTCACGTATCTTGTTGTTGTCGCCTATTTCTACTGTTGTTTCCTCGCCACGGAACTTGAGGTCCTGTGGAACGGCTCCGATTACAGCACCCGGGAAGAGTGTGTTGCCGTTACCCATACGAGTACCGTTGAGGAGTGTGACGCTGTTCATGAGAACATTATTGTCACCTATGATTACATTCTTGTCGATGAAGCAGAATGGACCGATTTCACAGTTTTCTCCAATCTTTGCTTCTGGGTCGATGTATGCTAATGGACTTATCATAAAAATTAAGAATTCATAATTCATAATTCAAAATTCATAGTTGTAATCCTTTTGTACATATTGCATAATAGAACAATTCTGAATTTTGAATTTATAATTTTTAATTTATTTAAGTATCGCGCGTGCGAACTTATTATTTATTGTGTGACCTGGCTTGAAGGCAGTCACCTTTCCCTTGATAGGCTTTCCTACAAGAGCGAGGTCGCCGATGATGTCAAGGAGCTTGTGACGTGCACACTCGTTTGGCCATGTGAGTGGCTTATGGTTGAGGTAGCCGAGATGATGTGCATCCATGTGAGGAATGCCGAGAGCATCGGCAAGCTTGTCATAACGCTCCTGTGTCATCTCACGCTCGTAGATTACGATTGCGTTGTCGAGGTCACCTCCCTTGATGAGTCCCATATTGAGGAGCGGCTCAAGGTCACGTACGAATACGAATGTTCTTGCTGAAGCAAAGTCCTCTGCAAAGTCATCAAGACTTGCAAGTGAGGCATGCTGATTGCTGAGGTTTGGTGAGTCGAATGCGATAGTCGCCTCGATGCTGAATCCGTCAGCTGGTTCAATAACGAGATGTTCGCCATTGTTGCCTGTCACCTCTATTTTCTTATCAATTACGAGATATTCTCTTTCTGCATCCTGCTCCACGAGTCCTGTCTTCTGAATGAACTGTGTGAAGTAGAACGAACTGCCGTCGAGTATTGGCATTTCAGGTCCGTCGAGCTGAATGAGGCAATTGTCAACGCCCGCAGCAAGTAGTGCTGCCATAGCGTGCTCAATAGTGCTTATCTTAATATCGCCCTTTACGAGTACTGTACCACGCTGGGTGTCGCCTACGATACGGGCGTCGCAATCAATTATTGGCTGGCCTTCGAGATCCATTCGCTGAATCTTGTAGCCGTAGTTCACTTCTGCAGGACAGAATGTAGCCGTGATGAAAAGACCCGTGTGAAGTCCCTTACTCTTAACGACGAAACTGTCCTTTAGAGTTTGCTGTTTAGTCATATTTATTACTTGTTGTTCTTTAATTCTTCTATCTCACGCTTGAGCACCTGAATCTCCTTGAGGAGGTCTGGCAACTGCTTGAGGGCAGCCGACTGCTTTGCAAATTCACGTGGCTCCACTCCTGGATAACCCATGAATGACACGTTACCCTTCTTTGCAATCTTGTCGCCTGTTATACCAGTCTTGCCGCCGCAATATACTTTGTCTCCGATGTGGAGGTGTCCGACGATACCTACCTGACCACCGAACATACACCACTGTCCGACCTTGGTGCTTCCAGCGATTCCGCTCTGTGCGCTCATGACCGTGTGTGCTCCAACTTCAACGTTGTGGGCAATCTGTACGAGGTTGTCGAGCTTGACGCCCTTGCGTACGTATGTTGAACCCATTGTTGAGCGATCAATACATGTATTTGCACCAATCTCAACGTTATCTTCTATTGTTACGATACCAATCTGTGGAATCTTCTCATAACCCTCTGGTGTAGGTGCGAATCCGAAACCGTCTGCTCCGATGACGCATCCTGCATGGAGGATA
>ODAI013276556.1_pt1 | contig 26513 bp, 15 predicted proteins | sample 1539321 | NCBI WGS metagenome assembly ODAI01 (sample SAMN02144231, study PRJEB22623) | gut metagenome | biome: sheep rumen | host: Ovis aries | place: New Zealand
ATTTCCCCGCTCGCAACCGATTCCTAAACCATTTCTCAACCCCGATATGGACGGAATCAACCGCCACGCAACCACGAGCCAACCATCCTTCGGGTCGAACACAAGAACGACACGATTTCGACTAAACCATCCTACTTCACCGATTCGACAAACAAAACCGCTATCCAACCTCATTCCAACATCAACCAAAAAACTGGCGCAATGACGTCCGTTCAGAGTCCTTTGCAGGCGAAGTGCCGCGCGTCCTCCACGCAAAGATCGCGCAGCCGCGTCACGTTCGTTATCTTCCCCACGACGCCCCGACCCGTACCCTCGGAAAAAAAGAAGATTCACTGCGGGTGGGGCAATGGGGAAGTGATATTTTTGTATAAAAAATGTATAAAATTTCCCCTCCCAAACCACTGGGGTTTTATGATATAATACGCGTGGTTGCCCATTAAGTCGGCAATGCAAAACACAACAAGGAGTAAGGACTATGGTTGACAGCAGGACACCCTATATTGCCGAAATGGATCGCATCCTGACGGACAAGAGGGCCGCAGGTATGCGAGGAGTTCGGCTGTTTGTTCGCGATGGCGGCGACGTCACCAGCGAGGACATCGCCCGCGGCTACTGCCAGATGTGCAAGGCCGAGAGCGAAAAAAAGTTCGAGGATGTGACCGATGAGGTCCTGTAAGGAGCCTCAATCGTGGACATTCGCGACATCATCCGCATGGCCCGGAGCATCACGGACAGTGAGACTCCGGGTCTTGTAGTTTCGAGATCGCAGATCGTATCATCCTATGGAAGTCGAGTTGATACCAAGTCGGAGGAGTGTATCTCGGCTCTTTCTTCTAGGTTTCCGCAAGGGTTTCAGATCGTCCAGGTGACGCCTCCACTTCTGACACTTGCATGTGAAAAGACTGGGCGGCCTATTAAACTCAGAAGAGTCGAATCTGAAGAAGACAACCCGCTCTATGGCTTCGTCGAGCCTGGGAAGGGTTGTGACATCGTCCGATATCGCGCCGACCTCAATACATGCTGGCGTCGCTTTACAGTTGCGAAGGAGCTTTTTCATCTTTACGCCGGCATATCGGAAGATCCGTGCCCACGAAAAGCGGACGTCGTGACCCAAGCCGCAATGAACGCCAGGAAAGTTGTGCCGAACGACGGCATGCAGCTTGACGACGAGGTTGCCGCTTTCTACTTAGCACTTGAATATTTGGTTCCATGGCGACTGCGGGATCAGTTCTTGGCATTGCGCGACTGCGCGGCAACACCATACCAAATCGCTAAGGTGTTCATGGTGCCGTTGCCATTCATTGAACACATGTGCGACGGTGGATATGCCGAACTTTCGCACCGCCTAAATAACAACCTTTAGACTTTGGCCAAACGCCATCTCATCCCAGGGTACGCCGTAGACGACCGTAGTAGCTGAAAAGGTTGCCACAATTGGCCAAGTTTGTCGAGCCATGCCGCGAAGTGCCGCGCGATAAGCGCACCGCGAGAGAAACCGAAAAGAAACACTGCTGTCGAAACGCCGTCCTTCGGAAGCGTCTCATAGTTCGCCTCGAACCACCGACGCGCAGAGCGGAATGTCGTTCGCCAGTCCACGCCCGCAATCTTCCCCGCGAGATACGAGCCAAAATGAGTTCCTGGCCCTGCTTCAAGATGCAGTTTCTGCCACGCATCCTCCACACAAAGATCGCGTAGGCGCGTCACGTTGGTAATCTTCCCCGCGACGCCCCGCCCCGTACCCTTGAAGAAAAGACAGAGATTCATCCTATGTAATTCCTATCGCGGCGGATTTGCCGCGCCTGTTTCAGCGCCCGCCGGAAACTGCCTATTCGCGGAGTTTCTACCCGATTCTGAGGTCATTCAAAGGGTTGAAATCGCGGAAAGCCCTGTAAAACGCGCGTTTCGCGGGGTCTGTCCCCCACCCGTTTTTAGATGTGTTCTACACTTCGCAGCACGACAGGGCCGAGGATGCCGGACGGCACGAACGGATCGGTCGGATGAGGATTGTAGTCGGGAAGGTAGATTATCCACGTCTTGCGATCCTTCTCCGGCTGGCCGAGATCGTAGATTACGCGGTTGCGCCATGTGTTCGTCACCTCTATGCGAAGCGCGTTGCGGCCCTTGCGCACGAATCCGTCTAGACGGCAGCGCCAAGGAGCGCACCATAGCGTCCGCACTTCCTTGCCATTCACGTATACATTCGCGACGGACGCCACCTTGCCAACGTCAAGCTCAAGACGGGAATCCTCTGCGAAACATTCAAACTCCGCCTCGTACACCGCCGTGCCGGAGAATGCCTTCGCCTCGCGCGAGAAACCCGGAATCTCAGTCCACGAAACCGGCCTTTCAAGCTTCACCTTTTCCGGAACACCCCAGCCCGCAGGAAAAGACAGTGTCCAGTTGGTTAGTTCTATTTCTTTTTTGACAGGATTAACAAGATTGACAAGATTATGTGATTCTCTCAATCCTGAAAATCCTGTTAATCCTGTCCTGTCGTCACCGCCGAACTCCACAAACACGCTGCGGGACGGCGGGATGTCGAGGACGTCGCCGTTGCGCCACGCAACACGCTCGCACGACACGGGATCTAGCACTGACACCGGCCCTTTCGCCCTGAACGTCACCTTGCCGCGCCAGCCGTTGGTTCCCGCCGCGACAAAGTAGCGGTCGCAGCCATCGACAACGCGGTGAATCCACATGAAGTCCTCGCTTGGCTCGTCGCCGAGCGCAGGTTCCGTTGCAACGTCCTTCTCATACGGCGAAAGCGCCTCTGCGATCGCATCCTTGCCGCCGAACACGACCTTGCCGCCATCCGCCGCGAGTTCCGCAAGTCGCCTCCTTGTCGCGGGGAGCATATAGCGTTCGTCGGGAACCCACAACACCTTCCAAGTCGTTCCTTCGGGAACCGCGAAGAGCCCGTCCTTGACGGCGAGCCTGTTCGTGAGGACGTCGTGGTTCAGGTAGTCGTACCTGAAGCCTTCCGGGAACGGATAGTCAACGTCCGGATGGTGGTCAACGGCGTCGCCGAGATACCACAGCACGTCCTGCGACGGCAGCCCTGCCTCCAGGAAATCCTCGCACCGCGTCAGCCATCCCGTGAACTCCGGCATGTGCTTCCACCATGTCTGGAGGCGGTTGAACGGGGTGCCGTTGCCGCCGTACATGCATGCGCCGGGCGGCGTCGCGTCGGGAACTGGGACATGCGTACTGCTCTGAAGCGCGAGATGAGTGACGCCGCGAGCGAAATGGCGGTTGGCTACGTCCTGGAGGCTGCAGAAGTCCTCGTCCCACCTGATGCCCCACTCGGTGAAAGCCTCGGCCATGACGCGCCTCTTGCCGTAGATGTGCGCCGCGCTTGCGCAGAAGCGCACCGGCTTGAACGCATACGAGCTTACGCCGCCCTCGTCCCTCGTCGCGTGGAGGTTCCAGTATTCGCACATCGGCGCGTCGGCGTACTTCCAGTATTCGAGAAGGTCGCCGTAGATGATGTCGCCGAAGGCAGTCTCGTAGTACGCCTTTATCCCCGCCTCGTGCGCAAGCTCGGACATCCGCCCGAAGTAGTTCTTCGTCACGAGGTCGCCGAGTACGCGCCGCCAGTCCGCGAGAAATAAGTCCGTCGCCTCCGGCGTGTCGAGGACGAAGCCGAAGAGCGCGGGCAGTTTCTTCCTGAGGGCGTATCCGTTCGCCTTCTCGAAATACTCCTCCATGCGTCCCGTCCACGTCTGGCACCAGCACTCCCAGCTGTCGACGAGCATTCCGTCCATGCGGCCCTTGAGCGGTCCTTCGAGAAGCGTCCCGATGTAGCCCTTGAAGTTGGCCTCTATCCCCTTGGGGTCGAGTTTGTCGCACTCCCAGCCGGTCGCCTCCTTCGGCGCGGGGGCGTTGACGCGCTTGAGGTTCACGTTGCCGAAGCGCAGGACCGTCCAGCGTCCTGGCGGCGCGACCCACGACGGATTGTCCGTGACATCAACTATGGCGGACGAATCGACCCACGCCCGCCTGTCCTGCTTCGGGGTGCGGCCAGCAAAGACCGAACGCAGGACCTTCGCGGACTTCCCCTCCCAGTTGTCATGACGCGCCGCAGTGAAGAACTTCGGCTCGCCCCACGCGGGAAGCGGGAAGTCGTGGTCGATGCGATAGCGCCACGTGTCGCTCGCAAGCTCGTCGCAAGCGACGCTGCATGTCTGCACGTAGTCGCGCCAACACGAGACTGGCAGCGTCTCCTTCACGGCCTCGCGCCACCCATCCAGCGTCTTCGCCTCCAGCGTAACGCGGAGCCATGGCGTGTGGTAGCAGTACTTGTCGTGGATCCAGCTGCGAAGGCCAGGAAGCGTCATCGTGCGAACCGTCACTGGCTTGGCGAAGGAATACACCCGCTCGTCTCCGTTCGTCGCGACCGACACGGGCGAGAGCGCGGCGGCGCATGCCTCGTCGCCAAGCGGAGTCGGGAACGCGAGGACGCAGATGTCGCGCCAGTCGGAATCCGCGTCGCTGAACCGCTCCGGGATGTCCGGAAGTCGCAGCGTCTCGCCGCCGGAAATGTCGCGGCGGGCGCACTCGATGTCGCGCTGGCAGTGGTCGAGGTCGATCCACGGACCGCCGGACTGCGACCAGCCCGGGCAGTTCTGCACGACCAGCCCCAGCCCGAGGCGTTCGCACTCCCCGCCGAGGAACTTGACGACGTCCCACCACTTCTCGCTCATGCAGTATATCTGCTCTTCGCATCCGGGCCATTTGCTGCCCGCGTGCCCGCCGCGTCCGATGTGGAAGATGTGTACGCCCGAGATGCCCGCATCCTTCAACGCCTCAAGGTCGAGGCGAAGTCCGTCCTTCCTTACGTTCCCATCCACGAACTCCAGCCACGCCTCGGGGCCTTTCGGCAGAGACGGCTCGGCGACAACAGCCGCACACGCGGCAAAAAGACAGGCTGCGGGCGTCATAGCGAAGCCTTTCCCGTGCGGAAGTAGCTATCGAAGAATCGGGCGGCAAGAGGAATGACGCCATAAGAGAAGCCTAGTGTATGTGTACTATGTTCTTCATCCTCTCCGCGAAGTTCAACGTACGTATGCTTGACGCGGTTGGCGGAAAGCAAGTCGTGCAGCAGACGGTTCGGGCCGAGAAAGAAGTCGCTTGTGCCGCAGAACGTCACCAGCTCAATGTCACCGTTCTTGAGGTTCTTCGCTTGCGTTATGGCGGAAAACTCCTGCCAGTTCTTTGTGTTCTCGCCAGGTTTGCCAAGCACTTCGTTCAACCCAAAACGCCCGTAGTATGGAGTAAGATCTACGCCGCCCACAATGTTGCCGACCGCGCCGAAGAGGTCGGTGTGGCGGAAGCCGATGTAGCACGCGCCGTGCCCACCCATGGAGACGCCAAAGATCGCGCGGTGTTTCTTGTTTGCAAGCGTCCGGTATTTTTCATCGACAAACGGCAGAACCTCCTTCACGACAAGCGTCTCGTACTTTATCTTCGGATTCACCGGCGAGTCGATCCACCAGCTTCCATATCCGCCGTCGGGACAGACGGCTATAAACCCATACTGGTCGGCCAGATTTGGCAGGAGTCCTCCCGGTCTCGCCTGATAGAAGTTCTTTGATTCTCCGCTGTGTCCGTGCAACGCAAAAACTACAGGAAAGCGCACGTTGGCGTCGGTCTCGTATGCATCTGGCAAGATGACCGACACCGGCACACTCTTCTGCATTGACTCACTTTGAAAGTCTATGTACTCAACCTTTGCCGCGAATGCGGACGCGACGATGCCGAACGAAGCGTACATCACCGCAATCTTGGCCTTGCCTGCGTTCATGGCCAGCTCCAAATGGGTTGTCACCGTTTGCACATAAGCGGAACGGGCGAAAAGCCCTCCGGCCTGTCGTACAGCTCGCAGTGGCAGTCACCGAGGTGCTTCACCTTGAACCCGTTCGCCTTGTATTCTTCGTAGTTGAAGGCGTTGAGTTCGTCGATGGCGATCTGGTGGAACTTGTCGAAGTCCGGCCACCACTCCCAGCCGCTGCCGAAGTCGTTGTAGAGATATGCGTCGGCGCACTGCTTGCCAAGCTCCGGCGTCATGTAGAATGCGCCCATTGCAAGAACGTTCACGCCATTGCCCGTAATCGCGCGAAACGCGGCTGGGACGGACTCCACGACGCCAGCATGGACGCCGGGGCACTTCGACGCCGCGATGTGAATGCCCATTCCAGTGCCGCAGAAGATGAGCGCACGCTCGAACTCCTTCTCCGTTATCATCGCACCGACGCGAAGCCCGATGCGGTGAAACATAAGTTCCGTGTCGTTTGGGTCGGAGTCGGCCTTGACGCCGATGTCCGTGACCGTCCAGCCCTTCTTCACAAGATACTCCTTTATCGACTCCTTCAGCGGGTAGCCCGCGAAGTCGGCCGCCATCAGTATCTGCTTGTCCTTTATGGTCTTCATCTTTCCGATTCTCCTTCATTGTCCAAGAAAATTGCTCTTCACAAGGTTGAATTCCGGCTTGCCCCACCCACGGTATCTCTCGTTTCGCTCGACTCTGTTGTCGCGCCAGACGATGTCCTTGGTCGAAAGTGCAAAAAGCAACGGAACGTCAAATGTCTCGAAGACATTGCCGACGACCTTGATTCCACTGTGGTAGGCGCTATTCTGCCCATCGATGTCGCGGACCATCGGATATGACGAAACGATGCCGTCGCAGAACTGATACCGGCTCGTGAGACAGTTCCGAAACACGTTGTGCGCAACCGTGACGTCGGAACAGGCACCGCTTTCGTACCATCCCTGCGCGTCGCCCGCGAAGAGGACGGCGGATCCGGATACATGGTCGAACAGGTTGTTCTCGACGACGACTTTCTTTGGCGTGGTTATGAGTATGCCGCGCGCCCGATTGTTCGCAACGACATTCCCGCGAAAGACGACGGACGGCTGATAGGTCGCGTTCTCCACTGCGTCGCCCACGCCACATCCGTCCGGCACGGCCCCTGAAAGCGTCAGCACAAGTTCGCGGTCGTTCGGCCGTTCGACCCTCGCCACAGAGACCTCCCCCGCGCATTCAAGCGTCTTTCCCTTTATGAACCGCAGCATGTCGCCGGGATTGAAGACATCGAAACCATATGCGCATTCGTTCATGTACCGACAGCGAACGCGCAGGTCCGACTCCTTGCCGACAATGCAAAGGCATGTAGAATGAACATTCAGCGCATCATCCATCATTGTCTCGAACCAGCAGTTTTCGACGGTCACCGTTCCCTTGACGTTGGAAAAATGCGAAGCGTCGGCGTGAAGAGTAGTGACGCGGGTCGATCCAGGCGGAGCAATCACGCCCGAGCGCTTGCCATTGGCCGGACACGTTCCGCGCCAGGTTATGTTCTCGCTCATCTGCGCGATAAGCCCAATGCCGGAGGCTGAATGGAGGACGAAATCCTCAAGGGTCACGTCCTTCGAATGGTCTACGACGACCGCCGGGTAGAATCGCCCGGCCGGGCGGATGCAGACAACGTCCCCGACCTTCGCGCCAGCCCCTATCTTCGAGCAGTCGACGTCTATCGTGAACAAGTTCCCACCCGATGGATGCAGCTTGGCAGACCCAAACGCGCCGACATCCGAAGTCCGTTCGATGATCTCGTGCGTCGAGCCAGAGAAAAGCATGCTCGGGCATGCGGGCGTCGAGCCTCCCGCATAGTCACGCACAATCCGGAATCCGTCGGCACCAGACGACTCGAAGTGATGCGGAAACACCACGGGGTCGAGCGATACGACAGTCTTGCCATCCCGGATCTCCACGATCACCGCATCGGCAAGCGCCGGACTCGTCCAGTCGAAGTGCAGGTTGCTGATGCAGATATTCTCGCTGCAATGTACAAAGGCTCCGATCGTCCGGCCGTCGAAGCGCAGCGTCTGCCCGTGTCCGCGGAGCGTCAGGTTAGTGCAGCCAACGAGCGGCAGATTCACGCGATGAGACGGCGCCTGGTTGTGATTCGAGATGAAGAACGAGAGATCCGTCGCGTCCGCGACGCCAAAACGCCAGTCTTCGCCCCCCAATTCGACAATGCCGCCAGTCGGCCCAATCGTCGCAATCGCCGCCCGAAGTTCCTGCGGATTCGTCACCGTCAGCGCGGCTGCCATGGCCAGAGAGGCAATCATCATGGCTACCGCCCTCCTGATTCCTTGCTGTCCGCCGAATCGGCGACGGGCTTCGCAGCCTGCACGCGGACCTCAAATACTCGCGCGGACGGAGCTCCCCATGTGGCGTCCACTCGCAGGCGCACCGCCATAAGGACGCGAGGCGCAAAACCGTGAATGCAGTGACGGAGGCCGTTTCGCCTTGTGTCTGCAAGCGGAATCCAATCCTTTCCGTCAAACCCCTCCACGGCATAAGCCTTTACCAGCGTGGGCGGCAGTGGGTCGCCGACGAAATCTATTGGGTTCAAGTCCGAGTCGAAGGTCAAGCGGACCTCGTCCACCAGAGCCGGACGCTGAAGCTCAATGGTAAGAGTCTGAGGGAAGCCCTTCGCGGGGTCAGACACCCAGCAATGCGTCGATGCGCCCACTTTCCGAGACACGCCGTCCACGACATTTTCCGGCTTCGCATCCTTCTCCGCGCCGTTGACGCGACATACGCTCGTTGCACTCACCTTCGCATGGCGTGCTAAATCGTCGGGATCTTCGTTCACCAGACCCGGGATGTACTGGTCATCCTTGAGAAGCGCCTGCTGAAGAGCACGGATGTTCGACGGATCGCGCCCGAATTCGCGCGGCATGAGTCCACGTCCCAGCATTTGCGCCACCGCAGTGCCTACCGCCTGCCCAAGCGTCAGGATCGTAGCCTGGACGCGCGTTGAACCAAGCGCGATGTGCGTAACGCTGATAGAACGGCCCGCCACCAAGAGATTCGGCACGTTGACGGAATACAGGCAGCGGAAAGGAATTGTGTAAATGGGCACTCGTGGATGGTGCCTCCAGTAGCCGTAACTGTTGGGATTGTCCATGCCAAGGGGATCGTGCGTGTCGAGCGGCCAGCCGCCATAGGAGATGCGGTCGTCGAACATGCGGCCTTCGAGACAGTCGTTCGCAGTGAGTACATAGTCGCCCACAAGCCTGTAGCCCTCGCGTCGTCCGTTCATGTGACCAATCGCGACAAGGGCATTGCACTTGATACTGTCTTTCCCTTTCCATTCGTTCTTGAGCCAGCCCCAATATGCTAGATTAAGCCGGTACAACTCGTCGCGCGCCCTTTCCGGATCGTCAAGATCGTCGAAGCGCCCGCCATGTTCCACCCACCATTCGCTGTTCGGATGGCTGACATGACGGGTAAAGCCAGGCGGCAGGATGCGCGCCCATTCCGGCGTGACATAAGGAACGTTGTCCGTCCCCATGCACATCTGCCTGTAGCCGAGATATCCGTCCATGATACATCCGCTCATCGTGAGCTCGTCGCGCTTCTCCGGGGCTGGAGCTTCGTTGTATTCGCTTTGCGCCTCTCGCCCGTACATACGTTCGGCGCCCGAGAAAACACCCACCCATCCGTCGCCGGTGCAGTCGGCGAAATATTTCCCGCGCCAGCGTCTGCGCACGCCCGTGAGCGTATCTCGCGCCGTGACAGACACTATCATGGGCCCGTCTTTCTCGGCGGACATAACGCGCTGGTTCGGGAACACCTTCAGGTTCGGCAACGTCTCCGTCATCTCCCGAAACGCCGCCGACAGCGTCCCTTCCGCCGTGAGCGCCCGGCGCAGGAGCGCTTCCTCGCAGATGCCGCCTTCACGCGCATTGGGACTCAACACCGCCGCGCCACGCAATGGGACGCCCAGTTCGCAACTGGAGTTCCCTCCAAGCACAGGCCGGTCGTGTACGAGCGCCACGCTCGCACCATGGCGAGCCGCCGCAATCGCGGTTCCCATCCCGCCAGGTCCAGCTCCCACGACGACGAGGTCGAACGCCCCGGCATCCGACACGCTGCAGTCGACGCCGGTCAGCCGTGCCCTTTCCGACTCGCAGGCCGACATCTCGTCCGGCGGAATATAGGAAAGGTCTCGTGTGAGGATTATCGCGTCGCATCGCGCGAACGCTCCCGTCAAATCCTCCAGCGAAAGCGCAGCGGTTCCGGCAGCAAGACTCCAATCTCCCGCCATCTCCCAGCGCCAGCCCTCATTGCCGCTTGCGCCAAGCTCAGGCCCGGGCTTGCCGCCAATGGAAAGGCGGAATCTGCCTGGATGCCATTCAGGCAGCCAGTCCTTTGTGCGCACCCATGCTCTCCAATCCCCTTCCGTCGGGATGTCGACGGTCGTTTTCGCGGACGCGAGAGGCTTGAGCACGCCAGCCGCCAGAAGATAGGCGCTGCCCATCTTGTGCGTGAACTGCGTGTCGATTCGCCAACCACCGTAGTCCTTGAAACTCTCGGCTTCGATCCAGAGGAAATCCTTAACGCTACCGCTAGCCGGGAGCGCAGGCGCCCGGAACCCGGCCACCTCGGGCATGACGGCAGATGCCGACAATGCTGTACACAGGGTGACACACAAAACGTATATTGCCGTTTCTGGCCTTGTCATCGATTGTCTCCTTCAGTGCTTTTCAGTGTTTGTTTCATTTTACCAGAATCGACAAGCATCAGCGGTTTACCACGTCAAACACAGCCCGACGAAGCGCATTATAATCCGTTCCGTCTATGAGCTTCTTCATGTCGAATTTCGATACAAGTGCGTCAAGCTCTGCGTCACGTCCGCCAAGCTCTCTAAGTATCCAGAACTTCTCCGCCGCCTGAATTCCGTTCTTCAACTCAAGGAAGCGCCAGCTGGGGGAGCCGTCAGGATAGACAAGGGCTACATCTCCGGCACTCCAGCGAGTGTAGGTCATGTCGTTCATTGAATCTTCACCCCAGCTGTTGTATGCCCAGCGGAGAAATCCGTCTACTCCACACACAGCCGGATAGAAACCGCACACGAACGCTTCGCCGACCGTAGAGCGCATAAACGTGTTGGGACGAGCCGGCGAACAACAGACATAGTATGTCGTCACCTTTCCTGTAGCCCGTCTCGCCGCCACATCGTCGATGAACGGCTGGAACTGCTGCTTTATGTGCGCCATCGACTGCGAATAACTGTCTATCTCGATGCCTTTGAAATCACTTGGGCTGCGATTGCCCGCCATGGCGATCTTGAGCTTCGGCGCGACGCGGCGCACGAACTTCACGATGTATGCGAGGTCTTCTGGCGAGCGCTCGTCCATCGCGATATAAGTGTCTTTCAGCCAACCCTTCGCATCGAGGTGCTTTGAGAAGTCTAAGAGAAAGGCGCTCCAGTAATCGTCGAAGACCGCAGTCCCAGGCCTTGCCTCGACGCGCACCTTCCGGCCTTCGGCGTCGGTATAGTCTACATTGTATCCCCAAGGGCACATAGTGTAGCAGGAAATGTGCGGCCCGAGTCCGCAAGAGCGGCCGAATTCAACGTACTGGTCAAATACGGAGTAGTCGAACGACCACTTGCCGTCTGCACCTTTTCTACGTCCGATCATCGAACCGTAGGCGTCGTAGCACTGGTGATTCCACGGCTGGTCGACGAGCGTAACGGTGAGTGTCTTCTGCCCTGCGGCGGCGAGCATCTTCCAAAGCGGCTCCATGGCGCGATAGTGCGCGTCGGAAAAAGGCGCAACTTTGTTGACTCGCGCAACGGCCCACGGATGCTGCCAGAGATCAAGATAGTACTTCCATTCCTTTGCGGGAGGAAGGACGCGATCCACGACAGTGACAACGAGCTGTCCAAGCGTGTATGTGCCGGGCTTCGCGTCTGCAGACGCGGTTATCGTGGCGAAATGGATTCCGGTCTCTTTCGAGCCGTACACAGCGCGGTCAGCCACCCAACGGTATTCCAGCGACTTCGGTTCGGCATTGTACCTAACCGGCAAAAGCGTCCCCTTCTCGACTGTTATTTCCGGAGCGGACGTTCCGATTTCCGGACATTCGTCTGGCACAATCACCGAAAGCGATTCTCCGCGCCAGAGCGACACCTTGAGGTCAAATCCTGCAAGAGCGGCAAACGAGACGAAAACCGCCAATGTCAACATTGAGATTCTGTTCATAGCTTTCCCTTCTGTTATTTCGCGGACTCGATCAAGTCCGCCATCGTATTGCGCCAGCGGTTGATAGCGACGGGGTCGACCGAGAAGTCCTTGATGCTTCGCACGAGAGTGTTAGGGACATCAAGCGCAGTGCGGGCTCGGCTACAGCGCACCCGCTTGCGCGCCCTTCGGGTTGCCGTCGGCAAGGTTCCCTCCGAAGCGAAGCTTCTGCGGTGCATGCACACGCGGCAAAGAGGCTGACAGCAAGTGTTGTCACCTCTTGCACATCAGCGGAACGGACGAAAAGCCCTCCGGCCTGTCGTACAGTTCACAGTGGCAGTCGCCAAGGTGCTTCACCTTGAAGCCGTTCGCCTTGTATTCCTCGTAGTTGAAGGCGTTCAGCTCGTCGATGGCGATCTGATGGAACTTGTCGAAGTCGGGCCACCACTCCCAGCCGCTGCCGAAGTCGTTGTAGAGGAATGCGTCCGCGCACTGCTTGCCAAGCTCTGGCGTCACGTAGAACGCGCCCATCGCGAGGACATTTACGCCGTTGCCGGTGATGGCGCGAAACGCGGCGGGAACAGACTCGACCACTCCCGCATGGACGCCGGGGCACTTCGACGCCGCTATGTGGATTCCCATTCCAGTGCCGCAGAAGATAAGTGCGCGCTCGAACTCCTTCTCCGTTATCATCGCACCGACGCGAAGCCCGATGCGGTGAAACATAAGTTCCGTGTCGTTCGGGTCGGAGTCGGCCTTGACGCCGATGTCCGTGACCGTCCAGCCCTTCTTCTCAAGATACTCCTTTATCGACTCCTTCAGCGGATAGCCCGCGAAGTCGGCGGCCATCAATATCTGCTTGTCCTTTACTGTCTTCATCTCTTTGGCTTCCTTTCCTTGCTTTAACAAGTATGGTTCGCGTTGTCTCATTTCAGGGAAATGCTCATTGCTGACATGTCTGCGCGGAAAACGACCTAAAGTATGTTCCATTCGGATCGGGCTGCTCGTCCGCCGCCTGGAGGTGCAGATACGAAAATCCAAACGGGGGAACGTTGCCAAGCGCGACATCGCGGACGACCCGACCGTCAACAAGGAGTTTGGCGGTGGCTGCTTCGCAATTCCATTCGACCTCGACATTGTGCCAGCCCTTTCCGGCGATTCCGGCGTCAATGGGCGCGGTGAATGTGGCGCACTTGGCGTTGAATACGTCGCATGGGTTGATCCAGTGGTCGAAGAGCGACAGGCGGAATCCCGCCCCCTCAATACGGCATTCGACAGAAACCCTTCCGACGCGCGTAGCGGGGAAGTTCCAGACGGCGCCGGCCACATCGCAGACGAGACGCGGGTCGCGGATATGCGCCAGCAACATGGACTCGCGTATCCAGCGGCCTTCGGGTGCATCGGGTTCGCGCGACATAACAGCGCCGGGAACGCGGTTCCATGCGCAGTGGCCCGCCCATCCACGGTAGCCGCCTGACAACGAACGCACGTACAGATGTTGCGAGACATTGCCAAGGCCGTGGCGGAAGTCCTCGCTGCGGGAGGTCTCAAGCAACCAGTCGGGGTCGAAAATCGCAAGATGCCTGGCGGCAGGATTCTGCCCATAGGCCACAAGCACCTTGCCGCCGGGAAGTTCAAGCGCCTGGGTCTGGTGGACGCTTTTGTCCGCCTCGTCAAAGACGCCGTTTCCCAGTTCGCGGAAGTCCGTGGCGTTGCGGGATTCGTTGAGCGCGATTTCGCGGAAGCCGCGCCAGGTGCGGCCGTCATCGTCGGAAATCGCGGCATGGAGCGCGTCGCGGTTCGTGAATACCGCCCCCCAGACGCCATTGCGCTCGCCTGCCGTAAGCTCCGGGTATTCTGAAATGTCGCGCGTCGGAAGGTGCGCGGTGTTGTTCCAGAAGAAGAGCAGGCGTCCGTCCGAGAGACGGAGGAAGCCTGGCATGGTGGTGCACTGCCAGAAACCATCGCGTGGTTTCGGGACGCTCCACGTCTCGCCGCCGTCCTCAGAGCGGCAGAAGGCCGCGAGCGGACCGCTTGTCCGCAGGGCGAGAAGCAACGAGCCGTCTGAGAGTTCGGCCACCGCCGGCTCGCAACCGTTGCTGAACCAGCGCGGACTCAGGTCGCCGGGAGACAGGCGGGCGACATCAGGGACTGGCGCGATGTCGATCTTTCGCCATGTGCGTCCGTCGTCGTCGGAAAGCAGCACGGCGGCACTGAAGCGGCAGTTGGGACAGCTAACCGTAACGGTTGCGACCCAACGTTGGCGATGGCGCAGCGGAATAAGCTGCCGGAGTTCGAGACGGGCCCACGGAAGAGTCGCGGTTTCCGGCGAGGGGTCTCCGGGGCCGGTCGCCGAGCGGGCGGAGCACAGGACGCCCTTGGACTCTTTCGCTTCCGATGTGAAAAGAGTTATCCAGTCGCCGGACCATGGACTGCGGACGCAGGCGCCGATGTCGCCCGAGGAGGCGAAACGCGTTTCCCAGTTAAGGCCAAGGTCGCGCGACGCGGCAAAGACCCTTGCACGCCTTCCGTTGATTTCACGCCAGCCGTAGTGACGGATTTCGCCGTCAGACGTCACGCACAAGTCGCGAACGGCGTATGTCGGCGGCGTCCCGACGACAACCGGCGCGAAGATGGTGTCATAGAGTTCCCTGGCCTCAGAGGCAAGCGCACTGTAAACGGTGCCAAGGGCGTTGTTGCCCGAAGTATTCATTGGAGCTCGCCCCGCCTCCTCGATGAGATCTGCCATCTCGTCGCGCCAGCGGCGCAGGACATCTGGCGCGACCGTGAATTTCGAGGTAGAATCAACAATATCCCTCGGCACGGCAAGCGCCGCCTTCGTGCGCCGAATCCACTCCTCGCCTCCACATTTCGCCTTTGAACTTTCAACATCGCGAAGCTTCTCTGCGAGAAGCTTCGCATACCACAGGTCCTCCAGGCCGTCGCGTAAGTTTTCGAGATGCTGCGACGCAATCGGCGTTCCGTCAGGTCCGCAGTAAGTCAGGCATCCGTCGCCATGATACCACTCGCGGTTTCGAGCAATCCAGTCTGTGAACGGGCCGTCTAAAATCGTACGCGGACTGCGCCAAAGCGCGAGCGCGTAGTAGAGGAATCCGTCAGGGCAGAATTTCTGCGCCATTGCACCCATAAGAAGCCTCGTCTCAATTGGAGGGCACTCGACAAAGACATTAGGCCTCGGCGCTTTGGGATCAGAGCAAATGTACCACCATATCGAACGTCCGCCCTTCTGTGCCTTCGCTACAGCTGCCGGATTCCAGAATTCGAGATTCTGCACGAAGACCACGTTCGTGAGAGGCGATGCCGCGCCGTAAGAGTCATCGCGAGTGGTGGTGAGAAGCGGAAGTTCCGGCTCGACCGCCTTGATTGATGCAGCGCCCTTCGCTATCGCCTGCCAGTTCTTCGGCTTTAGCTCGTCGCAGCCGTAGGAGTAGGCATGCTCGAAGACGCCAAGGCTACGGGCCTTGTCGGCGCGGCCCTTGAACCACTCGCCTTTGCTGCCGCCAGACCAGTAGCCGATGTTGAAGCGGCCAAGACGCCCTTTGTCCCTAAGACGCTCGATTATCTCCCAGTCGGGAGCGTCCCAGCTGTAGATGTTGTCCATAGTGATGAAGTATTCGGCGAGGAAGTCGCACCATTCGACCTTGTGGCGTTTCCAGACGTTGATAGGCGTCGCGGGGTCGTCGTAAAGTTGCTTCGCTCCGGACTCGAAGTAGCGCGGATTAAAACACATCGCCATGTCAAGCGGCGGTGTCAACGGAAGCGAGAAGTCTCGGACGCGAATTTTTAGAGGGAAAGAGTATGTCGCTCCGTTCGCATCAGAGACGCGGACAGTCCCGGCGTAGAGTCCGGCGGGCTGCTGCGCCGGGCACTTCACGCGCAGCCAGAACGACTGCACGTCGCGCGGCTCGATGTCTGCTGTCTTTTTGAAGTCGAGGATCGGGTCTGGATACCAGGTCCGCTCCGGCCAGCGAACCTTACCATCCAGGTCACGCGCCTTGTAGCCCGCCGGCTCAGCGACATGGACGTAGCCCATCACGCTTGCGGCGATGTTCGTCGCGAACTCACCTTCGACGGTGACCGTGACGCCACGCAGTGGCTTGTTGCCGCGTGGCGTAACGACGACCTGAAGCGACTCGTATTCGTTTCTGGCGAGCGAGAAAAAGGCGTTGGTCGCCGCCTCGGCACGGAAGTCACCGCGTGGCCTGACAGCCGCGACGGACGGCGCAATGCCAATGGCCATGCCGTTCGCGACGCTTCCTGCTGATTCGCACTTCGTGAGGAACGCCTTTAGCGCGGCCTCGTGCGCGGCAGACTCGCGCGGCATCGGCGGTGGATCGTCCTTTGGCCTTGGCTCGTCTTTTTTGCCGCGCTCGACGCGCGTCACGGCGAAGCGCCTTGCCGGGCCGTCTTCAACGGAGAAACGGATGCGCCTTATGTCCGACGCCCGCTTCAAAAAGAACTGTCCGAAGCTCGCCACACATTTGCGCGAGCCCGAAACGGGCAGTTCAAAGGCACGTACGTTCTTGTTGTCTTCCTCGATGACGACCCGCAGGACGCCGCCAGCGTCGTCGAAGTTAACCACATCAAACGAGAGCCACGCCTGTCCCAACCAGTTCGTCGCGGACGACGGCATGTCGACGATCTGCGTCATGCGCGGCGTCATGTCCGCCGAAGGCGACGCACCCTCGAATACGATTTCGGCGAAGACCGGGAACGCTGCGGCGGCAAACGCCGCAGCGGCAAATCCGTGGCGCATCATGGGATTAATCCTCAATGCGCTTATTCCGCAACTGAATAGTCGCCTTCCTCGTTGTCGTTGCGGACGCCACCAACGACCATCACCACGCGAAAGCCGATTTGACTATAGCTGCTGTTTGCATTCGATTTTGCAGAGCTTCGGTAGTATGCTTTCTGGTAAGTGGAGCTAGCGCCATACGATGCACCGCGCACGGCAAATACCGTGGCACTGTTGCCGGAGGCGGTTGGAACCTGCGCGACTGTCGGACCGAGCGGATTCGTGTATGTCCTACCCTGTTTCGGGATGTTCGTGCTGCCTCCTCCATTTCTGTCGCGGCAGCATTCCCTAACATTGCCTATCATGTCGTAGAGTCCCCATGCGTTCGGGAGATAGGAGCCGACAACGGCGGTGCCGCTACCTTCCTGTCCGCTAGACGCATTGCCGGAATGTCGGGCAATCTGGTCGAGCGCCCCGTAAGTATTGTCATCCGTGCCGGCGCGGCAGGCATATTCCCACTGCGCTTCAGTCGGCAGATCGAAGCCTGAAAGCCCCGTTTTGGTCCGAAGCCTCCCGACCAAGCCACTGGCGTTTGTGCTTGACGGCCAGTCTCGGTTTCCACGAAGGTTGTAGTGGCCGAACTTCGTCGTGGGACGAGCCTCTCCAAACGGGTTCGCTGAATGCGTTTCCGTATCGCCATATCCGCCGTTCATGCGCTCGAACTGCTTGTTCGTCGTCTCGAAGATGGCGCAGTAGAATGGCTGCGTGAGGATGACCGTGTGCTGCGGAAAGTGATACACATTGGCGGTGGCTTCGTTGTCCGTGCCGAGAACATCCGTTCCTGCCGGGATACGGCGAAGCCATAGCTCCGTCGTCTGGCAGACCTCGTTCGTTGCGCCTTGGACGTGTGCGGGCGGCGTGGTCGTGTAGCGGACTGGCCACGAGTCGGCATCTTTGCCGCCTGAAATGTCCACGACAAGATAAACTGGCGTCGAGTCCGAGAACGGAGTCGCGGTTACGGTAACCTTGAAATCGTCAGAATGGAATCCAGGATAATCAGCTCCAAGATCCCATACAACGCGGGTTTTCTCGCCTGCCGTCGCGATGGGTTCGGTAGCAAACGTCTGAGCGTTGAGAATCTTCTCTCCGCCGGCGGCGGACGCCGTGATGTCGATTGCATAGACGTCGCCGACATTGCCGGAGATCGTGAAATCGACATCGACCAGGTTGTTCCACGGCCAGCGCTGACGCGCCGAGACGCCTGTTATTGTTGCTGCATTTGACGCAAATGCGATGACAACGACCGCAACAAGCATCAAGAGTTCTCTGAGTATCATTTTCATTTTTGTTTTCCTTTCAATTCGGTTGATGTAGCATAAAAAATCGGCCGTCTACCTCACGAACAGGCAGAAACCGCCAGTTCTCTTGAAATCGTCAGTCTCATATTCGAGAATGGCGTCGCCTGAACCATTCGCAATCCTGCATAGAAGCCGCATCCAACCCCTTCCTGCACCGCCAAACCCCGTTTCTCCACAGGCATCTGCGGAAGCGGCGAAGAAATCATTGGTGGCTACGGGGCTCCCACCCTTTTCAGACAGCACAACAGAGGATATCTTGACACTGGCCGCATTAGTCGCCCAGTCAGTGTCATACGCCAGCTTTACGCCAACGCCGGAATTTAGCGCAAGTTGCAGCGAGTTGGTCCGGCAGTCCACGACTGCGCTCTCGCCCTCGCCTGACTCGAAGCCAAACGCGACATCGCGAACAAGAGGAGTTCCTATTTCGTCGCCAGTAGATGAGTAGACGCGGTGGATGAGGCGAAAGCACCGTTTATCTTCATCGCCTACGACTATCGAATACGCCCCCTCGCCGTCATTGTCCGACGAAAATCTTGCGACTTCGTTCGTCGTAGGACTCGCCGTATCGACGCCCGTCACTTTGTAAAGAACGACGTATGCACCGTCTTGTTCAATATCGCTCCATGCGGGAGAATAGCAGACCGACTTGGGACTCAATGCCCTCCGATCGCCATCTCTGACATCGACGGAAATCGATCCGCCAGCTGACATGACCAATGTTTCACCGTCCGCATAAGCGAGTGGCAATATTGCAATCGCCGCATGCGCCAGGACAAAGCGGAGCGTTGTCTTTGCGTTCATCGTTGTCATTCTCCATTTGGTTTTACGTCAATAACATATACCTGCCGCGAACCTTCGTGGACGGAGTTGAAGGCGAGCTCACGTCCGTCGGGACGCCAACGCGGATGAAGGTCGCAGCGGCAGTAGGTATTGCGGTAGAGGGGCGGCGTATAGAAGTCGCCGATGCTCTTCACGGCGTTGTCGGCGAGGCGTACCATCTTCCAGTGGCGGTAGAACTTGTCATCCCAATATCCGTCGCCGGAAATAAAGTTCCCGTCCGGCGTGTAGATGCAGTGCCCGTCGAAGTTCATTGCGTCGCCGCCGACCTGACACGCTTTCTCTTCTTCGCCAACCGTAAACTCGACGTGCGTATAGACCTTGTTCTGCCAGTTGCACGTGACGATCATCGTGCGGGCATCGCGCTCCGAGAGGGCGGGCTTCCAATTGAAGTGCGACGAGCCCCAGCCGTCGGGGAAGCAGCGGCGAATGTTCGTCCCGTCGGCGTTGCAGGTAAAGGCCGTTGTCTGCCAATTCACGCCCTTGAACTTCTTGACGTCTTCCATCGACTTGTCGACGGAGCGCGAAAGGAAGTAAATGCGCTTCATGTCCTTTGAGATGACCGTATGGCAGATGTAGCTGAGGCCCGTGTCGGGCACGGACGGCACCATGTCCTTGAGCGCCGCGCAGCTGACGATGAGCTTCGCTTCGCCGGTCTTGAGGTCGACGCGCCAAAGTCCGTCGTCCTCGGGAAACACGACGCCGCGATGCGGGTCTTGCCCTTCTCCGGCATAGCCGTAATCGGGCCGCGTTAGGTAGAGACGGGCGTAGTTGATGGAAAGCGCCCACGTGCCATCCTCGCTTACGGCACTCACGGGGTGCGGAATGACGCGCTCCGCTCCTGTGCGCCAGTTGCGCACCACCGCAACAAACTTTCCGCCCCGGAAGTCGTTTACGACGAACGTGTCCTTTTCGCCTGGAAGCCAATGCGCCATCGCCGCCTCCTGGAAGTTCCACGCCCGCGTTTCCATAAGAGGGATAAACTTGTTGCCGTCCTCCGTATCGACAAGCCCTACAGTACACGGTACGCTGTCCGGCAGCTTATCCTTTATGTCGGTCTCCAGCGCCAGAATGTACCTATTGTCGGGGCTCCAAGCGTTGATGGCAAAGTAGTTGGCGAGGAAGTGGTCGTGCGGGCCTTGGGTGACAGCTCGCGGCGCCGAAAGTTCAGGAAATGGCGGCACTTCGGCGATCGCTGCAGAGCACACAATCGCAGTAACAACCATTATCGTCTTTACCTTTACCATGACTTCAGCATCAAACTGGACACACTCCCGCCTGACATTGTGAATCATACCACAAAGTCGGCTACCCGGTCAAACCGAGCAATGTCACTTTGCGCAATAATGTTCGTGTCGAATTTCCACAAAATATGATATACTACTCCACATGAAGACAAAGAAAAGGGAAAAGATAGTCAACATTCTCGCGGCTGTGCGAATCGCGCGGGCATCGGGCCGCGACAACCTCAGCGGCATTTTCCGATTCATTGAACAGAACTCCGACTGGCAGCTGCACCTCGTGCAGTACAACGAGGAATTCTCGGCGGAAGTCGTGCGCTCTGCCAAGGACAGGGGCTTTGACGGCATTATCGCGACAATCCCCGGTTCCGATGCGACGATTGCCGCGCTTGCCGAAACGCCCCTTCCCGTCGTATTAGTGAACGTCCACAGCCCGGCGCTCGCGAGGCGCAGCGGACCTACGTCCGTCGTTCGCAACGACAACGCCGCCATCGGACGCCTCGCGGCGACCACTTTTCTCAAGAACGGACGCTACGCCTCGTTCGCATACGTTCCAAAGCTCGACGAAGACTGGTGCCATGAACGCGGCGAGAGCTTTAGGGCGCGGCTCGCCGAAAATGGGCAGACTTGCAAAGTCTTCACATCCACATCGTCGCCCAACGCACCCTGCGAGGACAAAGAGGGCCTTGCGACTTTTCTTGCCGCGTTGCCGAAACCGGCCGCCGTCTATGCCTCAAGCGATGAATGCGCCGTAAAAGTCCTCGCTGCCGCAAACGATGCAAACGTCAAGGTGCCAGAGCAGATGTCGCTAATGGGAACGGACAACGACGAATTTCTCGTCCGCCATTCGGCGCCACCAATTTCAAGCATCCTGCCTGGACACGTCAAGATGGGCTATCGCGCCGCAAGCGAACTTGCGAAGATGCTGAAGCCCCGTCGCGGCTCGGCAACGCCGAAGCCAATATATATTCCACCAGTTTCGGTAATTGAACGCGCATCCACCAAACCTGTTCTGCCTGCCGCAACGCTTGTCGCCCGCACAAAGGCGTACATTGCCGAACATGGATGCCAGCGCATCGACATCGCAGATGTCTCAGGACACCTCGGCGTGTCGCGACGGCTCGCGGAACTGAGATTCCGCCAAATGGAAGGAAAGTCCATACGCCGCGCTATCGAAGACCACCGCATGGAAAAGGCCAAGCGCCTTCTCGCAAAGACAAGCCTCTCCGTGACGGCGATAGCGGAGCGCATCGGCATCTCCGGACAGAACCGCCTCTCGCACGTGTTCAAGGCCCGCTTCGGCCTCGCCCCGGAGCATTGGCGCGCTGAACGCCGAAAGAAGGATTGATCCCAATCAGGAAGCGAACATGCAGGTATCTGTAGACAAGCGCAAATCCGTTGGTCGCCGTCACCGCCGCCATTGCCGTCCATGCGGGCAGTCCAGCCGCAAGTAAAACCCATGCAGACGCAAAGCCCGCCACCGAAAAGAGGCAAGCCACAATCTGATACAGCTTGACGCGGCCAGTTGCAAGTATTGCCGTCGTCAGCGGATTTGACGCGGCATCGAAAACGACATTCAAGGCGGAGCAGCGGACAAACGCGACGGCCTGCGGCGGCGCCCCGTCGCCGAGCCAAACGCAAACTATTTCCGGGGCGAAGGCAAAGACAACAACTGCTGGAATGGCCGCGATCAAGGTCGAAACAAGTGTCGTCCAGGCAGCAAGCGATGCCATGCGACCGCGCTTCCTCGCCGCCCACGATTTGAACATCGGCGGAGAAAACGACTGCATGAAGTCTGCGCAGAAACCGTGAACATACTCCCACACCTTGATCGCCACATCCCATGACGCATTGAAAGCAACCCCGGCATATCCGTTGACGAGAATGCTCGATCCCTTGTACTTCAACGCATTGCCAGCGCTGCTCAGCGCACCCCATCCAAGAAATGCCGTGGCCTCGCGCAACCGCTCGCACGGACACTGCGCCGAAACGCGAACCTGCGGAAAACGAACGCGGCAAAACGCCACATGAAGCACGAGCAACGCAAGCGCACCGAGCGCAAGCGTCGCTGCGTAGGCCTCTACGCCGAAACGCGGACACAAAAACGCTACGCCGGCGGCTGCAAGCGCCATTGTCGACTCCACCAATCCCGCCACGACAAAGAACGCCATCCGCTCGTCTGCGGAGATCAACGCCGCAAACGGAACCGTCAAAAGCACAGCAGACGACACAAGCAGCCCGAACTGATAGGCGACAACCGCCGCCCGAATGCCACCAGTCGGGACGGAAAGGAGCCGCATGACAAACCACACACCTACCGTCTCGCCAAGAACAAGCAGAAACGCGACAAGCGCGAGCGAAATGAGAAGAACGGACGAAAAAGCGGCCTGCACGTTGCCTGACGCGCCAAGTCCCAATTCGTGGCTGACAAACCTGCGAGACGTCTGCTCGACCGCGCCCTTGAAAAGCATGAACGCTCCCGCTACGCTCATTGCGACCGCATATGTGCCATAACCGTCAACTCCAAGCGCTGCAAGGGCGAAGCGAATCGCCACCGTCCCGCACATCGCCACAATCGACGTGCGCACGAACAACAGGAGCGTGTTGCCGCCCATTCTCGACGCTATCCCATCTCTATCCATGGGAGAAGTATATCAAAACTAAGGCCGCGCGAGAGGGCCAGCGCGGACGAGACTCGCCGGATCGTTTGGGTTTCGCGCCTTGTTACCGTTCGCCTCGCCAGTCAGTAGCGGCGCGGAAATGACAGCTCGCAATTCCTCGGGCGTCAGCCGCAATTCAGGCGCAAACTCGTCGCACGATGCATACTCAACAAGCCTCGCCTTGAGCCACTCCGCCACTGGGTCACCCTTGTAGAAATTAAACGAGCAGACGAGCATACGCCCCTCTCCGACGCGATACTCGAAAAGCGCACTCTGCCTAATCGGGAACTTGTCGGACGAGGCGACGTCGATTATTGGATCAAATGGGATCTCGGCCTCGAGCTGGACGGCTCGACCTCCTTCCATGAGACGCCTGAACTGCCAACCGCAAAAACCGTCGTGCGGCAGCCCGGCAAGAGCCGGATGACCTTGCTTTATCACCGTCGCGTAGTTTCCGCTGCACCGTCCGGCGAGACCAATCCTAAACGTCGTCGCAAGCGACTTGAACGGCCCCGCTCCGAAAAGCACGACTCTCTCGCCCCTCTCCATCGCGGCAACAAGCTCTTCGAGGGAGATGTCATCGACGACACGTGGCGGAGTGGTTAAGTGAGGGAGTGGGGGAGTGGAGGAGCGGGGATATGCGTAGATTTCCCATTCGTTCTCTGCCGTTGCCGCGCGACTCGTGAACGTTGCACGAAGAAGATATTTCCGCACATGATTCTCATTCGGAATCTCAACATCAAACTCGCCAAGTCCCTTTATCACGCCGCATTTCACCTCGCCAACATACCTTTCGCCGCTCCACGCCACACCGGCATTCTCTCTGTCTCTGTGTGCCTCTGTGTTAATATCATCACACGCGATAAGCGACACGTAAAGCACACCGTCTTTGGCGTCGTCGTCAAAGTTGGAAATCAAAATCTTAACGCGCTTCTTCGCGCCCGCATAGACATTGAAGTCGCTCCCCAGGTCGGAGAGGAGAACGGCAGCCGAATTATACCGACGTATGTTCTCAACCGTCTCGCCTGGCTTCAATCGCAAAAACTCGTCCATCATGCCGACGGAATATCCGAATGTGTGCCAATGGGTATTTATGTCGCCGAGGAAGTCGTATCCGACGGTACGGCGCGAAGTGCGCATTTTCTCGAAAGTGAACTTGCGGATTCGCCGCATCCACTCGCACGAATTGCGATGGTAGGTTGCGGCACGTTCCATAAGCCCCTTCTTTTCAATCGTCTCGCGTACGCCGGAGAAAACTCCTGTGTCGACAATCGGGGAATTTGCCGGATATCTGGACTCAAGCGTGAGGTCGATGTATTCCCCGTCGATGCATATCTCGTGCGAAAGGCGCGGCTTGCCGCAATAGGCGTCGCCCCAGGCATCAATCGTCTCAGCCGAAGGTCCGTTCAGCGAATCGTAGCTCGTCGCGCCTAACTGGTAGGACGTGAAAAGATCGCAGAACTCCGCAAGTCGAGATATGCGACTTGGATTATGACAAAACGGCGTTTCGGCGATTTCATCGAGGCCCCTCACAAGAAGATACTCAACCCCGCGCATCGCGCTCATCGGCGAGAAGAGCGCATCCGTCCCCGAATGCACGACGTCGGCGACGTCCCGTAAATACCTTTCTGCAAGCATATCTATCCGCGTCTCGTTGCCAGTGCAGTATATGACGACCGAAGGATGACGCCTGGCAAACGCGACAATAGACTTGTATTCATCAACCGTCACGAAGTTCGGAGACTCGATGTGTACAAGCATTCCGAGTTCGTCCATTGCGTCAAGATACTCAACGGGCGGCACGTAGGTATGAAAGCGGACAAAGTTGAAGCCAAGTTCCTTTCGCCTTGCCGTCAGACGCCGATAATAGTCGGTGTCGCGCGGCAAATGCACCGTCTCAGGGAAGTAGCAATGCTCCGTAACGCCACGCAGATAGGCACTCTTCCCGTTGAGCCGAAGCCCCTCGCCGTCCGCCGCAAGACGGCGCAGTCCAAATTTCTGCGAATACTCTCCTTCGGGAGTCTTTATGCGAAGCATGTAACGGATAGGGCGTTCCGGCGACCAGAATTCGAGCCCTTCCGTCGGCAAGGTGAAATCGCTGTTCGACTCTCCGCATGCCACCACTTTGCCTGCGCAGTCAAGAACCCCATATCTCAGTTCTACACGTTCTGCATGTTCACGGCCATAATCCACATGCACCGTAAACGACTTCAAATCCTCCGCCGTCGTCACATAGACATCGCACAAGTCGTTTTTTGGAAAGCGAAGTTCTACATGTCCGTTGACGCCACCAGTCGAGGCAAAGAGTCCACGCGTCGTAAGCCCGCTGACATTGGAGCCGTCGTATCCCTTGTTCGGACGGTTTGAGACGGCGAGGACGATTTCGTTTGCGCCCGCGCGGAGAACTCCTGGTGGAATCTCCATCTCAAACGGAGTCGAAAAGCCCTGCCGAGCGGCGACAAACACTCCGTTCGCCCATACATGCACCTCGTTGCGGACGCCCTCGAACGCGAGATACGCCAATCCTTCGCGATCAAGGTTGACAGTTCGGCGGTAAAGGAAGCATCCACTGATGTTCGGAAGCGTCGTATCAAGCGCACCGCCCGCAATCGGAAGTGACTGACGGACGTAGAGCGGATTTACCACGAAGTCACATTCCATCCCTGCTTCGCGAAACGCATCCTTCATGTCTTCCCAATATCCTGGAATCGCCGCCGCAACTTCTACGCCATTGAACTGCGGACACGCAACACTCTCACAGCAATTGGTGCGATACGACATCTCCCATTTGCCGTCAAGAGACACGGCGTCATATACGCAATGCTCGAACGCTGCAACAAGCGTCAGCGTGACGGACAGCGATGCGGCAAAAAGAAGCCCTCTTAGATTCATTTGCTGAAATGCTACCACACGGGAAAGCCTCGGTCAACCTATGCAGATGTCATTTTGCGCACGTTTTTCCGTGTCACATCTGCGCAATTCGCATTGCCAGCAAATGCAGCAACAAGAAGAATCACCTATTCCATATTCCCGTGCGATCACACCCGAAACCCGATTGGCTCGCCCTCGCTTTCGCCTACACCATGTCGCCAAAGGATCACGGTTGGAAGATGGTTGTGTCGGAATTGTTCTTGGATTCGACACGGAGGATGGTTGGGTAGCGGTTGGACGGACGGATGTGTGCGAATGGGACAGGACAAGGACGGTTGGAGCGCGGACGAGGGGTGGTTGAGGTTGAATTGTTTTTGAGTATTGGTTGGAGTTGTCGAATCAGAGATGTAGGAAGGTTGAGTCGAAATCGTGTCATTCTTGAATTCGACCCAAAGGATGGTTGGCTCGCGGTTGCGTGGCGGTTGATTCCGTCCATATCGGGGTTGAGAAATGGTTTAGGAATCGGTTGCGAGCGGGGAAATGCAGAAGGGGCATTGGCAACGAAGAAGGCCGTCCCGAGAGGGGCGGCCTTGCTTCATGTCCATCCACCGGTCGGCTTCAAGCCGAGTCGCCTTACTTCTTGACGAGCTTGCGGACGGCCTTGTGCGAGCAGTAGGTGCGCTCGTTGTAGAGCTTGGCACGGCGAGTGGCGCCCTTCTTGACGACCTTGATCGCCTGGATCCAGGGGCTG
>ODAI010075493.1_pt1 | contig 26508 bp, 24 predicted proteins | sample 1539321 | NCBI WGS metagenome assembly ODAI01 (sample SAMN02144231, study PRJEB22623) | gut metagenome | biome: sheep rumen | host: Ovis aries | place: New Zealand
CGAATCGAGTTCGGGATGACGGCTGTATGTTCTCTGAGCAGTGCCACGAATGCAGCTCCGTCACCCTGAATTTATTTCAGGGTCTGTAAAAGCCAAAATTCCATGTTCCACAGATCCCGAATCAAGTTCGGGATGACGGCTGGATGTTCCCGAATCAAGTTCGGGATGACATTAAGCTTAGTGGGTATATGGAATAACCTACGCGGGATTGGAGGGGCTTTAGTTGCCGCAAGGCAATGGAGGGGGTAGGGGCCCCCGGAACCCCGGAAAGCCCGTGGCGCATAGGCATGGACGGTCGAATTAAGCCAAACAATAATATGGTAGAGCAATCAGGACTACCGTCCAAAAAATAAATATCTAAAGAAGCGGCGAGAATAGTTTGCAGAAAGACCCCCAGGCTCGTTTTAGGATAAAGCGCTTGTCAAAGTCTTCTTTTGTTACCGGGCGGCATAGCTCCATGTCTTCTTCAAAGATGCGCTCACATTCGGCGGTAAAATTCTTGTCGTAGAAAATTGCGTTTTCTTCAAAGAGCAGGCGGAAGCTCCTAACGTCTATGTTGGTTGTTCCTATGGAAGAAATTTTTCCGTCCACCGTCATCATCTTGGAGTGGATGAATCCCGGGTAAAGGAAAAACTCCACGCCCTCTGCGCACATCTCTCTTGCAAATTCGTAGCTTGCGGCCTTCATAAAGAATTTATCCCATTGGCTTGGAATCATTATGCGCACTTTTATGCCAGTGTATGCGGCAAGTTTTAATACCGTGTAAAATCCTTCGTCGGGGGTAAAGTAGGGCGTTTGGATAAAGATGTTTTTTCTTGCGCTCATTATCATGCGGATAAAAGTGTCTTCTATGTTTGCCTTGTGCTTTTCGTTGGGGCCTGCGGTTACTATTTGGGTTGGGATTGCTTTTCCACCGGCAAGGCTTTCCAAAAAGCTCTTCCTGAATTTTAGGCTGTGTTCCTTTTTTTCTTTTGCGGACACTTCTTGCTTTTGTATGCTATAGCTGACCAGGCCTTTGTTCCCATCGGGATTTCCTGCATCACCGCCAATTTCACCGCTTGCGTTTCCACCGCCAGTTCTTCCGCTAGCATCGGGATTTTCTGCATCACCGCCAATTTCACCGCTGGCATTTCCACCGCCAACATCCGCCCGAACAAAAAAATCCGTAAAAGACCCAGGAAAATATTTCTTTGCCTCTTCAATTCCCTTTGTGTGTTTGTTCCAAGCGTCAATCGAATACCAGTCGCTCAAAAAATTAATCTGAAGGGTAAGGACGCTGCTGCCGGTAAGCCGCACAACCGTATCGCGCCACATGGGCTTAAAGCGCTTGTTTTTGTTCTCGTATTCATCGCCAATATTTATTCCGCCAATAAAAGCCCTGTCGCTGTCTATTACGGTAAGCTTTCTGTGGTTGCGGTAGTTTAGTGTAAGCGGAAGACCAATCCTTATCTGGAAAAATGGCCTTGCCTCTCCGCCCGCCTTGTTAAGCTGCCTAAAAAATCTTCTTGGCGTTGCTATGCTTCCAAGGTCATCGTAAATCAGCTTTACGTCCACACCTTCGCGTGCCTTCCTGCAAAGAATTTCCATGATGCGCTTTCCAATGTTGTCCTTGTGGAAGATAAAGTATTCCATAAAAATGGAAACTTTTGCGCTTTCAAGTTCTTGGCAAAGGTCATTAAAAAAATCCTCTCCGCGAGTGTAAAGAATTGCCGTGTCCGTAGAAACTAAAAGGCTTTTCCCTTCCATCAAATTCATGGTGATTAGCGGAAGAAATTCTTTGATTACAGGATTTGGTATGTTGCTGGGACTTTGTGTAAGCGTTGCCTTTTGTTCGCGGCGCACATCCTTTGTAAGCTGCTGGGCAGTCTGCTTAACCTCGTGCATGCGCTTTGTTCCGGTAAAGAAATTGCCGCTAAAGAGAATGTAAAGAACCATGCCGCCGACCGGAAAAATCAGGAGCAGCAGAATCCATATAAAACGCCTTGTGGATTCCTTGCGTTCAAAAAAGAGGACGAAGATTACAAAAAGAATATTAATTGCCTGTGCGGAATAAAAAATGATTCTTGCCATATTTTTACAAATACCTTCTATATTATAACCTAAGTAGAGCTTAGCTTCTAGACTATTTTCTTTTTTCTTTTTGGGACGGCAGCCTCTCGTAAAACTTTCGTCCATCTGCAGAGCAATATTCATCGTGGAACGGCTTTGCAGGGTTCCGCCCTCCGGCTCCATTGCTCCACTTCGTTCCGCAACCCGCTTGCGCGGGCCCTTCCAATCCGGCCTCATGCCTCGGGTAATGAATTTTTACCAGTCTTCATAAGCCTCCTTATACGAAATCAATAGCAAAGAATGCAGGGCTTTTACAAAAAAAATAAATGAAAACTGTTCGTTAATCAGAAGCTTTTTTTTGAACTTTTTTTAAAATTCCAATATATTATGCAAAAGGGGTGTGTCTTTTGCACTAAAGGGTGGTCATGGAAAAAAAAGACAATTTTTTCTTGACAGCCCGTATTTTGTGCTTTATGATTGAAATAGATTGAATATAAACGTGAGAGGAAAAAAGAGATGCAGAGAGTCGCCAGTGTAAATTCTAATGCTCTGCTCTGCTCTGCTCTGCTCTGCTCTGCTCTGCTCTGCTCTGCTCTGCTCTGCTCTCGCGATATTGGCGTTTTAAAAAATCAATTTACATTACCAGTTTTCTCAAAAATCACGGCGGGGAAGGTCTGTCTTTACGGCATGACTGCACCCGCTATTGTTATTTTAAAGGAGGAGTAGGGCATGACTGAGCAAACGGACACCCTAATCAGTGGTTTTATCTCTTCATTCAAGGCTCTCCTAAAGAAAAAAGGGGGAGAAGACATTTTGCGGGAAGCTCGGTTGCTTGACATACGCTACCGGCTTACGCTTGATTTACGAATCAGCATTGAGACAAAGTACTCTCATACTGAATCAAAGTCTGTGCGCGATTGCTATGAGCGGCTCTTTAAATTCCTTGACTTGTGGAATGTCTACGAAGTTTGTTGGTCTTATGGAAAAAAACTCGGGCTGACAACAAAAAACAAGATTTCGGGATGGAAAGAGCCATTCCTAAATAAAACAGGAATTTCTGACTTCCTCAATTGCAGCGCGGAGAAATTCCAAAAGCTGTTTGTTTCGGACGAACGCAAGATTCAGAAGTACAGGCAGTACCTTGAGCATTTTTCCGAGCTGGATGCAGTGAATGGCGGTAATAAGGAGCGGTATAAAGAATATCTTGCTGCGCCGGCAGGTGCTTTTGATTATGAGCAGCTGCTTTTCATTCAGTACATGGAGCGAAATGCCTATTACCATGGAGGTGAGGCGGCTCGTGCGGGAGTTGATTACGGCTACAGAAAAAAGCAGCTTGATTTTTACATTGAATTTTTAATGGAGTTCATCGCCCGCATGGGAACAGGACTCTTCAACAAAGAATTAGAAATGGAGGAAAAATAAATGTTTAAGCTTCCATGTTATACAGGGACTTGTGTATATTGTAAGCGTTATTCATCATATAATGTCGAAGGTTTCATGAATTGGCAGGGTTTGTATTTTTGTTCAGACAGTTGTGAACATGCTTATCATGCCCAATCAAATGCTTCCTCAGGTCCTGATTACTCAAGTGAAATTTCCAACATGCAGAGTGAGTTGAACCAGCTCCGAAATGAACAGGCTGAACGTGAACAGGCTGAAGCACAGCGTCGTCAGCAAGAAAAGGAAGAGAGGGAGCGCAAGGAGCAAGAAGAAAAGGAGCGCAAGGAGCATCTTGGTTTGTGTGCATGGTGCGGCAGACAGAACGAGCAGGTGTACACGAACCAGATTTTATTCCCTGGAAGAAAATTCTGCTCCAAAAAGTGTCTCGTTGACGCAAAGAACGAGGAGAATCCTTCTGCAAGCGATGCACCCCACATTACGGCGCAGGGTACCGGCAATGTATACACTTCCATAGAAGATGCCTTTGAATGGTCAAAGTCTGGTGACACGCTGATGTTCTCAAAGGGAGTGTTTGAAATTCCTGATATTTTTGATGATAAGGAGGGGTTTAACTTAAAAGCCGAGAACAACGACATGAACCTTCCGCTTTCCGAGCGGACTGTGTTCAAGCTTCGAAGAGATGGACTTGGTCTATTTGGAGAAGGTACACACTTTATTGACGGCATCGTATTTGAAGGACTTGATAAACAAACTATGGGTGTCACAAATTATGTGAATGAACTTGTGGTTAAAAACTGTGTCTTTATGAATCTTTTTAAAGGGGTACGTGACTACTGTGAGGATGATACCTATGAAAACTGCCTGTTCATCAACTGTGAATATGGTATATCTTCTATGGCGGGTTATGACAGTATTCCTAAAATAAAATTCACTAACTGCACTTTTGACTCCGTAAAGTATGCTTTGAGCTATGGCGGACCAAAGGCTCAGCTTTATGACAGCGTGCTGAAAAACTCGCTTCCCAATCCGTATGTCGATGTGCCTTCGGACAACGCCCAGTGCTGCATCATGCGCACGAACAAAATGTATCCGTACCTGCAGGCTGCAATCGACGACTCCCTGGATGGAGACACCATCGTACTGGCTCCGGGAAAGCACCACGGCGGTTTTGTAGTTGGAAACAAGAGCAAGCTTACCATAAAGGGAGCCGTCACAAATCTTTCCGCTGCAGAAACACAGCTTTCAACTCTCGTAGATGTACGGACAACGGCAGTCTGGCACAGTAAGGACATAAAATTTGAGGGCATTGTGTTCAATGCAAGTCAAATTTTGGACTGTTTTGATTATGAAGGCGACAACGATAACAAGCATTTTACCCATAACGTACAGTTTAAAGGCTGCAGGTTTACCGGACTTAAATATAAGATAAAAGAGTATGCTGCCTTTGAGAACTGCGAGATAGATTTGGGCGATACTTCGGAATGGTCTCCAGAGGAGTTTGAAAAATATCTTCGTTGGGCTGAGAAGGATAGAAAAGCCGCTCCTGAATGTGGTTACTATGCAGTCGGCAACTGCTGCGTATATATTTACGTCTCCGAAAACTGTCTTACGGATGACGGAAAGCCGGCTATTCCCTTCGGAATAGAGACAGTGGGCAGCGTTTTCAGTAAGGTGGTGGAGGCTGGCTCCTCTGGAACATCAAGCTCTGTTGTTTTTTTCACTGCTGTTGATAATCAGACTTGTGTAACTATGAAGCCTTTCGCAGCTCCATCAAACGAGACGACGGACATTGGCGACTGTGCGGAGCTTGGCTCTTATGATTTTGAAGGCATAAAACAAATGCCAAAGGGGTCCGCTCAGATTGAAGTACATTTTGAGGTTTTCTCCAATCACTGGTTCAAGCTGTATGTAACTGAGAAGGACGGAAATGTTACCGTTACTGATATGAAAATATCAAACGCTCTGAAGCTTGGGAAAATAGTTTCTCCCAAGAAGGACAGCTTCAAATATTTCGACATAAAGAAGAAGGCAAAAAAGAGCGGGTTCTGTACGAAATGCGGTGCCGCCCTCGTAGCCGGAAAAAAATTCTGCACTAAGTGCGGTGCGAAACTTTAGGGGATGAGACATGGCAAAGTGTGAGAAATGTGGTGCGGAGCTGTCTGCCGGTGACGTGTTCTGCGGTGAGTGCGGCGCGAAGGTGGAGCCCCAGCAGGAGGAAGTTCAGGAGGAAGTTCAGGAGGAGTACCGCCCGAATTCAAAGGCACAAAAAGAGAGGGAGGCGTATGAGTTTGACAGAAAGGCAAGACGCTTTGCTGGTAACACTCTTCACTTCATCAGGAGGCAGTTTATTAACCTCTGGTGTCTCGTGGGAATTCTACTTTTGTATGACCTCCTGTTCGGAGCCTGCAGGATTGAGAATGCCTTGCTCGCAACGAAAATTGGCCGCCATCTGAGTTTCATCAAATTCCCCGCGCTGATTTTCCTCCCGTACTGGCTCTTTTTCAGCGGATATCCGGAGCGCAACAACAACCTGAAGCTGCTTCCATTGTTTTTCGCGCTTTGGTCAGGAGCGGCTCTATACGTCCACTTCAAGTACGGAGCATCGTTGAAAACCATGGGGCTTCTTATTCTTGCGGGAGTGGCGGTCTACACGCTGACAATCATAAAGTCATTCAAGCATGTCAAGCCGAAGCTGATTGTCGGAGTGCTGGCGGTGATTGTCGTAGTCCTAATGCTTTTCGTTCATCGTGGGAGCGGCGGAAACATAGTTTTTCACCTCCCTTAAAAGATCATAGTCAAGGAGATTAAATATGGCAAAATGTAAGGAATGTGGCGCGGAGCTTGTGGAAGGAGACCTTTTCTGCGGCGAGTGTGGCGCGAAGGTTGAGTCTCAGGTTGAGGATGACGTGAGCGGAGATTCTGAGGAAGACTCTGCTGATGAGGTGGAAGACTCTTCTGATGAAGTGGAAGACTCTGCAGATGAGGTGGAGCAGGAATCAGGGGCTTCTGACGGCGAAAAGTCCAATCACTCTGATTTGATTACGCTCAATATAATGTCATTTGTGCTTCTTTTCGCCACACTTTTGCTTTTCAAGCACGGATGGAACAAAATCGGTACAATCGTGAGCCTGCTCGCTTTGTTTTTCGGCTTGGTCAACATCGGCGCGAACGACAAGAAAAGCAGGGGGCTCATGTTCATCACCATGTTTATATGGGCCGCGGCTTCGGTATATCTGGCGCTGACTGGACACACCGTCATCTCGTATCTCTGTCTGTTGCCGCTCGGATGCATTACCATCGGAATGAGCATAATCAAAAAGGGACTTGCGTTCATCCCTCTGATTGCAACCGGTGCTCTTGCCGCCGCTCTCTTCATCTGGCTGTAACGTGATTCAGCGATAATGCTCATAACAGGTGAATGAAACCGGAGCGTGTCGCTGGGCTTTGCGTGGTTTTATCGAGCATGTAAATAAGAGTTTTGGTTCGGATTATAAAATCGAACTGAAAAAATAGATTTTGGACAAAAAATGGAGGAAAATATGATTTTCACAAAATCAAAGCGCTTTGTTGGCGTTATGACTTTAATGCTTCTGTTCTTTTCTGGAACGAACCTTTTTGCGGCTTCAGAAAAGAGGGTTGACTGGAACGGACGTTTGGAAGGAGAGGAGGAAATTCCCGCGTGGCTCAGAACCATGAGACGTGGCAATCCTACCGCGTACTGTCAGGAATTTGGCCTTATGCAGAAAATCAACCGCGAATGGTTCATCCCAGTTGGCGTGGAAAGTTATATTGGTTGGGAGGACGGTCTTGTTGCCGCAAGGGCACAGGGATTCATGGCACTCGGACAGACAATCGCCACTCATATTGAGTCGGCAATCGGCTCTGACCTTTCAAATGGAGCCAAGAGCAATATCCAGCGCATAGCTGTGTCCAGCGTCACTGATGTTACCGGAATGACATTCGAGGGCTACCATTGGTACGAGGTGGAGAAGCAGGTCGTTACAGGCAGGAACAAAAAAGGAAAGCCTGTCACAACGAAGCAGCATGTCTGGTATGTCTATGCGTTCTATTCAATGGATAGGGACACATACAACACGCAGTTGAAGCTTGCCCTGCAAAAAATTGTTCGTGAGGGAGGTTTTACAAAAGAAGAAGCCACTATGATAGCCTCCCGAGGACTTCAGGCCATGGATCAGCAGTACCGTCGCTCGGCGGAGTTCCAGCAGAAGATTGCGGAGGAGCAGCAGAAGCAGCGTCTTGCATGGGATGCGCAGCGCATGAAAATCCAGCAGCAGTTTGTTGACCAGCAGCTTGATAGCTTGAACAGGACTATGTCGATGGCGGAGCAGAATCAGAGAAACCAGGATGACCTTGCAAATCGCAATGCAACAAACAACTTCAACCAGCAGACAATGCATCAGACGTATCAGAATCAGGTGGACAACCGCAATATCGATACGAACCAGCAGCAGGTTCAGGGAAATACACAGCAGCTTGAAAGCCGCGACAGGTCAAACACCGCTATGGCACAGGCAAACGCACAGTCCAACGCAAATCAGGCTGTTGCAAATTCTGGTGCGGCGGCCGGAGTTGCAGGGCAGTTCGGAAGCAACTCTAATCTCCCGGGAAGTGACTCAACTCCTGTTGGACCAGCTATGAACGATCCTCTTGCAATGCTTCTTGCAATGTAAAAAAAAACACAGGACTGCAAAGATTTTGATGTCTTTGCGGTCTTGCGTTTTCATGGAGTCTGCTTAAATGAAAAAAAACATAATCTCGTTTCTCATTTTTTTCTGCCTATGCGGAGCGTCATTTGCAAAAGCCACGTCTGACCGTCCTGAATGGGTTGACAACTGGAGAAGCATTTATCCCGATGAGGTTTACATTGCGCAGATGGGGAAGGCAAACGGAAAAAAGGCTGACAATGAGGCTAAGAACATCGCCGCAAACACGCTTGCCCAGTTCATAAAAACAAATGTCCAGTCAGAGACAAATTCCTCAATGGAGACGACAAGCGCTTCTGATGAAAAAGGTCGTCTTGTTACTTCCAAGAGAAAAACAAACAGCCAGAACATTACTCTCTCCGTGGATGTGGTGCTTACGTCCCTGGAGTTTACTGAGCCCTGGTATAACAAAAAAGAAAAATCCTGGTATTGCGTGGCTTACATAAGCCGGGAGAAAGCGTATCAGGCATATAAGCCGGCAGTGCAGGATGCCTACAGAAAATTTCAGGCTTTGTATGAAAAGGCTGAGAATGAGACCGAGCCTCTGCTGAAGTGCAATTACTATAAAGCTGCGTTCAATTCAGGAGCTGATTTTAGGAGCACATACGATTTCGCGATACTGCTGAATCCGACTGCCGTAAAAATGGATTTTGAGAGTGAACGCTCAAAGCTTAATTCGATTCCTGCTGTTGTGAAGAAGATTCTTCTGCAAAGTACAGTTTCCATTAATGTAAATGGTGATTACGGTAACTCAAATTATGACGCAATTTTGAACGTGTTTTCCGGCATGGGGTTTGTCATTCAAGAGGAGGACTCCCTGTACAAACTTGAAGCTGTCATGAACGACAACGACAGCGTTTACAAATTTAAAACAAGGGAGACTCATTCCATCTATCCGAGCATATCCATCACGTTGAAGAACAAGGACGGAGTTCCTGTCTATGCCTTCAGTTACAAGACTGACGTTAAGACATCCAATTTCACATTGGATTCGGCTCGGCGGGATGCCTATCCTAAGTTCGCACGTGAGATGGCTCCAAATCTTTCCTCTGATTTTGAGGAGCACTTCGGATTGAATGATCTGGACATATTGTTCGGCGGCAGATAAAATTTAGGAGAAAATAAATGAAAAAAATAGCGACTTTGTTTTTAGCGGCAAGTCTCACCCTTCCTTTCTTCGCTCAGAATGCGTTCTATGAGGGGAATGGAGGCAAAGGTCTTTCCATAGAAGTTACTACCCCGAAAGTTGTGGGCAGGATAACCGACGAGCAGGATTGGTTTCCGGATTTTGCTGCGAACATGATTCATGACGACATGGAAAAGTATTCCGCAATCAAAATGGTTGACAACATAAACCTTGAGTCGCAGATGGATATAGATGACAGGAATCTGAACAGCGGACTCTTTGGCGGCTCTACGCAAATAGATTATCAGTCGGCGGAGAACACGCTTTTCATTACGCTCACAGTGATTCCGAACGGCTATAATCTTTCCGTGCGCGTAAATAAAAGCAACACAACAAAAGCGAGCTACAATCAGAATCATACCGTTGCTGACATGGAGTCGGGACTCGCGATAAAATCTGCTACTGCAGAGATTCTGGAGCAGCTTGGGGTTAGACTCACTAAAGAGGGAAAGGACAGCCTGCTTGCCGTAAACACCGAGGCGACACAACATTCTGTTGAGGCTCAAAAGCTCTATGCGCAGGGAAATGTTGCCATGCAGAAAGGCTCCAAAATAGAGGCTCTGAGTTACTTTATCCAGGCGAACACAAGCGACTCAAGTCTGGAGCGAGCCATGAAATCAATGTCAGAGGCTTCAACATCTATTGCGGCAGGTGATATAGGAACTCAGGCAAGAAATGCAATTCAGCAGCGAAAGCAGTTTCAGAAGATTATTGCTGACATCAAGAAGAATTTTGAGGAAAATCCTCCGTTCATCCTTGTTTATAAGCCGGACATTAAGATTGGAAACATTGATTACGAAAGAGAGCTTATAAATCTTTCTATGGACGTTTCCGTGGTTCGCGATTTGGAAAAGATGCGGGTTCGGAACAGTATTATTCAGGCGTTTAATAATGCCCCGGACAGCGAGCATTGGGGAATCAATGTAGCCGGTGAATTGGGTGCTTCTGGAAATTTTGGTTTTACTGTTTCCATTGCCGACAAAAGCGGAAAAGTTGTCGGTGAAAGAGTATTTAAGAATGTGTTGGAGATCCAAAGGGCAGACCAGTTTGCAGCTTGTTATTCTTGTACGGTTCCCATATCTGCTGATGTTGATACTTCAACACTTGCTCTGTTCATAAAAGACGTTACAATGGGAGATACGTCTCTTAATACTAGCAGGCTCAAACTGGATGATTATGTCAACAAGATCTTTGTGCGTAGCATTGCCAAGGAGGAAATTGCTGAAGGAAGCGGGATTTTTGTCATTACGATTCCTATATGTAGATCTAATAGTTATGTATTTAGTAGGAAAAGTAATTCTTATTATGGTGGTGAAATGTGTAGATATGACGTGGGGAACTTTTTTCATTACTTTTGTGAAGATAAATATTCGCTTGATTCACTAGCTTTCTCTGTCATTAAAGGAAACTTTGTAAATGTCAATCTAGGTTTGTTTTACACATCAGGACCAAAGTATGCCGTAAAAGATCTGGAAGCGAAAGGAGTTCCAAATGCATTGACGTATTCTGATACACTGCGAGCTTTGTATGGCGGAGGAGACTGGTGCTCGAGTATTTTAAAAAGCAGAAATTACCTATGGACTATTGATTATCTTGTTATTGATAAAAAGCCTTTGTAACAGGAAGATGGAGCCTGTTTCAGATCCTTCGGAGAAGGAACTTACGGAGTTTTTAAGGAAATAAACAAATTATGGAAAACATTAAATCTGGTAGTTCTGGAGATGCGGATGTGGCAGATATTACTCCAGACGAAATCAATCTGAATGTTAATGACGATGAGTACGACATTACATTCTGGGCAAAACAGGGAGCCGTTGCCAAGGATGGAAAATATTCAGAATACATAGCTCTGCTTTTTCGTCCTAATTATGGTGATGGTAAGCTGGTCTCACCCGAAATGGCAAGGCAGTGGCTCAGCGATAATGCTCATATTTTTGAACTTTCCGCCAAATTCCAATATATTATTGAGAAATTATGGAGAAGGTGACTTATGGGGAAAGAACTTGAATATTTGAAAAACATGAAGCTTTTTCATGTTGAGATATTGAATGAAGGTTATCTGTAAGATGGAGAATATGTTTTTGAGACTCCGTATACCGATGAGATTCGTGTTTACGGTGGTGTCATATATAGAACTAAGACAAAAACAAAGCAAGTGCATACGGTGTTTGTGCCGTTTGCAAAGGAGGAAAATTAATGAAATTAGGTTTGGGAATTTTTAGAATTGAGTTCTACACAGGCGATGGTTCTGATGACGCAGATGCTGCAGAGCGTGCGTACGACTGGTGCAAAGAAAACTACGAATGGTTTAATGGCGATGAAAGGGGGGCTCCGTTTTTACTCTCAGGCAATCGGTTTGAACCCAATGAGTCGGCTGGTCGCGATGGAATTAGACTTGACTTCACGTATGGCGATATTCCCGACAATCTTTATTGGCTTATAAGGGCATTCCACACAGTAAAGGCGACTCGTCTTGTCGCAAGTATTTGGCGGGATTTCAGTGAATCAGATGTAGCCTCAGACTCATATGATGAGTTTGTGTTTGAAAGAGGTAAGCTATCAAGGACGTATTATGCAGGTGATTTCAATAGGTCAATTTATCCTGCATGGGATCATGGGCATTTTATCGACGACACTCGTGGGGAAACATTCAGGGAAATTCGGGCGGCTTTCGAGAATAAAAAAACTGGAGAGGTAATTCTTGCAGGCAAGTTGACTTCGGAAGAGCCTGAATTATATTGTGAGACGGTGGAAGGCACTCTTAAAATCGGAGAATCAAGTTTTTCTTTAGAAATCGGGTCCTCAGAACCCGGAGGGATAGCAGTCGATATAAATGATGATCTTGATGAAACGGCAGTCGTCAAGGCTTTTGTGAGCATTCTCAAAAAAGCAAAAGAATATTCCGACACGGACGAAGCGGACTGGACTTTCTGCGGATTCAAGACACAGCCCTCTTTCTTTGAATTGTACGGCTCAAATCCTGCAATCGCTGAATACAATGAACTTGATAACAGTGGTTGGATTCAAAAAGGTAAGGCTGTTCCGCCGACAAACACAGACAGTTCAGTAGTTAAAACAGTTGTTGTAAATGATGCTGATGAAGACGGCTGTCCTGTTTTTGATGATGATTTCGACTTTTACGACCTTAACGACGCGGCGGTTGTTTTTGGCGATAATATTAAAAAATTGAGCTATGGCTGTTATGAAGATGAAGAAGGAATTTCTTGTTCAGAGATAAAATCCGTTCGATTTAGCAAAAATCTTGAGGCAATCGAAGAGTTTGCTTTTAGTTGCTGCTGTAACCTTGAAGAAATCATCTATGACGGCACTATGGAAGAATGGAAAAACTTAGATGTGGATGACCATGCGTTTTGTTCGGAAGCTGACAGTTATCCGTTCGAGTATGTTCCCGCTGATGTAATCAAGTGTTCTGATGGCGAAATCCCGATTGACAAGAGTGATGAAGGCGAGTTCGATGAGTAATATTGCGTCGAGGATGAAGGCTGGTAATCATGCCAGACGGTAAGAAGAAAAAAGCCATGCCGCCGTTCTATGACTTGATTAGTCCGAAACAGGCGGAGGCTTGGCTTTCCCGCAATACTGGTAATCGACCGCTCAATGAATCTCTTGTCGCTGAATACGCACGAAAAATGGAAAGTGGCGAGTGGAAGGAAAAGGGAGGTGTTCCTATTTGGGTTACTGAAGATGGGGAGCTGGTCAACGGTCAGCACAGGCTTTCTGCGGTGATTCGCGTGGGGCATCCCGTACTTCTGAAAGTGCAGATTCGCGAGAAACCTCCTGTTTCTTGGCAGGAGTGGCATAATCGGAGAAAAGATTTAAAAAGGAAAAACTGACGTTTGCAGAGTTTTAAGGAAACAAACACAGGACACCTTCTGAACGGCCAGCACAGGCTTACGGCAATAGTTCAGTGCGGAAAGATCATCAGGATGCGTGTACGATGGTTTAGAAAGGAAGATTGAGATTAATTTTGGATATATCAAGACCACCTGAATCCTCGGTTTAGATTCCATTTTTTTTGAACTTTCCGCCAAATTCCAATATATTACAATAGGATAAAATCCAGGAGATTATTGAGAAATTCCTAAAGAAGATTGTTGATGGAGGAACAAAAATGAATCCAACGGAGAATAAAATCACTTTCTTTTCGCACGAGGATTTCCTCTCTTTCATCGGAACCTACGGAAGCGAGCGTTACGGAAAGGACAAAAATAATTTTTCATTCGACTGGTTCTGCCTTCCGAACGACGAGATGCTAGAACATGGCTTTGGGGAAGGAAAATTGTCCCTTATTAACGGCGATGAAAATTCAATCAGTTTTATGACAAAATGGAGACCTGCCATCATACTCTTTAACCGGATGTGTGATTTGGGAATCAACTTCAGATTCTATTCACGCGGAAAAAACAACGAAGGCTTTGAGGGGTTTGTAAAGGACAAACGCTACTATATGTCAAAGATTTTTGATGAGGCGGAGGAGTATGCTGAGGAAGTTGTAATAGACGGTAAAAAACAATTTGTGTGGCAGGAAAAAAGGAAGCGACTCACAGTCGAAAAAGCAAAACTCCACACCACTCTAAAGAAAGGCACAGGCGAGTACGGATCCATCTCGAAATTTGAGGACGGGTGCATAGAAGTGTGTACGGCAGAGATTCTTCCCGATGAGACATTGCCGTCAGAAGAAGTGATTACCAGCTACAAAAACATTGGTGAGCTTATAGACGACGGGTGGGCAATCGACATGTTTGATTCAAGCCTGGTTCATGATTTGAATCCTGAGGAAAAAGAAAAATTCGCCGCTATTTTTTTGTAATCAGGGGGAGGTAATATATTGTCTGAGGTTCGTAAAAAAATGAAATGTGAGAATGATAGTTAAATTTTGTTCATAAAATGTGATATACTTTGGTTGTGGCTGTGGAAAGAGAGATAAAACGGAAAATTGACAAATTCCTCATGGAGTGGAAACTATCTGAGAATCACCTTCCTTTGATTGTAAGGGGAGCAAGGCAGATAGGAAAAACTTATTCCATAAGGAATAAAATAACTTTTGATTCGCAAAAAGATTTCGATTTAATTAAAGAGATTATTGAAAAAGAATTTGAAGATTATACCCCTGAATATTTAGTCAACAGATTTTTTCAATCTGTCAGCATGATTAGTTATGAAAAAAAGTCTATTTCCTTCATGGATAAAGCTAATGCATCAAGATCACAAAAAATTAAAAAAATGCCAATCGGTTTGTTTTCGCTTATTCGGAACCTCAAATTTGATTTTATTTCAAAAGATGAAGATGGAAGAGGGGTTGCTGGTCATGCAGAAAACGGACATGTTTTCATTACAAAAGATTTTTGCAAGGAAGGAGCGTTAGAATTTGATAATTCCTTCCTGTCAGAAAAACTAAAAAAGATAAACGAAAAGCCGGGGCTGATATTCTTCAAAATGCGGAAAAATAACGGAGATTGTGCGCTTGTATCGGCATTTGAGGAAAATCGCATAAAGCTGAACATAGCTGAAATCAAAATTACTGATACCCCTCACTGCATACCTGCATATATTTATCCTTCTGAAAATATCGTGACCGAATATTCAAGTATCGAAAGTTTCCTTTCCGCTGGCTGGAATTATAATGGTTATATTGATTTAGACGCTGTGAATCCTCAACTTGCAGAATTCCTAAAAGACCCGGGGATGCGTGAGAAAATAAAAACGATAGTTTCTCAGTTACCAAGTAGGGAACAAAAAGCCGCAAAATACCGCTATGGATTTGATGGTATCGAGGTTACAAATGAGGATGATGGTTTTGATTCATGGTGGGAGATGATGCCGGAAAGAATTGTAGAATGGAACATGCAGCTTGATAAAAAAGTTTTACGATCCCTGCGGAAAGCCAATGGCCTACGCAAATATATAGGAGGACCTAAATGACAAAGTTTCCAAATAGAATTGCAGCTATTCAGATGGATCACATTGGCAATTTTATAGATGTGCTTGATATTGAATCTGCAAAAGCTTTTGAAGGTGAAGAAGAAGACTTTTTGGTGACTACAATTGAAGAAGCAATTCAATATAAAAAAGAGCATCCGCATAAAGGATTTTTTGTGTATAATGATCCAGAGGTTGAGAAGTTCCTGAAAGAAAACGGCGCACTTTAAGAGACACAATTTTTTTTTGACAAGTGCAAATTACAGCCATACGGCTTTTTACTGTCCGTCAGGCGGTATTTTATCTTGCTCCAGAAAGTATATGAGCTTCGTGATGCTTTCAAAAAGGGGAGTGTCCTTGTATTGCGGCAAAAGTCCTTTCAATCAGAAATCATTCCTTCTATGACATTCCCCTCCATAACCACCGCCTATAATCCAGACTTCAAAATTATTAGGAACCCACCAGCCGTATCCGTCTTTTCCGAATTTTTCATTTATCAAGTCATATTTTTCTTCTGCTTTCTTTTTTAGCTCATCAGTACTTGTCCGAATATAAACAATGGAGGTCTTCGCATCTCCACAGAGCTCAAACTCCGCTTCAAAACCGTTATTACACTTGACTCTATAACCAGGGCTTTCGCATTTAAAATGTATAGTTTTTCTGATTCTAATTTTTGGACGGTACTTCTTTTTGTTCTACCATAATACTCTTTTGCTAACTCGACAGTAAGCCCCTTTGCGCCACCGACCTTCCGCCCTTCGCTAGCGCTCATAGCCTTCGGCTACTTACGGGGCTCCACGTCGGCGTAGGTTTTGTTGGGGGGCTGCTTTCAAAACAAGCGTTGAATTGGTTCCGCTTTGACATTGGCAAGGTATGTCATTATCTGGATTCGTTAAATTATTGCTCTATTTTTCTTCCTCGATTCCTAAGTTCTTGAGTTTTTCCGTCATTTTCTTTGCGGTGGCGGAATCGCTTTTGTAGGAGTAGAGTATTGTTATGGTGATTACTCCGATTATTACGCTTTCAAAAATAAAAAAGGTGCTTATATTGCAGAAGGAGAACCATTTTAGGTAATGGCCTATTACAAGGACGATTGCATTTATAATCAGTGTGTATATAATTTGCATGGCCAGCATTTTTTTCTTGGAGAAATTTCTGTCGCTTAGGAGGAGGACGTAGAGCAGGGCGCATATAAAGGCTATGCCAAGGATGATAAGGACATCCCGTGCGTAGAGCTTTGCCTCTTTTCCCTTGAACGAGAGCAGTGCAATGGAGTCTATCAAAAAAATTGCGGTTGCAAATCTTGTAAAAATCAGAATAAGTGTGTTAAGTTTCTCTTTCATAAAATCCTCTTCTTGCCCTGATGTTATATAACTACAATCCAAGGTGTTCCTTTAGCTTTGGGACGTAGCTCCTGGAAATGATTACCTTGTATTCGTTTTTTAATACGGCTTCAAAGCGTCCGTTAAAAGCCGGGGAAATACTTTTGATTTTATTAAGATTTACAATGACCGCCTTGTTTGCGCGGAAAAAGTTTTTTGCGGGTAAAATCTGCTCCAGTTCATAAAGCTTGAATTTTGTTTCAAAAACTCCTTCCGCAGTGTATGCAAAAACCTTGTCGTCCACTGATTCAAAATATAGGATGTCCTTTTTTTCCACGATGACTATTTTGTTGTCTTTGATGAAATTCATTTTTGAACTTCCGTTTTTTAGCTGGTTAAGCAGGAGGGTTATGTCCTCGTCTAAAAAATGGCATTTTACTATGATTTCATCGTCCTCATCGGGTAACGGCTCTACTATTGTAATTTTCATCAATATTATTATATCACAAAGGCTTTTATTTTCAAAGGCAGAAAAGGGGTGGGGATATGTTTTGACTTCTCTTCCCCCAGCCCCTGGGTGAGCCTTACCGCAGCTCTTGGTTTTTGCTAATGTAAATGACGGTGCTTCTGTCTTGGCTGTTTGTAATTACATACTTTGTGTTGTCGGCATTTGTCTTGACTGTTACGGACGGTGGGAAGCTGTTCAGGTCAAAGCTGCTCTGCATTTCCTGAAGGTCGGAGCGTGACATTGTTGTAGTTGTGATTATTTTGTTTCCCCTTAGCGTAATGTCGGAAGCTTCACTTTCACTTGCCATGTCACGCAAAAACTCATCCCTTTCTGCCTGCGACAATGAATTGATAACGGCAAGGGTTGTCCTGTCCAGTTCCATTTCGCTTGTTGCGCTGCCGGAGTTAAAGGTGTAGCTTCCGTTTGATGCAGTAAGGCTGATGATTGAGTCGGCTGCAAATCCGCTTTCGTTTGCGGCTACCTTGAGCGTCCAGCTTCCGTCGGAAAGGGTAATGTCGCTTACGGTCCTTGTGCAGTCCCTAAAAGCTGCGTCTATGGGGGCAGAAGGGGCGTCATCATCGTCGGATGAGCTTGAGTCTGAGCAGGCGATGAATGTGCATGCCATCAAGGCAACCAGCATTGAAATTAATTTTCTTGTCTTTTTCATTTTCTTGTTTCTCCTTAAGATTTAGCTTGATAAACTTTCTTGAAAAAACTATAGGCTAAGTTTTTTGTATGCACAATCACAAATTTGGTAAGTTGCATTTTGGATAGGGTGAAATGCAGCGTGCCTCGGAAATCAATTTTGTGTTCCGCTCCCAGGCAAATCCGTCTGAGAAACCCGCGGTGTCGCGGAATAGGAAATTAAACTCGCTGCGCTCGTTCCGCTCCAATGCGGGTTTTCAGCCGTCTTTGCCTTCCGCTGCACACAAAATTGATTTCCGGTCTTGTTAACATAGGAAAAATAAAAGAAATTGATTTTCACTGCGTATTTTTTTTGATTACCGGTCACCATATTTTATGAAAATTGATTTCTGTGGCACACCCTGCATTGTTCTGTGGAATTTGCGATGGGTCTGTGATAGAATGGCTGCAAATGAAATGTAAGAGTAAAGACAAAAAACTTTCTGGTGGATTTGAAATTTTTATGGCGGAGGACGAAAGCCTTGTTGCCCTGCTTTCTAGAAACACGGTTTATGTTTACGACCTTGCAAGTAAAGAGCGGATTCTGGCTGCAAAAACTGTAAGCAATGCAAGCTGTGCAATTGTTTCGCCGGACAAAAAATACATTGCGGCAAAAAACACTTCGGGAACTCTTGCACTGATTAGTATGGAAAGCGGACTTGAACTTTGCCGCTGCCCAATGGAAATGTGCGAAGGAGAGATGCCTTTTTTTACCTTGGACAGCCGGCACGTAATTGACTTGGACTGGGGCGGAAGAGTCATGCTCTTTGACACAGAAAGCAAGGTGCATACGGTGCTTGACAATACAAGGCCCCTTGTCCGCTGCGACTTTATTCATTATGATTTTTTTAGAAAAAGAATTTACAGGTTTATGGCAAAGGATTACGGAAACAGCTCTGGAATAGTTCAGTCCATGGTAATAGACGAAAGCCATCTGGATGCAGAGCATGTGGAATTTAAAACTCTTAGGAAATTTGATGAATGTCTTCCCGACCACCTGAAGGGAATTTCTTTTTGCAAGAGGCACAATTACTGGCTTGACCTTGGCAAGAAAAAAATCATCCGGAGCGACAAGGATTTTAAGGTAAAGGCAAGGCTTGGCATTCCAAAGTCAAATTCAATTTCTGAGCCAAAAAAGATGTGGGTTTCGCCAAATGAAAAATACCTTTTTATAAATTACGGAAGACAGTGCAAGGATGTAAGCAAAGTGCCTCTGGGCTCGTGTAAAAATCTTCCAGACCTTTCCGTTCTTTTTGACTTACAAAGCGGGGAGATTGTAAAAGAATTTGCATACGATTATGTTTCGGATTTTACGATGTTTGGCAAAGATTCTTCCTATATAATTGCAACCTGGAGCGGAACTTACATTGGGACTCTCGAATAAGCCTCCAATGTCATTAACTTTACGTCATTCTGATCTTGACTCAGAATCTCAAATTGTGATATTGACGAGAGATGCCGAATCCACATTCGTAGCAAGTGCGTGCGAATGTGGCGTAGCAGTTCGGCATGACAATTCGTTATGTTAATGGCATTGAAATAGAACTCTTTTGTGATGCAGCTTGTTAAGCTGGAGAGTTATATCTTTTGCAAAGCAGGCACGGCAGGGATTGGAGGGGCGGCGCAGCCGTTGCGAAGCAATGGAGCGGGTAGGGCCCCGCGGAACCCCGGAAAGCCCCTAGCAATAAAAAGTGCCGCAAGAAAAAAATGAAAAATATCAACTCCCTTGCAAATATCGGCGTTTAACGGTAGTATGAGTGCATGATAAAGGCGACCGGTTCACAGATTATTATTAAATTGCTTGAGGCAGAAGGCATAAAGACTGTTGCGGGTATTCCCGGCGGTTCAATTTTGCCCCTGTATGATGAATTGAACAGAAGTTCCATAAAGCACGTCCTTGTTCGTCAGGAGCAGGCGGCTGGTTTTATTGCCCAGGGCATGTCCCGTTCAAGCGGAAAGCCTGCTGTATGTATGGCTACCAGCGGCCCGGGTGCAATGAACCTTCTTACCGCAATTGCAGACGCAAGGTGCGACAGCGTTCCAATCATTGCTATTACCGGACAGGTAAATTCATCGCTCATCGGTACGGATGCTTTTCAGGAAGCGGACACCTTTGGCCTTTCATTCCCAATTACCAAGCACAGCATGATGATAAAGGATCCGCTTGAGCTTTTGACTGCCATTCCCAAGGCTTTTTCTATTGCGGTTAGCGGTAGGCCGGGGCCTGTGCTCATAGACATTCCCCGCGATGTTCAGACTGCGACCGTTACTTTTGATAAGTGGCCCAGCGCAAAGGCTTTAAGTTCTGCGGCAGACACTCTTACCGCAAGGCGCTTTGTTACTCCGCAAAAGCAAATTGGCCCTATCATATCCGGCATGGTGGACGCGCTTTTAAAGAGCAGTAAGCCTGTTCTTTTTTTGGGCGGCGGATGCAATTCACAGAAGGCAAGCGAAGAGATAAACAAATTTCTTGGCTTTTACGATGCGGCGGTTGTTACAAGCCTTATGGGTATTGGAATAGTCCCACGTTCTAGCCGCAACAACTTTGGCATGGTTGGTATGCACGGTTCTTTTGCGGCAAACAAGGCCATGCACGATGCAGACCTGGTTCTTGCTTCCGGCGTTCGCTTTGACGACAGGGCTACTGGCCTTATTTCTAAATTCTGTCCAAATGCTACGATTCTTCACATAGACATAGATGCTGCGGAGATAAACAAGATTCTTCCTTCATCCTTCTCGCTTGTCTGCGAAGCCGAAAAGGCCTTCCCGCTTTTGACCAAGGAACTTTCTTCCCGAAAGCAAAAGGCAACAGGCTCAAAGTCTGCTAAGCCGGGCAGCCGTTCAGCATGGATTAAGGAACTTGCCAAGGTTTACGATGAGACAGAAAGTGTGGAGCTTGGACGCAGCAAGGGTATTCCAAAAGAAAGCGTAAACCCCCGCGCCTTTATCCGAGACATTCCGGAGGCTGCAAAAAAGGCTGGCCTTGATGCAGGGGACATAATTGTTACTACGGATGTTGGCCAGCACCAGATGTGGTCTGCCCAGTATTACCCGGTGGAAAAGCCAAGGCAGTTCCTTACAAGCGGTTCTCTTGGCACAATGGGCTTTGGTCTTCCAGCAGCAATTGGAGCTTCTTTGGCAAACAAGACCAAGCGTGTTGTCTGCATTTCTGGAGACGGAAGCATCCTTATGAACATTCAGGAGTTTGCAACCCTCCGCGAGCTGGGGCTTAACGTAACTGTATTCATTTTGCAGAATGGTTCTCTTGGAATGGTAAGGCAGCAGCAGCACTTCCTCTTTAACGACAACTTTAGCGCATCGGAGTTTGGTTTTGTTCCAGACTTCTTGCAGCTTGCCCGCGGTTTTGGAATAGATGCAATCAATGCCAACGAAGACAAGCAGTGGTTCAAAAAGGCTTTTGCAAAGGGGCCTCACCTTGTTTTGCTTAACATTAATATGGAAGAAAACGTTTTGCCATTCGTAAAGGCCGGTTCTGCAAACATTGACGCGCTTAGGGATTAGGATGAAGTTCAGAAATTCCTGCATCCGTGTAGTGGCTTTAGGATTTTCTTTTCTCATCGCTTCTTGCATCTCCTCTTGCGCAAGTAATCCGGCAAATTCTTCTGGAGGGAATGTTTCCGTAACCAATGCGGAACTTGCAAACTCTCCGGGGACAAGTGCATCTTCTGCTTCTGAAAGGTCGGGGTCCAATGCTTCTGCATCATCGGCTTCTGCTTCTGCTGCATCCGCTTCTGCTGATGCACATTCTACAGAAGTGGCAGTGGCGGAAGAGAAAAAGCCCGCTGAACAAAAGCGCACCTTTCCCAACCCCGCACCAATAAATGTTGAGCTGCCTCCTTCTTCCGGGAACAATTTGTTTGCAGGCAACACATATTCAACCAGAAACTTGAAGGTGGAATTTGTTGATGCAAAAAAACTTACCGCTTCTTTTTACAGTTCACAGGATGAATGCTGGTCAAAGGAATTTTCCGCAAGTTATTCGTTTAACACCGCAAAGTCAAAGCTTTACGTAAGGATAGACAGCGTTTATGAGGACGGGGAAAAGCTAAGCTCTGCAAAAGACCTTTACCACTACCTCTGGCCAAAGGTAAGGAAGAAGTGCAAGAAATACCTTAGCGCAACCAATTTTAATTCTGCTTCCAAAAAGAGCTTTAACCGCTATGCCATGGAAAACTTGGACAACTCTTCCCGCGCCCGTTTTGAAAAGCTTCTTACCTTTACATACAGATTCTTGGACAAGGGTAATAAGCTTGAACTTACTTCTTCGCTTGAACCAGAGCTTTCCGAGGTTGCAAAGGGACAGCTTATTGGCATGGACAAAAGCGGCAGAATTCAGCTTGCATTTTCCAACCTTACCGTTCAGATTCTGTGCCTTGGGGACAAGTCAAGTTCAAAAGAAGCAAAAGATGCAAAAGAGGCAAGTGCTCAGGATACGGATTCCCAGGAAGACAGCTTTTACATAGGCAACTGTGAATTCAACAGCCAAGAAAATAAAGTGTCTGCAAGAATGTTCCGCATATTCCAAAGCAAAGACAAGGGCAAGACAGTCTACGAGTCAATGCAGGAGGCTGGACTTTTTGAAGCCACATATTCTGTAAAGACGAGTGTGAACACGTTTGCGCAAAAGCAGCACTTTAGCGTTTACGACGGCATCTATAGTTTTAAGGTAATCTCTATGCCGGAAGCTTCACCTGCCCTTGAAAAGATAGAGATTCCTGTATACCTGCACGTGGACAAGTACGTGTTAAAAAAAGAACAGAATTCCGATTCCGAAAAGTAACCACTTTGCCGGGATGGGGTTTTATAAATGGAGGTTTTTTTATGAAAACAAGTTTGCTCACCGCAGTTGCGGCAGCTTTAGTTTTAGGCATTACGGCAGTTTCTTGCGCAAGTACCGGTGGAAAGTCATCTGCCACATCAATTTCTTCTGGAAGCGACATGTTCGCAGGTCGCACATTTACTTCCAAGGGGCAGAAACTGGAATTTGGCAAGGACAATACAATAACAAGCTACGTCTTTGTTGCAGACAAGAACACTTGGGTAAAGGAATCAAAGTCAACATATACAATTGATGCAAAGGCAAAGACCTTAAGCTCAAGAATGACCACCCTCTATGTTGGCGGTGCAGAATTCAAGAACGTGGACGAAGTTATGACCGCTTATTTCCCAAGCGTAGAAGCGGAATTCAAAAAGCAGGCTGCCGCTATAAAAATAGACAAGACATCACAGAACAATCTTCTTGCAATCTCCAAGCAGCAGATTAAGGATCTTTATTCACTTTCCTTTAACCACGATGACAACTTTACATACAACTTTTCTAAGAACGGAAAGACTCTTACCCTTAAGCAGGTTATGAACAAGGATCTTAGCTATATAGCAATGAACCAGTATCGTGGACAGGATCAGACTGGAAAGTACCAGCTTGTTCTTGCAAACTATATAGCAAACATTGCTGTTGTAGACCCAAAGACAAACATGATTGCAGAGGGCGGCTCTTACCAGGGCAACTGCGTAATTGACGACAAGGCAAAGACTTTTTCAACAGACCTTTACCGCATAACTGTAAAGATGGACAAGAATGGCAAGCCCCTTTCCGAGACTGTTACAAAGGCAGGCAAGCTTAGCGCAAGCTATGAGCTTACAGGTTTTGTTCCCAACGAAGAAGCCCAGAAGCAGGGGTTTGATGTTTACAACGGAACCTATGTTCTTACAATCAAGCAGGCACCAAAAGGATTTGAGGGTGTAAAGACACTCTACATTCCATGCGCCTTCCAGTCATATTCCGTTGACTATACCCGCGAATAGAATTTAGAACAGCCGTCATGCCGAATTTATTTCGGCATCTGGCCAAAAAGTAATGTCATGCTGAACTTGTTTCAGCATCTCTCTTTGCGTTATAGTGATTTTAGATTCTGAGTCAAGCTCAGAATGACGTTAGCATTGTGTCATTGCCAGTCCGGTCGCTGAGCCTGTCGAACCACGTACAAGCTCAGCGACCGTTTGGAGTGACACACATGTTTTGCTAGTCAATCCTTCGCACACCGTCGCCACTTTCGCAGGCAAAGAACCCCGCCTTGTAGCCTATGGCAGCAGAATATTCCTTTTGAACATTTTCCACAAAGTCTTCAATGCAGTCCTTGTGAACAAGTGCAATTGCACATCCGCCAAAACCAGCGCCAGTCATTCTAGCCCCAAGGCAACCCTTCTGCTTTTGAGCGCAATGGGCAAGCGTGTCAAGCTCTATGCCAGTAACCTCGTAGTCCTTGCAAAGCGACTCGTGGCTTTGGTTCAAGAGGGCTCCAAGCTTTTCAAGATTGCCGTCCTTTAACGCTGCAACTGCATCCTTAACCCTCTGGTTTTCAGATACGCAGTGCCTTACACGCTTTTGCAAAGTTTCGCCGCCAACAAGAGCCTTGTTCTTTTCCCATTCATCAGGAGAAAGCTCGCAAAGGGCAGAAAGTTTTACCCCGCCGTCCTTAAGCATCTTAAGAGCAGCCTCACATTCGCTCCTTCTTTCATTGTACTTACTGTCCGCCAGACGACGCTGCTTGTTCGTGTTCATAACCACAAAGCGGTAGTCCCCAAGTTCAAGAGGTGCATATTCGTATTTTAGAGTATTGCAGTCAAGTGCAACCGCCGTGTTTTTCTTGCCAACGGAAATGATGAACTGGTCCATTATTCCGCAGTTAACATTCATAAAATTGTGCTCGCTCATCTGCCCAAGCTTTGCAATCTCCACACGGTCAATGTTAAAGCCAAATGCATCGCTAACGGCATAAGCAAAACCGCATTCAAGCGCAGAAGAAGAAGAAATGCCGCCCCCAGCCGGAATGTTGCTTACCATAAGAATCTCAAAACCGCATTCAAACTTATAGCCCTTTTCCTTTAGCTGGGAAAGAATGCCGTTAAGGTAGTTTGCGTAATCATTCTTCTTGTCAAAGGCAAAATTGTCTTCCGTGCTGAATTCATAGCGTCCCGGAAAGCGCAGGTCGTTGTAGACAATCTTTGAATCCTTTCGTTTCCTTAGCGCAACGTAAAGGTAGCGGTTGATTGCCGCCGGAAAAACAAGCCCACCGTTGTAGTCAATGTGCTCGCCAATAATGTTTATCCTTGCAGGCGATGAATAAAGCAAAACGTCATCCGCAGAACCGCCGTAGGTCTTTACAAAGTCGGAGCGAAGGTTTGCCACGTCATAAGTCTGAGCCGTCAATGAATTCATAATTTCTCCTGTAAAAGCGCAATTTAAATCAACACGTGTTTGTTACATGATAAGACAGATTGCCCATAAAGTCAAACGGAATTTTGCGGCAAAAAGGTGCATTTTTTTCTGTTTTTGGTGGATTTTTTCTTTTTGGACGGTAGCCCTAATGGCTCTACCATTTTACTTTTTGGCTAACTCGACCGCCAGCCCCTTTGCGTCACCGCCGTTCCGGGGTTCCGCCTTTCGGCTCCATTGCTTGCGCAACCAGCCTTGCGGCTGGCCCCTCCATGGCGGCGTACGACCCAAAAAAATCCGCACGCTGCTAACCCGCCATCCTTGGCTCGGTATTGCTTGGCAAGAAAGAGGTAGGCTGGGAAAGGCATTTTCTCTTTGGAGAATGGTGGGCTTCGTAGGAGAATAAAAAAAACTGTCATGCCGAACTTGTTTCGGCATCTGTTTACAAAATATTTGCTTCTGTACAAGATACCGTAAATGCTATATTGTATGCAAAAGTATCCAGCATAATTTTTTCTTTTTCCAGAACTTGCAGAAGGTAAGTGCAACGAACATGGAATGCAATGTAGCAAAGCAATGTGCGGAAGCACTGGAATGTAGGCTGAAAACGCGGCAAAAAAGCATTTGCGCGGTGCGAACCCGGCAGCGTAGCTTCAAGCCCCGAAGGGAGTCTGATACCTTATATCCGTGCTCGGCTTTTTTGACGCGTTTTCAGCCGGGAATGGAAGTGCTTCCGCAGTTAGATTAATGCTTCCCAAGTTTCATCTATATTTGCACTTACCTTCTTACCTACATGGCGGCGTAGGCTTTTTTAAATTTGCGAACAGTGCTATAATTCAGTAGGGTAAGGTAGTAGCATGAAAAATATGGAGATAATTAAAAAACTTGTCGGGGAATCTATTACAGAATCAAACTTAAAAAATGTGGACTGCTATGTTCATAAGAATTTTGCCCTTTTTATTCAGTCAATGGGATTCTGTGAATTTGCTGTAAAAGAAAAACATGTTCATCCTTCATATATGATTATAATTGAATTTGGACCTGATGATTTTTTAACTGCGCCAAGAATCGAACTAAAAAGAAATTATTACCTTGCGACAATTATTTCTCCTGGTGTTCCTCACGAAGACAAGGGCGTTGACTTTCCAAATTATTACACAATCATGATTGAAAAAGAATATTTTGAAAGTCAGTTCCTTTTGTATCAGGATAAAATTCCAGAATATAAGGGCCACCAGTTTTTGATTTGCCATGATGTTTTAAAGATGCTTCACCTTTTTGCTTTTGAGTCATCAAAGAACATGAAGAACTCTAAAATCACCCTTGGATGCCAGACAAAACTTTTGACCCACTGGATTATCCGAAGTCTTCTTGGGGAAAATTATGACATGCGTTCTGTTTCAACAAATGAAAGAATTGGCAGGGTTCAGACCTTTATTGAACTTCATTGTGGTGAA
>ODAI013284737.1_pt1 | contig 26508 bp, 20 predicted proteins | sample 1539321 | NCBI WGS metagenome assembly ODAI01 (sample SAMN02144231, study PRJEB22623) | gut metagenome | biome: sheep rumen | host: Ovis aries | place: New Zealand
ATATAAGCGGAGACAGGTACTATCTGACGGCAGTCGTGGACGGCAGCACCAAATATCTGCAGATCACCGGCTCCGGGGTCAACATGGTGAGCGAACCGGATGAAAACTGCAGGATCCAGGTCGTTCCCGGCACCGGCTCGCACGCCGGGCAGATCTACCTGCGCCAGGGGACGAACACCCTTGCCTACAGCGGCAATATCGAGCAGGGCTTCAAGGTCGGCGGAACGGCCGGGCTGGAGTGGCTGAACCTGGTGGAAGAATCGGAGCTGGACAACACTTACTTTATGACCTATTCTGCACAGAAGGTCAGCGTCTCCGACGAAAGTGTCACGAACGGATCGCGCGTCATTGTCTATACGCGCGTCTGGAATGACACGACAAAAAAGTACGAATTTTACGCCGTCGACCACGACGGAAGCCTTGTGCGCTGCTATGAGAGCGGAGACTCGATCGAGTGGGTCGGAGGGCGCCTGAACTCCATGCTCTGGAATTTTGTGGAGCACTACTGGGAGGGCACGACGGATCCCAACGGTTATTATGATCTGTATAACCAGTACTCCGAGAAGTATATTGCCCCTCAGAAGTCCAGTGACCAGGTGCTCGCGGACGCCCCTATCGGCATCAATATGAATGGCAGGCAAAACGGGAAATACTATTCGCCCATCGTCGCCTGGGACGATGGATATTACGCCTACGCCGGGCTGAAAGTCGAGGGAGGCCGCGTCGTCTCCTGCCCGATCTCTGAAGCGGATGATTTCTATTTTGCAATCGTAGAGGATATGCCGGTTGACGATGAGCTGCACACTGTTCCTACGGTGGATCACAAGCAGTACGGTATCACCATGAAGATGGTGAACTTCCCGCTCACGGGATCAGGGAACGACAACGACGTCCGGAAGGCGATGAGTGATCATCTCGGCAGCGACAATAACTATAAGAACGGAAGAACGGAAGCCGGGCTGCTGGATACCGGACTGGGGGCTGACGGATACCCGGTCACAAAAGCGGGCAACAGTCTGGGCGACTGGTTTGCCGGCGCAGCTGAGGTCAACCATCTCTTTATCGCCAGCACCTACAGCGGAACCGGATATTTTGAATATGACAGCACGCAGAACTTCGCGCATCTTGATCCGGGCACCAATGATTTTGTCGTCTATAAAGAGCTGGCGGCGAGCGCTTCGACAGGCCAGTTCCATGACCACGGCCATTTCTGGCCCTACAATGACATTGAGGCGGGCAAATTTGCCACCAATAAGAATCTCAGGGACGCCCTGGGAAGAACTCTGCCGGATTCGGATCCCAGAAAGTACGAGAAACTCTACTCGGTGCAGAAGTCCAATACAGATTACGCGCCCGACTATTATATGGGCATGGAGGTCACGGCGACCTTCACGCAGACGCCGAACGGCCTGGACGACTGGAACCACGATATCATCTATGAGTTTACGGGAGACGATGACTTCTGGCTCTTCGTCGACGGGGAACTGATCATCGATCTGGGCGGCATTCACGACGCACTGGCGGGCTCGGTGAACTACAGGACGGGCGACGTCTATGTGAACGGAACGCATTATACGCTCCGCGGCCTGTTTGAGAGCAATTACAGGAAGCGGAATCCAGGCGCATCGGACCAGGAGGTGGCTGAGTGGCTGAGTCAGTATTTTGACGACGGCAGCGAGATCTTTAAGGATTACTCCACCCATACGATGAAGATTTATTATCTGGAGAGAGGCGCAGGCGCCTCCAACCTGCACATGCGCTTTAACCTTGCGTCCATCAAGCCGGGAACGGCGCAGTTGACCAAGCACCTCTCCGGGCTGGAGACCAATGAGACGATCCTGGCGGAGTTCCCGTATCAGATCCTGTACAAACTCAGCGACGGGACTGAGCACTACCTGACCAACTATGTCCCGGGCGACCCGTCCCGGACGGAAAAATATGTCTTTTACAAGGACTCCACGTCGCCGGTGACCTATAAGACCGAATATACGGTCGGCGGAAGGACCTATAACGATGTGTTCATCTTGAAGCCGGATGAGACGGCGGACATCAACTTCCCGATCGACTCGCTTCCGGAAGGGGTCGAAATGGAGTCCTACAAGATCGTGGAATGCGGCGTGAACACGGAAGTGTACAGCGACGTCAAGGTGAACGGGACATCGGTCGAGGGGACAGACGCAGGCGTCGGGCGCAAGGACTACACGGCAGACTACGCGAGCACAGAGCAGCGCAGCCGCGTCGTTTACGACAACGTCGTCAATCCCGAAGCTCTGACCGATCTTACTGTCACCAAAAAGCTCTTTGACGTGACCGGCGAGACGGAGATCACGGAGGAGGAGGATAAGACCACCTTCGACTTCCGCCTCTATCTGGCGACGGAGACGGGGGATATCGACAATTCGCCCGCCAAAATGCACACTTACCACGTGAAGGATCTGCAGGGGAACTACTGCTTCTGGAGCGTGGAGCGGCAGCGCATCGTTTCCCTGGGGAGCGGCAAGAGCGACTATTCCGCCCTGACACCGGAAGAACAGGAGGCGGCGACCTTCCACACATCCCTGAACGGCGCGATCACCAAGATCCCGGTGGGCTATACGATCGAAGTCAGGGACCTTCTGGAGGGGACCAAATTCAAACTGGTGGAGCGGCCGCAGGAAATTCCGGACGGCTACTCCTTTAAGAAGTATGTCTATCAAAATATTGACTATACGGATGCTGCCGCCGGCGTCACGGGTACGATCGAGGAAGCGAAGCCCCATGTGGATGTGCACAATGTAAAGGGCTTCGGCCTTCGCGTCAACAAGGTCTGGACCGACGCGGACTATATGTCCGAAAGGGACCCGGTCTATTTCGGCATCTTCTATCTGGAAGGCAGCGAGGCGCCGAAACTGGTGCCGGACAGCCTGCGGCAGCTGCCTTACGGCCGTTCCAGCGTCTACTGGTACTATGAGCGGCTTCCGATAGAAAGAGTTACGGATTTCGCAAAGTATGTGATCTATGAAGCGGAACTGACGGATCCGGTCGTGGATCAGGACGGAAAGGTCATTTCTTATGCGAGCCTGCGGCGCATCGATAACGGAGAGACTGTTTCTCTGGAAGGAAAGCAATTAGGAGACAGGGTCTCCGACGATTTCCTCTATACGGTGAACTATGAAAGAGGCGAGCTCAGTACCAACGACAACGTCCGCGTGGACAAGGCGATCAACAGCCGCCCGGGTATTGTCCTGAAAAAGACGGCGTGGGACGGCACGACGCCGCTGGCCGGCGCGAGCTTCGTACTGGCAGATGAGCAGGGACATGAGATCGGCACCTATACTACCGGGGAAGACGGGCTGATCACAGAGGCCTATCTCAGAGAGAACGTCGTCTATACTTTGACCGAGACGGCGGCGCCCCGCGGGTGGCACGGCCTGGAAGCGGTCATGAACATTGAACTGAGCGGAGAGCAGGTCATCGTGACGGGCGTTGACGAGAGCTATTACATCGTCACGCCGGGAACAGGCACGGAAAAAGCCGCCATTACGGTGAAAGACCGGCCCTACAGGCTCAAGGCCGTCAAGCTGGATTCCGAGACCGGCGAACCTCTGGCCGGCGTCGGCTTTAAGCTATACCGGCAGATCACGGTCGACAATGTCGAGGCGTGGGATCCGAACCCTTATCCCGGATATGGAAATCTGATCTCGGGAGAGGACGGCGTGATCTTTGACGTCGATACGCTGCCCGCCGGGACCTACCAGCTCCGGGAGACTTCGCCGATATCCGGCTATCAGACGATTTCCGGACATATCACGTTCACGATCAGCAGGACAGGAAGCGTTTCGCTGACGGGTACCAATCCGCCGGAAGCGGTTTTTGACACTGAGACCAGAGAGGACGACGGCAGTATTCTCTATATGCTCACCATCCGCAATGTGCAGACGCGGAAGGTCTCGGTGTGGAAAACAGACATGAAAAACAACCCCCTGACCGGTGCGAAGTTCTCACTCTATAAGGCGGAGGATTACGACGATGCGTCGGGCAGACCCAAAGAAGGGGCGCACGTGCTGGTCGCAGGCACGGCCGGAAGCGACGGCCTCCTGCAGCTCGGCGAGCTGGCCCTGGGAGAATACCGTCTGGTCGAGACCAAAGCGCCGGATGGGTATCTTCCGATCGACGCGGCGATCCATGTGACAGTACGCATCGATACGGTGACCGCGAGTAAAGGCGTCACGCAGTATGCCGTCTACAGAAAAGGCGATCCGCACTGGGTGGAAGGCCAGGACGAAGATACGCTGCAGATCCAGGTCACGAACAGCAGCGGCGAGACGCTGCCCCTTACCGGCGGTTCTGGCACCGGAATGATCTACTTCACAGGTGTCATGCTGATCGTCCTTGCGGCCGCGGGACTCCTTCATAGGAGAGTGTAGTCTGTCGCGAAACCGCGCGGCAATAAAGAAAAAAGAAGGGAGACACAACCTTAAGCAGGAAGTGTCTCCCTTTCATCATTTTTCGAATATAATCCGCCGCAGCTCTTTATATATTCGAAAACACTAAAATAGAAACAAAAGATTAAAGCTATTAATATAGTATAATACTTTATGATAGCAATATTGCATGACGGGCATGCAGGAGGAATAAACCAATGACAATGGCGAGAATGTACTTCGAACATTTCACAACGGCGCAAAATATGGAATTATGTCTGCGGCTGATCGTGTCGTTTCTGGTCGGCGGTCTAATCGGCCTTGAGCGAAGCAATCGTTTTAAGGAGGCCGGCATCCGAACGCATATCATTGTATGCTGCACGGCTACCCTGATCATGCTGATCTCCAAATACGGATTCGCCGATCTGGGGTCAGCCTCAACCATGGAATACTATGGCTCCAAAGGAGCTGATACGGCGAGAGTAGCGGCGCAGGCGGTCAGCGGCATTTCTTTCCTGTGCGCCGGCGTGATCATAAAGGTAGGCGGAAACATCAAAGGCCTGACGACGGCGGCGGGCATCTGGATGACAGCCGGCCTGGGCCTCGCGATCGGTGCCGGAATGTATGTCGTGACGGGATGCACGGTGGTGCTGGTCCTGCTTCTGCAATATGTGTTCTATCGCATCCCTCTCGGCGCAGATTCATATGACGGATATCATTTGAAATTCGCCGTAAAGGGAGACAATGACTTCGAGACAATTCTGCGAAAACAGCTCAATGATTGGAATTCCCAGATCATCGAGAGCACGATCAACTGGACCAAGGACGACGGAGTGGAGTTCGACTGCATCATCCTTCGGGCGGACGAGATCGAGTACAGCGAGATCAAAAAATTCGTGAACAGGAACCCGAATATCATCTCCTTCAGCTTTAGCCCGGTGCGCGGGCACATCCAGTGATCCGACTGCTCTTGCCCTCAAAATAACGATATTTCGACAGCTCTTTTTGAGTTGAAATAAAGTTTTTTGAACCCTTCTTGTCATCCGCAAGTCAAAATAGCAATATTTTGACGTAATATCGTTAACAACTGGAACAAACAGGTACGTTTTCGCGCCCCCAAGTGGCACCCCGGGAGGAAGCTGTCAAGGGAACCTCTCCGAGGTGCTTCGCACCCTTGACAGCTTCCCCCCGGGGTGCCGGCGGGTGATCAAGGGGATGCAAGGCATCCCCTGCAACATAACGTTGCGCGAATAATTTTGCACGCCACTATTTTGTGAAAAGGTGATTTTGACGGCTGCGGTTTACGATATAACGTTTAAAAATCTGCTTTCAAGTCTCGAAATGACAAGAAGGGTTCAAAAAACATATTTTTCAACGTCAGGGAAGCAAACGGAATAACGTTCTTTGGATGCGAAGCGGCCTGAAGTTTGTCCATGAGCTGGCTTCTGCTGGAGAGCCGGGGGGACCGGCCAGAATGCCGCAGAAGTGCGGCTGGCCGATCGAAGTGTATGGGGGAATGGTACCACGGTCCGGAAGATAATTGAATGGGATCGGGAACCGAAAATCCGAAAGCGGCCATTTTTGTGATTTTCGTACAAAAGTGGAGTGAGCGCTTGCTATTGGGTTTTAGCTTTGATTATTGTATTCTAATGGTGAGTGTTAAAGAGGAGCCGCCTGGAAGGCTGTTATGAAGGACAGGCGCGGCCGGCGGCCGCTGTGAGGTGTATTATGCCGGATATAATTGTTCACAACAGGATGGGAAGAAGTGTTTATAAGAGGCTTCCGCGGGAGCTGCGGGAGGAGATCGACAGGGAGATCTACAGGGTCGGGCTGCTGGGGCCGGATCCGTATGCGGCGTATCGGTTTTTTGCCATGCCGCTGCGGCACGGGGTGCACAAGCGCATGACGGTCATGCACGAGACGAAGGTGGCCGATTTTTTGGTGGAGATGGCCAAGTTCAGCCGGAAGCCGGAGATGTTCTCGTATCTGGCGGGGTTTTTGTGCCACTATGCGCTGGATTCGACGGCGCATCCGTACATCGACGAGATCTCTGGTTATAAGGGATATATGCATATGGCGGTGGAGCACAGGCTGGACCGGATGGAGCTGGACCGGATGGGCAGGAAGCTGGCGGACAGGGCGATCACGAGGGGATTTTATACGCCGTTTTTGCCGGAGTCGATGCGCCGGGACTATGAGACGGTCATGGAGAATGTGTTCGGCTGGAAGGACTCCTGGAAGAGGTTCAAGGAGAGCTACCGGCACCACAAGATGTACTATTTCCTGGCGGAGGATCCGCACGGCGTAGCGGAGCTGCTGTTTCACAAGGTGCCGGTCTCGGTCATGAACGGGAAGGTGACTATTTTGTCCTATCGGAGCCATGCCTGTGACGGGATGGAGCTTGGGCCGTTCGAGGTGCTCAGGCGCAAGGCTGTCCGGCGCGCGGTGCAGCTGATCAGGGCGGTCGACGCGTACCGCAACGGGCGGATCAGCGAGGCGCGGCTCCGGGCGGTCATCGGGAATAAGGATTATTCCGGGCGGGAGCAGGCGGAATAGGGCATTTTTTGTGATATAGTTCCTGGTAGGGATTGATATGTCTGATAATCTTGCGAAAATTAAGTCGATTTTTAAGAGTCCGGGGATCGCGGCGGTGCTCCGGTGGTCCAAGTGCGTACATGTCAAAGTAGTGCTGATCTGTCTGATCACGGTAGCGGCGACGGTGTGCTCGCTCTGCTTTACGCTGGCGACCAAGGGCCTGGTGGACGGCGCCGTGTCGTCCGACTCGGACCAGCTGGTGCGATACGCGCTGATGCTGGTGGGGATCATTTTGCTGCAGCATGTTTTGTCGGCGGGCCAGGCCTGGTTCCGGATCCACGCGTCCGCAGAGCTGCAGCAGGAGCTGCAGGGAATGCTTGTCAGGGAGATCCTGTCCAAGGAGTACGGCGGTCTGAAGGGCTATCACAGCGGCGAGCTGGTCAACCGGGTCTTCTCCGACATGAGCGTGATCAAGAACGGCATCATGAGTATTCTGCCCAGCCTGATCGGAATTGTCGTGAGCTTCGTCGGAGCGGCCGGCATTCTGATCGCCATGGACTGGCATTTCGTGATCTTAATGCTGGCGGGCGGCATTCTGGGACTGGCGCTGGTCATTCTCTTCCGCGGGCCCATGAAGGCGCGCCACAAGAGGATGCAGGAGGCGGAAGGCTCGCTCCACGCGTCGGTGCAGGAGACGTTCGTCAATATAAAGCTGATCAAGTCGAGTCTGTCGGAGCCCAGAGCGCTGCGCAGGATCGGCGCGGACCAGGAGCATCTGAGCAGCGAGCAGGTCCGGCAGGGCATGTTCAGCTTCCGGATGAATGACAGCATGGGGCTGGTTTTTGACTTCTCCTGGCTGTTCTGCATGCTGTGGGGCTGCATGAACATCTACCGCGGCAATCTGACCTACGGCTCGCTGGCCGCCATGCTGCAGCTGATCGGCCGCATCCAGGGGCCGATCGCCAACTCGGTGAGCATCGCCTCGCAGCTGTACGGGGTCAGCTCGTCGGCGGAGCGCCTTCTGGAGCTGACGGAGATGCCGGCGGAGGAAGAGGGGCAGGTTCTGCACTCTTTTGACGAGATCCGCATGGACGACATCACGTTCAAATACGACGACGGGATCGAGGAAGTGCTGCAGCACATCAACTGGACCATCAAGAGGGGCGACTTCATGGCGCTGACCGGGATCTCGGGCGGCGGCAAGACGTCTCTGTTCCAGCTTCTGCTGGGGATCTATAAACCCACCAAGGGCCAAATGCTGTTCGTAGACGGCGCCCATACAGTGCCGGCCTCCCGCGGAACGCGCGCCCTCTTCGCCTATGTGCCGCAGGGAAACACGCTGTTCTCGGGGACGCTTAGGGACAACCTGCTGATGTTCACGGACGGGGCGCCGGAGGAAGAGATCCGCAAGGCGGTGGACGCGGCGTGCCTGACGGCCGTGGTCGAGGACATCGGCTACGACGCAGTTCTGGGTGAGCGCGGCGTGGGTCTGTCGGAGGGACAGGCGCAGCGCGTGGCGATCGCGAGGGCCCTTTTGAGCGGAGCGCCGATCCTGCTTCTGGACGAGGCGACGAGCGCGCTGGACGAGAAGACAGAGGCAAAGCTCCTGGAGAATATCTCGCGGATGCGGGACAGGACGTGCATTATCGTGACGCACAGGAGAGCGGCGTTGGATATCTGCGACTATACGCTGCATATTGAAGAAGGCACGATGAGCCGGAAAGAGTAAATATGAAGAAAATCAAGAATCTGGTCATAGGCGGAATTGAGAATAAGGTGTTCAACCTGATCCTGGTCACCGTGGTCGTGATCTCACTGGCTTTCCAGGGAGCCTTTCTGTATCAGAACAGGATGCTCACGGCGCTGAGCGAGGAGACCAACGAGAAACAGCAGGAGGCGCTGACGGAGATCACGGGCAATGTCATGAGTCAGGTCGTGGACAGCAGTATGGACCGGACGACCAAGCTGGAGTCCATGATCGCGGACGAGTTCTTCCACAGCCTGGCCGTGCGCGTCGGCATGATGGGGGAATACGCGCAGAAGCTGTTCGCCGATCCGGAAGCGGCCGGACAGGCAGAGTACGCGGGACCTGATCCCAACGAGGCCGGGGAGGTCACAGCCCAGCTGATCCTGGCAGACGACGTGAACCTGGAGAACGGGGAGGACGGCGCCGCGATCGCGGAGAAGATCGGCGTGGCCGCCAACATGTCCAACATGATGATCTCTCTGTTCGGTGCCTCTGTGGAGACCAATTCCTGCTTTATCGCGCTGCCCGAGGGCGCCTTCCTGGTGGTGGACGACCGTCCACAGTCCAAGTTCGCGGAGGGCGGAGAGCCGGTCAGCTATGATCCCAGGACCCGCCCGTGGTATCAGCAGGCGGTGGAAAAGGGCACTCTGATCTTCACGGACGTCGAAGTGGACGCCTTTACCGGGGACATCGGAATTGTTTGCGCGATGCCGGTCTATGTGGACGGCGAGCTGAAGGCCGTCGTCGGCTCGGACCTCTTCCTGACGTCCATGCAGGACGCGATCCAGGCGTCGGAGGAGAAGGGCGGCTTTTTGTGCGTGGTCAACAGCAACGGACACGTGGTCTTTTCGCCCAAAACAGAGGGCACCTTCAGGGTACTGCGCGCCTCGGACGCGGCCGATCTGAGGCAGAGCTCCAACGCGGATCTGGCCACCTTCGTCTCGGATTCCATGGAGGCCAGGACGGGCGTCCGCCTCATTAACGTGGATGATACTTCCTATTATATGTGCGGCGCTCCCATGGATACGCTGGGATGGTGCATGATCTCGATCTTTGAGCAGGCGGCGATCGACCAGCCGGCGGCTATGATGCGGGACAGCTATCAGCAGATCCAGGCGGAGGCCTCTCAGACCTACCTGGAGAAGATGGGCAAGGCCAAAGGCTCGATGGCCGTTCTGCTGCTTCTCCTCACAGTGGCGATGACAGCGAGCGCTCTGGTCTTCGGCAAGAGGATCGTCACGCCCCTCAACAATATCACCAGGAGGATCGCGGGCCTGTCCGAGACCAATCTGGAGTTCACGATGCAGGACGAGTACCGGACGGGCGACGAGATCGAGGTGCTGGCGGAATCTTTTGCCACCCTGTCGCACAGAACGGTTCAGTACGTGGACGAAGTCAAGCGGGTCACGGCGGAGAAGGAGAGGATCGGCACGGAGCTGCACATGGCCAACCAGATCCAGGAGAGTATGCTGCCCAGCATCTTCCCGGCTTTCCCGGAGCGCAGGGAATTTGACATTTACGCGACTATGGATCCGGCCAGGGAGGTCGGCGGCGACTTCTACGACTTCTTCCTGATCGACAACGACCATCTGTGCATGGTCATCGCGGACGTCAGCGGCAAGGGCGTGCCCGCGGCGCTGTTCATGATGATCTCCAAGATCATTATCCAGAGCTGCGCCATGCTGGGGCGCTCGGCGGGCGATATTTTGACCAAAACCAACGAGGCCCTGTGCTCCAACAACCGGATGGAGATGTTCGTGACGGTCTGGCTGGGCATTCTGGAGATCAGTACCGGCAGGCTGACGGCGGCCAACGCCGGCCACGAGTATCCGGCCATCCTTAAGAACGGCCGCTTTGAGCTGCTCAGGGACAAGCACGGGCTGGTCATTGGCGGCATGTCCGGTATTCACTATAAGGAATATGAGATCAATCTGGAGCCCGGGGACAAGCTCTTTCTGTACACGGACGGCGTGGCCGAGGCGACGCGCGGCGGAAGCGAGCTGTTCGGGACCTCGCGCATGCTGAAGGCCCTCAACATCAACCCGGCCGGGGATCCGGAGGAGCTTCTTGGCAATGTCAGGCGCGCGGTGGACGAGTTCGTCGGCGACGACGAGCAGTTCGACGACCTGACTATGATGTGCTTTGAGTACAAGGGGAAGGACGCCTGAGGCGGCAGAGAGTAGGTGCCCATGAGAACACTGATCATCGGAGATATACATGGATGCAGCGGAGCGCTGCGGCGGCTGCTCGCTATTTTGAAACCGGACGAGAGCGCGGACAGGCTGGTCTTTCTGGGAGACTTGTTCGACCGGGGGCCGGATTCCTGGGGCGTCTATCAGATGCTGCAGGAGCTGGCCGGCCGGTTCGGGGACCGGTTTGTCCTTCTTAGGGGCAACCACGAGGACTATCTGCTGAGCGAGCGCCTTTCGCTGTCCGAGAGGCTTGTCTGGAAGCGGGGCGGCAAGGGCGACACGGTCCGGTCCTTTAAGGCGCACGGCCAGAGGATGGAGGACAGCATTCCCTGGGTGCGCTCCCATGTGGTGAATTTCTACCGGGGAGAGGGCTTCCAGTGCGTGCACGCGGGGCTCAAGGTGGACCCGATCGAGGCCAATGACAATTATACGATCATCCACGATCACAGCGTCGCGCAGCAGAACCGGTACGCGGGGCCCCTGACGGTCGTCGGGCATATCGCGCTGGCGGTGCCGACCTGGTTCGCGGGGGACGGCAAGACCTTCAGCCAGCTCAAGTACAATGTCCGGTACGACCTGCCGGATAAGGGCATTTTGTGCATCGACGCGGGCTGCGGCAAAGGCGGCCGGCTGGTCGGAATGGAGATTGAAGACGGACGATATATCCTTCGAAGCGTGGGAGGAGAGGAGTGACCGATGGCGGACAATGCAAATAATGAAGGGCGGTGTATTCGCCGAGCTGGTCGAGAGACAGAGGCTGGATAAGTGATGCAATGAGTACTTTTGAAGAGATTTTGCAAAAAGACGGGAAACTGGTCTACAAGACCAAGGGGGTCAGCATGAATCCCATGCTGTACCAGAACCGCGACCTGGTGGTCATCGAGGTCTTCGAGGGGCGCCTTAAGAAGTTCGACGTCGCCCTCTACAGGCGGGGACCGAGCTATGTGCTGCACAGGGTCATCGGCGTCAACGGCGACGGGACCTACTCGATCCGGGGCGACAATACGTATAGTATTGAGACCGTCCCGGAGCAGGCGGTGCTCGGGGTGCTGACGAGCTTTGTCCGCAACGGAAAGCAGTACAGCGTCACGGATAAGGGATACATGCGGTATGTGCGCTTCTGGAATGCGGTCTATCCCCTGCGGAGCTTTTACATGCGCACCAGGTGGAGAGTAAGAGCTGTGCTGAGGCGGATCGTGAAGGGAAAGCGGAAGTGAAGAGCGTCACTATTTTGCTTGCCGCGAACGCCAACGCGGCGGTGCGTTCGGCCGGCAGCATTCTGGTCATTTTTATCCTGAAGCACAGGGAATTCAAAAATTCTGTTTGTAAAATGGACGGAATTGTATATAGTGTTATATGAGGCATCATTTCGGCAGTCTTTCGTGCGATGTGATGCTTAACCGGCCGAAGGCCGGTCATACGAAACAGATTTACGAAACAGGAGGCTTTTAGTTTTGGGCAAATATTTTGGTACTGACGGTTTCAGAGGCGAAGCGAACGTCGTCCTGACCTATGATCACGCCATCAAGATCGGCCGCTTTCTGGGCTGGTATTACGGCGCAAGACTGGGCAAGAAGGCCCGGGTCGTGATCGGCAAGGACACGCGCCGCTCCTCTTATATGTTCGAGTACGCGCTCTGCACAGGCCTTATGGCTTCGGGCGCGGACGCCTATATCATGCATGTCACGACGACACCCTCCGTATCCTATATCACGAGGACGGACGACTTCGACTGCGGCATCATGATCTCGGCTTCTCACAATCCCTACTATGACAACGGCATCAAGCTGATGAACCACAACGGCGAGAAGATGGACGAGGAGACGATCCTGGAGATCGAGAAGTACATCGACGGCGAAAGGAGCGAGGTCCCGCTGGCCAAGGACAGCGAGATCGGCAGGACCGTGGACTACGTCGCGGGGCGCAACCGCTACATTGGCTATCTGATCTCTCTGTCAAAATACAGCTACAACGGCAAGAGGATCGGTCTGGACACCGCCAACGGCTCGGCCTGGTCCATCGCCAAGGGCGTCTTCGACGCGCTGGGCGCCAAGACCTATGTCATCAACAACGAGCCGGACGGCTTCAACATCAACACGGACTGCGGATCCACCCACATCGAGCATCTGCAGAAGTTCGTCCTGGAGAAGAATCTGGACGCCGGTTTCGCCTACGACGGCGATGCGGACCGGTGTCTGTGCGTGGATGAGAAGGGCAACGTCATCACGGGCGACCACATTCTCTATATCTACGGCCTTTATATGAAGGAGAGAGGAAAGCTCCTCAACAACACGGTCGTCACGACGGTCATGTCCAACTTCGGCCTGTATAAGGCTTTTGACAAAGCCGGGATCGGCTATGCCAAGACTGACGTCGGCGACAAGTATGTCTACGAGAACATGCTGCAGACCGGCAACCGGATCGGCGGCGAGCAGAGCGGTCACATTATCTTCTCCAAGTACGCGACGACCGGCGACGGTATTTTGACCAGTATGAAGATCATGGAAGTCATGCTGGCCAAGGACAAGCCCCTGAGCGCGCTCGCGGCGCCGGTGCAGTACTACCCGCAGGTCCTCAAGAACGTGCGCGTCAAGAGTAAGCCCGAGGCGCAGAACGATCCGGACGTCCAGGCGGCGGTGAAGAGCGTCGAGAAGGCGCTGGGCAGCGACGGCAGGATCCTGGTCAGAGAGTCGGGAACCGAGCCCGTGATCCGCGTCATGGTGGAGGCCGGAAGCAACGAGATCTGCGAGAAGTACGTCGACCAGGTGGTCGACGTGATCGGGAAGAAGGGTCACATAGTTTAACCAGAATAGACAGGAGAATATTATGTGTGGAATTGTAGGTTTTACCGGACACAAACAGGCGGCTCCCATTCTGCTGGAGGGCCTGAGCAAACTGGAATACAGAGGCTATGACTCCGCGGGTATCGCGGTCAGAAACGGCGAGGAGCTGGCACAGGTGGTCAAGGCGACCGGCAAGCTCAAGAACCTGTTCGAGAAGACGGACGAGGGCCGCGCCCTGGCCGGCACATGCGGGATCGGCCATACGCGCTGGGCTACGCACGGCGATCCGACACAGACCAACGCTCATCCCCATGTATCGGGCAACTGCACGGGATCCGGGTCCGGACCGGTGGAGTCCACCGTCGTGGGCGTCCACAACGGCATTATCGAGAACTATCAGGAGCTGAAGGAAAAGCTGTCCAAGCACGGCTACCAGTTCTACAGCCAGACGGACACCGAAGTGGCCATCAAGCTGGTGGATTACTATTATAAGAAATACAAGATCGGCCCCATCGACGCGATCGCCAAGACCATGGTCCGCGTCAGAGGCTCCTACGCGCTGGAGCTCATGTTCAAGGATTATCCGGGCGAGATCTGGGTGGCCAGAAAAGACAGCCCCATGATCATCGGCATCGCGGACAACGAGACCTATGTGGCCTCCGACGTCCCCGCGATCCTCAAGTACACCAAACAGGTCTACTATATCGGCAACCTGGAGATGGCCAGACTGTCTCCCGGCAAGGCGACCTTCTATGATCTCAACGGCGACGAGATCCAGAAGGAGCAGGTGGAGATCACTTTCTCCGCCGAGTCCGCTGACAAGGGCGGTTTCGAGCACTTCATGATGAAGGAGATCTACGAGCAGCCCAGGGCTGTCCAGGACACGATCGACGCCGGCATGGAGAACGGCCGCATCAACCTGGGCAAAATAGGAATTACCGACGACATCATCCGCGACATCACGCAGATCCATATCGTGGCCTGCGGCTCCGCATGGCATGTGGGAACCGCCGCGCAGTACGTCATCGAGGATCTTGCCAGGATCCCCGTGCGCGTGGAGCTGGGCTCCGAGTTCCGCTACAGAAATCCGATCCTGGGTCCTGGCGACCTGGTCGTCATCATCAGCCAAAGCGGCGAGACGGCGGACAGCCTGGCGGCGCTCAGAGAAGCTAAGGAGAGAGGCGTCAAGACCCTGGCCATCGTCAACGTCGAGGGAAGCAGTATCGCGCGTGAAGCGGATTATGTCTTCTACACCAAGGCCGGCATCGAGATCGCCGTCGCGACGACCAAGGGCTATACGACCCAGCTGATCGTCACCTACCTGCTGGCTCTGCAGTTCGGCCTGGTGCGCGGCACGATCACCGATCAGCAGTACCTGTTCTATCTGGACGAGATCAAGAAGATCCCCGCTGCGATCTCCCGAGTTCTGGAGGAGAAGGAGCGTCTGCAGTGGTTTGCCTCCAAGTACTCCAATATGAAGGACTCCTTCTATATCGGCCGCGGCGTCGACTTCGCGGTCTGCCAGGAGGGCAGCCTTAAGATGAAGGAGATCTCCTACGTGCACTCCGAAGCCTACGCCGGAGGAGAGCTCAAGCACGGCACGATCAGCCTGATCGAGGACGGCATCCTGGTGGTGGGCGTCCTGACCCAGAACGATCTGTTCGAGAAGACCATCAGCAACATGGTCGAGTGCAAGAGCCGCGGCGCGTATCTGATGGGTCTTACGACATACGGCCACTATGAGATCGAGGAGACGGCGGACTTTGTCATCTACATCCCCAAGATCGACCCCCACTTCGTGGGCAGCGTGGCGGTCATCCCGCTCCAGCTGCTCGGCTACTATGTGGCGGTCTCCAAGGGCCTTGACGTGGACAAGCCCAGAAACCTTGCTAAGAGCGTCACTGTGGAATAAAATGAAAGAGCTCCGCTTCGGCGGAGCTCTATTGGACCATACGGAAAAAACGCTGCCTTGAAGGCAGCCCGCACTCGGCGCAGCGGCCGGCTCTCTGAGCCATGTGCGCCGGATATTCGGAGAATGTAACGAAGTTATGAATTTCGCGGTGATCTTATCGGGCGGCATAGGGACCCGGATGCATATGGGGGATTTTCCCAAACAGTATTACAAAGTAAAGGGCAGGATGATCCTGGAGTACACGCTGGACGCCTTCCAGGAGGCGGAGGCGGTGGACGAGATCGTCATCGTGATGGCGGAGCCCTGGCGGGACAAGCTGGAGGAGGAGCTGCGCGGCAAGTACAGCAAGATCGCCGGTTTTGCCGCACCCGGATCCATCCGGCAGGAGTCGATCCTGAGCGGCCTTTCCTTCTGCATGGAGCGGTCGCGGTCGGACAGGGACAAGGTGATCATTCACGACGGTGTGCGGCCTCTTGTGACCTGCGCGCTGATCGGGGCCTGCTTTGACGCGATCGGCGAGTACGAGGCCTGCCTACCCGTGATCCCGGCCATCGACACGATCTACTACAGCGAGGACGGGAGGGGCGTGGACAAGCTGCTGGACCGCTCCAAGCTCTTTATGGGGCAGTCGCCGGAGACCTTCTGGCTGCACCAGTACTATAAGGCGCACGAGGGCAGGAGCCACGAGTTCCTCAGGAGCATGCGGGGGACGACGGAGATCGCCCATGTGGCAGGCATGAAGATCTGCATGATCCCGGGCGAGCCCATGAACTTCAAGATCACGCACCCGGCGGATCTGGAGCGCTTCCGCCTGATCGTCGGAGAGAAGGAGCCGGACAGGGACCAGCTGGACATTCCGGAGCCGTGACCGGCGCCCGGGACAGGGAAGGCGGCGGATCCGCGCATAGGGACTCCGCCCGACATGGAAACATGGTATAATGATTTCAGAAAAGAGGTTGATCATGAGAAAGGCATTGGGATTATTTCTTTCACTTTCGATCGCAGCCTCCCTGCTGACGGGATGCGGCGGAGGCGGCGCTTCTTCCGCGGACAGCAGTCCGGCCAAGGAGACGCAGGAGGCGGACGCGGGCGAGGCGGACGTCGAAGCGGCTGACCCGGAAGCGGATAGCCCGGAAGCGGATGGCCGGACGGCAGACGGATCCATGGACGCGGCCGGAGACGGTCTGAAGGCGGACACGGACCTGGTTTCTGCGGGCGATGGCGGGCTGCAGCCTCTGGCGGGGATTTCGGGAACCATGATCGGCGGCATGAGACCGGCCGAGGAGATGGAGGATCCGGACGATCTGACAGCCGAGGACACGGACAGGATGGACCGCGCGATGCGCGCCTACACGCCGCCGGCGGACTCCCTTCTCGTAAACCGGGCGGAAACCTTCTATTATTATGAGAACATGTCCAGGGACGAGCAGGCCCTGTACGACGGTATGTATATGTGCGCGTCGGACCCGACGGACACCGACAATATCGCGGTGGCCAATATTTCGGTGGATCCCCGCTCGGAGGAATTCCGCGAGATCCAGACCGTGGCCTACTGGGGACTTCTCTATGACCACCCGGAGCTGTTCTGGCTCTACAACGGCACGGAGGCCGAGATGGGATACGGCGTTCCCTACGAACAGACGGACAAGGGCGTCTATACGGTCTACTATTTCTTCGACGAGCCCTTCGATGACTTCGAGGAGATGATGACGGAGTTCAACGACGCGGCGGACGATTTTCTGGAGGATATCGATCTGACCGCGAGTGACGAAGTGATCGCCGAGGAGATCCACGACAAGCTGATCGATACGGTGACCTACAATACACCCGTCATGGAGGATACTTCCTATAACGGATACAGCAACCTGGCCCATACAGCCTACGGCGCCCTGGTCGAGGACAGCGGCGGAAATCCCCGCTGCGCGGTGTGCGACGGCTATTCGCAGGCCTACGTCTATCTGCTGCAGCAGGCGGGGATCGACGCGGCCGTGATCGTCGGCGTCGCGGGCAATGACGCCGCGGACGCGGGCGGACATGCCTGGAGCGTCGTCAATCTGGACGGCGACTGGTACGAGGTCGACTCCACGTGGGACGACGTCGGATCGCTGGACGAGCAGGTCGAGGCGATCAGGAGTTCGGACCCCTTCAGCTACGGATACTATCACGAGGCGCTGACCGACCCCGAGTACAGGGACAAGCTCGAGCACGCGCTCTGCTATCTGACGACGGCCGGCATCAAGAACTATGAGCCGGATGAATATTACGACTATGTGACCAAGGACGGCAAGTATGTCATCCGTCTGCAGACCAGCAGCATTCACGAGAGGGCGGACGAGTTAACGTCCGGGTATGAGGATTTCGGCATGCTGATGAAGTTCGCGCCCATCGCGGAAGGTGTCTTATTCGGGCGCCGGTAACGGTCCATCATCGAAGCGAGGAACACAAATGAAAGTAAGAGACTATATACTCAGGATTGCCGGCGTCGTGCTGTGCATCGGGTTTGCGGCTATCCTGATCACCCTGTTTTTCATGAACCACAGAAGGAACAAGGAGCGCGCGAGCGAGATCGAGCAGCGCACGCAGGCCATCAAAGAGGAGGAGAGCCTCAAACTGGAGAAAGCGTCGGATATCTATGACGATCTGGCGGAGGATCCAGGGCTCAGATCCATCGTGTGCTGGGGCGACAACGAGATGGCGGGCAGCGGGGATGCCAATCTCCCCAGGGCGCTCAAGGAAGTCGCCGAGGAGAATCTCTTCGGCGGCGTCAGGGAGGCCTTCAGCGGTCTGATCGATCTCGAAGGCCGCACGTCTCCTTCTGTCACAGTGACCAATATGGGAGTCTCTGACGAGGGCATGCGCGAGATCCTGGTGCGCGCCGGCGTCCGCGACATGACGCTGGGCGAGTGGACCCTCTTTCCCGGGGACGCGGAGCCCAAGAACCTTACGCTGACGGACGGAAATGCGTTTACTCCCCTGCATTTCGCGGAGCAGAGGGAGGCCCGCTTCGGCAAAGCAGTGATCGCTGGCGTGGAAGGAACTCTGACGGCCGGCGACGGCGAATATGACGAGGATCATCCCAGATTTGCCTTCGTCAGGGACGAGGAGGGCGAGAGCTTCCAGGCGGGCGCGGGCACGCAGGTGGAGATCGAATCGGCGGAGAGATTTATCGGCGATGTTCCGGTCTTCTTCTTCGAGGACGACTCGGCGGATTCTGTGGACGGCTTCGTCAGCGACATCGAGGAGCTGGTATGGCGCTACACGGAGAACGCGGTCAGCGGGGAAGAGGAGAGCGCGGAGACGGCTTCCACCGGAAGCACGGCGGAGTTCGCGGCGGAGGAGGAGCCCTCTGACGGGATCCCCTACGTGGTGATCTGCACGGCGGAGGAGGACTCCGACCTGGATGCGGCGCTCAGCGAGGCTTTCGGCAGCAATTATCTGCGAAACGACACGTATGCGTACGAGATGTCGGAGGAGAGCTACCGGAATCTGGCGCAGAGAGTGTATGACAATCTGGACAGTCAGGGATGCTTCAACACAGCAAAGAAGAAAGCGGCAAAGGCCGCGGAGGATTTTGACAGCCTCTCTGTCAAAATAGAGCATTGATCAGTTATGTTTCAAAACGGGAGGATTTGACCATGGGGATGGATAGGAAGATGCTTGAGGAGAAGATCAGAGGCCTTAAATCGGAGGGAACAGGCGCCAAGAGGGACCTTCTTCCGCTGTATGCGGACGCGGAGGCAGCCGGAGCGCTGGCCGCGTATCTGGCGGAGCCCTATAAGGGACTGGTCGACTTCGTGTGCGCTCCGGAGCCTTTGGGCTTCATCGTCGGCAGCATGCTGGCGCGCGAACTGGGAGTCGGAATGGTCGCGATCCGCAGAGACCAGCAGTTCTGGATCGACCCCGAGGAGCACGTGACCGCTTCCTATATCAATCATAAGGACAAGGTCACGATGCTGATCACGGAAAGGTGCCTTCTTCCCGCCGGCAGCAGAGTCCTGATCGCCGACGACTGGATGAGCACAGCGGCCACCGTACAGGCCATGACCAACCTCATCGAGGACGCCGGCTGCAAGGTGGCGGGCATCGCCGCGGTGGGCGTCGACAACAGGGACCTGGTCGGCAACAAAAATGTGAGATGTGTATATTGTGACAAATAAGAAATTTACGATCCTCACTCTTCTCATCATGACGTTCATTTTCCTGCAGTCCGCCCTGCCGGCGGATCTCTCGAGCACGGAGAGCGGCGTGATCGTGGAGTGGATCCTTAGAACCTTCGGGAGTCTCATACCTCTGGACGAGGAGACTCTTGTGTTTGTGGTGCGCAAAGGCGCCCATTTTACGGAATATCTGATCCTGGGCGGCTTCCTCCTCCTCGCGGTGAAGGAGTGGATGCCGCCTGCGGATATCGCGAATGGCAAGGAAACCCATGCGGGGCGGAAATTGATCCTCCCTGCATGGGTTCTCGGTACTCTATATGCGGTTTCGGACGAGGTCCATCAATATTTTGTCCCGGGCAGGAGCTGCGAACTGCGTGATATCGTCATCGACAGCTGCGGGGCACTCACGGGCGCCGTCCTTTTCTTTGTGCTGCTGCGGGTGCGCAGGCGCCGGAAGGCATAAGACGGCCGGGCGTCATTCCTCAAAGAGGCCAAGCCGGAGGCAGGCGTTGTAGATGCCGTCGTCGTCGACATTGGTGGTGATGAGATCGGCCCTCTGCTTGATCTCGTCGCAGGCGTTGCCCATGGCGACCTTGGTCCAGCCGTCGATGAACATGGTCATATCGTTTAAGGCGTCGCCGAACACGATCACGTCGGAGTAGTCGGCCCCCAGCATATCCATGACCTTCCTGATGCCGACCGCCTTGTCGGTGGGCTCGACGAAGATATATTCGTTCTGATAGCGGCACCAGGGGAGAGGGCGCAGATGCTCGAGCTTCTTCTCTTCGCCGGGCATGCAGGCGATGTACACCTTGTAGATCTCGCCGCAGGAACGGGGATCCAGCCCGGGGACCACTCTGGTACCCATGTAGATGTCATGAGTGAACTCCTCGAATCGGCCGTCGGGCGCCGTGCGAAAGCGCGTGTTGTCGATCTGGACGGCCCAGGGGAGGCCCTTCTCTTTACACTCGTCGATGAGCGCGAGGACCAGGTCCCTGGGAAGAGGCGTGATCCCGTAGAATCTGTCGTCTACGGTGATGCTGAAGCCGCCGTCGCTGACCATATTGGTGAAACCGAGTTCGTGCATGTAGTCGACGGCCATGGCCTGCAGACGGCCCGTGGCGATGCTCATAAAATGACCGGCTTCGCGGCATTTGCGCAGCGCGAGTCTGGCCGAATCGGGGACGTAGGTATTGCCGTATCCGCCGGCTGCCAAGGTGCCGTCTATGTCAAAAAACAGATATCTCTTCCTCATTTCCTCTCCTTACCTGCCGCAATGTAGATATTTTTTCGTAATTAGTATAAACTATTTGCCGGCCGTTGGTAAATAGCGTCCATTTGCAGCTAAGAGGTACTTTACACGACTATGAATGAAAAAAAGGATTATTTACTCCGGATGCGGAGAGGGGATTCCCTGTCGGCAGCCGAGCTCTGCAGCATGATCTTCCGGCTCAGCGTGCCGGCTATTCTGGCCCAGGTCTCGACGATCATCATGCAGTATATCGACGCCTCCATGGTGGGGCGCCTGGGCGCGGGAGGTTCGGCTTCCATAGGTCTGGTCTCTTCCTCCACCTGGCTCTTTGGCGGGATCGCGATGGCCGTCGGCATGGGCTTTACCGTGCAGTGCGCGCAGAGGATCGGGGCCGGCGACGAAGCCGGCGCCCGGAACCTGATGAAGCAGGGAATGCTGCTGACGCTGGGGGCCGCGCTCCTCATGGGAGCCGCCGGCGCGGCGGGATCGGGATGGCTCCCGGTCTGGCTGGGCGGCGATCCGGAGATCTGCCGGGACGCGTCGCGCTACTTTCTGATCTTCGCCCTGTTCTTCCCCGTGGAGAGAATGAACTTTCTGGGCGGGAGCTTCCTGCAGTCGACGGGCAATATGCTGCTTCCCGGCATGCTGCATGTGATGATGTGCGCGCTGGATGTGGTCTTCAACGCCTTCCTGATCTTTCCCGGCTTCACCCTTATGGGCATTTCCTTCCCGGGACTGGGGCTGGGCGTCGCCGGAGCCGCTCTGGGCACAGGACTGGCCAGGCTCTGCTCGATGTCGGCCATGGTGTTCTATCTGCTCTTCCGGTCGCCCATGCTGCGGCTGCGGGAGGGAGAACGCGTGCAGTTCAAAAAGGACGAGATCTTAAGGAGTTTCCAGATCGCGCTTCCCGTGGCCGTCGAGAACATCGTCATGAACGGCGCGCAGATCGCCTCCACCCGGATCGTGGCGCCCCTGGGAACGGTCTCCGTGGCGGCCAATTCACTGTCGGTGACGGCGGAGAGCCTGTGCTACATGCCGGGATACGGCATCGCGTCGGCGGCCACCGCCGTGATCGGCCAAAGTATCGGCGCCGGCAGGATCCGGACCACCCGCCGCATAGGCTGGATCACGACCTTCCTCGGGATGGCGGTGATGACGGTCAGCGGACTTCTGATGTATCTGGCCGCCCCCTATATGATCGGCTTTTTGAGCCCGGTGCCGGAGGTCGTCTCTCTGGGGACGCAGGTCCTTAGGATCGAGGCCTTCGCGGAGCCCATGTTCGCCGCTTCGATCGTGGGAGCGGGCGTCATGAGAGGCGGCGGAGACACGCTGGTTCCGGCTGTCTTCTGCCTGGGCACGATGTGGCTGATCAGGATCCCGCTGGCGCTCTTTCTGGCGCCGCGCATCGGCCTTCGGGGCGTCTGGATCGCCATGTGTATCGAACTGTGGGTCCGCGGCGTTCTCTTTTTGATCCGGCAGGCGCAGGGAAAGTATGCGGCGCAGTGACAGCCGGCCGGGACCGGTCAAAGTATGCGGCGCAGCGACTGCCTGATATGCTATAATGGTTACACGTAAAGACAAAAGGACAGCTGCTCCGGCAGCTTGGGAAAGGCGGGACAGCATGACGAAAAAAGACTATGTGATCGGTGTTCTGGGCGGTATGGGGACGTTTGCCACCATCCATCTGTTCGAGCAGTACGCGGAGGTCTTCGAGGCCGAGAAGGAGTGGGACAGACCCCGCATGATCATCGACAACCGGTGCACCATGCCCAGCCGCGTGAGAGCGTTTCTCTACAACGAGAACGTGGAGCAGCTGGTGGACGAGATGGCGGACTCCATGCAGAGACTCAAGGACGCGGGCTGCTCCCGCATCATTCTGGCCTGCAACACGTCCCACCTCTTTCTTCCAAAGGTCTATGAGAAGGTGCCGGGACTGGAGCCCCTGGTCGTCCACATCATCAAGGGATGCGTCGAGGAGCTGAAAAAGGACGGCGTGAAGGAGGTCTACGTGCTGGGAACCGAGGGCACGATCGACTCCGGCATCTACCAGAAGGCTCTGGAGGCGGAAGGCATCGCCTGCCGCGTGCCCGCGCAGGAGGAGTACAGCAAGCTCCGGGACTGCATCGAGGCGGTCAAGCAGAACAAATACACGGAGGAAGTCAGGGAGACCTTCCTGGACCTGGTCAACCGGTCGGACACCTGCATCCTGGGCTGCACCGAGCTGCCCATCATATACGAGAGATATAAAGACGGCGTGACATGCCGGAAAGTGTACGATCCGCTGATCCTGGGGATCCTGAGGATGAAGGCGGAGTACGACTCCCTCACCTGACGGCGGGCGCCGTCTATGGAGGTGCATATGCTTCTCGATGAGACGATGGAAGAGATCAAACCGGTTCCGCAGAGGCGGATCATAGACAAGATGAATGAGTACATGAGCCGGCTGGACTACAAGGGCGCCGAGCGGCATCTTCTCTACTGGCTGGCGGAGGCGCAGCTGGGCCGGGACCTGCAGGGACAGCTGATGCTGCGGAACGAGATGGTCGGTCACTACAGAAAGACCGGACAGAAGGATAAGGCCATGGAGAGCGCCGGGGAGGCCCTCCGCCTTCTGAAAGAGCTCGACATGGAGGATACGATCAGCGCCGGGACGACTTTCGTCAACATCGCGACGGCCTGCAATGCCTTCGGCGAGTACGGGCGGTCCATGGAACTGTTCCGCAAGGCGCGGGCGGTCTACGAGAGCAGCGAATATACGCAGCCGCAGCTGCTGGGCGGGCTCTACAACAATATGGCGCTCACCTGCACGGCGCTGGGGCGCTATGACGAGGCGCTCTCCCTTTACGAGAAGGCGCTTCCGGTCATGGCAGCGGTGCCGGACGGAGAGCTGGAGCAGGCGATCACGTATTTGAATATGGCGGATACAGTGGAGGCGCAGCTGGGCCTTTTAGCGGGCGAAGGCCGGATCGGAGAGCTGGCGGAGCGCGCAGAGGCGCTTCTGGAGCAAAAAAGCGAGGAACTGCTGGGCCCTGGCGACGAGCTTTTATCGGAGGAGAACCGGAGGAAGCTGGAGGCGCTGGAGCAGGGAGAGAAGTCCAGACTGGGATATTTTGCCTTCGTATGCGGCAAATGCGCGCCGGTCCTGGAGTATTACGGCTACTTCCTGGCGGCGGAGCGCCTGCGGGAGAGGTCGGAGACGCTGGCGAAGCGGCTGTAGGAGCCGGACGGAGGCAGCGGGGAAAGAGCGGGAACTATGAAGGGATTGGAGATAGCAAGATCCTATTACGAAGAATTCGGAAAACCCATGCTCCGGGAGAAATTCCCGGAGCTGATTCCTTTTCTGGCCGCGGGACTGACGGGAAGCGGGTCCGAGTGCTACGGGTTTGACGACGACGTATCCAGGGACCACGATTTTGAACCGGGCTTCTGTCTATTCCTGCCCGGGGAGGACGTCGTGGACAGGAAGGCGGCTTTTGCCCTGGAGAGGGCCTACGCGGCGCTCCCCAAAGAGTACATGGGGCTCAGGAGGCAGGCGCTCTCACCGGTGGGCGGCGCCCGGCACGGCGTCCTCAGGACGGCGGAATTCATGACCGGCAAGGTCGGCTGCGGGGACGGAGAGCTGAGCGCCATGCAGTGGCTCATGCTTCCCGAGTACGCGTTGTCCGAAGCGGTCAACGGTGAGATCTTCGAGGACCCCTACGGAGAAGTCACGGCCATCCGCGGCAAGCTCCGGAGACGGCCGGCGGACGTGCGGTGCAAGAAGCTGGCGGGGCAGCTCCTTCTGATGGGACAGTCGGGGCAGTACAATTACAAAAGGTGCCTTGCGCACGGCGAGACGGCGGCGGCCCAGCTGGCGGTCGTGGAATTCGTAAGGAGCGCCATGTCGGCGGTCTTTCTCCTCAACGACGTCTATCAGCCCTACTATAAATGGAGCTTCCGCGCCATGCGGGCGCTCCCCAGGCTTTCGCTCACGGCGGAGCTTCTGGAGTACCTTCTGACCTCGGACAACGAGGAGGACGCCCGGGAGGAAAAGTACGACGTGATGGAGGGGATCGCGGCGGACGTGATCGGGGAACTTAAGGAGCAGGGCCTGACGCAGGCGGTCTGCGGGGACCTGGAAAAACACGCCTACTCGGTCAACGACCGGGTCGCGGATCCGCAGATCCGAAACATGCACATCCTGGCGGCGGTCTGACCGGGTCGGTCGCGGTCAAAACAGGAAAATGAGGACAGTATATGAAAATTCACGGACTACAGAAAATGACACTGCTGGATTTCCCGGGACACGTGGCGTGCACGGTCTTTCTGGGCGGGTGCGACCTGCGCTGCCCATTCTGCCACAACTTCGACCTGGCGACGGGCAAAACCCCGCCGGTCATGGAGGAAGAGGAGCTGTTCTCTTTTTTGACGAAAAGGAGAGGGCTTCTGGACGGCGTCGCGATAACGGGCGGCGAGCCCTGCCTGCACAGGGATCTGCCGGACTTCGTCGCGAAGATCCGGGAGCTGGGCTATCCGGTCAAGCTGGACACGAACGGGACGCACCCGGTGGTCCTTAAGGAGATCCTGGAGCGCGGGCTGGCCGATTACGTCGCCATGGACGTCAAAAACACGCCCGCCAAGTACGCCCTGACGGCGGGCCTGGACCGGATGGACCTTACGCCTGTGAGGGAGAGCATAAGCCTTCTCCTGTCGTCGGGAATCGACTTCGAATTCCGCACGACAGTGGTCGACGAGCTGCACGAGGTGCGGGATTTTGAGGAGATCGGAAGGTGGATCCGGGGCGCGGAAAAGTACTTCCTGCAGTGCTTTACGGACCGGGACACGGTTCCTTTTGCGGGGCTGAGCGCTCCTTCGGCGGAGAAGCTCAGGGCCTGCAGAGCCGCCGCGGAGCCTTTTGTTAAAGCCGTTTCCATACGCGGTGTGGATTAAGTTAGCGACAGCACCAGATATTGACAGAAAATTAAATTCACCACAAGATATTGACGAGATGCCCCCATCGTGGTACTGTTGTTTTGTTCGCATGTACCTGGTCCCGGAAAGACCTTCAGAGACCTGCGAATGAACAGACTGTAAATTGCCACGACAAGGGGGTTTTGTTATGTATCAAGTTACCAAGAGAGACGGCACGGTCGTAGATTTTTCGATCAGCAAGATCAGCGACGCCATCACAAAGGCATTCGTCGCCATTGAGAAGCAGTATCATCCCAGCATTATCGATCTGATCGCTCTTCACGTCACTTCCGACTTCGAGCCCAAGATCAGGGACGGCATGATCGCGGTCGAGGACATCCAGGACAGCGTCGAGAAGGTTCTCTCCGAGTCCGGATACGCGGACGTCGCCAAGGCCTATATCCTGTACCGCAGACAGCGCGAGAAGGTCAGAAACGTCAACTCCGCTCTGCTCAACTACAAGGATCTGGTGGACAATTATCTCAAGATCAACGACTGGCGCGTCAAGGAGAATTCCCCTGTCACATATTCCGTCGGCGGACTGATCCTGTCCAACTCCGGCGCGATCACGGCAAAC
>ODAI014644847.1_pt1 | contig 26506 bp, 24 predicted proteins | sample 1539321 | NCBI WGS metagenome assembly ODAI01 (sample SAMN02144231, study PRJEB22623) | gut metagenome | biome: sheep rumen | host: Ovis aries | place: New Zealand
ATTCCACATGAAATAGCGCCAGTACATGAAGTTCACCTGATAACGGAAGAAGAAACGCATGTTCTCCGCAAAAGTCGGACAATACTCCGTTTTCTGTTGACCGCAGTAGTCATAGCGGACGCGTTTGCCCTTCACTTCGGCCCATTCTTTATACGCCTGAATATGCGAACCCTGCGATGAATACATACGCGGGAAAAGCATGCAGAACTGAGGCATATACTCGTACGAAGACTTGTATCCGGTGATTACATAATGGTCCTTCTCTCCCTCTACTTTCGGAGCCGGAGCATACTGCGCATGACCTTTTTTCTCTACCGGCACACACATATTGCCCTCAACTCGCAGTTGAACGGGCGCGTTATATGTCTGACCATAGAAAAGAGGACGGTCGCCGTATTGCTCGCGGTTCAGATAATATTTCAGACTGAACACATTGTCCGGGCTGTTCTGATCCATCGGAGTGTCGGCATTGGAACGAATCACCAAAGCAGCGTAACTGCTGTAACCCACCAAGATCACAGCCACCATCAGCGATGCCGTATTCAGCCAACGCCACAGGTTCTTTCCATTGCCTTCTGCGTATTCGGCGTCAGAACGTTTCTTCGTGTACAGAATAGCCCAAACCAACAGACCTGTAATCAGCACAAGTGCCACCGCCAGACCGGTATTGAACGGACAGCCGAGACCGTTGACAAACGCCAACTCAAACCAACCGATTACAGTCGGAACGCCCGGAATAATTCCGTACAAAATCACCAACAGAATGAGACACGATGCTAAGAAAGCATAGATCATTCCTTTCCAACTGAACTCATAGCGACGGAAGTAATATACCAAACCGATTGCCGGAATAGTCAGCAGGTTCAACAAGTGTACGCCGATACTCAATCCCATCAGATAAGCGATGGCAATCAGCCAACGGTCACTACCCTCTTCATCTGCCAATTCGTCCCATTTCAGGATCAGCCAGAACACTACTGCCGTGAACAGCGACGAGCTGGCATATACCTCGCCTTCCACGGCCGAAAACCAGAATGTGTCGCTAAACGTGTAAGCCAAAGCACCAACTGCTCCTGCTCCTAAAATTCCAAGATCCGCCCAAAGCGAACCTTTCTCCGACTTTAACTTCCTCGCCAAAGCCGTAATGGTCCAGAAGAGGAACAGAATCGTAAACGCACTTGCCAGAGCGGAAAGCGCATTCACGCACATCGCCACATGGGCGGTGTCTGACGCAAACAGACTAAAGAAATGGCCCATCAGCATAAAAAACGGTGCTCCGGGCGGGTGGCCGACATCCAATTTCCAGGCGCTCGAGATGAACTCGCCGCAATCCCAGAAGCTCGCTGTCGGCTCCATGGTCAGGAGATACGTAGCAGCTGCTATCGCAAACACGATCCAGCCGCACAACGCATTCCAAAATTTAAAATTCTTCATTTTTCTATTGTTATTTTTAAATTAAGTTCATTTCTTCTCTTCCCATTCATCTGCGTTCCCGCTTCCTTCTCTTTTCCTCTCTTTCCCTCTCTCTCCTTCTCTTTCCTTCTCTTCCCTTCATCCTCTTTGTCCTGTTCGTCGCAGTATTCCGCGGCATCAAGCTTCGTTCATTTTGCCGGATACCATCCGGCGTCTTTAGTTTGTCGCGGTATTCCGCAGCATCAAGCTTCGTTCATTTTGCCGGATACCATCCGGCGTCTTTATTCGCTTCCTTCTCCCATATGCCCACTTTAGGGCAAATTCGGCACAAAATTACAAAAAATTATTGAATAATGAAAATCTTTAGCGCTTTTTCTTCGTTTTTTATGAAAAAATGCATTTTTTTATAAATAATGTCCGCGCGCTCTTGCGTATATAAAAAAAATGTTGTACCTTTGCACGCTTTTTGTAAAACTACTTGAAATTTTATGATTAAAGTTGGAATTATTGGATGTGGCTTCGTAGGCGGAGCCCTCAAAAATTGGTTAGAAAATAACAACCCGGAATGTAAATTGTTCATCAGCGATCCGTACAAAGGATACAACGATGACCTGAGTGACATTGACATCGCATTCTTGCAGATTCATGTCCCAACAGAGGAAGACGGTACACAAGATCTGACCCTCATGACCGAATTGATCAAGAAATTGCCGGATGTCCCTGTTTTCGTGCGTACCACCATTTTGCCGGGCACGAGCGAGCGTCTCTCCAAAGAGACCGGACACAATGTCTGCTACATGCCGGAGTTCCTCACCGAGCGCACTTTCATCGAGGACTTCAACAAACAGACCATGGTCTTCACCGGCGCACAGGAACTCCTCACCAAGATCTTCGTGGGTAAGAAATTCACGGTAATGACCCCGTTGGAGGCTGAGTTGACCAAGTACATGCACAATGTCTTTGGCGCGTACAAAGTAACGTACTTCAACGCTTGCAAGGAGTATTGCGAGAAAATGGGAGCCGATTGGCGCAAAGTACACACCGGTGTTCTCCTCTCAGGTTACATCAATGACACCCACACTTATGTTCCCGGACCGGACGGCAAATGCGGCTATGGCGGCAAATGTTTCCCGAAAGATGTCAATGCGTTCGCCAAAATGACCGAAGGTACCTCACTTGGCACGCTTTTGGAGCATCTACACGAGCTCAACGTCCATTTCCGCGGTTTCGAGGAGCACATCTGATTTCGCACCCTATCCCTCATCTCCTCATACCATTTACGTGGTAGAAGGGGGTGATAAGGGGGTGATAAGGGGGTGATTACGGGGTGATTCACGGTATTCTACCCTAACAATAAAGGATCAAAGAATTGGTATAAAAACACCTTTTTTGAATTTCAAATTCATAATTTTTAATTTTTAATTATGCGTATTGCAGTAGCAGGAACAGGATATGTGGGTCTCAGCATCGCTACCTTACTCGCCCAACACAACAAAGTGATGGCGGTGGACATCATCCCCGAGAAAGTGGAGATGATCAACTCTCGCCGTTCACCCATCCAAGACGAGTATATTGAGAAATACCTCGCCGAAAAAGAACTCGACCTCACGGCGACACTCGATGCAGAATCCGCTTATAAGGATGCGGAATACGTCGTTATTGCCGCCCCGACGAACTATGACAGCCAGCGGAATTATTTCGACACTTCGGCTGTGGAGAACGTCATCGAAACCGTCCTCCGCGTCAACCCGCAGGCAATCATGGTCATCAAATCAACCATTCCTGTCGGTTACACCGAGTCTGTCCGCCGCAAATACAACTGCGACAACATCCTCTTTTCGCCGGAGTTTCTTCGTGAGTCCAAAGCGCTTTACGACAACCTCTACCCTTCCCGTATCATCGTCGGAACGGTCAAAGGAGACGAACGTCTTACCAAAGCCGCGGAGCGTTTTGCGGCACTCCTCAAAGAGGGAGCCATCAAAGAGGACATCGAGACCCGCATCATGGGACTGACCGAAGCGGAAGCGGTCAAACTCTTCGCCAACACGTATCTCGCTCTGCGCGTCAGCTATTTCAACGAACTCGACACATACGCGGAGATGAAAGGTCTCAACACCCAGGACATCATCGATGGTGTCTGCCTTGATCCGCGTATCGGTACGCACTATAACAACCCCTCTTTTGGTTATGGCGGTTATTGTCTCCCAAAGGATACCAAACAACTTCTCGCCAATTACCAAGACGTCCCCGAGAACCTTATCGAAGCCATCGTCGAGTCTAATCGCACCCGCAAGGACTTTATCGCCGACCGCGTGCTTGCTAAAGCCGGTTATTACGACTACTACAACAACGGCCAGTTCAACGCCTCCGAGGAGCATCCATGCGTCATCGGCGTTTACCGCTTGACGATGAAATCGAACTCCGACAATTTCCGTCAATCCTCGATCCAAGGCATCATGAAGCGCGTGAAAGCGAAAGGTGCCCAAGTCATCATTTACGAACCCACTTTGCCGGACAATTCAACTTTCTTCGGCTCTCTCGTAGTGAACGACCTCGCCGCCTTCAAGGCCAAATCCGATGCCATCATAGCAAATCGCTATGACGTTGTATTGGACGATGTGCAGGCAAAAGTTTATACCCGCGATATTTTCAGAAGAGATTAAGATTGTGTTATCCAAAGAGCTTGTCCATAGAATATATATCATCTTCACAATGTTAACAATCGCATTGTGCGGAGGGTTTGTTATGATTAATGAAGACGGAGAAGATTTAGGCTCTGTTAATATAGCAACACATTATTTACTAACTTTCATTATTTTAATCCCCGGCTTTTTATTATATTTAAATACACGGAGACAACATAATGTTGCCACGCCTATCAAATGGATGGCTGGATTTCTACTATGGATGACATTTATCTCATTTATTTTTTCTGACAACCTAAAATCAGCTATTTACCCTTGTTTGACTTCACTTCTACCTTTTGCTGCTATGTGCAGTATGTATGCCTATACAAGCAAATATGGCATGCATAAATCCATAATATGGGCTGCAGTACTTATGCAACTCATATTAGTCATCCAATATTTCCGAATATATAATATTGCCAATGCTGTCGGCGAAGCACATTTGATGACATCTTATTATCCGATGTTTTTACTACCACTTGTATTAATACATCCATCAAAAGCAGTACGATACTTATCCATCTTACTGATTACTTTTGTCATTTTCTCTTCTATCAAACGTGGCGGATTAGTTGCTTTGGTGATAGCATTAATTGTTTACATTTTATCTAAAGAACGAATTCAATCAAAAGGTATCAAATCCATACTATATGTGGTATTGGCATTAGTCACGTTAGGTGGTATTTTCATGTACTTCACCACCACAGAATACGGAGGAGTTATCGAACGCATGGCTTCCATTCAAGATGATGGAGGCAGTGGACGTACAGATGTGTGGGCTACGACATGGAGTATGATCCAAAATACGAAAGGACTCAAATATCTTATAGGTCATGGATTCAGTACTGTACTCAGAGACTCTCCTTTATTTCTCTCTGCACACAATGATTTCATGGAAGCGTGGTATGATTTTGGTATTATTGGATGTTTGTTATACATTTTTTCATTACTTTCAACTGCTCGTTATTCTTTACAACATCTAAAAATCAAGTCACAGACAGCTCCCTGTTTACTCATGCTTCTATCTTTGATGTTGGTAGATAGTTCTATTTCCATTGTGATTTTGTATTTCATACTAACTCTTTGCTGTATGATGATTGGCATATTTTTAGGTTTGAACTATTACAATACAACCGTAAATATTAATAATGAATGAAGCCTTTATTACATATTTAGATTCTACACATATTCCATATGAAAAAAATGTAGATTTAAAGAAACGCACTTGGATTCATCGTGGTGGTATTGCTGGCCTATGGATTACTCCCACATCTACTGAGCAATTGCAGCAACTATGCTCAAATTTATACAAACAAGGACGAGAATTCAAAATAATAGGACAAACTTCTAATCTCTATTTCGACAATAGTTATAATCCTGAAATTATAATATGCACAACGAAACTGAATGTATTTTCTGTAACTTCTAATTCTATTGAATGCGAATGCGGCGTGCCTGTTAAGACACTCGCAAAATATGCCGTTGAAAATGGCATATCCGGTTTCGAAGGTTTAGTCGACTTACCGGGAACTATTGCTGCTGCAACTTTTAATAATAGCGGTTGCTATAATTGTCAAGTGTCTTCATTGCTAAAATATGTAGAGTTTCTAAGTTCAAACGGAGAAATCAAGAAATTGACTCCTGCTGATTTAAACTACGCTGAACGAACTTCCGCATTAAAACGAAGAGAAATTAGAGGAGTGATATTAAAAGTCATCCTCTCATATACACTAACAGACAATGCAGACTTACTTATCCAGACAGCAAGGAACAATCATGCGCATAGGATACAATTTCAGGAACGTCCGGCACAAACCTTAGGTTCAATCTTTCCAAATGGTGTATTGAGAGCGTTTGAGATGAATTTACCCAGGTTCTCTAAAATTTGTTTAAAATTTATCTACAAAGCACATCAATTAAAACTCATCACATATAGTAGGCAACAAAAATCCAAAAGAGATATCATTTGTCTTCTTAATGGTATGTGGGGAATACACAAGTACATATCTCCTAAAAATTTCAATTGCTTTATATGGAAAGATGCAAATGCAGATAAGGCATTCAACACATATTGTACGTTTGTACAACAAATAGCACATACAAAAAAAATTGAAATAGAAGTTATAAAAGCCTCAGAGAATGAAATTATTCAGCAAGATTAGAGACATATTTCAAGTATTAATTCCCTCTATGATTTTTAATTTCCACTATCTGCCATTCAAACAGGCAGTTAGACTGCCTATTCTGCTTAAGAAACCTAATTTTCGAAAATTGGAAGGGAAGGTAATTATTGATAACAAAAACATTCATCAAGGTATGATACGCTTAGGCTTTAACATCTCTAACGTATATCCTGATAGTGGTATTTCATGGCTTAATGAGGGAACTATCATCTTTAAGGGTACAGCACAGATTGGTTCGGATTCATACATCGTTGTACGCCAAACGGGAAGTATTGAATTCGGTGATGATTTTTTAAGCACAGCCGCTACTAAGATTGTATCGTGTATTGGGATCTCATTCGGGCAACATACCCTGATAGGATGGAGTGTCACGATCATTGACACGGATTTTCATCCATTGTATGACATTGACAAAGCCCGTTTTAACGACGCGTATGGGAAGATTGAGATTGGTGATTGTAACTGGATTAGCACCCAATGTATGATCATGCATAGTGTTCATACTCCGGAGAACTGCGTCTTTGGAGCACGGAGCGTACTAACTCGTAACAGACAGTATGAATCATATTGCGTTTATGCCGGCAGTCCCGTTCATGTTGTCAAAAGAAATACTATCCGCAAGATAGGACAGGACCTAATAACTAATTATGAATAAATGACAAATGCTGATAGAGTCATATGGAATTCCATTGTGCTATATGCAAAAATACTGATTTGCATAGTACTTTCACTATGGTCAGTACCCATTATTTTGCATAGTTTAGGGAATAGTGATTATGGTCTGTATGCATTAGTTGGGGGAGTCATTGGCATGTTGGCATTTTTGAGAACAGCTATGGCTAGCTCCACGCAACGTTACCTCAACGTCTCATTGGGAGAGAACGATATTCCTAAAATGAACGAATTATTCAATAGTTCCATTACTCTCCATCTAATTATCAGCGTCATTATCGTCGTGGGATTGGAAGCTATTACACCTTTCTTATTCGGTCATTTTCTCAATATATCATTTGACCGTATGTTTGCGGGCAAAATCATCTACCAGACCTTGATTGCAAGTACGTTCTTTACCATCATGGCTACCCCTTTTGACGCAGAACTAAACGCATATGAGAATATGACAGTGTTTGCGATCATCGAGATTCTGGATGCCATTCTCAAACTCATCTTGGCCTTCTCGCTGCAATACATATCTTGGGACAAATTGATCTGGTATGGAATTGGTATGGCGATTATTCCTTTCCTCAACTTACTGATAAAATTCATATATACACGTAACAAATATAAAGATTTATATCTCTGCCGCTCTTTACTTTGGAAGCCCGAAGTATTCAAACAGATGTTAAATTTTACAAGTTGGAATACATTTGGAGCCTTAGCTCTGGTAGGCAGGAATCAAGGCATCGCCATCGTTCTTAATCTTTTTTATGGTACCGTCATGAATGCCGCCTATGGCATAGCAAACCAGATCAATGGTGTTATGGGGTTCTTCTCCCAAACATTGCGTAAAAGCATACATCCGCAACTTATGCTAAGTTATGGTCGAAACGAGCATGCACGTATGACACGATTGGTCTTCACTTCATCCAAATTTTGCGTATTAGTCATGGGCGTGATCGCGATTCCGCTTATTGTAGAATTACCATTGGTACTGAATCTATGGCTAACAGATGTACCTCCATACGCTTTGGAATTTACCAGATTGATTCTAATCTTTTCAATGGTATACCAAATGAGTGCAGGTCTTATGGCCGGTATATTGGCGGTAGGAAAAATGAAAACATACCAGATAGTGATAAGCATTATTATGCTTCTGACACTGCCATTTGCATACTTCATGCTTAAATTAGGCTATGAGCCATACTGGGTACTTATCAGCATGCTTATCTTTGAGATATTAGACCTCGTGGCTCATCTAATCTTCTCTAAACATTTGTTTGACTTGAATATATCTCTGTTTTGTTGGAAAGTGGTTATACCTTTAATCCTTATACTCGGTATATGCTGGCTAACCTTATCAGGAATCACGCATATCATGGAGACATCTTTCATGCGCCTTATTATCAATAGCGTTGTCAGTGTCATTATCATTGGGCCACTCTCTTGGCTCTTACTCATCAATGATACAGAAAAGAAATCAATTGGACAGTTTGTACAAAAATTCACCCATAGAAAGGAATCATGAAAATTGGCATTCTCACATATCATCGTGCACATAATTATGGTGCCATGTTGCAGGCTTATGCATTGCGTACTTACCTTCAGGCACAAGGACATGAAGTGGAATTTATAGACTACTGGCCCACCGGGCATGCTAAAGAGTACAATTGGCTTCGCAGTATCAAAGGGCACACCCAACGTGAGCGCTGTGTTTACTTATTATACCTAGTACTTACAGCTATCCGACGTGCTTTCCGTATCCATAAATTTGAAAAATTCCGTGAGTTATATCTGCAACTACCTTCTCAACCTCGTTATACGCAGTACGGCGCAACTATTAACGAGTCTTATGACTTAGTAATTGTTGGCAGTGACCAGATATGGCGCAATCACTGCACCACATTGGAGCATATAGGATTCGATCCCGTCTATTTCTGTCAAACGCTTAACCACCCGGCTCATTGCGCTACTTATGCAGCAAGCATGGGAGTTATCCGTATGTCGGATAGCGAAGAAAAACAACTGAAACAGTATTTATCCTGTTTCTCTTCCTTATCTGTACGGGAAAAAACATTGCTTCAGAAATTAGCGGAACTGGGCTTCGAAAGCACATTGGTTTGCGACCCTACTCTGCTCCTTAGCAAAGAGCAATGGAACACCTTACTTTCCAAAAAACGCTTTCGCAATGCGCCATACGTTCTATATTACGAGATGACGCAAAGTGGCGTTTCCCGACAATATGCACAGATAGTAGCAAAAGAGCATCATTGCGAACTTCTCATCATCTCAGCTACTCTTCATACAATGTGGAGAAGTAATGAACTGACGAACATTGGTCCTATCGAACTGATACACGCCATCCGTGATGCGGAGTTTGTGGTAAGTACGTCCTTTCATGGAACAGCTTTCTCGGTCATCTTTGAGAAGCAGTTCATCAGCATGGGAGCCCGCAACAACTCCGACCGGATACAAACTTTGTTGACACAGATTAATATTCCGGATCATTACACAGCGATACCGCCCGTTGCCTATACACCAATTGACATCGATGCGGCACATAAAAAATTGGAAACATATACCCATCACTCAAAACAATACATCAACGCCATACAACAATGAAGGTAACGTACATCCTCCATTCAACAGGACCCCATGAAGGATCCACCATAGCCTTTTTGCGTCTCCTGACCATTGTTCGCAAAAAAGGAATAGAACCCACCGTCATCGTGCCTGATACAGAGGGTATCTATCCTCTGCTCCTAAATGATGGTGTCGATGTAGTGTCTCTCAACTTTCGCATAGCCACCTATCCTAGAATCCGAACGCTTAAAGATGCCGTACTTTGGTTGCCACGTCTAATAGAACGAATCGTGGTTAACAAGATAGCAAGTCGATCCGTTATAGACATCTGTCGGCAGCGAAAGAGCCAACTCATCCATACAAACGTGAGCGTTGTCGATATCGGCTACCGCGCTGCCAGACAATTATCAATTCCACATATATGGCATCTGCGCGAATATAGCGATTTGATTGGTTATCATTACATATTTACGCGCGCACAACAACTGCGGAATTACAAAACCGATTTATCCTATACAGTATGCATCACACGCGGTGTGCAACAATATTATCAATTGGAAAAACATCCTTATTCAAGAGTCATATACGATGGTGCCATTGAAAAAGACTATGAAACAATCACCTCATCCATCGCACAACCTTTTTTCCTTTTTGCTGGACGCTTGGAAAAAGGAAAAGGTATTGAAGATTTGTTAGTTGCCTATACTCTGTATGCAAAACAATGTCCGATGCATTGGCCATTGCGCATAGCTGGAGACACAGCTATCGTGTCCTACAAACAACATTTAAAAAACTTCGTCCGACAACATGACATGGATAATGACATCACCTTCCTTGGTATGCGTAATGATATTCATAGCTTGTACGCACAAGCAGGAGCTTTGATTATGAGCAGTTTGAGTGAAGGTTTCGGATTAGTCACCGCCGAAGCAATGAATGCCGGTTGTCTCGTTATCGGTTTTGACACATCGGGAACAAAAGAGCAATTCGACAATGGCAAACAATTTACTGGACAGGAAATTGCCTTACGTTACACCACACAAGAGGAATTAGTTCTCCAAATGCAACATGTCACTCTTACACCGCAACAAGATTTCCTTCCTATGAAACTGCGTGCCAAGCAAACGGTAGAGCATTTCTACACCGACCAAAAGAATGCTGAACAAATAATACAATTATATCAAGGTATTTTAGATAAAACTATGTAATAATATGAATAGCAAAAAAGCACGTGTCATAGCCTTCTATCTTCCTCAGTTCCACCCCACTCACGAGAATGATTTATGGTGGGGAAAAGGATTTACGGAGTGGACCAATGTAGGAAAAGCCAAGCCTTTGTTCAGAGGGCACCTTCAACCACGCGTTCCTGCTGACTTGGGATACTACGATTTACGTGTACCCGAAGTAAGAGAGGCACAGGCACAGATGGCAAAAGAAGCAGGGATAGAAGGATTCTGCTATTGGCAATACTGGTTCAGCCATGACAAGCAATTGCTGACTATGCCGTTCCACGAAGTTTTGACAACAGGTAAACCGGACTTCCCTTTCTGTCTCGGATGGGCAAACCACGACTGGACCAACAAATCATGGGATATAGGCACACGGCAGCAGAAGAAACAGACACTGATGGAAATGGTGTATACCGAAGAGGAATATACCAAACATTTCTATGACAACCTGCCGGCATTCAAGGATAAACGCTATATCACCGTGGATGGCAAACCTCTGTTCTATATATTTGCGCCATCCGCGATTCCGGATCCTCAGAGTTTTATTTCCATTTGGCAGAAGCTGGCTAAAGACAACGGGTTGAAAGGCATTTATTTTGTGGGGTTGGGATTCAGTATGCGCGCAGACGAGATCAATGCCAAAAACACTCTTTTCAACCATGCACCGGACAAAGCCGCAGAGAATTTCGGCAAAATTCTCCAAATGGGTTTTGACGCTGTGAATGCACGAGGTTATAACCGGGCGGATTTCATGACACGCAGCTGGTTGGAAAAAGTATGGCGCTCTGTAGCCATGCGTGTTTTCAAATACACTCCTGTCAGCAAAATCAAGCAAAAGGAGATCAACAAGTATCTATACGTCAAAGAAGAAAAGGAAGAAAACATCTTCCCTACTCTATTGCCCAATTGGGACAGATCGCCTCGTTCAGGAAGGAAAGCCCGAGTATATTACGAAAGCACACCTGAGGTGTTTGAACAACAAATCAAACAAGTCCTCCAGCTCATTCAGGACAAACCATACGAACACAGGATTGTTTTTCTTCAATCATGGAACGAATGGGCAGAAGGCAATTACGTCGAGCCTGACCTGGTATATGGACACGGCTATTTGGATGCACTCAAAAAAATGCTTATTTTAAAATGAATATTCTTGTTATTTCGCGCGGGATTCCAACTAAAAAGGATCCTCAGCATGGCAGTTTTGAATATGATCAAGCAAAAGCATTAGCCCGGTTAGGACATAATGTCATTATCGCTTCTGTTGATTCACGTTTCAGACTATATTGGAGACATATTGGTTTAACGAGCAAAAAGGAAGAAAACATACAGTCGTACAATTATTTTTTATGTCCTGCAGCTATTACCGGATTGCTTGGTGAGAAATTCACAAATTTCATCAAGCGATGGCAATGGCAACAAATAACCAAGGCTATACAAAAAAGCGGTGTAAAGATTGATGTAATATATTCGCATTACTTGTCCAACTCGTATTACGCCGTTCATTTTCTTAAAGATATACATGCTCCTATTGTTGCCATAGAGCATTGGTCTAAATTAAATATAGAACCTCTTCCATCTTCCATTCGGAAAATGGCAGAAGAGACCTATCCGCACGTACAGCAGGTTATTACGGTTGCCAAATCTTTACAAGAAAGACTTGCTCAAGTATTTGGTATTAAAGCCTGGGTTATATACAATCTTGTAGGGGATGAGTTTCATTACAATAAAACTGAGGTACACAACAATAAAGTTTGTTTCATCACTACCGGTAGTCTCATCTATCGCAAAGGTTTTGATCTGCTGTCCAAAGCATTCACTTTGGCTGATTTGCCCAAAGACAAATGGCAGATGCTGGTTATCGGAGAAGGCGAGGAACATGCTACATTGCAACAACAAATAGACACCGCCGGATACCATGACAACATCATTTTGGCAGGCAAAAAAGGGAAAGAGGAAATTGCCCGATTGCTCAATCAAAGCAATGTGTTTGTACTTCCTTCACGCAATGAGAATTTTTCTGTTGCCGTTTTGGAGGCATTGGCATGCGGTTTGCCGGTTGTAGCCAGTATCTGCGGAGGGATACGCGAATGTATTGACGAAAAGAATGGTCTTTTGTTCGAGGTAGATGATGTAGAGGGATTAGCAAAATGCCTGAAACACATGTATGGGCATTATCAGGAATACGACCGCCAAGCCATCGCAGACAATTGCCAGGCACGGTTCTCATCCGAGGTGATTGCCAAGCAACTGACGGAGATTTTTGAGAATGTAGTGGCCAATTACGCTTCAAATACTAAAAATTAGAAGATTTTTCTTGCATATATTAAAAAAAATTAGTATCTTTGCACAATTTTTGAGACCACGAAAATGAAACAATTAATAATCATAGGAGCTGGGGGAATGGGACGCACATTCTATGACATGGCACGAGAAAGCATCGGCTATGGAACGGAATATGTGATCAAAGGTTTTATCGACGATAACCTGTCAGCATTAGATAGTTTTGAAAACTATCCGCCTATGCTGGGCACTATTAGTGATTATCAACCCCAAGCGAATGAGGTTTTTGTATGTTCTATAGGTGGAGGCGCACGCCGCAAATGTATGGAAGAGATCATTGCCAAAGGCGGCCAGTTCCTAACTATGATTCATTCTACTGCACGCATCGGAACCAATGTTCAAGTGGGAGAAGGAACCGTAATCGGAGCCTTTACGACATTGGGAGCGGATGTACATGTCGGTACATGTAATCTCATCCAATCCTACACCGTTATCGGTCATGACACGCACATCGGGGATTGGAACAGAATTGACACGCACGTTACGCTCGTTGGCGGAACCAAAGTAGAAGATGAAACGGATATACATACCGGCGCAATGATTAACCATAATGTGACCATAGAGAGTAACTCGCGAGTAGCAGCATGCAGTTTCGTCATCCGTCGCGTCAAAAGCGGAACTACCGTAATGGGTAATCCTGCTAAACGATTAATGTAATTAAAACTATACAAATATGGATATTAAAGAATTTATCGAGCATTTTGCTGAGCAGTTTGACGAGTTAAACTCCGAATTGACACCGGAAACCAATTTCCGCCAACTGGAGGAATGGAGTTCGTTAGTAGCATTATTAGTCATCACTATGGTAGATGAGGAGTATGGTATCGTATTACCTCCAGAGGAAATGCGCAAAACAAATACTATACAAGAATTGTTTGACCTTGTTCAAAACAAATTATAATGTATAATCCTTTCTCACTTTCCGGTAAAACCATTCTGGTTACAGGCGCTTCCTCCGGTATCGGCAAAGCAACTGCTATAGAGTGCTCTAAAATGGGCGCTACTATCATCATGACCGCACGGAATGAAGAGCGACTGCAAGAAACCATGCAACTCCTGGAAGGAGAAGGACATCAGTACATAATTGCAGATTTAACCAACGAGGACGCCATCAAACAGCTGACGGAACAAGTACCTGAATTGGACGGTGTGGTATGTGCTGCTGGTATCAGCATGCTAAAGCCCATCCAGGTTTTAGCAGAGAAAGATATTAAAACCATTTTTGACACCAACTATAATGCGCCGGTTCTTCTGACAAAGACATTAGTCAAAAAACGCAAACTGAATACGGAAGCGTCGCTGGTATATATATCTTCTATATCCGGAAACGGCAATACGGCGACAGCATTATCACTGTATGGCAGTTCAAAGAGTGCATTGAACAGTTTTGTCAAATATGCCGCTATTGAACTTTCCGGAAAGAGAATCAGGTGCAATACGATCTGCCCCGGACGCATCGAAACTAAGTTGCTGCAAAACCAAACCATGAACGAAGAGGACTTGGCAAAAGATTTGGCTAAATATCCTCTGCATCGTTACGGCATGCCGGAGGAGGTTGCACAAGCGGCTGTTTATCTGTTATCGGACGCGGCGAAATGGATTACAGGAACAAGTATCACCATTGACGGAGGAAGAACTCTGATTTGATTATGGAACGATTATTGGAAAATAAAATTTGTATTATAACCGGCGCCGCACAAGGCATCGGGCGTGAGATAGCCCGCCGGTTTGCAGAGGACGGAGCAATCGTCTATGCATGCGACCGACAGGAGTTCACTTCCGATAACGAGCGTATTCATCCGCTGGTGTTTGACATCACGGACGCAGCAGCGGTCAAGGCATCGATGATGCAAGTGTTCAAGGCGGAAGGCCGCATTGATGTATTGGTAAACAATGCCGGTGTTGTCTTTAACCGCAAAATCGGAATGATCATGCGTGAGGAAACTGAACTCATGTTCCGCATCAATGTGATTGCTGTTTTGGAATTGATCCAGCTGGTCAGCCGGCTTATGGCGCGAAATGGCGGAGGAAGCATCGTCAATATTGCATCTGTAACTGCCGTACTCGGTTCACCGGGGCAGGTAGCATACTCTGCTACAAAAGGTGCCATTATTGCTTTGACAAAATCCGCTGCAAAAGAGTTGGCTCCGCAAGGCATCCGCGTCAATGCGGTAGCTCCCGGTATTGTCAAAACAGAGCGGTTTGCAGAGTTATACGAAGCGAACGGAGAGAAGATTGACGAACGCATCAGCCGCATTGCATTAGGGCGGCTCGGAACACCGGAAGATATCGCGAATGCTTGTTCCTTCCTCGCCAGTGACAGAGCAAGTTATATCTCCGGACATATTTTAGGAGTAGATGGATGCGCTTCGATTTAAATGTTGTTAGGATTAGAACATATTGATGCGAATCGCCTTGCGGCGATAGATAGCGAGGGAGGAAAACTGACCTACGGTGAGATTCTCCGTCGTGCAAAGGATATTGATGCCACTGTGCCCCAACGGACATTGTGTTTCATGTTGGTGGAAAACAACGTGAATTGCATCGAATGGGTTATGGCTTCATTAATCAGCCGCAGATTAGTGCCGCTGATTCTGAACGCCAAAACAGACGAAGTGCTATACAACAACTTGTTATCCACCTACAAACCGGCTTACATCTGGCAAAACGGGGAACTCACCCGCACAGATAATCCCATTACTCCGCTCTATGCTGAGTTATCGCATTTGCTGCCGACTTCCGGCAGCACAGGAAGCCCCAAGTTAGTACGGCACAAATACGACAATATAGAAGCGGCAGGATTGAATATCTCTACGTTCTTTGAGTTAAAAGAAACGGATCGTCCCTTGATGGTTCTTCCTTTATATTATACTATGGGGCTATCAATGGTTTTCAGCCATTTCAAAGTAGGAGCCACGGTGCTCATCACCGGCAGAAACATGACCGATCCCGTGTTTTGGAAGTTTATCAGAGAAGAAGCGGCGACCTCGTTTACAGGCGTACCCTACTCTTTCCAGATACTGAACATGATGCGTTTCTTCCGTATGGATCTGCCCCATTTGGAATTACTGACCCAAGGCGGAGGCAAAATGGAAAGAGGACTGAACCTCAAATTTGCAGAATACTGTCGCGACAACGGCAAGCGGTGGATAGCCACTTACGGTCAATCGGAGTGTTCCGCACGCATGGCATGGTTACCTGCCAAATGGGCGGTAGAGAAAGTCGGCAGTATCGGTATTGCAGTTCCGAATGGCGAACTGAGCCTCATTGATGCGGAAGGCAACCCGATCAATACGCCTCACACGGAAGGCGAGATGTGCTACCGAGGCAAAAACGTAACACTTGGTTATGCACGAAGTCTTGAAGATCTCACTTTAGGCGATGAGCGAAATGGATTTATACGCACTGGCGACTTGGCATATTTCGATGAAGACGGTTGCTACTATATCATAGGACGCATGGGACGCTTTCTCAAGCTCTTCGGTATGCGTGTCGGATTGGATGAATGTGAGCAAATCATTGCCTCTGACTGCCAAACGGAAAGTGCATGTGTGGGCACGGACGAGAAAATGATCGTCTATATCACCGATGCCGCAAAAACGCAAGCTGTCAAAGATGCACTCGTGGAGAAAACCCATATCGTCGCTACCTCATTCGAGATTCGCATAATTACAGAAATTCCCAAGAACGAAGCAGGGAAAAAATTGTATAGCAAACTAGAAAACAAATAATCATATGACTTATTTAGAAAAGTACAACGACATTTTTGTACAGGTATTCGGCGCAGATATTGCGTTATTAGGAGACAACTATAGCAAAGAAACGGTTTCCGAGTGGGACTCTGTACACCAGTTGAATATTATTTCTTTGATGGAAGAGACATTCGATTTGATGCTGGATCCTGAGGACATTATGGCTTGCACAAGTTACAATGCCGGAAAAGAGATTCTTGCCCGTAACGGTGTAAAGCTGTAAATCGTACATTTCAAATAGTTAAATCGTAAATTAGGATGGCTCGTTGGAATATACATAATGTTTCTGTGCGCGGCGTGAGCGCATGCGTTCCTAAAAAGGTTGTTCACACCGAAGATTTCCCGTTCTTTGACAAAGAAGGAGCCGAGGTCTTTAACAATACCGTTGGTATCCGCGAACGCCGTTTAGGACCGGATACACTTTGTGCATCTGACATGTGCCAAGCAGCAGCAGAGAAACTGATTGCTGAATTAGGATGGGAAAAAGAGAGCATTGATATGCTTATCTTTGAGTCTGTTACCGCAGATTTTCATCCTACTCCGCCCACTTCATGTTTGCTCCAAGATCGTCTTGGATTATCTGAAGATTGTTTCTGTTTGGATATTCCTATGGGTTGCTGCGGATGTATGTACGCAATGAACGTAGCCGGCAATATGCTGTCTAATGGCAGTATCAAGCGCGCTCTTGTGCTCATTGGCGATACTGCATTACGCATGGGTTCTATGCAGGACAAGAGTCGTGTTCCACTCTTCGGAGATATGGGAACGGCTGTAGCTCTGGAGTATGACACTACCGCAGAGCCTATTCTTATTGATTTCCATACACAGGGAAGCGGCTATAAGGCCTTGATGACACCCCACGGAGGTTTCCGTCATCCATTGACACCGGAATCATTTGTTCAAGAAGATTTCGGCAACGGTATTCTCCGTGCGCCGAAAGATACGCTGATTGACGGAATGGCAGTATTCACGTTCGCAATCAGTAAGCCGGCAAAGACGGTAGCCAATATCATCGAGGAATTGGGTATTGACCGTGAGAACGATATAGATTATTACCTGATTCATCAGGCTAACAAACTGATTGTTGACCGTTTGGTCAAGAAGCTGAAACTTCCTGTTGAGAAAGTACCCTACAACTTGGAGTCATTCGGCAACACAGGAGGTGCCAGTGTGCCGGGATTGATGGTTACCCGTCTGCGAGAACAACTACAGCAGGACAAGCCGCATCGTTTGCTATGCTCTTCATTTGGTTTGGGTCTTAGCTGGGGAACAATGATATTGAATGTAAAGAACTTAGTTATTCCGGAATTGATTGAGATTTAATCGATAAATAATATGTCTATTTTTAAAGATAAAACTTTACTCATTACAGGTGGTACAGGAAGTTTTGGTAATGCCGTTTTAAAACGATTCCTATCTACTGATATTAAGGAAATCCGTATTTTCTCCCGTGACGAGAAGAAACAAGACGATATGCGCCATGAGTATCAGGCAAAATATCCTGATGTAGCTCATAAAATCAAGTTTTATATCGGCGATGTGCGCTCGTTGGAATCATGTCGTAGCGCTATGCCCGGAGTGGATTATATCTTCCATGCTGCCGCACTCAAGCAAGTGCCTTCATGCGAGTTCTTCCCCATGGAAGCCGTACGCACAAATGTCATCGGTACTGACAATGTACTGACTGCTGCTATTGAACAAGGAGTAGAAAGCGTAATCTGTCTTTCCACAGACAAAGCCGCATACCCAATCAATGCGATGGGAATCACCAAGGCCATTGAGGAAAAAGTGGCAGTGGCCAAGAGTCGCTATAGCGGTAAAACACGTATCTGTTGCACTCGTTATGGCAATGTTATGTGTTCTCGCGGTTCAGTTATTCCTTTGTGGATAGACCAGATTCATCAGGGCAACCCTATCACATTGACAGAACCCAACATGACCCGTTTTATCATGTCGTTGGACGAAGCAGTTGACTTGGTTCTCTTTGCGTTCGAACATGGTACAAACGGTGATATCCTTGTTCAAAAAGCACCGGCTTGTACTATCCAAACGCAAGCAGAAGCAGTATGCGAATTATTTGGAGGCAAGAAAGAGGAAATCAAGGTCATCGGTATCCGTCACGGAGAAAAGATGTACGAAACTCTTCTAACAAAAGAAGAGTGCGCAAAAGCTGAAGATATGGGTAATTTCTATCGTGTACCTGCAGATAATCGAGACCTAAACTACGATAAATATTTCGTAGAAGGCGACACAAAACGCGTAACTATAGAGGAATTTAACAGCAACAATACGCACCGTTTGAATCTCGAAGAGACCAAAGCAAAGATTGCATCGCTTGAGTATATTCAAAACGAATTAAACGGAGTTGAGAACATTGCCAAATAATAACTTGTTATGAAGATATTGGTTACCGGAGCAAAAGGGTTTGTCGGGAAAAATCTATGTGCGACCCTGCAAACAATAAGGGACGGTAAAAACCGCACAAGACCGAACTTGAAGATTGAGGAAATCTTTGAGTATGATATTGATACGGATGCTACTTTGCTTTATACCTTCTGCAAAGAAGCAGATTTTGTATTTAATCTTGCAGGTGTTAACCGTCCGAAAGAGACTTCAGAGTTTATGGAAGGTAATTTCGGTTTTGCATCAACATTATTGGACACTCTCAAGAGATTTCACAATACATGTCCGGTAATGCTTTCTTCATCCCAACAAGCCTCCTTAACCGGTCGATTCGGAAACAGTGAGTATGGTCGCAGTAAATTAGCCGGGGAAGAACTGTTTTTCAATTATGCGACCGAAACAGGCGCTAAAGTGTTAGTTTATCGTTTCCCGAATCTGTTTGGTAAGTGGTGTCGTCCTAACTATAACTCCGCCGTTGCCACATTCTGCAACAATATCGCCAACAATTTGCCAATTCAAGTTAATGATCCGTCCGTCGAAATGGAGTTGCTCTATATTGATGATCTTATTGAGGAGATGTTGAATGCATTGGAAGGCAAAGAGCATCACTGTGAATTCGAAGGATTGGATGTTCTTCCTACGGAAAGAGGACGTTATTGCTATTGCCCAATTACACATAAGGAAACACTCGGTGAGATTGTGGATTTGATTCATCAGTTTGCCGAGCAGCCACAAACATTGATGATTCCTGAGATTCCAGAGAATAGTTTTGCGAAAAAGCTCTATTCTACCTATCTCAGTTATCTACCGAAAGAAAAAGTGGCATTTCCGCTTAAGATGAACATTGATGAACGCGGATCATTTACAGAACTCATTCATACTCTGAATGCCGGTCAAGTAAGTATTAATATCTCTAAACCGGGGATTACCAAAGGACAACATTGGCATAACACCAAATGGGAGTTTTTTATCGTTGTTAGCGGACACGGCCTTATACAAGAGCGCAAAATCGGAACGGATGAAGTGATCGAGTTTGAAGTAAGTGGAGAGAAAATTGAAGCCGTACACATGTTGCCGGGTTACACACATAATATTATTAATTTGAGCAATACAGAGAATCTGGTCACGGTGATGTGGGCAAACGAACAATTTGATACTAACCATCCCGATACATTTTTTGAACCTGTAAAATAAATTATTATGGCATCATTTAAAAATAATGGCAAATTAAAACTGCTGATTATTGTCGGCACACGTCCTGAGATTATCCGTCTCGCAGCAGTAATTAATAAATGTCGTGAGTACTTTGACTGTTTGTTGGCTCACACCGGTCAAAACTATGACTATAACCTTAATGGTATTTTCTTCCGTGATTTAGGCCTTGCCGATCCCGATGTATATATGGAGGCTGTAGGCAATGACCTTGGTGAAACGATGGGTAATATCATAGCCAAAAGCTATCAACTCATGGTGGAAACACAGCCGGATGCCGTATTGGTACTCGGAGATACCAATTCTTGTCTTTCTGTCATTGGAGCGAAGCGTCTTCATATACCTATTTTCCATATGGAAGCTGGTAATCGCTGCAAAGACGAATGTCTGCCGGAGGAAACCAATCGTCGCATTGTTGATATTATCTCAGATGTTAATCTTGCATACTCTGAGCATGCACGTAGGTATCTGGCAGACTGTGGTCTTCCTAAAGAGCGCACTTATGTAACGGGTTCTCCTATGGCAGAAGTACTCCATCAAAATCTTGCGCAGATAGAGGCATCTGATATACATCAACGGCTTGGCTTACAAAAAGGAAAGTATATATTGCTAAGCGCACACCGAGAAGAGAACATCGATACAGAGAAGAACTTCTTATCGCTATTCTCGGCTATCAATGCCATGGCACAGAAATATGATGTGCCGATATTGTATAGTTGCCACCCAAGAAGTCGTAAGCGATTGGAGTCAAGCGGTTTTCAATTGGACAAACGTGTTATCCAGCATGAGCCGCTCGGATTTCATGACTACAACTGCTTGCAAATGAATGCTTTCGCGGTTGTTTCAGACAGTGGAACATTACCAGAAGAATCCTCCTTCTTTACGTCCGTAGGACATCCTTTCCCCGCAATTTGTATCCGAACTTCCACCGAACGACCGGAAGCTCTTGACAAAGCATGTTTCTTCATTGCCGGCATTGACGAAAAGTCTCTATTGCAAACCGTGGACACAGCTGTTTCTATGAACCAAAACGGTGATTATGGAATTCCTGTTCCCGATTATATAGAAGAGAACGTATCCACAAAAGTGGTGAAGATTATACAAAGTTATACCGGTATAGTCAATAAAATGGTTTGGAGAAAATGAACATCCTATTTCTTACATTAGCAAATCTTAACATCAAAAATCGGGGTATATACTCGGATTTGATGCGATGTTTTGCGACGCATGGACATTCGCTATATATCGTTTCGCCTATAGAAAGGAGAAATAATCAACCGACGTCCTTGACGATAGAGAATGACGTTCGTTACCTGCGCGTGCGCACGCTCAATATACAAAAGACTAATATGTTGGAGAAAGGAGTGGCTACTTTACTGCTAGAATCTCAATTCTGCCATGCCATCAAACGCCATTTTTCAGATGTTCAATTTGATATAGTGCTATACTCCACTCCTCCCATCACGTTCGCTAATGTGCTTAAGTATGTCAAAAAGAATAGCCCAAAAGTAATCTGTTACCTACTTCTCAAGGATATTTTCCCGCAGAATGCAGTGGATTTAGGGATGTTCTCGAAAAAAGGACTCATCTATCAATATTTTCGCCGCAAAGAAGAGCAGTTATACAAGTTATCGGATTATATAGGATGTATGTCTCCCGCTAATGTGGAATATATTTTAAAGCATAATCCGTCTATTAACCCCAATAACGTGGAAGTTGCTCCCAATTCTGTTGAGATTACTCCAGCAACTGACGAAACGGCATTCAACAGAGATGACATACTAAGAAAATACAATATTCCCATCCATAAAACCATATTAATTTATGGAGGAAATTTGGGTAAACCGCAAGGTATTCCTTTCTTGGTTCAATGTTTGGAAGTTAATAAAAATCGTAAGGATTGCCATTTTGTTATTGTCGGAAACGGAACAGAATATACAAAATTGCTGCATTGGTATGAAGATCAGGATGCACAAAATATTACCATATTAAAAGCACTCCCGAAAAAAGAATACGATAAGTTGGTTATGGCATCCGATGTAGGGTTGATTTTCTTGGATTACCATTTTACCATCCCTAATTTCCCATCCAGATTGCTTCCTTACATGCAATACCACATGCCTATTATTGCAGCTACAGATCCAAATACAGATATTGGTACTATTGCAGAAGAGAATCATTTCGGTCTTGCTTGCCATAGTAACGATGTGGAGTCTTTTACACAATGTGTTAACAAAATGTTGGAATCTGACATTCGAAAGATGGGAGATAACGCTTATGAATATCTCTGCTCACATTACACAGTGGAACATACCTACAAAGCAGTGATAAGTCATATTAAAAATTGAAATTATTATGTACGCACATTGTTTAAAACGCATATTTGATTTTACTATAGCGCTGATAGCTATTTTGTGTTTAAGTCCGCTTTTGATAGTGGTCACTATTTGGTTGCATTTTGCCAATAAGGGAGCAGGAGCTTTCTTTACGCAAGAGCGACCTGGAAAGGACGAGAAGATATTCAAAGTCATTAAGTTCAAGTCCATGACCGATGAACGCGATGAGAAAGGAAATCTCCTTCCCGATGAGAAACGCCTGACTCCAATCGGCAATTTTATCCGCAAGACATCCATTGATGAACTTCCCCAGTTGTTCAACGTCCTCAAAGGCGACATGGCATTGATTGGTCCGAGACCGCTGTTAGTCAAATACCTGCCGCTCTACTCTGCTGAACAACATCGGCGTCATGAGGTGCGTCCGGGTATAACAGGATGGGCACAAGTAAATGGACGTAATGCCATTTCGCACACAAAGAAATTTGAATATGACGTATGGTATGTAGATCATTTGAGTTTGGGCTTGGATATCAAAATAATCTTTATGACGATACATAATGTCTTGCATCGTAAAGATATTTCTCACGAAGGAGCTGCTACCGCAGAAACATTTAATGGACACAATTGATTAATCAAATTCTTATGGAAAGAAAAACTATATATTTATGTTTGGCTCATATGTCCGAAGAGGGATTGGAGCAGAAGTACATCAAAGAGGCTTTTGATACGAATTGGGTAGTGCCTCTGGGGCCGAATGTCAATGCATTTGAGGAAGAACTCAAGAAGTTTGTTAATTCGCAGGAAAACGGTAGCGAGAATCCTAATCGAGAGATTGTGGCATTGTCGGCAGGAACTGCTGCTATTCATTTGGCATTGATTGCTTGCGGCGTACAAGCAGGAGATGAAGTTATTTGTCAGTCATTTACCTTCTGTGCATCCGCGAACCCCGTTACTTATATCGGTGCCACACCGGTATTCATCGATTCAGAGAAAGATTCATGGAACATGGATCCCGAGTTGCTGGAGAAAGCGATTATCGACCGAAAAGCCAAAACCGGCAAGTACCCGAAAGCCATTATCCCTGTAGCCCTATATGGTATGCCTTACCGCATTGACCAAATCATGCAAATCGCCGATAAATACGGCATCCCCGTTATCGAAGATGCCGCAGAAGGTATGGGCAGCCGTTGGAAAGGACAAGTTTTGGGTACATTCGGTACTTTCGGGATCTTGTCTTTCAATGGAAACAAGATGATCACCACTTCCGGTGGTGGTGCGTTGATTTGCAAAGACGCAGAATCAAAAAATAAAGTGATGTGGCTGGCAACCCAAGCACGCGAGGCATATCCGTACTATCAGCACGAGACTATCGGTTTCAACTATCGTCTCTCCAATATCTGCGCAGGTATCGGTCGCGGACAAATGACCGTTTTGGATAAACACTTGGCGCATCATAAACATGTGCAAGCACGTTATGCAGAACTGCTGAAAAATGTTCCGGGTATTCATCTGCACGAGGCTCCGAACGCAGATTTTGATGCCAACTATTGGCTTTGTACCATCACTATTGATCCGGAAGTTCGCATCAAAGGACAAGAGAATGCCTACAAAGAGACCGTTAAATCCGCTGTTGGCGGAGCGGCTGGTGTTATCCACCAAGTGGATTCGCCGACAACTGATTGTCAACCGAATGAGAACGTGGAGGCTTTGCGCGTATATATGCTGGAGCGCAAGATTGAAGCGCGCCCGGTTTGGAAACCGATGCACAAACAACCTGTCTTCAAAAAATCTCCGGCATATTTGAATGGCGTGAGCGAGGCTATCTTCAAAGTCGGAATGTGCTTGCCCGCTGGTCCAATGGTAACGGACGAAGATATCGAATATATTGTTGAGTCTATCAAAAGCGCAATCCTTTAAATTGTATATGGGAAAGAAGAAAAATTTACCGATCATAGAGAACGTTGAAATCACCGGCGTTGCCGCGGAAGGAAAAGCATTAGTGAGGATTAACGACATCGTCACTTTTGTGCCGAATTGCGTTCCGGGCGACGTGGTGGATCTGCAAGTAACCAAGAAAAAGCATAGCTTCATGGAGGCTAAAGTGCTGCGTGTCGTAAAACCGAGTGCAATTCGTTGTGAAGCTAAATGCAAGCATTTTGGTGTCTGCGGAGGCTGCAAATGGCAAATCCTGCCCTATGAGGAGCAACTCAAATACAAACAGCAACAAATCGTTGATAATCTAACACGTATTGGTAAGATTGAACTGCCGGAAATTAGTCCGATCTTGGGCTCAAAGCATATATACGAATATCGCAATAAACTGGAGTTCACTTGCGCGGATCGCAAATGGTTCCCATGGGAAGTGATTGAAGATGCCGGCGGATTGGATAAGATCGACAGTTCATACGGTCTTGGATTCCATATACCTAATGCTTTTGACAAGGTGTTGGATATAGAGGAATGCCATCTCATGCCGGATATCAACAATAAAATAAGGAATAGCGTGCGCACATACGCGCGTGAACATGGTCTGACTTTCTATAACGAGCACACCCACCAAGGTCTGTTGCGGACGCTGATTTTAAGAAACAACCACAAAGGAGAATTGATGCTGATAGTGGTCTTTGGAGAAACTATCGCCGATCACAAATCACAAATCACCGATTTTCTGGAATATATTCATCATAATTTTCCGGAAATAATCTCCCTGCTCTATGTGGAAAACTTGAAGTTCAACGACACAATAGGAGACTTGGATGTTTTGACCTATTTCGGTCAGGACCACATCATTGAAGAGATGGAAGGCTTGCAATTCAAAGTGGGTCCCAAATCCTTCTATCAGACCAACACCGAACAAGCCTACGAACTATACAAAGTGGCGCGTGATTTTGCCTTTGAGAACCTTCAAACGACATCCAACCAAGCCGAAGGCTCAAACCCTCCAACAGAGGCGATGCCACTCGTCTATGACCTCTATACCGGCACTGGAACAATCGCCAATTTCGTAGCTCGACAGGCGCGTCAGGTGATCGGAATTGAGTATGTCCCGGAAGCAATAGAAGATGCAAAAGTTAATTCGAAGATGAATAATATTAAAAATACTCTCTTCTTCGCAGGAGACATGAGGGATATTTTGAACGATGACTTTGTGGCGCATCATGGCAGACCGGACGTCATTATTACCGATCCGCCACGGGCTGGTATGCACGAAGATGTGGTCAATGTCATCCTCAATGCGGAGCCGAAACGGATTGTCTATGTCAGTTGCAATCCCGCTACTCAAGCACGCGACTTGCAACTCCTGGACGCCAAATACAAAGTCACAAAAGTGCAACCGGTGGACATGTTTCCACATACGCAACACGTCGAGAATGTAGTGCAATTGGTTCTTAAATAAAAGGTAAATCGCTATGAAATTATTACTCATCATACTAAATATCTTCTTTGTTTCGTTCCTCGATAAACCGGAAAAGAGTGCGCCGGCTCTGTCTGAACGAGCTTTTGAGCAACGAGCCAAATGGAAAATTGCAACCGACGAAATGGATTATCCGGTGTGCAGAATGTACATGGATAGTATCTGCCGGATGGGAGCAAAACTCCACCACTCCAGCCGATGGATGAATGGAGCTACCATGGAGATGACGGATTCACTTGCATACGAAGTGGGCAAGCTCAAATTTGTCACCGATATTGAAAAGACCCGTGAAGATG
>ODAI013557872.1_pt1 | contig 26502 bp, 26 predicted proteins | sample 1539321 | NCBI WGS metagenome assembly ODAI01 (sample SAMN02144231, study PRJEB22623) | gut metagenome | biome: sheep rumen | host: Ovis aries | place: New Zealand
CGAGGCCGCACAAATGCTTATATAAAGGGCTCTGGAGTGGACGTAGGAGCCGATATTTTCCGTCGCGGGCTCTGCTTGCCGAGTGATAACAAGATGACGGAAGAGCAGCAGGATAGGATTATTGAGATCATTCATAGGTGTTTCCGGTGATGTCGGCTGGATGTGAATGAGGGCGTAGATAGGGCGATAACGTATCGGCAGAGCATGAATCGGGGCCGTAGATACGCATCTGCTGAGCATCAATCAGGTGCGTAGATGTACATCTTCTGCATATGACTGAGGATGTAGATTGGCATCTGCTGCATATGAATGAGGTAGTCAAATTAGCATCTGCTCCGTATGACTGAGGTGCGTAGACTAAGGGGACTATGGATGGAACTGAAAGATCTGAAAGTAAAAGCAATTATCCTCCCACACGGCGAGTACAGGCTCGGTGCTCCTGTGTCGGTTGTTGATGAAGGTGCTTTCTATCGTATTGACGGTACACACATCATTGACAAGTTCAAGATCAGAGAGATTAGAAAAGCTGATGGCTGTGTGAAAATTGAAATGACAGATAAAACGGTGGTCTTGGAGGTCGTTCAATGATTCTCGATATAAATGTGAAGCTCGATGTCAGCCGGAATGGTTTGAAGAGCAAACGGGGCGTGACGGTTGGCATGAATATCTCTGCCAGCTGCTGTCTGTATATAAGGTCAGGGATGAGTCCGGAGCGAAGTTAGCAGCGGAAAGAATGATTGCAGCTGGAGTTAGCCCGGAACTAATAAAGAGCGCAATGGAGTAAATGAATGCTATCGGAAATACAAAGTACTCTTTTACGGATTGTTTGCTCCCAACTGTTTCAAAAGCCATTGCCTAACGTGGCGCAAATCGAATGGGAAGCTTTATTAAAGGAAGCTGAACAGCAGACGGTTTTTTCGATCGTTTATACAGCAGTTGAAGAGTTGTTACCTGAAATCGTTTTGTCAAAAGCAAGGACACAGTACTTTCTTCATATGCGTTCGAGTATAAGAAATGCTCATCAGCATGGAGAGCTACATGAGCTCCTAAGCGAACATAAAATACCTTATGTGATTATCAAAGGGATGGCGTCGGCAGCTTATTATTCTAATCCGTTTCTAAGAGCAATGGGAGATGTCGATTTTCTCGTTCTGAAAGAGAAGTTGGAAGAGACCAAAAAGTTGCTTTTAGAGCGGGGGTATACAACTAATGAGAATAGCAATCATCATGCCCACCACGCTTTTCATAAAGGCCCAGAAGTCCTGGAAATGCACTGGGAACCTAACGGAATACCAGAGGGACAAAAAGGAGACATTTGCCGGAATTACCTTTCCGACATAATAGAGGCTGCAAACACATACGAAACACAGAACGAGCATTTCCTTGTGCCAGATGTTTTTCATCATGGATTTGTCATGTTGCTTTACACAGCAACGCATATGATCAATACCGGGATAGGGCTAAGGCATTTATGCGACTGGGCTGTGTTTGTTGGAAAGCTGGAGGAGAAGGAGTTCAGGAGCCTGTTTGAAGAGAAACTGAAGACCGCAGGGCTTTGGAGATTTGCTCAGTTGCTCACGCAGCTTTCTATAGAATATCACGGGTGCCCAATCCGAGAATGGGCTATGGAATCTGTAGATCATGAATTACTTCAATCAATGATAGAAGACGTCTTTGATGCTGGAAACTTCGGAAAGAAGGATGCTGAAAGGATCAACGAAGCGAAGCTGTTTACAACAAGAGATTCTGGAACTGTTAACAAGTCGCGGACAGTTGTACTGAGATCATTATCCGAAAAAGCATACCGGATGATGCCGATGTGCAGGAAGATATAGTTCCTTCTCCCAATCGGGTGGCTGGTCATTGGAGTGAAGCATATGTTCTTGATCCTGAAAGGAAAAAGACCAAAGGTTCACATTAATAAGATGATTGAAGGCGCGGAGCGAAGGAGAGGGATCTACCAGGAGTTCCAACTGTTCCAATAGACGGGAGGTGGCATTATCGATTACATACGGTTAAATGCTAATATGCCCGTTGGATATTATCTGATAGCCATAATCATTGGGATTGTGCTGATACTGCTCACAAAAAAGTGGAATATCAGTATTCTTGTCCCTTACATGTTTCTGGTCCTAGCAGCAACAGTTTTGACAAGAGATGCTGGAGAAACGGCAAAGTACAATCTAAGACTGTTCTGGTCATATGGGAGTGCTTTCAGGTACCAGAAGAATCAGATTCTAGCGAACGTTGTGATGTTCGTTCCCATCGGTATTCTACTGGGGTTTGAGAAGAAGAGATGGTCTGTTGTATACGGAGTATTGCTCTCGATTTTGATTGAGTTCACACAGCTAATAACGCATCGCGGAATGTTTGAGCTTGATGATGTATTTCATAACGCGGTAGGTTTGATGATTGGATTTCTATGTGCTACTGGGATCAAGCAGATCGTCATGTTTACTAAAAAACGGAATAAGTAGTCAATCTGGAATTCCCTATACACTTCATGTGGGGGGGGTAAAAGAGAGACACATATGAAGAAAATGAGGATTGGGTTTTCATGGAAAGAAAGAGAAAATATAAAATTGAGCACTGGCAGTTGCTTGCAATGCTGTTAGCGTTTTACGATCTCGTAGCTATCCACTGTGCTTATTTTGTCGCTCTTTGGGTAAGGTTTGATTGTATCTATTCCTCTATTCCAGAAGTCTACTTACAAGGTTATCTGACATCCATAACAATTTATGCTGTCATATTTATTGGTCTTTTCTGGCTGCAGCGACTGTATAGAATCGTATGGCGGTTTGCAAGTGTAGGCGAACTGGCAAAGATTGTAGGAACTTCGTTGTTCATGTCTGCAGTTTATGCCGTTCTGATTACCGTGCTCAAGGGAAGAATGCCTTTGTCTTTCTATCTATGGGGAGGTCTTGCGCAGTTATTTCTTGTAGTGGGAATTCGGTTTGCTTATCGATTTGTTCTGTTTGTAAAATCGCTTTTCAAAAAGTCAGACGAAACTGCAGGTCGCGTTATGCTCATTGGCGCAGGTTCGGCAGGACAGATGATCCTTCGAGACATAAACAGGGCAAAAGAATTGAACGATAAGGTCGTCTGTTGCATTGATGACAATCCGAATAAGTGGGGGCGCTTTATGGAAGGCGTTCCTATTGTCGGAGGTCGTGAAGATATTCTCGCCAATGTTGATAAATACCATGTTACGAAGATTTACATGGCAATTCCGTCGGCGTCAGCTGAAAACAGAAAAGAGATTATAGGCATTTGCAATGAGACGGGCTGCCAGCTGAAACAGCTTCCCGGTATGTATCAGTTTGTGTTAGGGCAAGTTAGCGTCAGCGATATGACAAATGTTTCTGTAGAAGACTTGCTTGGCAGAGAACCGATCAAAGCTGATATGAAGGAAGTCTTTGAGTTTATCAACGATAAGGTTGTTTTGGTAACTGGTGGAGGCGGTTCTATTGGGTCTGAGCTATGCAGACAGATTGCTGCGCATGATCCAAGGCAATTAATCATTTTTGATGTATATGAGAATAATGCCTATGCGATTCAGCTTGAGTTAAAGGAGAAATATCCAGAAATAGATTTGGTTGTATTGATAGGCTCAGTACGCGACAGTAGAAGGATGTTTGAGGTATTCGACGAGTATCAGCCTCAGATTGTTTACCATGCTGCCGCGCACAAGCACGTCCCCCTCATGGAGGATAGCCCTTGTGAGGCCATTAAGAACAATGCAATAGGTACATATAAAACTGCTTATGCGGCAATGGTGCATGGTTGTGAACGGTTTGTATTGTTTTCCACTGACAAGGCAGTTAACCCGACCAACATTATGGGTGCTTCTAAACGTCTCTGCGAGATGATCATACAAAGCTTTGATGCCAAGATTAAAGCTGGTAAGGCAGCGGAGATACCCCAGCTCTTCACCCATGTAGGATATGAAAATGCTGATAAGGATGGAACCGGAAATGTCTTTAAAAATATAAAGACGGAGTTCGTGGCAGGTCGTTTCGGTAATGTCCTGGGCTCCAATGGCTCGGTGATTCCGATTTTTAAGAAGCAGATAGAAAAAGGCGGTCCTGTGACCGTGACCCATCCCGATATAATACGCTACTTCATGACCATACCGGAAGCCGTATCACTTGTGATGCTGGCTGGCACTTATGCTCACGGTGGTGAAATCTTCGTTTTGGATATGTGAAGCCCTGTGAAGATCGATACGCTTGCTCGTAATCTTATCAAGTTGAGCGGGTATAGGCCGGACATTGATATCAAGATTGTTTATTCTGGCTTACGCCCAGGAGAAAAACTATATGAAGAGAAGCTGATGGCAGAGGAAGGCTTGAAAAAGACGGACAATAAGTTGATTCACATCGGTTGTCCTATTCCATTTGATACGGATGAATTTCTTACTCAGCTTGACGGACTGATGACGGCGGCCTACAGCAACAAGAAGGATATAAGGAGCCGAGTGGCGGCAATGGTCAGTACGTACCATCCGAGCAATGCATCCGTTACTATGGTTAAGGACTCAAAGTATATCGCTTTAGTTGCGGGTGAGGATAACTGATTACTGATAAATAACAATAAGAGTAATCCATAGGAGAAACATTATTATGTACAAGATTTGTTATGTAACTACGGTTCCTGCAACCATACGTACATTCATTCTAAAAAGTGCTGAATACTTGTACCAGACAGGCAAATTTGACATTTCATTTATTAGCAACCCAGATTCCGCAATTGAAGCTGAGTTCCCTGATTATTTTCATTTTTATCCTGTGAAAATGAATCGGGGAATGGGAACAGATGCACTACATGCTATTGCTGAAATGAAAAAGATATTTCTTCGGGAGAAGTTTGATCTCGTTCAGTATTCAACCCCAAATGCTTCATGCTATGCATCTATAGCAGCAAAAAAGGCGAACATTCCAGTGAGACTATATTGCCAATGGGGAATGGTCTTTGTCGGATATGAAGGAATCAAGCGAAAGTTTTTCAAAGCAATAGAAAAAATGGTATGCCGTAATTCAACTTGGGTTGAACCAGACAGTCATGGAAATCTGAAGTTTTCACATGAGGAAGGATTGTATCCGGAGACAAAAGGCTCGGTTGTATGGAACGGTAGCGCAAGCGGCGTTTCTATTGATAAGTTTGATATTAATAGAAAAGAAGAGTTTCGTCATATAGTCCGGGAAAAGCATGGAATCCCGGAAGATGCCTTTGTTTTCGGCTATATGGGAAGGCTTAATGGAGATAAGGGAATTAACGAACTGTTCACAGCAACAAGAAATATTGTAGAACAAAATAAGAATGTATACTTGATGATTGTTGGAAATCCGACAGTTGCAGGAGGGATTGATCTATCATTATATGAATGGGCGAAAGAGAATGATCAGGTTGTTTTTGTAGGCTATTCAAGAAATCCAGAACAGTATATGGGTGCTATGGATTGTTATGTGTTACCTAGCTATCGAGAGGGATTTGGAATGACTGTAATCGAAGCGGAAACAATGGGCACTCCAGTTATCATTACTAATATCCCAGGGCCAACGGATGGGATGATTAAGGATAAGACGGGGCTAGTTGTGGAGAAGAAAGATGCAGAAGGTCTCCGGTTAGCTATGATAGAGATGATTAATTCCCCCGAGAAACGTAGTGAGTTTTCAAAAAACGGTCGCGAATACGCTGTGGGAAATTTTGAACAGAATGCGCTCTTTGAAAAAATTCTTGAGGATAGAATAAGACTACTTGAAAAGAGATAAAGATATCAGATACCGTGGGAGAAGTATAGATGAAGTTGACGATAGGTAAATACACGACAGCAATTATTTATTTGGCCGTTTTTTGCTTAATACTGGCGACTATGACGTTTGCCGGTTTCTCCGATAGTGAACCTGAGGTAATGTTCTTCATTTATCTTATGGGAATGACATTCTTCCTGTTACTGGTTAGCGGCGATACATTGAGAACATCGAACGATAAAATACTATTCTGGGGAGCTTTTCTCATTAAAGTCGCATACGCGCTGTATAGGTTTCCAATAAATAGTACTGCAGATCCTTCTCTAGGAGGAGACGCAGGAGGTTTCTGGCGAACAGCGCTTCAATACTATGATGGCAATTTTAGTAGAGTATATACTCCGTTTCCATATGTACTAAATTTTGAATTTCACATATTTGGCAAGAATGTCCTATGCTGCTGTGTTACCAATATTGTTTTATCAATGTTGATGGTTTTCCTCGTTATTAAGATAATGAACAAACTTGAAATATATGGAACTGGAAGATTCTGGGCAGAGGCGGTATCAGCATTCCTAGTATGGGGGATCCTTGTCAGCAGTAGCATTTGGAGAGAGGCAATTTATTTTGCATTTATAACTTGGTCATTTGCTCAATATATTGGCTTTGTATATTCGAAGCGCTACGGAAACCTGTTCGCTGCTATTCTCCTTATGATCCCTGTTTTGATATTGCATGTTGGGTACTTTCCAATTGTTGCTGTTTATTTATTTGATTTGTTTAGGCGTGAGAAAGTCAAGAATAACAAAGATTTTTTTTACAGGTTTTTAATCGTCATTGCATTTTTGATATTTATAGTGGCTGCATCAAGAGTTAACAATGTAGGTAATACATACATTTCAGCGGGTTTCAGATTCGTTGACAGATTATCTGGAGGAGAATCAAGCGGAGTATATTTGGAAGAGGCTGGATCAAGATATTTAACAGGATTGAGGATAACATCATTACCGACTCTCGTTCTATATTCACCGATCAGGCTTTTCTATTATTTGTTTAGTCCACTTCCTACTAACTGGAGAGGCATAACGGATATTTTATCTTTTTTGCTAGACAGTGTAGTGCATATTGCTTTCTTTGCTTTATCGTTCAAGGGTTTAAAGTTATCAAAAACTGACTCATCTTTTGAATCTATTAACCATATGAGGATAATAAAAGCTGGATTGTGGGCTGTTATACTATGTGGATTTGTTTTTGGATTGGGAACGACAACAGCAGGTACGGCAATACGTCATCGAGATGTCATGATTGGAGTGGAATCAATTCTAATTGGCGTAAGTATGTATTTGCTTAAATGTAGACATAGAACTGCCAAATTAATGTGAGATATAAGATATGGATAATCATATCTGATCTCTGAATTCATTAGATGAGAAAGCGCTATTAGAAAAGAAATTCGTCATAGTTATACTCGCGAACGGATTTCATTTCCGAAATAATTTTCATTGTTCTGTATATATAATCAGATCAAGGCTTTGCCTTTGGCAAATACTAACGCGAACCAGTAAAGTGTGTCATATGGAAATGATAAGATCTGAAGAGCTATCATTTCAGAATTATGGGAGTATTACATGGCAACTACAAAAACAAGAAATTACTGTTTGGATTTAATAAAAGGCATTGCTTGTATTTTTGTTGTCTTTATGCATTGTGAATTCCCTGGTTGTTTTGGGGTTTTTGTCCAATGCATATCAAGATTTAGTGTCCCATTCTTTTTTATGGTAAGCGGTTATTTCTGTTATCCTCGAGAAAGGGTAAACATAAAAAAGAAAGTTAAACATATCTCAATCGTAATCCTTGGTGCTATTGCTTTCTACTTATTAGTAACTCCGATATATGAAACGGGATATAGCCTTACCTTGCAAAGCGTTATCAAATGGCTGGTCTTTAATGTTCCACCTTATATTGCATCACAGCTTTGGTTTCTGTTTGCTTTGCTATATGATTACTTACTGTTCTTTCTTGTTGAAAATAAAGTATCCCGCAAACTATTGTATTCAGCAATACCTATAGGAATTATTCTATATATTCTGCTGGCGCAAGGAGCGCATTTGGCTGGCATCACTATTCCAAACTTGATATATAGGAACTTTATGATTGAAGGATTTCCTTTGTTTGTATTTGGTTTTTATATCCATGAACATGAAAATAAATTAAAGATCACTAATAATATTCTAGTTATTATTTTGGTAATCAGCACCCTTCTTTGTCCTGTGGAGCGGGTGATTATGGGGCGTGACTTTGGTATTAATATAGTCTCATTTCCGCAAGTGACAGCTTTATTTTTACTCGGGGTGAATAATCACGGTTTTGGCAAGAGAAAGCTTCTAAATAGATTAGGCGCAAAATATTCTATGTATATATATATTATTCACCCGGCTGTTTTACATATTCTTGAAAAATTAAACCGCTTGATGAATATCGAAGAAAATATATTTATATTGTATTTACTGCCAATCTTGTGCCTGGGATTCACGATATTGTGTTCAGTAATGTTTTTGTTTATAAAAGATTCTTTTATTATTAAGCGTAGGAGAACACTAAAAAGTCCGAAAGAGTGAGTAAATGTCGAAGAAATCTGGTAATCTGAAAAGTTTTACTGCTTTAACAGCTTTTTCAGTAACGGAAAAAATAATAGCGTTTGTATATCAGGCCGTTATCGCTGCTGTCCTAGGAGCAGGCATCGTTACTGACTGCTATTTCTCAGCGAGTCAGTTGTTTGACCTGATTGACAGCACCGTTTTAGGTGCACTAGTGGTTGTAATCATTAACCGTTACGCGAACATCAGCGCAGAAAAAGACGAAAAGGCAGGAATAGATTTTCTCTCAAGGCTTAATTCTCTCTTGAGTATCGTAATGGTAGCTTTAGCAATCATTACGTTCGTCTTTGCAAAACCGTTTTCCTACCTAATTGCGCCTGGGTTTGATGCAACTGCCAGACCAGAGTTGATTATGTGTATTCGCATTTTATGCGTTATTCCACCGATCATGGTGTTTGCCACAATTGCTCAGGGATTATTAAGACAAAAAAAGTGCTTTATTGTAGCCAACTCGAGAAGTCTCTTCATCAGCATTTGCGGGATGGCGGTTATCTTTCTGTTTTCCATTCATGATCCAGAGAATGCCAATATTCTATGCTTTGGTTATGTTGCAGCGAATCTGTTGTTTTCAGTTTTATTGTTTATACGGGCGAGAAAATTTGGAAACATTGGTTACAAGAGGCCGACCTTTGATGCAGATACCAGGAAGCTTTTAGCTATGGCTGTTCCGGCAATCGTTAGCAAAGGTATTGTAAGAATTTCCTTGATGATTGATCAGATCATTTCATCAACTTTAGGTCAGGGATCCGTTTCGTATTTGAGCTATGCGCATTCTTTATATAACATAGTCAATAACCTCCTGATTGTAAATCTCTGTATGGTTATGTTCACTGATTTCACGAATCTATGCGTAGAAAAAGACTATGATGGCATGGTTAAGAAGCTCCGAGCATCAATGTCTTCCATTATGTTGATATTGGCTCCGGTATCACTTCTCACTCTGATCTATTCAAGGGAGATTGTGACAATTGCGTATCAACGTGGAGCGTTCAACGCAGACTCAACTAAAACAGTCGGAATATTGCTGTTTTTCTATGCTATAGGGTTTATTCCGGCTATGTTAAATAGTCTTCACACCAATGTTCTCCATGCATTTGGAGAAATGAAGACTGCAATGAGGATCTCACTTGTCTCTTTCATCCTGAACATTGTTCTAAGTATTGTTGTATCAATGGCTGTAGGAATTGCAGGTATCGCGATAGGAACAACGGTGTCCGCTACCATAGTGATATTTCTGTATAAACGTTCAGTTGAAAAGTGCTTACCCAACTACAAGCATAAATTTAATACAAAGTACCTGATAAAACTTATCATTTCATTACTTGCCTGCGGAGTTGTTGCGTTCTGTATTAAGTACTTAATAAAATCGGCGCTTATCTCGTTTGGGGTTGCTACTTTGCTAGGCTTTGCAGTCTTTATTTTGGCGATGTATCTTATGAAAGACGAAACGATGATGAGTTATCTGAATAAACTAAGAAAGGTGAAGGGAAACTGATATGATCAACCTAACAACCCCTTTATCTGAGGAAGCAATAGCTTCTCTCAATGTCGGAGATACCGTCACTATCTCTGGCTACATCCTTTGTGGTCGTGATGCAGTTCTGCCTAAAGTTCTGAAAATGATCGAGGATGGAACCGTCGATGAACTTGGTATCGATCTCCACGGGCAGGTTATCTTTCATACAGCTGTCAGCCCAGCGGGTGTTGGCCCGACGTCAAGCAACAAGTTGGAGATTGAGTCCTCCATTGCGCCGCTTTCCACCGCTGGTATTAAACTACATTTGGGGAAGGGAGAACTGCATCCGGAGACGATTGGGGCATTGGATAAGTACAACGCTGTTTATGCAGTCATCCCTCCGGTGACTGCTCTTCTTGGAGCGAAGACGAGCGAGTCTCGTGTGGTTGCCTTCCCAGAACTTGGCATGGAGGCGCTTCATCTCATTAAGGTTGACAAATACCCGGCCATCATTGGTGCCGCCCACGGAAAGAGCATCTACACACAGGGGGAGAAAAGCAAATGAAGACATACGATGAAATAGTTGCTCTTGTGAGAGATACGCTGGTGGATGCCGGTTCAACTTTCTGCCCCGATAAGAAGGAAGCATATAGAAGAGCGATAAAGACGGAGAGAAATCCTCAGGCAAAGTGGGTTCTGGAACAAGTATTGGAAAACGCAAAGGTGGCTGAAAGAGATAAATCTCCATTATGTGATGATACCGGTATTCCGCACCTGGTATTGGAAGTCGGCGATGATTGTGCAGTCACAGGCCGCATGCTGGATGCAATTAAGGAAGGCGTGGCTGAAGGGCTACGTAAACTCCCTGGCCGTCCCATGGGCATTATGGGCGATGACAGCCATAGGATTGACCAGAGTGGAGGACTTAACCCAGATAGTGCCGGGGTTGAACCTGCGCCGATCCTGCTTCGTCGCTGCAAGGAGAATGTGATTCGCCTTCACATTCTCATGTTCGGTGGAGGCCCTGCAATCAGGGCAAAGACTTATCGGGTGTTCCATAAGCATAACACAAAGGTTGTCCTCGATGAGATCGTCAAATGGGCGACCGAGGGTGTAGCACAGCTAGGATGTTCTCCCTGCACACTCGCGGTTGGCATTGGCCGGTCTCATTTTGAGGCGACATCCATGATGCTCCAGGCGCAGGTGGACGGAAGGTATGACGAGCAATCTGAGATGGAAGAAGAAATCACCCGCAGAGTTAATGTGTCGAATATCGGCCCCCTTGGATTACGTGGTGACACATCTGTAATTGCTACCTTCATGAAAGTTGGGCCACAGCGTGCCTCTGGTGTGCGCATTGTGTGTGTACGTCCGACCTGCTGCTTTGAGCCGAGAATAGCGACAGTAGAATTAGGGGATTAACGGATATGCAGACTGTGCAGAAACATAAAGTAAAAGGCCCATATGAGGCGTTCTTTAAGAGATTCATTGATATCGTAATCTCCCTGCTTGTCATTATTCTGTTCTGCTGGCTTTATCTGATTCTTGCTATCATTGTCCGTATTAACCTTGGCTCACCTGTTCTTTTCACACAGGATCGCCCTGGAAAAAACGGTAAGATTTTCAAGATGTACAAATTACGGTCTATGAGTGATAAACGTGATGAGAATGGTGAATTGCTCCCTGATTATAAACGATTGAACAAGTTCGGTCGTATTCTGCGTTCAACCAGTCTCGACGAGTTACCTGAGTTCTTCAATATCCTTAAGGGCGATATGAGTTTCGTCGGGCCAAGACCATTGCTGGTGAAATATCTGGATCATTACAACAGCTTTGAGATGCGAAGACATGAAGTAAGACCGGGGCTTACAGGGTTAGCGCAGGTTAGCGGTAGAGCTTCCTTAAGTTGGGGCGACAAGTTTAAGAAAGACGTCGAGTATGTGGATAACATTACTTTTTTGATGGATTTCAAAATTGCTCTGCTGACCGTAAAAAAGGTCTTTGTGCGTGAGGGAATTGTCTTTGATCAGAATAATCAGTATATAAAAGATTATTTTGAGACTCATGATAAGAATTAGGGGATTTGCGTGAAAACAATTCTATTGACAAATAAATATAGTGGAATGCCCTTAGATATTGTGAATGGAGAAGTCCCGGAGGGATTCAGCATTCGTTTTCTTCCAGAGCAGACTCAAGAGGCATTATCAGATGCTGTCTCAGGTGTGGATTATATTCTAGCTGGTGGACGGCTGAGAATAAGCAGAGAGGTTCTTGAAAAGGCAAAAAATCTCCGGATGATCCAACGGTCCGGAGTCGGCCTTGATGCGCTTGATCTGGATGCGATTAAGGAGAAAGGTGTTTCTCTCTATGTGAACCAGGGTGTTAATGCGGAGAGTGTTGCTGAGCATGCGCTATTACTCATGCTGGCCTGCTTGCGTAAACTTCCGACGATAAACAGAAATACCAAAAACGGAGTCTGGAAGAAGCAAGAACAAGGCGTTCAGACGGCAGAGCTGAAAGGGAAGACTATCGGTATCGTTGGAATGGGTAATATTGCGAAGACTCTGGTTGGACTTCTGAAACCGTTCCATGTACAGATCCTTTACTACAACTTGATACAGATACCAACAGATTATGAAACAGAGAATAATATGCGATTTGTGGGCATGGATGAGTTGCTGAAGAATTCAGACATTGTGACAATTCATTGTGCTCTAACTCCCGAGACTAGGAATTTGATCAATGCGGAGACACTGAGATTCATGAAGGATAGCGCAATTCTCATCAACACAGCTAGAGGAGAAATCGTTGATCCGTATGCCCTAGCAGATGCGCTAAAAAATGGAAAATTATCTTACGCCGCTCTTGATGTTCATGCTCAGGAGCCGATCCAAGAAGATTATCCATTAAAGGATATCGAAAATGTTGTTCTGACTCCGCACATCGCAGGCGTAACAGCGGATTCCTTCAGAACCATGATGCATGACGCTTTCAGAAACATCGAATGCTTTGACAAAGGAGAACTGGACGCAATAGCTCCTTATCGATACCTGTGAGGAAGGAAAGAATATGCCAAATGTAACAGAATGCCTGGTAGATTACCTTTTTGATAAAGCTGCGACCATTACAGATGAGATCAAGGCGAAAGCTGAAGCATCCCGAGAGGATTATCTAGCTGTTACAGAAGCTGGTTCTGTGAAGAACAGAAGCCATTGGGAAAAGATACTAGCAAGGATTCCAGATGGAACCGCTGAGTTGATCGGATATGAGAAAAAGGTCGACAGTAAAACGGCAGCTTTGATTAACGGGTTTAATGCCCACGCTCTTGAACTGGATGACGGACAACGTTTCGCCATGATCCACCTCGGAGCTTCTATCATTTCTGCAATAAAAGCAGCGGCAGATGATGGTGGCGTTACAGACGAGAGTTTCATCACTGGCATCATCATGGGTTATGAAGCGGCTTGCAGGGTAGCCATTGCTATGCAGCCGAGCCACAAAAACCGAGGCTATCACACTGCCGGTACCTGCGGCACGATAGGGTGTGCTGTGGGCGTAGCGTATGCTCTTGGTATGAACAAGGCACAGATGAAGCGAGTGCTTACCAGCGCTGCTGGTAGCGCAGCCGGTATGCTGGAGATTCAGGAACAGAAGTCGGAAATCAAACCGTATAACGTTGGACGTGCCGCGATGGACGGACTTGCTGCCGCTTATATGGGATTAACGGATTATGAGACTCCTGATGATATGTTCGGCGGAGAGAGAGGATTTTTTAAGACATTTGCCGATCAGTTCGATCTGGAGAAGCTGATTGAAGTCCAGGACTACTTTGAGATTGAGCGTATCTATGTGAAGCCTTATGCCTCCTGCCGCCACAGTCATTCTGCAGTCGAAGCGGCAATAAAGCTGCATCAAGAGGTAGATACAAGAAATATTGAAGAGGTAACTATCCAAACGTATAAACTCGGCGTTAAGGGTCATGACCACACAGATATTCAAGGCATTGCTTCAGCAAAACTAAGCACACCATACGCTGTAGCAGCTGGACTTCTTTATGGACGTGCCGATCTTTCTGTTTTTGAACCGCTGGAAGAGAAGATTGTGGCCTTGGCTCAAAAGGTAAAAGTGGTTGAAGACCCAGCACTGACAGCAGAAAGCCCGAAGATGAGAATAGCTGTTGTGACGGTTTCCTTGAAAGACGGTCAAGAGAAGACTTGTCGAGTGGATTACGCCAAGGGTGATCCTGAAAATCCGATGACTGCCGAAGATTTGGCCGAAAAGAAACGCTTGTTATTAGCTTACGCAGCTAATCACAGATAAACCTTTCCCAGCCGGAAGGCGAATAAGATTATTAAAGGAGAATACTATGAACAGCATGGATAAAACGAGAGAGTTCTTGAAGTCCATCGGCCTTCCCGGCGGGGACGCCTATGATCTTCCTACCTCGGAGAAGAGATTTCCTGATGGAGGACAGTACCGTTTTGAAGTTCCTGGCATTCAGGGACCGAAGGTCATGAAAGCATTGTTGGAAGCGATTGATTCTTACGGCCTTTACCTCCACCGCGTTACTCAGACCCAGGGCATCATGCGTTTGACTGACGAAGAGATCGGCAAGATGGTTGAACTGGCTCATGAGTACCAGACCGATCTCATCCTCGCAATAGGCCCGAGAGCCACCACCGACACATCTGCTTCTGTGAATACCGAAGAAGGCGTCCGTATGGGCTATCGCCTGCGCGGACAGGAGCAGATTGTCAGAGCGATTGAAGATGTTAAGAGAGCGGATCGTCTCGGGTGCCGTGGATTCTTGGTCTACGACGAAGGCTGTCTTTGGATTCTGAATAAGATGCGTGAAGCTGGTGAGATCAGCTCTGATTGCCACTTCAAGCTTTCTGCACATGCTGGTCACGGTAATCCGTGCTCTGCAAAATTGCTTGAGTCCATCGGTGCAGATTCCCTGAACCCGGTTCGTGATATCCAGCTTCAGATGATGGCCGCTATGCGTCAGGCGATTGATATTCCGCTGGATATCCATACAGAGAATCCAAAGTCTACTGGTGGCTTCATCCGTCATTACGAGGTCCCGGAGATGATCCGTGTGGCTGCGCCTATCTATCTGAAAACTGGTGGTTCTGTTGCTCAGACCCATAGTTGGGACAGCTCGGAAGACGATGCCCGCAAACGCGCAAAGCAGTGTGTGCTTGTCAAGCGCATGATCGACGAATATTATCCGGAGGCTATTTGGAGTCCGAGAGGAAGTTTAGTTTGATGTTATGTTGAGGAATACCATTCTCAACTGAACATAATAAAAGGAAAAGTCGTGGCAGGAATATTGTCCTGGCGGCGGAAAAAGGAGAATTAGGAGTATGAGACACCACGCTTATCAGCCAAGTTCTAAGTTCGTTATGGAACCCATTAATTTTGATAAGTATACAGATAGAGATATGCTGAGGTACTGCCTTGGCGCGACTATGTATATGCCGGGCACAAAGGATTTTCTTCAGCCCATCCTGACAAAAAAGTATCCTGGCCTGACCTCTATGGTCATGTGCTTTGAGGACGCCTGCAAGGAAGAATTGGTACCGGAAGCGGAGCAGAATGTTATTCGTTTGCTGGACGCATTGAATGTGGAACTGGAAAAGGGAACCATCAAGTATGAAGAGATTCCGCTGATCATCTTCCGGGTTCGCAATGTGGAGCAGTTCAAGCACTTCTCCTCCATGCTGAAGCCTGAACATATCCATCTGGTTACCGCTTTCAACTTCCCGAAGTTCAACATGGAAGTCGGTGAAGCTTATTACGAGCATCTGGAGTACCTGAACAAGAAATTTGGCGAGATCATCTATGGTATGCCCATCTTGGAGAGCAAGGAGATGGCCTACCTTGAGACCCGAATGCCTGAGCTGATGGGTGTAAAGGAAATCCTGGATCGCCATAAGAATCTGGTATTGAATGTGCGTGTCGGCGGTACGGACTGGTCCTCTGTGTTTGGTATGCGTCGTGGTATCAACTACACGATCTATGACATTATGACGGTTTCCGATTGCCTTAAGGATGTTCTGAACGTATTCTCCCGCCACAATGACTACAGCGTTTCTGGTCCTGTGTGGGAGTATTTCCGTGCGACCAAGGATATGAAGTTCGAGGATGCGCCCCAGACAATCAACAAGTCCCTGTTTAAACAGCAGACGCTGATCAATGATGCTGTTGATGGCTTGCTCCGTGAGCTTCTTCTGGATCGTGCCAACGGCTTTATCGGCAAGACTATTATCCATCCGACCCACATTCCTTATGTGAACGGTATGTTGGCGGTTACTAAGGAAGTTTATGACGATGCCCTTCAGGTGCTGGGCACCAGCGGTGGCGTGATCAAGAGCAGCAGCGGCAATAAGATGAACGAGATTGGTCCGCATCGCTGCTGGGCGGAGAAGATCGTCATGCGTGCAAAGGCTTATGGTGTGATCGAGGATGAGTCGAAGTATACAGAACTGTTTAACTGAGAATTGATTGATGGGCAAGGCCAGTAAAACAGAAGGCAATGCCATCGGGATAGGCAAAAGGATACGATAACATCAATCCCTTTGCCGGTCCGACCGAATAAGAAGAAAGATGGAGAGAACACTAGAATGAAAAAAGCTGTTGTTCTGGCCGGTGGTATTGCACAGGTCGCGCTTATAGAAGAATTGAAATCCAGAGGATATAGGACGCTTTTGGCGGATATGAATCCAAGCTGCGTCGCAGCGAAATACTGCGATGAGTTTTATCCTGTATCTGCTATGGATGTAGATGGCATTATAGCTCTTGCTAAAGAGCAGAATGTAGATATGGTGCTGACAGCCTGCGCCGATCAGATTATTGTGGCGGAGGTTGAGGTCTGCGAAGCTCTGGGATTGAAAACATATCTGGATCTTGAAACGGTAAAGCTCGTTTCAGATAAGCATTACATGAAGGATGTTTTCATGAAGAATAGCATCCCGACTTCCAGATATGTTGTGCTGGATCATTTTGATGCGGAAAAAATAGCATGTCTTAATTATCCAATTGTTGTAAAGCCCGTCGACGCCTATAGCGCAAGAGGCGTCAGAAGATGTAATAACCAGGAAGAAGTAAAGGAGTTTCTTCCAGAAGCCATAGTGATTAGCCGCACGAAAACAGCGGTTGTGGAGGAATTTGTAGAAGGTGAAGAGCTAACAGTTGAAGCTTTCGTGTGCAAAGGTAAAGCGACTGTCCTCTGCATCGGAAGCAAGAACAAGCTGAAGAACGGCAGATTTGTTCTTTCAGGCAGTCTGTATCCAGCTGAGATTTCTGCCGAGTTGACAGAAGAAATAAAACAAACAACGCAGAAAATAGCGGACGCATTCCATCTGGACAATTCGCCTATCAACATTAACATGATCACAGATGGAAACCATGGCTATGTGCTGGAATTCTGCGCCAGAACAGGCGGTTTTGTAAAATATGAGATCACAAGGATCATGTCAGGCTTTGATCCTATCAAGGCTATTGTGGATATGCATGAGGGTATCGACCCGGTAGTTGGAGAAGTAAAGCCCGAAAACAGATATCTGATGACTTGCTATCTGTATTGTAGTGAAGGTGTCCTCGACCATTATGAAGGTTTCGAGGAAATGTATGAAAAGGGAATAATCTCAAGGTATTACCTTGTTAGAAATAAAGGACATCAGTTTAAGGGAATTACCAGCCAGGGAGATAGAGCAGCGGGCTTCTTTGTGCAGGACGATGACTATGATAAACTGCTGGAGAAGTACGAGATGGCGCTGAACAATTTGAAGATTCTCGATAAGGATGGACACGATCTTGTGAGACGCGATTTGATGTGAGCTCGGCGCTTTGAATGCTTTTGCAATTATAAGCTATTTCTCGAAGAGGAGATTATATGAATATGAAAACGAACTTAGATGGTTTTCACAGGAGCAACGACATTTCAGAACGTATAGATTTAGGACGAATGATTGTTCAGAAGAATCCTGATTTTTACTCTGACAAAGTGCAAAATGAAATATATGATTCATTAAAAAAGAAGAGCGGTATTATAGCTTCGAAGAAGCTAGAAGATCTGTTCTACCATTCCATCTACTGTTATTGGGCAAATGGTGCTATCACAGATGAATTTCTCTATTACTCTTTTGCTGAAAAAACAGACGAAGAAATAAGGAAATACATCACTACCAGAGAAAAACTTATGTATGTTAAGCACCTGGACAGCAAAGACGACCTGTACATTCTGAACGATAAATACGAAACCTTCAAGAAACTTCCACAGTATTATAAACGTGATGTAATCTGTATCTACACTGAAAACGATTATCCCGTTTTCCGCCGATTCATTGAAGCCCATCCGGAGTTTGTAGTCAAGCCGAAAAACCTGGGTCGCGCCCGTGGTGTCCACTATGCATCTGTGAAGGATTTTTCAGAAGAACAGCTTCGTGCATTCTTTGCTGATCTTCTGAGCGAAGGGGTAGAAAACAGCAAAAAGTATAAGGAAAGCGTTGACAATTCTGTTGTTCTCGAAGAGCTGATCGAAGAAGTACCCGCCACGGCTCAACTCCATCCGGGGTCTGTCAATGCAATCAGGATTACAACAGTTCTCGTAGGAGACGAGGTTTATGTCTGGCGGCCGTGGATCAAAACAGGACGAGGTGACAACTTCGTAACGGCAGCGTTTGTAGGCAGTCCGTGCGCCGGAATTGATGTTGATACAGGTACTATTGTTACCCATGGGCGAACTGAAAACGGAGAGGATTTCGAGAAGCATCCGGACTCTAGAGTTCCCTTTATTGGCTTTCAGATTCCACAGTGGAATGAATTGATAGCCATGGTTAAGGAAATGGCCCTTAAGCTACCAACGCTTCGTTATATAGGCTGGGATATGGTTCTTAGCAAACGGGGCTGGTGTGTAATGGAGGCCAACGACAAGGCTGAATTTGTCCATCAGTTTATATGGCAGATACCTATGAAAGAAGAGTTTGAGAAAATGATTTGTTGGAGTTTGCCAGATGGGTTCTGGTGGGAGAATTGATAATATATACAGAGCCTACAATGTTCACGGTTAATATGCTTTTAGGCAATATAAAAGGAGGAAATAGACATGAGGTTAAACATGGCAAGTTTTACACTTGTTGAATCTGAAGCTGAAAAGATCAGTGTCGCTCAATCTGTTACAAAGGACAATCCAGAAAAATACACACCTGAATTCTTGCAAAAGATCTATTCAAGTGTTGCTGAGAACATGCCAACCACAAATCCGATCGAAATTGAAAAAACAGCCTGGCTTTCAATATACTATTACTTTGCCTATGGGTGTTCGACCCACGAATTCTTTATGTTTGATTTGCTTCACAAAACGCATGAACAGGCTAACAACTATGTAACTATTCATAAAAAGAAATTCTACAGAGATTATTTGAATGATCCGAAGGATTTTAATCTTCTAAATGATAAATATTTAGCGTATGAGTTATTTAAGGATTATTACAAAAGAGATGTTATTTGCCTGCAAAATGAAAGTGATTATCCGGTATTTCTTTCTTTTGCATCAAAACACAAATCTTTTGTTGTAAAACCACGTAGTCTTATGCAGGGACATGGTGTCTATCTCGCAAGCGTAGAGGGGATGGATGCATCTTCTCTTCGTTCATTCTTTAATAACTTATTAGATCAAGGAAAAGAATATACGCAGATATACCAGGATTATCATGATTCAGCATTAGTCCTTGAAGAAGTGATTAAACAGGATCCTTCTACAGAGATAATTCATCCTGCATCTGTAAATGGCGTACGAATTACGACAGTTCGTGTTGGAACCGAAGTATATATTTATAAGCCGTGGTTTAAACTCGGCCGTGGTGGTCAGTTTATTGCTAGTTCTGTGTACCATACATATGATGCTGGAATAGACGCAGAAACCGGAATAGTTAATACGCCCGGTGCGACAGAGATTAGAGAGTATCATGTTGTTCATCCAGATACTGGTATATCAATTGTTGGATTTAAAATCCCGCGTTGGAACGAAGCGATAACTATGGCGAAACAGTTGGCAATGAAGCTTGATACTATGAGATTTGTTGGATGGGATTTTGCTCTTACACCCGATGGGTGGTGTGTAATGGAAGGCAATCCAAATGGAGCCTTTATGTGGCAACTGTTTCAGGATAAGGGGGATCAAGCTGAATTTGAAGCCTTGATCAATTGGAAATTGCAAAAGGAATTCTGGTGGGAAGAATAAGTTTTCTCCAAACAGAAGATTTTGAGGTTGAAAACCATGCTAAAAGATATTCTGAAGATAACAGATGATCCACAAGAGATCAGAATAATTGCACAGCGATGCATTGAAGACATTACAATAAACATAGACGGAGTGTGTAAGACTTTTTACACCCCCGTGATGTTGGGCAAGATGGACGAGGAAATTGAGCATTATGTACCGAATGCTTCTCCTGAAGAAAAGAACGAGCTGAGATTTAGGGCCATCTATGATCACTGGATGTATGGATGTACCGTAGATGAAGAGTTTTACCTACATCTTCTAGACAAAACAGATGTGGAAAAACGGGAGTATATGGTTCGACGAATTCGAGGTATTTATGTTCATCATCTGAACTGGGATGCTGGTCCTGACCGCATGGAGAAGCTTGAAGATAAGTATCGACTTTATCAGATTTTAAAACCTCATTATAAACGTGATGTAATTGAGATTAGATCCTTGGATGATATTGATGCATTTAAGGACTTTGTCAAAAAACACAGGGTGTTTGTAGTAAAACCTGCTGATTTTACCTTTGGAATTGGAGTCCATAAGTTCTCAATGGATGAATATGGTGAAGAATACGAAGCAGCCATGGAAAGCATTCTTAGTGAGGGACAAGCAATCCATGAAAAGCATCCTTCCAAAGTAAGCAGAATGGTTCTAGAGGAGCTCATTGAACAAGACGAATCCCTTGCTGTTCTCCATAGAGATTCAGTGAATGGTATCAGAGCAACAGCTGTACGAGGAAAAGATGGCAGAATTCATATTTACCATCCTTGGATCAAAGTTGGAATTGGAGGAACATTTGTAGCGTCGGCGGCATTAAATGGCTTTGATGCAGAAATTGATTCTGTAACTGGTGTAGTAATAACAGATGGACACCAAGAAAATGGAAATGTGTACAAAGTACATCCGGACTCTGGCATTACTATAAAAGGATTTCAAATTCCTAAGTGGGATGAACTTGTCAAGTTTGTTGAAGAAATTATGGATGCTCTTCCTGGATATAAGTATGTCGGATGGGATCTTGTTTTGACCCCAAATGGCTGGTGTGTGATGGAAGGTAACTACTCGGGAGAATTTTCATTCCAGTTTATCAACGGACGTGGATATAAGAAAGAATTCGAAGAACTGATAGGCTGGAAGTACGAAAAAGACTTCTGGTGGCAGGATAACGCACGTTTTAAGCACAACTAAGGAGGAGTAGAATATGGAACTGGTACTGTCAATCGCATTCGGAGCTTGGTTTGTAGCTTCTGCCCTTTTCTACGGGTATATGGTTAGGAAGGGGGAGAAAGAATGAATGCATATCTGATTGGTGTAATCATCGCCTTAATCGTTTTTATTACTGTTGGCGTTATCGCTGGCCGCAAAGTAAAAGACACAAACGACTATTATGTTGCTGGACGCCGCGCACCGATCATTTTGATCGTTGGCTCTCTGATCGCTTCTTTCTTGAGCACCGGTGCGTTCCTGGGAGATACTGGCGAAGTCTATGGTGGTTTCTTTATGGGCATCGTGATTGTTGGTGTCCTCCAGGCTTCCGGCTATGTCTATGGTGCTAACCTTTTCGGGAAGTACATCCGTAGAGCGCAAGTGAACACGGTTCCAGAGTACTTCGGTAAGAGATTCTCCTCAAAACGGCTTCGCATGCTGGCATCCATCACCTTGATGTTTGCCGTTACTGCTTATATGCTTTCTGCCATGCAGGGCATCTCAACCTTGATGACGTCGATAACTGGTTTGGATTATAAGATTTGCGTCATCATTGCATGGCTGTCCTTTACGATCTTTACGGTGTATTCTGGCTCTACAGGCGTGCTAATCACTGATACGATCATGTTCCTGATCTTCCTTCTGGCAGCACTTATCGGTATCCCATTTGTAGTACATTCCGCAGGTGGCTGGAACGAAGCAATCACAGCGTTGGCACAGTCAACAACACGTCCTGGTATCATAGCCTGGACGAACAATCTTGATTATATGTATTCCACAGGCGGACAGAACCTTGTTTGGGCGATTGTTTATGGTATCGTGTGGGCTATGGTTGTTATGGTCAGCCCTTGGCAGACCAGCCGTTACCTAATGGCAAAAGATGAGCATACTGTTCAGCGTTCAGCTATCTGGGCATCTATGGGTGTTGTGACGGTTACAACGGCTCTGTATTTCACAGCGGCTTTTATTTACAAGATTAATCCAAACATTGAAGAGCAAAGTACTGCTATCATTTGGGGGGCAATGAACCTGATGCCCATGTTGATTGGTGTTGTAATGCTTACAGGTATTCTGTCGGCTGGCGTGTCATCAGCATCTACTTTCCTGTCACTGATTGGCTCTTCTCTGACAAACGATATTCTGGTTAATAGGCAGACGGACGATGTTAAGCAGAATGTTAAGACTGCTCGTATTGGCATGGCTGTGGTCAGCGTGATCGTCCTTATTCTTGCATTCTTCAATCCTCCGCAGATTTTCTGGATTATGTACTTTGGCGGTACAGTCATTGCTTCTGCGTGGGGCGTTGTTGCGCTTGCCAGTGTATGGTATAAGAAGATGAGTGAAGGTGCAGCCTTTTGGGGAATGCTACTTGGCTTCTTGGGCTGTGTCATTCCTAAGACATACTCCGCACTTAGCGGTGTGACCCTGCCGATTTATCTTGATCCGTTTTTCATCGGTATTGCGATGAGCATTATCGGTATGTTAATCGGCAATAAGTTGAAGAGCGCCAGCAAAGCGGAGATTGCTGAATATGAAAAACTGCATATACGGCCTGAGTCTGAGAGAGATCCTGAAAAGGATAAGAAGACTCGTGATTTGATGTATTTGTATTTGGCCTTTGGCGTTGCGCTCGGTTTGTTCTTTGTGTTTGCATATGCGCTGCCTTATATGAGAGCTATTGGATGAGTTTTACAAAAACCTAGAAAGAATATAGGATGGAAAGGGAATAGGGGTATGTATGATTAGTGTGATTGTCCCGGTTTACCGTGTAGATAAGTATCTGGAAAAGTGTATAGATAGTATAATAGGACAGACATACACTGACCTTGAAATCCTACTCATTGACGATGGATCACCTGACCGATGCGGTGAAATATGCGACAGATATGCTGCCGTTGATCACCGCATCCGAGTGTTCCATACGGAAAATCATGGGCTTTCAGCAGCGCGTAATCTTGGTCTTGAACATGCCGAAGGAGACTATATCGGCTTTGTGGATAGCGATGACTGGATTGAACCAGATATGTTCGTTCGCCTACTAACAGCTATTGAGGACAATAATGCAGACATCGCTGTTTGCGGTCGAGTGATGGAATATCCTGATAAAAAAGCGATTATATCTCCACAGGCTGGAACTATGAACAGAGAGGCTGCAGTTAAAGCTCTTGCATTGCTGAAGATTCGAAATCCAGCATGGGATAAATTGTGGAAACGCGATTGTTTTGAGAGCATTCGTTTCCCCAAAGGAAGAGTATATGAAGATATTGCCACCACATATCGAATATTTCTTCAGATTGATCGAGTAGTATGCATACCAGATGCGCTATATCATTACAGATTTCGTGAAGGAAGCATTTCCCATGACGACCGCTTAAAGCACCTTGTGGATTATTTCAATGCTACCAAGTCCGAAACTGAAGAAATAAAATCTACCTTGGTTTACAAAGAGGATGAGCAAGTTGGACAGATTCTTCTTAAACGGTGTGGAGATGTCATTGCTCGTCTTTGGATTGCTTATTGTAGTGCTGCAAAAGAGGAACGGTATAGATATGAAATAGAAATACAGGATGCCGTTCGTTTTATGAGAAAAAATGGCTGTATGCTTCACTTTAAAAGCTTCTCATTAAGACGTCGGGTGATCTTGATTTTATGTTGTTCCGCATCATGGTGGTCCATTAAAGCAACTAGGGGATTGATTATGTCATCATCTCTATCAAAGAATAAAAGATAGTATTTATTATGACAATAGACGACACTTTACTATAATTATGTGGCAAATTAAAAAGAATGGAATGACAAGATCATGGGGCTGTTGCAAACGGCAGAGGCACACTGGCTGAGAGAATACCCGATACTGAAGTTTGGAATCACGCAGTATCGAGCAGATGGCTCTTTTGATGGTTTAATTGTCGAATCTAAGTATCTTCGCGGAAAAACTACACCCAGCGTAGCATCCCAGGGAATTGCTGCAGATATTACCGAAATAGATCCGGATCAGAATGTGTTTTTTATCGTTTACGACCCGGAAAGAAAAATACCTGATGATGAGAGCTACTGTAAATCCTTCATGGATCGGAAGCCAAATTGTGTTGTTAAAGTCTATAGGTAAAATGACGGCCATTGAACAACGGAGGAAGAATGATTTACCGGGTGATTTTAGATACAAATATCTATGATGCAGCAAATTACTCATTCCGAAATGCCTCATTTTCTCGTTTGAGATCTTTGGCAGAAGCAGGGCAGCTACAACTTATAATGAACTCGGTTATAGAAGGCGAAGTTCGCAGTCATATCTCTGAGCGAGTCAAAAAAGCAGTAAAGGAATTGGAGAAAGCTACAAGAGAACCAGTTTTCGCTGGGTTCCGTAAGAATCCTGATTATCAGAAACAATTGAATATCACGGATTCAAATGAGTGGGTGAATTGTGCCTTAGATGAGTTTAAAGAACTGTTAAATACTTGCTGTGTTCGGCGTATATCTCTGAATGGGATTGATGTTGAGACAATGCTTGAGGATTATTTCCAACAGAAGTATCCGTTCGAAAAGAAGAAGCCTGATGAGTTTAAAGATGCTATAGCTGTAAGATCCTTAACGCTTGATATGGCGGAGGCTGATAACGAACCAGATATTATACAGTACTGCATTGTTTCGGCAGACAAAGGTTTTAGAGAAGCTATAAAGAACGCAATATCCGGTAATATGATTGAAGACTACACGCTCATTTTCGAGAGTTTGGTTGCATTTACAGACTATCTTGCTGAGCTGGATAGCCAAATGCAGTTTATGCTCAGATACCTGAAATCAGATTATGGACATGACCTTCTCTATGATGCGGTTAAGGAGGCGTTGGAAGCCTCAACTTTTGAGATAAAAGAAATCAATGAAGTGACCGATCAGGACATCGTTGATATCGATGTTGTTTCTGCGATTCCTCACACAGTATCACTTACTAATACAGCTGGCACTCCTGATGTTCTTGAGACAGTAATTGAGGGTGAAGCTGATATTGTTGTGGATTATACTTATAATGATGCAAATCAATCATACTATGATAAGGAGCTTGGGGAGTATATTTATTTGGTCTCAGTATCTGCAACGGCGACACATCGGATTAGGTTCAATATCCCAATGTCTTTTATTGTAAATGAGTGTTTAGCAGAGAATGAAGAACTTGAAAGTGAGGACGATGAGGTCTTCGACGGCAAGGAAATGGAACTTGATGTGTATACAGAACAATCCTTTGATCTTTCAGATGAAAACAGAACATCATATGAGGAATTGGAAAGATCTGATGATGATACCTATGATACATGCCCTGACTGCGGGTGCAGAATTGGAATAGATAATGACGGTGGGAATGGATTCTGTATTAATTGTGCTCCGAATCACTGAGGCCTGATTAATGAGAGATGAAGGAATCATAGCGATTTCTAATATTCTAATAAAATGATAGGTTAAGAAGATTATTATCAAGGAGGGTTCAGGAGAACTAAAGCTCAATGGACAACTTCGGCCAGAAGCGCCCTGCATCGGAAGATGCAGTTAAGGGAAAGCGCGGCCGACCGAAGAAAAAGCCAGATTACGACAAAGGCGAGACCATTTGCGAGCTGCTCAAGAAAGCAGTGGAGTTATTTGATGAGCCTCTGGATGATCGCAAGGAGCGATCGAAGGAGGCACCATCTATAAGCGCTGTTGCCCGAGAATTGAATACCACAACGATCCGTGTCAAAAAAATGTTAGTGACGGCGGGCTTTTATTGTACTGCAATCAGCCGGAAAGTGCAGACACTGCACGAAATGGGGGCGGACATGCAGGAGATAATGCGCCAGACAGGGTTAAAGGAAGCCTCCGTGTATAGCTACTTGCCGTACAGCAAGGGCGTATATAATTTGGACAATCCGACCTTGTGCGCTGAACAGAACAGGCGATTCCGGAAGCGGAAAGCAGTATGCAAAGCGCTCGCTGAACATCTGGATGATGACAGGGCGGAGGAGTGCCTGTGGGAAGCAATTGTAGCATTTGAAAACTACCTGTTTCAAACAGCTAAAGTATTATTCCTCACTTTATATAAGGTCCAATCTGCAGAAATTAGTCACAATAAAAAAAGCCTCATCGGCAAGGATTCTAACGCATACTGCGCCAGATTCTTTGCAGGTAGAG
>ODAI013128773.1_pt1 | contig 26496 bp, 21 predicted proteins | sample 1539321 | NCBI WGS metagenome assembly ODAI01 (sample SAMN02144231, study PRJEB22623) | gut metagenome | biome: sheep rumen | host: Ovis aries | place: New Zealand
TCGATCCTCATCCTCATTTTATCGATAACATCGTCATTTATGACCGGCAGCGCCTTTGAGCTCACATCCGGAAACGGCCCCATAAGCTCATAGGGTGTATCCCTGATATCGGAAATGCTTAAGATATGCGAGCATATCCTTACACCCTCCTTCTCAAGAAGCTGTATCGCAATTCCACCCGCCACACATAAGGGAGCGGTCAGCCTTCCGGAAAACTGTCCTCCCCCGGCTATGTCGTTAAAGCCGTTATACTTCACATACGCCGTATAATCCGCATGACCCGGCCGCGGCATATCTCTTATATCGGAATAATCTCCTGACCTTGCATCCTGATTCCATATTACACAGGTCAGGGGAGCACCGCAGGTCCTCCCGTCCGCAAGGCCCGATATAAACTCAGGCTTATCCGCTTCCCTTCTGGCCGTCGTAAGCGCGCTCCTCCCCGGAGCCCTCCTTTCCATAAAGGCATAAAGCCTGTCCATATCGATACAAAGACCGGCAGGAAGCCCCTCTATGGTCACCCCGATGGCTTTTGAATGCGACTGCCCGAATATATGTACTTTAAGCCTGTCTCCCGTTATATTGCTCATAAATGCCCTGCTCCTTTGTCCCGGTCCGTCTCAGCTCACATACGCAAAAACCGCGGTGATATCGTCTCCGCAGCCCAGCTCGCTCGTTTCCCGAAGCCACCCCTTAAGATGCTCCTTTATGGTCTTTACTCCGTGCTTTCCTATCATCTCATAGTATTCCCGGCAGGTGGCAAGGAAGGCGCCTCTGTTTGCAAAGCTGTTTGAAAAGCCGTCCGTAGAGAGCATGTACATGTAGGGCAGCCCCTCGTCAGGCTCCTTGTTCATTACTGCCGTCACGGCATTTTTCCAGGCGTTCTCGGAGGAAAGGGAATGTGTCTCCACCCCTAAAAGCCTGTCGGCATCAACAAGAAAGCCCGTATTCTCCCTGTCGGCAAACACGATATCCCCGTCGCCGATCTGCAGTGAAAATACGAAGCCTTCAGTTATCATCATCCCAAGCAGCGTCGTGCCGTAGAGTGTGTATATCTCGCGCTCGGAAAGGCCTATGTCCCTGCCCTCCCTCTCCTGCGCTGAAAGCACCTCCTCCTTCCAGGACAGGTCAATGGTCCTTGCAAGCCTGACATCGCCCTCCCTGTTCAGAAAAGTCTCAAGAGTGCTGAGATCGTCATAGCTGTTATAGTATTCCAGCATCAGGTTGCAGAATACCCTGGTCGCAAGCCTTGCGCCCTCCGCACTGTACGGGCATTTATCCGATCCGTGTCCGTCGGCGACGGAAATGATCGAGACACCCTTGACATAATCGATCTTGCGCCAGTGATCCTGCCATTCGATCCCGGCTCTGTTGTGTGACGCGCCCTGCGTCCACTCGCCAAAAATGCTGATCGCCATCTGTATTCAAAGCTCTCCGGTCCCTGTCAGAGGGATAGGGGCAGGCCCCTCTCCCAAAGCCCCTTTACCATACATCCGAAACCTCTATATCGCCGGGGTCCGGAATATTATCCATATCCAGCATGAGAAGCCCGTTATTGTCTCCCTCATGCTCATCGCTCCCAAGATCAGGCCTGCTTGCCGGCGCCGATACCACGGAGGCCACGGTCGAGGCCCATTTGATCATTTTGGTCAGCACCGCCGCGTTATTTGCCTGAAGCACCAGATCCCTGCTTCCTGTAAACTCCTTAAGGACGTCGTTGTCCGCATCCTGCCCTATGGAGATCGCTATCCTCACGGCCTTTTTTCCCCACGGAAGGGAAAGGAGCCTGTTAAGCGAGGGCTTATAGTTATCCGTGGGCCTTCCGTCCGACAAAAGTACAATGACGGGAGGAAGAGCCCTGTCCGACATCGGCGGAATGGTAAGCTCCTGTGCCAGCAGGTCAAAGGCCTTACCCATATCGGTAACGCCTATTGCCGTCAGATCCTCCCAGACAAAATCCTCCACCTTCACCGGTGCCGGGTTTACCCAGGAGGCCCCTGACGAAAATTTAAGGGTCCGTACCAGAAGCTGCGCATTAGGATTTCCCTCCGCAGCCTCCTGCATCTCAGGAACGGTTTCCTGGATCGCGTTGTTTACGGTCCCCATCTTCTCTCCGAACATCGATCCCGAGCAGTCCACTACCCAGAAAAAATGAAGGGGCCTGTTTGCAAGCTCCGCCCCCGGCCTCTTAAGCTCTGTCTTTATCTCTTCAAAAGCGTCCATTATCTGCCTCCTTGTCTGCGCCGAAATTATTCAAATCTTCCTACCGTATCCCCGAAATCTATCGAGGTGTCCCTGGCGATGGCAGCGGTCCTTCCGCTCTCGACCGGTACCTGTGTTCCATCCGGCCTCTGATAGCTCCAGGTCTGTCCCGTCATGTTCTTTATTCCCCATTTGGAGGGATTGTCAGGGTTTACCGCTACCGCGCCCGCCACCGTATCCATATCGTAATCACCGTGAATATGGTGGGAATAAAGCTTAGTCCTTGAGGTGAGGATTATATTGTTCTTCCCTATCACGAGCCTTGACGGCGGCTTTATCTGCTTATGACAGCACCAGCATATATGGGGAGACTCCTCCTCATCCCTTGAGGGATCATAGAAATTCTCCGCCCCGCAGTCCGTACACAGCATTATCCCCGAGATGAGATTGGCAAACGCCGAAAGCCACATATTCTCAGTGACCCTCTTCGCGGGCTCCTTAAGACCGACCGTGAAGGATCTTGTGAACAGCTCCTTAAGGTACCCCGGGTAAAGCTCCCAGTAGATGATCGCATTGTCCTGATAGCCGGCAAGGGGCCTGTTCCTGTCGTCCGCAGGATCCCATATGAAAAGAGGGTCTGTCCCGTAAAGCCTGTTCATGGCATGTATATCCATGCACCTTATCTTTGCCTCCAGCTTGCCCTCAAGAGGATGATTCAGCATAAACATATAGAACAGCAGCACGGCCAGGGAATAAAGATCCGTATTCCTTGAGGATTTCTTTTCACCCCTCACTATCTCCGGCGCCATAAAGCGGGGTGTGCCGTACACGCCCCCGTCGAGAGTCCCGTTCGGAACCACGTTGTCATTATCACAGATCATGACATCGCCGCTCTTCGGGTCGAAAAAAACATTGCCGAAGGAAATGTCCCTGTACTGGTAGCCCGCCTTATGGAGGGCATGATAGCCCTGTGTCAGGTTGTAAGCGGCCCTGCACAGATAATGGAAGGTGGGATCGGCCTTTCTCTTCATAAGATCCACTATGCTCTTATAGTTCTTCGGGCGAAGCGGCATTATGTAGCCGAAGGATTCCCCCTTCCTCCTTCTTATAAGATCCTGCGGCCAAAGGAAGGAATCATCCGGCCTTCCCCGTTCGATCAGCTTATCAAGTATCTTCTTCTGCCTGTTTGTGGCTGTGTGCCTGTAGTACCACTTAAGGGCGTATTTCTTTGAGTCTCCCTGGCAGAGGACCTCGTATACCTCCCCCTGTCCTCCGGCACCTAACATCTTTCTTACGGTATATCTGTTCTTCCCTTCGGAAACCAGCTCGGTCCCCGCTTTAAGCATTCCATCCATTTTAAGTTCCCCAAAAGGCCGAAGGCCCCCTCTCAGGCGATGATATCTATCTTTTCCCTGGCGACCTGAAGGCCCCGGTCAGCGGCTCTCTCATAATAAACTATCGCGTCCTCTCTGCTGCTTCCGACCCCAAGTCCGTTATAGTAGCACTCTCCCAGCTGATATTCTATCGGTCCCAGATCTATCTCATCCTCAGTATTCAGCCTTTCCATCATGTAATCATCGTAAAACTTCTTAAGCCAGTAAAAGCCCTTATCAACATCCCTCTCGATCCCGTCGTCGCCGTTTAAATATACCATTCCGATTATGCTGTAATCGTCCCTGTAGCCGTAATCAACAGCCTTTTCCAGACAGAGTATCGCCTTCTTCAGCTCCCCGTGATTTCCGTAATACTTTACAAGCTTCAGCATTTCGGAGATCATCATCTCCTTCACGGGCTCTCCCGAGATCTCCTCGGCAAGCTCAAGACAGTGATCCGCGCTGTTCCATTTGGGAGTGCCGAGCCTGTGCTCGAGAAGGAGCTTACTGTAGAGGATAAGAGCATTGGTATAGTTCTTGGGCTCCTTTACCTCAGAAACAGCTTCAAGATAATTCTTTATGTATATCTCAGCCCTTAAAAGGTTCCTCGCTACCGCCCCCGACTTGATGAACAGCTCTCCCATGAGCAGATAGGAAAGGACTCCGTTGTTTTCGCAGCCGTTCTCGTTGATCTCCTCTCCGAGTATCAGATGATCCCTCAGATTGACCGCCGCATCCTGATAGCTCCCCTCGGCGTGCATGCACAGAGCCCCGGTTATCTTAAGGTTCATCATAAGGCTCCCCATGCTTCCCTTAAGGGACGCCTCCCTTACATAGGGGTTTTCTCTGTTCCTTAAGAGCTTCTTTTTATATTTTTCCGCCTGAAATTCATTGAAATGATCGCTTTCCCTGTCCGAATAATAGGACATCAGATATTTCTGCGCCATCCTCCATCCGTGATAATCAGCCAGAGCGGTAAGCTTTTCCATGCTCCTGAAGGATCTGGTGCAGAGGATGTCCTCATAGTAGCACTCGATAAGAAAAGGAGTCGCATTGAGCGCGGCGGCTATATCGTTTTCAAAGACCCCGTCCCTTTCTCCGGGAGCCCTTCCATCAGCGCCTGTTAAACGTCCTTCCCTGCCTCTTGAGCTTTCCTTTATGTACCGTTCAAACAGCTTTATGCATTTGTGCAGATCGCTCTTTACGCCCCAGCCGTAAAAATACAGCTTGCCAAGCTCAAGCATCGCCTTTGGATACGGGACTGCCTTTGAAAGATAAAAGCCCGCCTTTGAGAAATCTCTGTCGGTAAGCTTCCCTTCAATGTATTCTATCCCCACAAGATACATCGCTTCCTTCCGGTCGGATCTTTTGAGTATCTCAAAGCCCTTTTCCCTTGCCTCCTTCACGTCGCATTTTAAAAGGGCAATTCCCGAGCGGTATCTTGTCTCATCGTTTCCGACACTGTTTACCACGTCATAGAGGAGCCTTGCTATATCCTTATGTCCGCTTTTCTCATATTGAAGGGCAAGCTCCTTATAATCCGTGCTCTCATTAGGATCCACCTCCACGTATTTAAGGCCCATGGCATACGAAAAAGCGTTCAGTACAAAGGAGCTTCTTTGCGGGGTAAGCCCCAGCTCATCCGTCATAAACGCTTCTATCTGCGCAAGCCTCCCGTTCCTTTCGGCCTCACCGTCTGTTCTGATGGCATAAAAAAGCTCGGCCACCCCCGATGCCACCGCAAGCTGAAGAGTGGTCTTCTCCCTGCTCTGTCCCGGGATAAGATCCTCAAGGAGGCTGGATAAGACCTTCTTATCATGAAGTATCTCGATCCCGCGTTTGCTGACAATTTTTCTGAGAACCGTAAAACCCTTGTTCATAAAAAACAAATATGCTAAAGCTTTGAGATCGGAGCCGTCTTTTCCTTAGCAGCTGCCTCCTTGTTTTTTCTGAGGATCTCCTCGAATTCACCCTTGCATTTCCGAAGGCACTCAATAAGCTTTGGCGAAAAGGTCCCCGCCTCTCCGTTTACGATCATGTGAAAGGCCTCGTCAGGAGTATAGGCAGCCTTGTATACACGCTCGCTGACCAGCACGTCATAAACATCCGCCAAAGCCACGCACTGCGCTCCCACGGAAATATCATCTCCCGTAAGCCTGTCCGGATAGCCTCTTCCGTCAAAGCGTTCATGGTGGTGCCTGCATATATCAGCGCAGGACTCGGCATATTCCCTGTCCCAGGCATTTTTTATCTGGTCTATTATCTCCTCGCCCCTTATGGTGTGGCTCTTCATAAGGTCAAACTCATCATTGGTGAGCTTCCCCGGCTTTAAGAGGATACTGTCCGGTATGGCTATCTTGCCCACGTCGTGAAGCGCGCTTGCGGAGGCTATCATCTCCACCCTCCTGGCAGTCAGCCTGTACTCCGGAAACATATCCATCATGTTCTTTGTCAGCTCATAGGTAAAGCTCTTGACCCTCTTTACGTGATCATCGCTCTCAAGGCTTCGTGACTCTACCACGGTACCAAGGATCTCGATGATGGCGTTGTTGCTTTTCTGAAGCTCGGCCGCCTGCTTCTGAAGCAGGATGAGCTGCTTGTTCAGGGTCACCTCCTGGCTGCTTACCTTGGTCTTTAAGCCCGAGCTTTTATGATAGAGGTTTGCCGCGTTTCTTATCCTCGCCCTGACAATGACCTCATCATAGGGCTTGTACATGTAATCATAGGCGCCCAGAAGATAGCATTTCCTCTCCGCGATCTTATTATCCCTCTCGGACATGGCGACAATGGGAATGATATCCGCAAGCCCCTCGCTCACCACCTTTTCAAGGACACTCAGCCCCTTAGCGTCCGGAAAGGTGATGTTTATGATCAGTACGGACGGAGATTCCGCGGGATCGGTGATCTTTCTTATAAGCTCCTCATAGTCTCCGCAATCCCCCACCTCATACTCGTCTGAGAGCATATCCGCTATCTCTCTTCTGTTTTCCAGAGCCTCGTCGTATATTAAGATCTTCTCATTCATAACCTGCCTCCCGCCTAAAACCCGATCCTTACAGACGGAACCCCGTCATCAAGCTGAATGATGATATTGGAGGTATTCCTTGACATCCATTTCTTACCGTTCAGATCGACCACAACATTCTCAAACACCCTTCCCGTTATGACCGCCCTGGCCTTTTCCGTTTCCTTGATGAGCTTAAGGCCCTTTTCCTTTTCCTCCTCCAGCCTTTTTATGCTTTCCTTCTTTGCGTATATCGAATTCTCGATCTTAAGATACATTTCATTCTGACTCTTTTCCTCGGCGGAAAGTGTCTCGGAAAGCTGTTTGTACATATTTGTAAGAGAGCTTATCTCTGTTTTCACTGTTTTAAGCTGGGCCTCGATATTGACCTGCTTCTTCATCATATTGTCGTCGAGCCCAAGCTTTAATATGGTTCTGACAAAGGCTTCGTTTCCGACCGACTGTGCCTGTATCTGGTAGGTGGCGTAGACTACGCCTCCTATTATGCTCCCTTTTCCTCCGCTGACCTTGACCATATCGCCCGAATACACCCTGCTGCTTAGGATGTAATTGGTATTTACGGAGCCTCCCGCCGTAACCGTGGCATATTCGAAAAAGCTTGAGGATATGCTTTTTTTAGAGGTGATGCTTCCCTTATTGTCCCCGTTGACTCCGTTTTTGATGACGATATCCCCGTCAGCCCTGATGGTGGCTCCCTCCACCATTCCGTCTATGAGTATGTCTCCGGTGGCTTCGATATGACCGCCGTCGCTGACATTGCCCTGTACATGCACATCGCCGTCAAAAATGATCTTTCCCGTAGTAAAGGTGACCTCCTTGACGGTAAGCACCGTGTGTACCTCAAGAGAGCCGTTCTTTAATTCAACATAGCCGTTTGATTCCGCAAAATAAGTCCTGCCGTCCTCCGAAACGGTAAAGCCCTTGCCCCTTAGGACCGGAAGCGGCTTTCCCTTTATTGCTTTTATGACGATGCCGGTGACCGTACAGCCGTCGGTCCCATCCTCGGCATCGTGATATTCCATAAGCTTCTGACCCTTTCTTACGGTCTCGAACCATTCGATATTCTGATAATCAAGAGACCCGTCCTCAAGCTCCTTTGGCTTCCTGGAAAAGCTGGTCTGGAAAAAGCGCTCATACCAGCCGTCCTTACCCTTTTCAGGCCTCCTGCCCTCCGCGACCACCACATCCCTGCCGATGGCGTCCCCTGCCACGACTCTTTTTACCACATCCTCCTTGATGCCGTAAACCACGTTCCTTTCCCTGAGCAGCTTTATCACTCCCTTAAAGTTGGAGGAATTGTCCCGCTCATGCATTCTGATCGTGGCTGAAAACTTGTCGGCGCTTATCGTTATCGTGAAATTATCCTGATTGACGACCACAGGCGTCTCATCCCTGCTCATGTACTCATCCCTCGTATGAGTGAGCATGTATTCACGGCGCCTTTTCATTTCCCTGGCGGTATACATGAGGTTCCTGTAATAGCCTGTATTAAGGCCCTCCTCAAGACCCTCCCTTATCTCATACATCTGCCTCCAGTCGTACATCGGGTTTAAGTACTCATCCACCTCCACCTGATGCTCAAGGCCCAGCCTTATCTCCCGCATCTGGCGCCAGTTATACGAGACATCAGCGTATTTGCTGACATCCACCCTGCGCTCAAGGCCGATCCTTATCTCCCTTAAGGATATGCCCCTGAACTCCTCCTTTATATACTCTTCTATGGGAACGTTGCCTTCTAAGGCCAGCCTTATCTGCTCAAGCTGTTCCTCGTCATAGCCTGCCTGAACATAGGGAATGATATCCACCCCGGACCGATGTGAAAGCCTTATTTCCCGAAGCACCGGAGCCTTACGCGCCGCATAGGCGGAAAGGTCTATGTCCTCCTCCATCCCGAGCCTTAACTCCTTCATCACGTCGAAGGGAATATTGGCAAAGGCATATCTTTTTACGTTCAGGTCCTTTAAGAGCCCCAGCCTTATCTGCTCCATCTGAAGCCAATCAAAACGAGGCTTTGCATAGAGGGTCACGTCAAGACCCATCTCCATGCCAAGCCTGATCTCCTTCATCTGAAGCGCATTAAACTCCTTGCCTGAATAATAGGAGACATCCAGAAATGCCTCCTCTCCAAGCTGAAGCTCTGTTATCTGTTCTTTTGTGTATCCTTCTTTTAGTAATCTGAGCTTTTCCTGAACAGTCATAAGGGCTCAAGTCTGTAAGCTTTGATATTTGGTTTCCCGCCGGAAACAGTATAATACGGTTTTCCGGCACTCTTTTTCCGGTCGGGGCAAAAGCCCTTTTCCTTTTTATATATCGGTATTATATATGAAAAAAATAATAAGAACTACTACAAAAACTCAAAAATTGTTTAAAAGCAGGATCCTTATGCTATATCAAGAACCTTATAATCCTTATCCTCGACTGCCTCCTTCAACACCGCATCCTCTACGGGGAAATCCATTGAGACCAGAGCGCAGCCATCCTCGTGGCTTACCCTTGCCTCGCTTACGCCGTCTATTGCCTCAAGCGCCTTTTTTACCGTGGCCTCACAGTGAGCGCACATCATCCCCTCGATCTTCATTGTTTTTTCTGTCATTTCTCTTCCCTCCCTTGGTTTGTTTTCCTTCCGTCCGATCCTGTCAAGGTCCGGCAGCTCTCCCGCCCTCCTGTCCCGGGAAGCATCACGGATATCCACAAGATTCAGCCTTAAGGCATTGGATACCACGCAGAAGCTTGAGAGACTCATTGCCAGCGCCCCAAGCATCGGGTTCATGGTTATCCCCAGAGGCTTTGCGTAAAGCCCCGCGGCTGCCGGTATGAGCAGCGCATTATAAAATAAAGCCCAGAAAAGGTTCTCCTTTATATTGAGATAGGTTCTCCGGCTGAGCCTTATCGCCGCCGAGGCATCCGTCAGCCTGCTCTTCATGAGCACAATGTCCGCGGCATCTATCGCAACGTCGGCACCCGCGCCTATGGCGATGCCGATATCGGCTCTGGTGAGCGCCGGGGCATCGTTTATCCCGTCTCCCGTCATCGCGGTCCTGCCAAGCTCCATAAGGTCTCTTACCGCGGACTCCTTATCCTGAGGCATGACCTCCGCGATCACCCTGTCGACTCCCGCCTCTTTCCCTATTGCCTCCGCGGTGCGCCTGTTGTCTCCGGTAAGCATCACTGTGCGGATGCCCATTTTCTTAAGCTCCGCTATGGCCTGCCTGCTGTCCTCCTTTATCGTATCCGCGACCGCTATCATACCAAGCAGCCGTGTTTTACCGTCCGCTTCACCCTTCTGCGCAAAAAGCAGGGGCGTCTTTCCTTCAGAGGCAAGCTTTTCGGTAAGCTCCTTCGTTTCTCCGTGAAGAGCCGTTTCGCTGCCGATAAACCTGGCATTTCCCGCAAGGATCAGCCTCCCTGAGATCGTTCCCTTAAGCCCGCCTCCGGCGACCTCCGTAACCCCGGCTGCCTCATACGGCTCCAATTTAAGCCCGCGGGCATATTCTGTGACAGCCTTTGCAAGCGGATGCTCGCTTTTTATCTCGAGGCTCAGGGCAAGCCTCAGAAGCTCCGTTTCATCCGTACCCTCCAGGGGATAAACATCCGTGACCCGGGGCTCTCCCCTTGTTATGGTACCGGTCTTATCAAGTGCCATTATTCGGATATTGCCGCATTCCTGCAAGCTTTCGGCATTTTTGAAAAGTATCCCGTTCCTTGCTCCCACACCGTTGCCTACCATTATGGATACAGGTGTCGCAAGGCCCAGCGCGCAGGGACAGCTCACAACGAGTACGCATATCCCTCTGGCAAGGGAAAAGCCGACGCTTTCTCCGCACAAAAGCCAGACGACCACGGTTATAAGCGCTATCCCGATGACCACCGGGACAAAGACGCCCGATATCCTGTCCGCAAGCCTTGCGATGGGTGCCTTTGTGGCGGCCGCGTCACTGACCATCTGTATTATCTGCGCGAGAGTGGAGTCCTCCCCCACCCTTTCCGCCCTGCACTTTAGAAACCCTGAACGGTTTAAGGTGGCGGAAAAGACCTTGTCTCCGATAGCCTTATCCACCGGGATGCTCTCCCCGGTAAGGGCTGCCTCGTCAACTGCGCTGCTTCCCTCGATTATCACTCCGTCAACGGGAATGCTCTCTCCGGGCCTCACAAAGAAGATGTCGCCCGCAGCCACCTCATCTATGGGCACCGTCTCCTCCCGTCCGTTCTTTTCGACATTTGCGGTCTTCGGGGCAAGCTTCATAAGGCTTTTCAGCGCATTCGTCGTCCTTCCCTTTGAGATCGACTCAAGCAGCTTTCCTACCGTGATAAGGGTAAGTATCATTGCCGCCGTTTCAAAATAAAGCTCTCCGAGGTAAGCCGACGCATCGCTCCCCCTGCCCTCCGTGACGGCCTCCGTCATCTTAAACAGCATGATGACCGAATATATAAAGGCCGCGGACGATCCCGTGGCTATAAGGCTGTCCATGTTGGGGGCTCCGTGGAAGAGGCTCTTAAAGCCGCTTACAAAGAAATGCTGGTTTATGATCATCACTATGGCCGAAAGCATCAGCTCCATAAGGCCGACCGCAACGGGATTTCCTGTAAAAAAGCCCGGAAGCGGCAGGTGAAGCATCATATGCCCCATGGAAAAATACATTAATACCAGCATGAAAAGAACAGAGCTGACAAGCCTTTTTTTAAGGACAGGCGTGGTCTTATCCTTAAGCGCCTCCTCCTCAGCAAGGAGCTTTTCGGAATATGAGCCCTTTTTGTCCTTACCCTCGCTATCCCTTATGCTGGCACCATACCCCGCTGCCTCAACGGCCTTAATGACCTCCGAGGGTGCTGCCGCGCCCTCAACTCCCAGAGTATTTGTAAGAAGACTTACGCTGCACGATGAAACCCCCGGGACTGCCGAGACCGCCTTCTCGACCCTCGCCTGACAGGCGGCACAGCTCATTCCCGTAACATTATATTTTTCCATAATACTCCATTATCCGATGTCAGGGTCAAAAGTGCCATGTGACTTCTGACCCTGACATGATTATACTGCCTTAAGCTTTGATTTATGCATGCTCTTAAGTACTCCTGTCTCGTTGAGCACATCCTCGACCGTTGAAACAGGTATTATCTCAAGAGCCTCTCTGACCTCAGAGGCCACATCCTTAAGATCAAATTCATTATCCTTCGGTATAAACACCTTCCTGACCCCTGCCCTGTGGGCGGCCATAAGCTTCTCAGGCAGCCCTCCTATGGGGTTTACATTGCCCTGAAGGGAGACCTCGCCTGTCATGGCGATCCTCGGAGTCACCGCGTTTCCGGTGGCCAGAGAGGCTATGGCGATAGTCAGCGTGATGCCTGCCGAGGGTCCGTCCTTGGGCGTGGCACCGTCCGGAACATGGATATGAAGGTCGTTCTTTGAAAACAGCTCGGCCTTTTCGGGAAATACCGACTTAACAAGACTTACGGCTATCTTTGCCGATTCCTTCATAACATCCCCGAGCTGTCCCGTTATGATCACCTGTCCCGAGCCCTTTGTAAACATGGTCTCTATATAAAGGATATCGCCCCCGACACTTGTCCAGGCAAGCCCCGTTATGATCCCCGGCTTTGCCTTTTCCTTCACAAATTTGTGATGAACAGGGCTCATGTCAAGGAAGTCCTTCAGATTGTCCGTATTTACATCGATGACCCCTTTTATGCGCTCCTTCAAAGCCGGAGTCCTGAGGGTCTCCTCTCTGCCTTCTTCCGTCTCTGTCAGAGCCCTGCCGTTCTCCCCGGCTGCGGCGGGAGACTCGCTTTTATTACCCTCAGGCGCAGTCTGAGACGCACTGTTATTATCCTCGGGTGCAGCCTGAGACGCGCTCTCCGCAGAAGCCTTCTCTCCGCTCTTTTCTGCCGTATCCTGCGCGTCAGGCTCCTTGTAATTTTCCACAAGCTTTACGGCCGCGCTCCTGCATATTGTGTCTATCCGCTTTTTCAGCCCTCTGACACCCGCTTCCCTGGTGTAATCCTCTATGATCCTGTCTACGGCATCATCCGTTATCTGAAGAGCTCCCTCCGGTATCCCAACCGCCTTTAATGCCTTAGGTATAAGGTGCTGTGTTGCGATAGAGTGCTTTTCGATCGGCGTATAGCCCTGGAATTCTATGACCTCCATACGGTTTAAAAGCGGCTCCGGGATGGTATCCACGGTATTTGCCGTACAGATGAACAGCACATCCGAAAGGTCATAGGGAACATTCAGGTAATGATCGGTAAAGGTATGGTTCTGTTCGGGGTCAAGCACCTCAAGAAGAGCGCTTGCGGGATCCCCGTTATAGCTCTGCGAGAGCTTATCCACCTCGTCAAGGACCATTACCGGATTGGACACTCCGCTCTTTTCTATCCCGTCTATGATACGTCCGGGCATTGCTCCTATATAGGTCCTTCTGTGGCCCCTTATGTCTGCCTCGTCCCTTACGCCTCCAAGGCTCACCCTCACATACTTACGGTCGAGCGCCTTTGCGATGCTCTGTCCTATGCTTGTCTTTCCGGTACCGGGAGCACCCACAAACAGAAGGATGGAGCCGGACTGCTCTCCCTTCAGGTTCATAACGGCGATCTGCTCTATGATCCTTTTCTTGACCTTTTTCAGGCCGTAATGATCCTCCTCAAGCACTGCCCTCGCATCATCAAGCTTTATCGTCTTTGCCTCCTGCTTGTCCCATGGGAGTGAGGTCAGGAAATCCAGATAGTCAAGCAGCATCCCCGATTCGGCGCTGTTGTGACCCTCGGACTTCAAACGGTTTAAAAGCTTCCTTCCCTCCTTCTTAGCCGTTTCGTTCATGCTCGATTCCTCAAGCTTTATCTCGAGCCTTCTGATATCCGAAACGCTTTCGGGATGGAGATCGTCCATTTCCTTCTGGAGGTATTCCATCTGCTTTTTAATGGCGGATTCCCTGTAGATCTTCTGGTAATCCTCCTCCTGAGCGGTCTTTGCCTGAGCCTGCACCCGGGTAAGCTCAAGGTTCTCATAGATCATCTTCTCAAGCTTGTCAAACCTTTTCTGGAGGCTGTCCTCCGCAAGCACCTCATAGCGCTCCTTATTGGGATTTATCATCCAGGGAGACATAGCCGCCGCAAGCTCCGCTATCCTTGTCCACCTTGCGGCATAGCCCCTTATCACCGCCCCCATCTGGTAGTTATCCGAAAAACGCACTATCTCGCTCTTTAAGTTCATAAGACGTTTTTCGGCGTCGTCCCGGTCAAGGTCGTCTATATCGCTTCGCTTTTCTATGGAAAGGTCTATGCTGTGATTGGGAAAAACAGTCGCCTCCTCGATATTGATCCTGTTCTTGAGGTGGATAACGATATATCCGTTTTCGTTTACCTCTGTAATGGTGCCGGTGATCCCCACCGGATAAAAGCTGTCGCTTACAATGTCCTTTCGGGAAAGCTCCTCTTTTAAAATAACGATAGTTATTTTATCATCCACTGCCGGAACCTTTCCCGTCATTCTCTGATAATAATCAGTTTTAAGGTATATATTGGAATCCGGCACGGTTATCATGTTGTATACAGGCAGAACAGCCATCTTCTAACCCTCCTTCCGCATTCTGAGATCTGTTTCAGATACTGACAAATGAATAAATGACTCGTATCCAGTTCGTTATTAGCACTCTATAGTGTCGAGTGCTGATAATAATATACTATCGAATCCTTCAAATGTCAACTACCCAAAGCACTATCTTTTCGGAACCCGGAGTTACGGTTCACCAGCAATGTCATTAACTTAAGCTGCCATATGTTATAGACGACTCTGCGAAGGTTTCCGATTCTGTGTCGAGATGACGCTTCCCTCCGAAGAGCTCGTCCACGAATTTCTAAGACGCTCAGGAAGAGCCTTCGCGCCTAAGAAATTCGGGACGGATCTCTTCTACGGTCAAAACGCGTCTGAACATCTCGACACAGAATGGAACCTTCACTGAGTCGTAATCTACGCTGTGAGCTTAAGTTAATGACATTGTAGGTGAACTGTCACACAGGAGCCGCTTCCCCGGCGTCAGCGGCATTGTCGGGCTCGTTGGCATTCCCGGTATTTTTCCCGTCCGTTCCCTCAGGCTCTTCAAAGAGCTCATCCAGCCGTATTCTGCTGCTTTCATCTATAAGTTTTTTCATAACGGCCTCGTCAAGACACTCCATATCCTTTTTCAGAGCCCTCTTTGCGGCCTTCACCGCCTTTTCTGTCTTACTGTCGATATTATCCGAACGAAGAAATGCTTCGGCTGCCTACAGCGCCTCAGAGCACCTTTTTCTGAGCTCCTCGGCCACGGGAAGGTTAATGTCGTCCCTTCCGGGCTTTAGTCCAAGCTTCTGCAGACCGGTATTATAATGCTCAAAGCACCTGTCAAATTCCCTGTACTCAGCCGTATCCATGCTGCCTGCTTCCTTAAGTCCGTTTTTTGCGTTTTCTATCCTTTTAAAGCTTCCGGGCTCACAGCCGTAAGCTTTGCGGTAGGCCATTCCCGTGGTCTCGGTCATATCCCTGTCAAGACGCTTTTTCAGGCTGCTCCTTACCTGGTTGCCCCTTTCCCGCAGCTGCCTTGAGCGGGAGGCCTCCTCCGCTCCGACATTGCTCAGGTCCACATAAAAGTTCTTATACTTCACCTCCGCAGGATTCCCTGAAGCCTTGTAATAATACTGCTCCTTAAGATAGCTTCTTAAGCTCATTCCATCCACATAGAGGCAGTCGATCACATTGTTTATGCCCATGCTGCTGTAGAACCCCGTACCGCCGTCATCAAAGCTCCCAGCCCAGGTGCTCAGCTGCATGAAAAAGTGTCTGGCGGCCTCCTTTGCCTTAAGGGTGAAATCGCCGTTTTGAACCACATCTCCCGTAAACACCTTAAGATCCGATCTTGCCTTTATAAAATCATGAGCCTCCTCCGACTGAACATTCTTCACATCCTCAGTCTGCTCTTCCCGTCTCATTTTCGATGTAAGGGCAATGTCCTCACTGTTCTGGGTATGGATCCTTGTATCCATCAGAGGCCCCTTATTTGCCATGGTGTTTACCCTGCTCTGGTAGGCCAGCATTGCAGGAGAAAACGCATAGGGATTTTTTCGCTGCTTTCCTCATCACCTGTCTGGAACAGCGCCGCACCGGTATTAATGCCTCCGGTCTTATTAAGCTCCTCATTTTTCTTTTTTATATTTCCTATCTGAAGATTACCCGCATCACTCATATAAGCTTTCCTGTTTATGCCGACGATTAATGCTCCGCCGCTTTGCCTGATCCGGAACATAGTTTGCCCGTTATCTTATGGCACCGTGGAATACCGGTGCTCATAAGATAGATTTTGATAACCACTACATAGACTCGCAAATCGCTGAAAAGCCGCGATTTGCTCGTTATCTTATGGCACCGTGGAATACCGGTGCTCATAAGATATTTTACTACATCGGTAAACACGTATCAAGTTCTTGCCTTAAGCCCGCGGCTTATCTATAATGTATAAGGTATGGAAGGTCAGCATTCACGGGTAACCCTGACCCTCCCGAATAAAAATAAGAAGGTATCCCAATGCTTTTGTTCTTTATGTTTATCATATCGATCACGGCGTTCATCATCGTGATGCTCACAGAAAAAAGGACCATCTTCAGCGGCTTTCTTCTGCTGCTTTCAGCCTTTCTCCTGGGCTGCTTCTTGATATCCGAGGCCCGTTTCAGGCCGGAATGGTTTTCGGAGCATATCATTCTTCATATCCTGCTTGATCTGGAGCTTCTCTTTCTGGCCCTGCTGCTTTTCATATATCCGGCGGTCATGATACCGCTCTTTCTCGCAGGCGGGTTGATCATTATGAAAAAGGAAGGCATCCGCTTAAGGAATGCCCTTTCTATGGGCCTTGCCGTAATGCTGCTCCTGTATGAGATCATTTATCCGCTGGTCTTTGATATAACGACGAGGGGGCCTGCCGTATGGGTTTACTGGTATATGACCATTATTTCCCTCTATCTCATAATCCAGCTTATCTCCTACTCCTTGTCCAATGTCCTGAATCTGATCCATTTCAGGAAAAACATGGGACTTAAGTATGTGGTCGTGCTTGGAGCCGGGCTGTCCGGGCGGAAGCCTACCCCTCTTCTTCAGGGGCGCATTGACCGCGGCATCACCGTCTATCGGGACAATCCCGGCTCAAGGCTTATCTTCTCGGGAGGACAGGGATCGGACGAGCTTCTGCCCGAAAGCCATGCCATGGCGGAATATGCTATCTCTGCCGGGGTTCCCGAAGTTGACATAATACGTGAGGACGCCTCGGTAAACACCTGGGAAAACATCCTTTTTTCCGCAAGGCTTATGGAAAAGGGGGAGGCTCCCTCTTTGGGGAAAAGTTCCGGGAAGGCTGAGTTTGCAGTCGTTACCAGCTCCTATCACGTAATAAGGGCGCTTATGATAGCAAGGCGTCAGAAGCTTAAATGCATAGGCTACGGCTCCAGGACCAGGCTGTATTTCTCACTTAACTCGATGATCCGTGAATACGTGGCTTATTTACGGGATACACGCACTTCTCAAATAATTATCTTACTGCTCCTGACCATAATATATATCCTCTTTATCTCCGCAACCGCCTGATCCCTGCCGTCAGAGTACGTTAACGCGGTGATGCTCCGTAAAGCAGTGACATTGTCCGCAAAAAGCAACTTTTTTTGCCATATTCTCTCCGATGGCGTATAAAGATAAGAGACAATGATAAAGGCATTAAGGGGGAGTACAAATGAAGAGAGACAATATGCTTAATGATGAAATGTTTGGAGAAGTGGTCGGCGGCAGCGAGATGCGTTACGGTATCGAGAACGATCCTCTTTTTAAGAAGTTCACCTCAATATGGGATAATGAGCGCGGAAGCTCAAATTCCGGCATGAACTCCCGGGCCGAATTGCTCGATGCCTTCCGAGGCTGGCTTCAGAGCGGCATGCCCGGCAGTCTCCCGAATGATTCCGAGGAAAGGAATATATAGGGGATTTTCACAGGAAAGGAAGGTTATAAAATGTCAGAAAAAAGAAGCTCGATGGCAATGATCTGAAGAAAGCGGTATCAGACAGCAAAAAGCTTGATGATTCAGCCCTTGAAAAGGTATCCGGCGGCTTTGTCGAGACCCTTGGCTACGCGAAGGCACACGAGATAATGTGTCCCGTATGCCACAACGCGGCAGAATCCAATTTCGCATGGTGGGAGGAGACCTCCTTCAAGCAGAACGGCTACACCTGCGAAAACTGCGGAACCAGCTTCTGGGTGGATGCCTACGGATACTACTATGATGCGGCAAATAACATGCTGCCCTTCGTAGCCGACTGATACCGCACCGTTTTAATCTATTTTTTCCCTGTAAGGAGGCATGAGCCTGACAATGTCAGCCACACTGCCTCCTTTTTTGTCATGAATTCGCCGCTGTCCGTCGGGATGATCCTTACCTCCTCAAAGCCCTCTTCCCTGAGCTCCTTTACAAGCCTTCTCATATCCCCGTATCTTGCACGGGTCATTATATCATGTATCGCAAAGGTCCCGCCCTTTTTAAGGACCCTGAGAGTCTCCTTTATAAGCTTCTGCCTGTCCACACCCGTAATATTATGATAAACGTAATTGCTGGTAACGGCATCAAAGGTCTCACCCGGAAAGCCCAGGTTTAAGGCGTCCCCCTTCTGGAAGCTTGCATTATGCACGCCCTCTGCAAGGGCGTTTTTCTCGCATAAGGCCTTTCCATAGGTCCTGTATGCACCCTCCCAGCTGTCAATGCCTAAAAACCTTGCCTTCGGATTACGTTTGGCGCAGGCTATGGTAAGAGCCCCGCTTCCGCAGCCTACGTCAAGTCCGGTTCCGCCTTCGGGAAGGTTAACATATTCCGCGGTGCCCTCAACTATGCTCTTCATGAGCTTTCGTTCCCCTTTGTAGGAAAACTGCCTGCGTGCGGCCACAGACCACGCAGAGACAAGGCCAAAGCCCGCAAAGCCCACTCCCGAAACGATCCTTATTATTTTTTTAACCGTCCCCGGAAGCCTCTCCCCGCAGACAAACGAGGCTATACCCGCAGCGGCAAAGGCCGCGGCACCTGACACATAACCAAGAACAACTCTTTTGGGAATCCAGTTTTTATATTCTGCCTTCATTTCTCACTCCTTATCTGCGCCATAAGGCCCTGTCAGGCCTTTATCATTTTTTCCAGTGTTTCAAACAGGATATCCGGCTGCACGGGCTTGCTCAGATGGGCATTAAGCCCCGCCTGTAGGCTCCGCTGCACATCCTCGTCAAAAGCGTTTGCGGTAAGGGCGATAACGGGAATGCTTGCCGCATCCTCTCTCTTCATCTCCCTTATCCTTGCTGTGGCGGTAAGTCCGTCCATCTCAGGCATCCTCATGTCCATAAGGATCGCGTCATAATACCCCACGGGGCTTTCCGAAAACATCTCAACCGCGATCCTTCCGTTTGAGGCAAGCTCTGCCGTGATATTTCTGGTCTTAAGTATCTCCATCATGATCTCGGCATTTATTTCCATATCCTCAGCCAGAAGTATCCTTCTTCCGTCAAGGTCCGCCTTGGCGGCCTGCTTTTCCGAAGCGGCTCTCCTTCTCTTAAGCGCCTCCTTGAACTCCTCTAAGAGGCTTCCCGTAAACAGAGGCTTTGAGATAAAGCTGTCGACTCCGGCAGCCCTGGCCTCCTCATGTATATCGTCCCAGCTGTAGGCGGTAAGGATAATGATAGCGGATTCGTCGCCGATTATCGAGCGTATCTCTCTGGTGGTCTCCACTCCGTCCATGCCCGGCATTCTCAGGTCTACTATGATAAGATTATAGGGCTCCTGCCTGGCCTTTCTGACCTTCACCATTTCCAGCGCTTCCTCGCCGGAGGCAGCGATCTCAGAGGCTATGCCTGCCTTGTCAAGCACCAGCTTTGCGTGATCGCAGGCCACAGGATCATCATCTATAACCAGAACGCTGATTTCATGAGGACGTATCTCGATGTCCTTATCCTCCTCGGATATCCTTTTATCCGAATCCATCAGAGTGATCGTAACGGTAAACTCCGTCCCCACACCCTTTTCGCTGGTCACCTCGATCTTACCGTTCATCATCTCGACGATGCTCTTTGTGATGGCCATTCCGAGCCCGGAGCTGCCGTACTTATTGGTGGCGCCTGAATCCTCCTGACTGAAGGTGTCAAATATCCTCGGAAGATATTCCCTGCTCATGCCGATCCCGGTATCCCTGATTGAGAACCTGAGCGTACTCTTCCCGTCAAAGCCCGCGACCTTCTCAACGGAGAACTCCACCTTTCCTCCCTCGGGAGTAAATTTGACAGCGTTTCCCAGAATGTTTATGAGCACCTGCCTGAGCTTTGTACTGTCCCCGATGTAATAATCCGCGATATCGCCGCTTACATGACAGTTGTATTCAAGCCCCTTGTCCTCGCACTGCCCGTTCATGATGATGTTTATCTGCTCTAATAGCTTCGGGAAGGCAAACTCCTCATTACGCAGGCTCATCCGTCCGGATTCGATCCTCGACATATCCAGGATATCGTTTATCAGACTCAGAAGATGCTCTGCGGAGCTTCCTATCTTTTCGAGATAGCTCTTTACAGACTCCGGCAGATCCGGTTCATGCAGGGCAAGACTGTCAAGGCCTATGATGGCGTTCATGGGCGTCCTGATCTCGTGGCTCATGTTGGAAAGGAAGGCTGTTTTTGCCTTGTTGGCCTCCTCGGCGGTCTTTAAGGCGTCGCTTAAGGCCTGGTTCTTATCCAGCGCCTCCCTCATTTCGGAATCTATGTCGGTAAAGCCCGCGCCTACCGCGTGGATCATGTTATCGTCCCGGTCCTCGGGATGCCTGACCCCGGCCATCCTTAGCATCTCATAGCTTTCCCTGCCGTCTCTTTTTACCAGATAACGATAGGCGATTATCTCCTCCTTCTCAAGGCCCGCCCGGATAGAGTCAGGCTCTATGAATTTCATGAAGCCGTCACGGTAATCCTCCGCCACATATTTATGGGCGTATTCGGCAAATACACTATGGAAGCGAAAATGCTCTCCCTCGGCGATGTAGTCCTCCATCTTGCTGTCACTGCGGTAGCAGATGCTGTCATCCCGGTCAAGATCGACGTAGTATACGCTTCGGTAATCAGAGGCAAGGGCTGTGATCATGCTGTCCTGCTCCGTTCTCTTCTTCTCCTGCTCCAAAAGCTCGTCCTGAAGCGCTATCCTCTCTTCAAGCTCCTGCTGGGTGATTTCATTGGTCTCCTTTTCCACCATGAGCCTTGCGGCCTTCCTCGTCTGATATATAAGAAAGGCACATATGCCCACAAACACCAGGGCTGTAAGCACGGACTGTAAAAAGCTCCTTCTTATGATGCCCTGGGAAATGGTATTGATCTGCTCACTTATCACGCTTTCCCTGATAAGATAGGTGAGCATCCAGTTTGTCCTATGTATCGGAACATAATAGAGAGTCTCCTTTACGCCGTTATAATCAAATGAAACAACGCCCTTTCTCTGGGACAGGAAATCCTCTCTCATTATTTCGATATCATATCCGTCTTCGAGATCCGCGTCCTCAAGCGCGGCAAGAAGGTTATTCCCGCTTGCAAGCCCTCCTAAAACGATATTTGTAAGGGAGGCACCCTCAGTGGTATAAATATTGCAGAAGGTAGTGCTGTTGTTCTCTGCCTGCAGGGATATCTCCTGAAGCAGATGATCCATGTCTATCTCCATGAAGCACGCCACCAGATAATGACCATCAAAGGGAATGGAATCAACGGGAACGGCGATCACTACCTTTTTATCGTTCCCGTCATTGTTTTTGATGGAGATCTCGGGCCCGGAGATCGTCTGCGGGTCAAAAAGATACTGGTCTATGTCACTTCTTGTCCCCCTGGAGGTATAGATAAGACCCTCCTCATTTACAAAGGCAAACTTCTCAAGACTGTAAAGCTGCTTCATCCTTGCCTGATATGCCTGAAGGCTGTCCACGCTCTCAACGTCATGCTTTTCCATGATCCCAAGCGCCACATCAAGGTCGTTTATATACCCGTTCAGGGTGGATGAGACTACCTGCTCCCGTCTGCCGGCCAGCTCGTCAAGATACAGAAGGCTTACGTTATGTACCGCAGTCTCCGTATCCCTGCTTGCGTTTTTCCCGGTCCATACCGTGCCCAGGATAAGAACAGACGCAACGACCAGGCTCCCCATAAGGATCACATTTATGATATTTCTGTTATTGATAAGCTTCATCATATCAGAACCGATGCCCTGCCTTTTTTAATAATTCATCCGATTTCCTTTGATCATATTTCCGTGCTGCTTTTCAAGCTTAAGCATAAGCTCATAGACCGGCACCCCCGGCTCCTCCCCGGAAATAACCTCAAACTCCTTAAGTATCTCATGTATCCTTACGGAAAGGAGGTCAAGCCTCTCCTGTGCCGGCATTTCTCCGGCATCTGAATTTACGGCACCGGGCCACGCGCCCTCCTTAATGCCGTCCAGATAATTTTCAAGCCTTCCGCCCGTATAGCAGGGCCTTCCGTCCTTTGTCCCTATCCCTAAAAAAAGCTCTACCATTTCAGGCAAAAGCCTTCCGAAGGCGGCGTAAACTCCTGTACAGTCCGCCACCACCTCATCCCACACAGGATCCTTATCCTCAGGAAAGAGCCTCCTGCATATAAAGTGGGTACATTCGTGATACCTTCTTATGACATCCGACCTTTCGATCCATTCCTCATAAGGCAACCCTGCCCTGTCCGCCGAAACTCCGCTGTAGGGACCGACGCTTAAGATGATAAGAGCATCCTTAAAATTGTTCCCGTCCGAGGTGAAGCGTTCAAACTCGCTGTCCCAGTCAGGCTCGGTATTGCCCTTTTCAAGCTCCTTTCTGTAAAACTCCCGTTCATGCGCCTCTATCCTTCTCCAGTTTATGACGCCTCCAAGGTATGAGGCCCCCTGAGAGGCAGGTATCTCAGTCCTTTTGCACCTCTCTGCCATTATCTGCAGAAAGGTCTCAAAATCCCTTCTGTTGTAAAGAGTTATCACCCTTACAGAGCCGGCAGGAGTTTCCTCAAAGCTCATCCTGTCTCTGTCATCCGTAATAAAATGAGAAAGAGACCGCTTCAGGGGTTCTTCACCCCTTAAGACAACCTCCCTGTACTCTGCTTCACCCTCCTCCCCCGGCCTTAAATAAAGCTGGTTGTAGGTCTCCGCAAGAGTCCATATAACGTCCTTACCGTATACAGCCCCTGCTTCCATCACATTCCTCTGCCGCCATACCGGCCGCGGTGCCCTTCTTCAGGCCTCAGAGCTCTATCGCGAGCTCATATATCCTGGGATTCAGTTCCTTTATCTTGCTCATATGCTCGTTAAGCAGATCGATATTGCTGTCGTAATCCTTATGAAAATATCTTATGAGATTATAATAAGCCCACGCCGAATTCGCATCCGGATATACCGTGGCCTTCATAAAATAATCCTTGGCAAGAGAGGGGGCGATATGCCTGCGGTAATGAAAGGACCCCTCACTTCCCCGTATCTCACCGTTAATATAGAAAAGTCCCAGCCTGTTTGCCGCGTAGGGCTCGTATTTGTCCGCGGCACGCTTAAGATATTCTGTATATTTCCTGACCCTTTCAGGGATCTCAGGATCCTCCTTATCCCTTTGCGCAAGAGCCAGTATAGCCCCGGCCTCCCTTGCCGCAAGGTTATTGCAGGCATATACATAGCCTTCCGAGGCAGCCCTCTTAAAGAACAGCTCGGAAGCCCCGGACAGCCCGGATGCCGAGGAAGGATCAACCTTTCCGGCCATCTTCTTAAAGGCCCCGGACTCCTTCAGGGCATTACTTACCTGCCCGCCAAGGGAATTAAAAAGCGCCGTATCCTCTGATATCTCCTTGAGGATACGTCCGATGAGATTGTACGCTCCCGGAACGTCGATATGCTCTATGCAGGAGAGCGCCAGATAAAAGGCCGTCTCAAGCCTTTTTTCTATAGTCATGCCCTCGATGGTCTCTATTGTCTCGCTGTGCTTTAAACCCGATTCCCTTTTGTAATTTACCAGATAATAGCCAAGCATCCAGTAGGCGACCGGGTATGAGGAGCCCTGTGAACGCCACCCTCCGTCCTCTCCGATAACGATATCCGAAGATCTCAGATAAAGAGCAAAGGCCTCGGAATAAGGCCTCCTGCGCAGTATCTTCCGATAAAAGACAAGATCGGCGCAAAGCTTTAAAGCAACCGTGTTTCCCGCATCCGCCAGATACATTATCTCCCTCTCCGCATTCGGAGAAGCAACGCCGGATATGTTAAGCACCTGCTCCGAAAACTCCGTCAGATCCGCCTTATAACACTCATTGCAGTAAAAACCGTCCATATGACTAATTTTCCTTTTTTTTGCCGGATTTGTAACACACTATGCCCCTTTTGCCTGAGCTCTTTACCTTGTACAGAGCCTTGTCGGCAAGCTCAAGGATCCCTGCCATGTCATAGAGGTTTCCCGGAAGCTTCACGTCCACATAGCCTATGCTCACAGAGACAGGCGTTCCCCCGTATGACGAGTACTTCTCTATCCTTTTGCTTATTTCCTTAAGGCGGTTTCCTGCCTCGACCGTGTTTCCCGGGATTATTCCCACAAATTCGTCTCCGCCCCACCGGCACACCTGATATTCATACCTCACTGCGTGCCTCAGCTGATCCGCTACCAGACGCAGGGCCGCGTCTCCCTCGTTATGACCCTTCTGATCATTTATCTGTTTGAAATCATCAAGGTCAAGGATGAAGAGCACCGCCTCCGAATAGTCCTTCTTCCTGCAGTTCTGATACCACCAGACGGTAAAGCTGTCCCTGCCGTAAAGACCCGTAAGCTTATCCTTTGAAGCCTGCTTGAATTCATGCCACAGGTCCAGCCTTGCCTCTGTGCATACATATATAAGTATGACGGACTGCCCTTCGGATACACTGCCAGAGGGAATAATGAGCTCATCCCCGTCCTTTAACGATACCCTGTCGCCGGGCGTCAGAAGCTGGCCCTTATACAGGATCCCGTTAGTCGTCTCAGCGGCCGTATAGAAGGACTCTCCGACCTCCGTATCAAAGAAGCCGTGCTTTCTGGACACGAAGCGGTCAAAGACCGGGATGTCCGGTGCCGAATCATACGCCGGCCGGCCCATCTCCTGACGTCCCATGAGCCTGTATTCCGTGATCGTGCGCCCCTGGCATACAAACAGCGTCGGAATTATGTCAGGGCTCCGATCCTGTTCGGCAGCCCCTATACCATCTAAGATTATTTCGGTATTGTCTCTGTTATTGTCTGTCATTGCCTGTATACTTCCCCTGCTATCCCCTGAAAACAAAACTATATATATAATATCTGCAAATATTTTTAAAATCAATAGCCTCTGAGCGGATATATGTTTTTCTCAAAAATTCAAAAATTATTTGCCAATCATTTCATAATGTCGTATAAAATAATAGAAACAAGCAAACAACATTGATCCAAGGAGGAAATTATCATGAAAGAATCACTGAAGAATAATATACTTAATGATGAGGAATTAAATGCTGTATCAGGCGGCTTTTTATTTAACGCAAGCGGTATTCAGGGCTCGGATCCGAATCATCCCTGGGAGGTCATAGATAATACCAACGGCAACGTGCTCGGCAGGTTTTCATCCCAGCAGGAGGCCACCATCTGGGCAGTAAAGTCCTTCGGCGGCATGAATACCGACGACATTACTCAGATCAACTGGGACAATGTCCAGAGACTGCGTAGCGGTTACGCTATAATAAGATAAAGAGTCGGCATATAACACTATCGGCTCCCTGTCCGTGAAAGGACAGGGAGCCTTTTTACGCACTTTCCCACAGCCCGTTTACGGTGAACGGATCTGATCCGGCTGCCGCAGCTATGAATTGCCCAGTATCCCGCTTACTTCTCTGTGTCGCACGTACCTTTCATAATCCGCCGAGCTTACATAACATCCCAGCACGAAGATTCCGTCTTCCCTTTCAACATGTCTGATCACGCATCTTATATTGATCACATCAGACTCAACATCCCTTCCAAAGGTGAAATTGTCCACAAACTGAAGATCAAGGGCATTTCCCTTTATGAGATGCTCTGCATCGCCCTCAAAGGGCTCCACCTCAAGAGACAGTCCCTTTTCACTGATATTCCGTATCCTGCAGGGCACTTCACCGCTTATCTGTTTAAAAAAGACACAGGCTTTTATTTCAAGGCTCATACGTGAGTATGACCTCCTGTCCCTTTCATCGACAGGCTTGCCCTTAGACGCCTTACCCGCTGACAGCTCTTCCATATTTACCCCCCGTTTTTTATGCTCGCAGACGCAATGTCTGCACCGATCTGCCTGCCCGCATTTACCAAACTCTCTTTTATACCGGAGATTTACTGCTCCATGTATGCTTCCATAAGCTCCCTGACCCTTTTTTCGGTCCATTCCGAGGCTTCGCCGTTTTCTATGAGAGGCTGAATGGAGCCTCCCTCAAACTCCGCCCCCGCATCGCTGACAGCCTTCTCCTTCTCCTTTATCCAGGCTCTCTGCTCTTCTGTCAGCTTCTCCATTTCATCGGCACCTTTATGCTTAAGGGTATCGATTCTTACCTTACCCCTCGTATTATACTCACAAATCCCGCTTAATTCAATGATGACCCGGACGATCCGGGACAATCGCTTAATACCCCGGGGTTGTGAGGGATATGCTGATCATAAGAAAGTCCGTCTCTTCGCGGCTACAACCCACTAAATTCGAAGCGATTTTTATAAGCAGGGATCATTTCAACAACTCGCTTCACAGTTATTCATGAAATATACTCTTTCAGCTCAAACAGTGTTGAAATGATCCCTATAAAAATCACTCCTCGTCAAGTGAGTTGTGCA